>Ga0163162_10000028_pt1 | contig 175501 bp, 150 predicted proteins | sample S55metaG_FD_115310 | JGI IMG/M metagenome (GOLD analysis project Ga0163162, IMG submission 115310) | Switchgrass rhizosphere microbial communities from Kellogg Biological Station, Michigan, USA - S5-5 metaG | ecosystem: Host-associated > Plants > Roots > Rhizosphere > Soil | place: USA... | reverse complement strand
ATTCCTCACCCGTCCGCCACTCGTCAGCACCCTTGCGGGCCTGTTACCGTTCGACTTGCATGTGTTAGGCATGCCGCCAGCGTTCACTCTGAGCCAGGATCAAACTCTTCAGTTGAAATTGCAGGCCGTATTGCTACGACCAAATTACTTTAGAGAGTGATACCAAGCTGCTTTGATTACTCAAATTGATGACTGAATTTGACTTCAGTCAAGGCTTGGGACGCTCTTGTATTCGATGGACGTATTGTCCACCCCAAGGCGCCCACACAAGTCACCTGCGCACACTGTCAAAGATCTGATTCGTGCCGGGTTTTATCCCGGCGTCGCGAGGACATTTCGTCTCAAGCGAGCCGCCTACTATACAACCAATTTTCTGTCCGTCAACACCCTTTTGAAAAATTTTTTCGGGGTTTTGTCGTCCTGCCCTTCGACCGGATTGCTGGCCGGCGGCGGGCAGCGATCGAAGGGGCGCGAATCCTAACGAGATCGATATCGTTTGGGAAGAGGCCGAACGAAATTTTTTTGCGGGATTCGGCGGAGAGCGCACTACGACGCCGAATTCTCCTATTCGGCGACGAGCTGCACGCGCGCATAGGCGCGCTTGCCCAGCTGCAGCAGGTGCTCGCCGCCGGCATTCAAGGTCAGCTCGCGATCGCCGACGACGTCGCCATCGACACGCACGGCGCGCTCGCCGAGTTTGCGCAACGCTTCCGAGGTACTCGGCGCAAGACCTGCTGCCTTGAGCAACGCACCGATGCGTATGCCCTGCGCCGGCACGACGAGCTTCTGCACCGGAATGTCCTGGGGCACGCCGCCGCCCTGCACTACCTCGTGCCAGTGCCGCACCGCAGCATCCGCGGCGACCTGGCCGTGGAAGCGGGCCGCGAGTTCGCTTGCGAGCTCCATCTTGAAATCGCGCGGATTCGCGCCGGCAGCGACCGCCGCACGCATGCGCGCAATGTCATCCATCGACTTCGCGAACGACAGCAGCTCGCAGTAGCGCCACATCATGTCGTCCGAAAGGCGCATCACCTTGCCGAAGATCTCGTTGGCCGGCTCGTTGATGCCGATGTAGTTGCCCAGCGACTTCGACATCTTGTTGACGCCGTCTGTGCCCTCGAGCAGCGGCATGGTCAGGACGATCTGCGGCGGCTGGCCCGCCTCTTCCTGTAACTGGCGCCCGACGAGAAGGTTGAACTTCTGGTCGGTGCCGCCGAGCTCGACGTCGCTCTTCAGCGCGACCGAATCGTAGCCCTGAACGAGCGGATAGAGGAATTCGTGGATAGCAATCGGCTGATTGCCCTTGTAGCGCTTGTCGAAATCGTCGCGCTCGAGCATGCGCGCGACCGTGTGCTTGGCCGCGAGCCTGATCATGCCGGCCGCATCCATCTTGCCGAACCACTCGGAATTGAAGCGCAACTCGGTGCGCTCGCGATCGAGCACCTTGTACACCTGCGCGGCGTAGGTCTCGGCGTTCGCGAGCACATCTTCACGGGTCAGCGGCTTGCGCGTGACGTTTTTGCCCGAAGGATCGCCGATCATGCCCGTGAAGTCGCCGATCAGGAAAATGACCTGGTGACCCAGGTCCTGGAACTGGCGCATCTTGTTGAGCAGCACCGTGTGTCCGAGATGGAGGTCGGGCGCCGTCGGGTCAAATCCGGCCTTGATTCTCAGCGGGCGGCCGAGTTTCAGGCGGGCGATCAGGTCCTCGCGCTTGATGATCTCGTCGGCGCCGCGCGCGATGAGATCGAACGCCGGCGCAATTTCGGCCGGGGGCGCAACACTTTCCATGCAAAAGACCTCGCAAAGTATACCGGTGCAAGAGGGCGCTGCAGCGGGGTGTACGAGGCCACCGCCGCGCGCAATAGAGTGAATGCTCAGTTAATTATTCGTTAACCGAAAAAGCGCGCAAGTCCTTGTCCAGCCTAGGATTGACGGAGCCCTACCCAGTGGCTATGGTACGCGCTGTTTGTGCCCGATTCTCCCATAAAAACGAGCGGCCGTGACCGACCCTAATTTCGACACCAGCGCGTCATCGCGCACGAACGAAACTTCCGCCCTCGCACAACAATGCGGGCAGGCACCCGCCTCTTCACGCAAGAAGTCTACTTTGATGCAGAAGGCCATCGCCGCACCGGCGAACTGGCGCCGCAAGCACTGGGTGCTGGCAGGCGCAGTCGCGGGCGTGGCGGTGCTTTCGGGGCTCGTGATCCCGGGTTTCGCCGTCGCCATGCGACAGACGAGCGAGAGCATGCCGCTCACGACGTTGAACCTCGACATACCGCACCTTGCCGCTTCCGATCTGGCCGCAGCGGGCGCCGCCCAGGGCGAAGAACAGGAATGGCAGTCGGTGAGCGTGCGCCCAGGCCAGACCCTCGGCAGCATTTTCCAGCAGCAAGGCCTGTCGGCGCTCGATCTCTCGCGCCTGCTCGACCATCAATCGAACGCCTCGGCGCTCTGCCGCATCCATCCGGGTGATGAATTCGCGTTCCAGCGCAATAGCGATGGCTCGCTGCGCGCGGTTCGCTTCGACCGCAGCGACAGCGCCCGCGTCACCGTGAGCTTCGACCGCGACGGCCTGCACGAAAGCGTGGCGGATCGCGAGATCGAGCGACGCACGCACGTCGTGCACGGCGTCGTCGATGGCTCGCTGTTCGCGGCAGGCCAGGAGGCCGGCATGAGCGACGCGATGATCGCGCAGCTCGCCAACGCCTTCAGCTACGACATTGACTTCATCCACGATCTGCGTGAAGGCGACAACTTCACAGTCGTCTACGACGATGTGTACCGCGAAGGCGAGCGCCTGCACGACGGCGACGTCATCGCCGCGACTTTCATGAACCGCGGCAAGCGCTACTCGGCGTTCCGCTATACGAATGCCGCTGGCGAAACGCTGTTCTACACCGAGGATGGCCGCCAGCTGCGCAAGGAATTCCTGCGCATGCCGGTGGAATTCAGCCACATCACCTCGCGCTTCTCGAGCGCGCGTCTGCATCCGATTCTCGGCACGATGCGCGCCCACCAGGGCGTCGACTTCGCCGCGCCGACCGGCACGCCGATTCACGCCGCCGGCAACGGCAAGATCGCTTTCCGCGGCTGGCAACCCGGCTACGGCAACGTCGTCGTGATCCAGCACGACGCGCATCACTCCACGCTGTACGGCCACATGTCGCACTTCGCGGGCGAACAGGTCGGCCAGCGTGTGAACCAGGGACAGACGATCGGTTTCGTCGGCATGACCGGGCTCGCAACCGGGCCGCACGTGCACTACGAGTTCCGCATCGACGGCCAGCATCGCGATCCGCTCACGGTGACGAGCCTGCCCGCGGAGCCGCTGCCCTCCGGCGAACTCGCGCGCTTCCGCGCCCAGACGCAACCGATCCTCGCTCGCCTCAAAACGCTCGAAGCCACGCGCCTTGCCTTCGCCAAGTAATTTCGCAAAGTAAATCGAAAATCGGCAGCAGGTTGTAGTGAAGGCGGCGCTTTATCTTGGTCTCATCTCGGGTACGAGCGCCGACGGCATCGACGTCGCACTCGCCTCGTTCTCGCCGCGCCCGAAGTTGATCGCGGGCCTGACGTATCCCTACCCCGCGCGACTGCGCGAGGCCATCCTGCGCATCGCTCAGAGCGACGGACAGGTCTCGCTCGACGAGCTCGGCGCGCTCGATGTGCTGATCGGCCGCTCGTTCGCGGACGCGGCCATGGAGCTTCTGCAGCGCGAGGGCGTCAAGCCCGGTCGCGTGCGGGCGCTCGGTTCGCACGGGCAGACGATTCGCCATCGCCCGTTGCAGTCGGGCGCGCCGTACACGCTGCAGATCGGCGACGCCAACATCATCGCCGAACAGACCGGCATTACGACCGTCGCGGATTTCCGCCGCCGCGACGTCGCCGCGGGCGGCCATGGCGCGCCGCTCGCGCCGGTGTTCCATGCCGCGATGCTCGGCCGCAGCACGAAGCCGCGCGTCGTGCTCAACATGGGCGGCATCGCCAACATCACGATCCTGTCAGGCAAGGCGAACGCGCCTATTCGCGGCTTCGACACCGGTCCGGCCAGCTGCCTGCTCGACGCGTGGACCGAGCGCCACCTCGATCAGCCGTACGACGCCGGCGGCGTCTTCGCGGCCTCGGGTCGCGTCGATCCGACGCTGCTCGCGCGCCTGCTCGACGAGCCCTACTTCACGACGCCGCCGCCGAAGAGTACCGGCCGCGAGGTCTTTCATCTGACCTGGCTGCAGTCGCGCCTGAAGGGTCTGGTCCTCGCGCCCAAGGACGTGCAGGCGACGCTTCTCGCCCTGACGGTGGAGTCGATCGCCGCAGCGATCCGCGCGCACGCGCCCGGCACGCGCGAGGTGTATGCGTGTGGCGGCGGCGTGCACAACCCGGTGCTCATGGCCGCGCTCAACGCGGCGCTCGCGCCCGCCCCGGTCGTGAGCGTCGCGAGCGTCGGTATCGATCCCGACTACGTCGAAGCGATGACGTTTGCCTGGCTCGCGTTGCAGCGGCTCGAGGACCGCGCGATACGCGACGTGCCGTCGGTCACCGGCGCAAGCGGCGCGCGCGTGCTCGGCGGCATCTACTCAGCGCGCTGACGTTGCCGCCGGCGGCGGCGTCGACGCCCGATCGTCGCCGCGGCCATTGTTCCGTTCCGTGCGCAGCAGCCAGACGATCAACAGGAAAGCGGGCAGCCCCACCGCGGCCGTGTAAGCGAAAAACGACGCATAGCCGAACGTGTCCACGATCCTGCCCCACTGGCTCGCGAGACTCTTGGCTGGCAGGCTCCACAAGGTGCCGAACAGCGCGTATTGCGTCGCGGTGTAGGCGCTGTTCGTGAGCGAAGACATGTAGGCGATGAACGCCGTGCCCGCGATGCCGTTCGCGACGTTGTCCAGGCTCACGACCGCGGCCAGCCAGGCGATGTCCGGCGAAGCCGCTGTTTTCGGGTTCGCCGAGTGTGCGGCGAGGAATGCGCCAAGGTGGCTGCCGAGGTACGCGTAAAACAGGTTCGCTGCGCTAAGCAGAACGCACCCGACCATCAGACTCCAGCCGATGCCCCAGCGCTTGACGAGAACGCCCGCGAGCAAGGCGCCACAAAGCGTCAGCACGATGCCGTAACCCTTCGAGATCAGCGCGATCTGATCGAGCGAATAGCCGAGATCGAGGTAGAACGGAATCGCCGCCACACCCATCGTCACGTAATTGAGGCGATAGCTGACGACGAGTGCGAGGATCGGCAGCGCGACACGCCAACCGTTGCGCACGAAGAAATCGACGATCGGGCAGATTACCGCGCCGATGAGCCACGCCGCGACCGCGCGTAGCGCATCGGGCCAGTGCGACGACCTGTCGAGGAACGCAACGACGCGGGCTTCCTGGGCAATGGTCGCGCGGTCGATGGCGGCGGCCGGCTCGGCAATGATGAGCGTTGTCAGTATGCCCACGGTCGCGAACGCGGCCATCAGCAGATACGAGACCGTCCAACCGTAGCCCGACGCCGCGAACAACGCACCTGCACCGGCAGCGATCAACGCGATCTGGTAGCCGATCTGGTACGTCGCGGCCATCGAGCCCTGCCATTCGCTGCCGACCGCCTCGATGCGATACGCGTCTACCGCGATGTCCTGCGTCGCCGAACTGAAAGCCGTGAACACCGCGAGCCACGCGATCGTCACAGCGTTCGACGCGGGATCGTGCAAGGCCAGCGACACGAGGCCAATCACGATGCCGGCCTGGCCAAGCATCATCCAGCTGCGGCGCCGGCCGAGTCGATGCAGCAGCGGCAAGTGCATGCGATCAACGATCGGAGACCAGAAGAATTTGAGCGAGTAGGCCAAGCCGACCAGACTGAAATAACCGATCGTCGTCCGGTCGATGCCCGACTGCCGCAGGCGCGCCGACAGCGTCGTGAGCACGAGAGGAAACGGCAACCCCGCCGCAAATCCCAGGAACAGCATCGCGCAAACGCGCGGATGCGCGTACGCGGTCAGCGTCTGCCGCCAACGCTGCAGAAAATCCGGCACTAGGCGTAGTCCACCGTGAAGGGCGCGTGATCCGAGAACCGCGGTGTCGGAGCGACGGCACACGACTTCGGCTTCAACGACGGCGAAGCGATCTGGTAGTCGATGCGCCAACCGACGTTGTTCGCGCGCGCGGCGCCGCGATTGGACCACCACGTGTATTCGACGGCGTCAGGCTTGATCGCGCGGAAACTGTCGACCCACCCGGTTTTCGGCGCAGGCGTGCCGTCGCCGCAAGCGTCGGCGATGAGCCCATTGAGCCAAGCACGCTCATCCGGCAGGCAGCCGGTGTTCTTCTGGTTCGATGTCCAGTTTTTGATGTCGTTCTTGCTGCGCACGATGTTCCAGTCGCCACAGATGACGTAATCGCGCTTCGACTTCAACCACTTCGCGAAGATTTCCGCGAGCCAGTCCATCACCTCGTATTTGAATTTCTGCCGCTCGTCGCCGGACGTCCCCGACGGAATGTAGAGCGAGACGACGCTGAGATTGCCGTAACGCGCTTCGATATAGCGGCCTTCGTCGTCGAAAGCCGACCAGCCCAGCGCCGTGCGCACTTCGTCGGGTTCACGCTTCGAGTAGATCGCCACGCCGCTGTAGCCCTTCTTCGTGGACGCGTCGCGATAGAAGCAGTGATGCCCGTCCGGACGGAACATCGGATCGGTCAGCTGGTCTTCCTGCGCCTTGGTTTCCTGCAGGCAGACGACGTCGGCGTTCTGCTTCTTCAACCAGTCGAAGAAACCCTTGTTGGCGGCCGAGCGGATGCCATTTGCGTTGAATGTGACGATGCGCATGACGAAAAGTGGGGATTGGAGCCGGGATGGGCTAGCTTAACCGGCCGCCGCGCAAACGTGTGTCGCTGCGGCGAGCGCGACCGCCTTCGATCAGTATCGCGCGCAGGCGACCACCCATCGCATCGCTCGCTTCGAACCTTGCTACTATTTGACCAACTCACCGCGCATACACCCGCCCATGCAACCCTATCAGCGCGCTTTTCTCGAGCTTGCCTTGAACAGGCATGCGCTGCGGTTCGGCGACTTCACGCTCAAGTCGGGTCGGGTCAGCCCCTATTTCTTCAACGCCGGCATGTTCAACAGCGGCGGCGATCTCGCAGCGCTCGGACACGCCTACGCGCAATGCGCGCTCGCCTCGAACATCTCGTTCGACATGCTGTTCGGGCCCGCGTACAAGGGCATTCCGCTAGCGACAGCCACCGCCATCGCACTTGCGGGCACACCCCGGGGCAGTATTCCGGTCGCATTCAACCGCAAGGAAGCAAAGGCGCATGGCGAGGGGGGTGTCGTCATCGGCGCGCCGCTGCAGGGCAACGTTCTGATAGTCGATGACGTGATCACCGCGGGCACCGCCATCCGCGAATCGCTGAGCCTGATTGCTGCCCAGGGCGCACGGGCCGCGGGCATACTGATCGCGCTCGACCGGCAGGAGCGCGGTCAGGGCACGAGGTCCGCGGTGCAGGAGATCGAGGCGGAACTTGGCATCCCCGTCATCGCAATCGCGCGCCTGCAGGAACTGCTGACCCTCACGGGCGAACGTGCCGAGCTTCTGTCACACCGCGACCGCCTCGATGCCTACACAAAAAGCTACGCCGCATAGTTGCACGATTATTGCATGAAGTATTTCCTGATCTATTCACAGCTGATCACAGTGGATTCTATTCACAGGAAACTGAGGAACCCGTCATGAAGACGTCGATTCGAATTGCCGTCGTTGCTGCCTGCTTGCTACTCACCTTGCCGCAGGCGTTCGCCGCCACTCCACCCGGACCCGGAGCGAATAACCGCTACAAGTGGAAGGACGCGCAGGGCAGCGTGCACTTTGCCGATACGCTCCCAGCCGAAGCGTTGCAGTCCGGCTACGACGTCGTCGATGCGCAGGGCGTTGTCATCCGTCATGTCGACCGACCGCGCACCGCCGAGGAGCGCAAGGCCGATGCCCTCGCCATCGCTACCGAGACGGAGGCTAAACAACGAGCTGCTGCTTCGGCAGCGGCCGACCGCCAGCTGCTTGCGACTTATCCGACCGAGGGCGATCTGGCGGCGGTTCACCAGGACCGTCTCGACGCTGTCGACAAAGCTCTCAGCAACATTCGCGTGAGCCTCGCCGATCAGGAAAAAGGTCTGGATGATCAGCTCTCCCACGCGGCGACGTTCGAGAGGGACGGAAAATCGGTGCCCGCTTCAGTGAGACAGCAGATCGAGACATTGCGCAAAACCATTGCCGACCAGAATGCCTTCATCACGCGGCGCGAGGCCGAGCGAGCCGATCTGGTTCGCCAATCAGAGGCGGAGATGCTGCACTACCGCGAACTGCGTCAGCGCACGACGGCAGACCGCTAGGAAGTATCAGCGGGCCCTTTTTGCCGTTTCAGAACGGCAACTTCAAACTCGGGTCGACGGCGTGCAGCTGCGTCCGAAACTCGTTCTGGATGCGCGCGAGCGCAGTCGCCGAGTCGGCATCGAAGCGCAACACGAGCACGGGCGTCGTATTGGACGCGCGCACCAGGCCCCAGCCGTCCGGCCAGTCCGCGCGCACGCCATCGATCGTAATGAGGCGCGCTCCCTCGAACTTCGCCGACTTCTGGAAGCGGTCGATAAAGGCGTAGTGCGCGCCTTCCTCCATCTCGATCTTGAGCTCGGGTGTGCTCACCCCTTTCGGCAGCTCGTCGAAGACCTCTTGCGGGCTGCGCACCTCGAAGTCGCTCGCGAGTATCTCCAGAAGACGCGCTCCCGCGTACAGGCCATCGTCGAAGCCGTACCAGCGTTCCTTGAAGAAGAAGTGTCCGCTCATTTCACCGGCGAGCGCGGCATCGGTCTCGCGCATCTTCGCCTTGATCAGAGAGTGGCCCGTTCGCCACATGATCGGACTGCCCGCCGCGTGCAGGATCATGTCCTGCAACTTGCCTGTGCATTTCACGTCGTAGATGATCGTCGCGCCCGGATTGCGCGACAGCACGTCCTGCGCGAACAGCATGAGGACGCGGTCAGGGAAGATCACTTCGCCGTTGGCGGTGACGACGCCGAGACGATCGCCGTCGCCATCGAATGCGAGGCCGATATCGGCCTTCAACTGCTTGACCGACAGGATGAGATCTTTCAGGTTGTGCAGGTCTGAGGGATCCGGATGGTGGTTCGGGAATTTCCCATCCACCTCGCAGAACAAGGGAACGACATCGGCGCCGATGTTCGCGTAGAGGTCGGGGGCGATTGCGCCGGCAACGCCGTTGCCGCAATCAATGACCACCTTGAGTCTGCGCTGCATTTGCACGTCGCCAGCGATGCGCTCGATGTAGTCCTGACTGAGATCCCGATTGATCAGTTTTCCATTTCCCGAGGCGAAGTCGCGCTCGGCGATACGCGCGTAAAGCTTTTGGATTGCGCTCTCGGCGAGCGTCTCTCCGCCGAGGACGATCTTGAACCCGTTGTAGTCGGGTGGGTTGTGGCTACCAGTGACGCTCACGCCCGAACCGATATTGAGATGGTACGCGGCGAAATAGAGCAGCGGCGTGGGCGCAAGACCGATATCGGTGACGTCGATGCCGGCGGCGCGCAGGCCTTCGATCAGCGCAGCAGAAAGCTCCGGTCCCGACAGTCGGCCGTCGCGGCCCACTGCGATCGCCGAGAGGCCTCTCGCGACCATTTCGCTGCCAATTGCGCGTCCGATCAGACGGGCTATGTCGCCATTGAGCGTCTTGCCGAGCACGCCACGGATGTCGTACGCACGGAAGATGCTGCGATCGACTGAAACGACCGCTCCGGACGGCACCGCCGTCGGCGTCGCCGCGATGGCCACGGCGGGCTTCTCGAGCGTCGCCTGGGCCATTGCCTCAGCCAGAGTGGGTTCGTTCGCGACCGCACGCCTGTTCCGCTGCAGCATCCGGTCGACCGCGACACTCCAGCCGACAACACGCGCGTAGAAAATCGTCGCGCCGAAGAACAGCACGAGCAACGTGAGAGGAATCAGCAGGACGAGATTGCGCGGCAGGAAAATCAGTGGCTGCGGCGGAACGCTGCCGAGACGAAAGAAACTGTCCGCAATCGGCACGCCTGAATCGAGAAGCGAGTTGCCTATCGCGGTTGAGCCGATACTCGCGAGAACCAGATCCCCATTGCCGCTGCCTTGGCGCAGGTCAATCCTGCCACCGGGGAGCGAACGCTGGAAAGCGGTCAGAACAGGCTCAAACGGCAAGGTCACGAATACGTAGGCGAGCACCTGTTTTTCGCGTTCGATCGGCAACGCATACACGAGCGTGCGTTTGCCTTCCGCGCCCTGCGACTGGGCCGGCGTTATCACGCGCAAATGGCTCGCGCGCATCAGCAGCGATGAACGCGTGTAGCCGAACTTCGCGAAATCCGCGCCCAGCACGTCCGAAAGGTCGCCATGGTAGAAATCGACGCTGATGGCGTCCGGCACCGCGCGCTTGAATGCAGCGGCAGCCGCAGCACGACCTTCATCCCACGACTGAGTAAGCGGACCGGCAACTTCTTCGCTTGCCGCAGCGCGCTCGAGACGTTGGCGCAAACCCGCCAAGACCTTTCCAATCGTTTCGGCCTCCGCCGCACGCACGGACTCGAGTTCCTGCGCATTGCCATGCTCGGCGAGAACCATCCATGTCTGCCAAAGCAGAACCGCGGCGATCAGGAGGACGATCGTGGCGCCGACGAGGAATGCGTAACGATTCGCTGCGCCAACGGCGAATTCGCGGGCGGCTGCGATCTTCTGCCTCGCAGCTGGCACCGTCGCGATTGTTGCGTCGGCATCGTCTGTTTTTGCGATCGATTTGCCCATGGCTGTGCGGCGACCCTCGAGTTTTGCCTCAACGCGCCATCGTTATTCACGCGCTACCGGAATGACCGAAGCCGCCACTACCACGCCGGCTGGCGGCAAATTCCTCGACGACGAGAAAGTTCGCTTGAGCCACAGGTAGGAAGACCAGTTGAGCGATGCGATCCCCCGGCGTGATGGTATACGCCGCGCTGCCGCGATTCCAGCACGAGATCATGAGCGGACCCTGATAATCCGCGTCGATCAATCCGACCAGGTTGCCGAGGACGACACCATGCTTGTGCCCGAGTCCCGATCGCGGCAGGACTACCGCACAGTAGCCCGGGTCGCCGATGTGGATTGCGATACCTGTCGCAATCAGCGCGCTCGCTCCTGCGTCGAGTACGAGCGGCGCATCGATCATCGCGCGCAGGTCCATTCCCGCCGAGCCGGGTGTCGCCGCGGCAGGCAGCGGAAATTCCGACCCGATGCGCGGATCGAGAATCTTCAGCTCGACATCGATCATTTCCGCGAACCCGGTGCCTTGGTTTTTTTTGCCGCTGCAACCGGTCTGCCGCGCGAGAGGAAACGCTCGGCGATGCAGGCAACGAGTTGCCGCGCGAGCGCCAGTTTGTCGGCACGAGCAAGCCGTTCCGTGCCGTCGCGCGAGACAAGCAGTATCTCGTTTTCGCGACTGTCGAAGCCCTCGCCGTTGCCGACGAGATTCGCGGCGATCAGATCCGCTTTCTTGCGATCGAGCTTCGCGCGCGCGTAGGTCTCGAGCTTCTGCGTTTCGGCCGCGAAGCCGACGACGAAAGGCCGCCGCTTGAGCGCGCCGACCGTCGCAAGGATGTCGGGATTCTCGGTCAGCGCGAGGCTCAACGCGCCACCGCTCTTCTTGATCTTGTGTGCTGCGATGTCGCTCGAGCGGTAGTCGCCGACCGCCGCCGAGGAAATGTAGATGTCGGTTTGCCCAATTTCGCGCATGACGGCCTCGTACATATCGCGCGCGCTACGCACGTCTGTGCGCGTCACGCCAACCGGCGTCGGCAGATGGACGGGCCCTGCGATGAGGCGCACACGAGCGCCCTGTTCGACTGCTGCTTGAGCGACCGCGAACCCCATCTTGCCCGAGCTGCGATTGCCGATGAAGCGAACGGGATCGATGTCTTCGTAGGTCGGTCCGGCGCTGACGAGCACCGTCTTGCCGGCAAGGAGTCTCGGCCCCTGCAGCGCGACCAGCTCCGCAACGATCGTTTCGGCTTCAAGCAGACGGCCCGAACCGAATTCGCCGCAGGCCTGGCTGCCATCGGCGGGACCGAGCACGTCGACGCCGCGCGCCCGCAGCAGCGACATGTTCGCCTGCGTCGCCGCATGCGCCCACATCTGCTGGTTCATCGCGGGCGCCACCGCGAGCGGCGCACTGCTCGCGAGGCAAAGGGTGGAAAGCAAGTCGTTGGCGAAGCCGTGTGCGAGACGGGCGAGCAGATCGGCGCTCGCCGGCGCGATCACGATGCGCTGCGCCCACCGGGCGAGTTCGATGTGGCCCATCGCCGCCTCGGCTGCTTCGTCCCACAAACCCGTGCGCACAGGCTGGCCCGACAGCGCCTGAAAGGTCAGCGGCGTTACGAAGCGCGCCGCGTTCTCCGTCAACACCACGCGTACCTCGGCGTTCGCGTCCCGCAGACGCCGAACGAGTTCGGCCGCCTTGTACGCGGCGATGCCGCCAGAGACGCCGAGCAATACGCGCAGGCCGGCAAGGTTGGCTTGAGCCATGTGAGACTTCCACGGACAACTTGTTTGGCCGATAGCTTACCGGAATTTGCCGCGCACACAGCGGCTTGGCCGATGCATCTGCGCGACGATACGAGGCATGACCCTACGCGATTGGCCCCTGACCGAACGACCGCGCGAAAAGCTCATCGCCCGTGGTCCCGGGGTTCTTTCGGACGCGGAACTGTTGGCGATATTCCTCGGCTCGGGGCGACGCGGCCGCTCGGCTGTCGACCTCGGACGCGACCTTCTCTGCCGCCACGGGGGATTGCGCAGCCTGCTCGAACTCGCGCCCGTATCGCTCGTGCGCGAGAAAGGCCTCGGCGCCGCGAGCGCTGCGCGCCTGCACGGGGCACTGGAGCTCGGTCGCCGCCATCTTGCGGCTGAACTCGATCGACCGGGCGCGCTGACCGATCCCTCGGCCTGCGCCACGTATCTGCATGCGCGGCTGCGCGACTACACGTACGAAGTATTCGCCTGCCTCTTCCTTGACAACCGGCATCGGCCGATCGCCTTCGAGGAACTGTTCCGCGGCTCGATCCACGGCGCGAGTGTCTATCCGCGCGAAGTAGTGCGGCGCTGCCTTGAGCACAACGCCGCGGCGATCATATTCGCGCACAACCATCCGTCGGGCATCGCCGAGCCGAGCCAGGCCGACAGGGAGATCACTGCGTTGCTCAAGCAGGCACTCTCTCTCATCGAGGTGCGCGTTCTCGATCATTTCATCGTCGGCAGCACGACAGTGACGTCTTTCGCTCAGCGCGGCCTCGTGTAGCGCATGCCGCCACTTTCGCAAGCGCGACTGCCGCCTTCCGTCGAAGCGAAGCCGGCCGACCCGGCTATACTCGCGACCGGGAGCCGGAGCAGAATCGCCACCGTGATCTTTTCGTATCCGCGCGAATTTCCCGCCGACGACGTCGAGCGGCGGGTCCCCGATGCCGCGACCGCGCATGCACTCATGCGCGAGCGCCGGCCCGACCTGCTCGCGCTCATAGAGCAACGGCTGCAGCGTTTCGGCAAGCTCATCGCCAACGAGCCTGCCGCCCTCGTCGAACATGCTCGCGACGCGGTACTCATCGCTTTCTGTCGCGTTGCCTATCGCCACGGCAGCTGGGGCGAGGATTTCCACGCCTATCACAACGAAAATCACGTCGTCGAAATACTTGGACCACGCACCGAGCGCCTGATCGAGACGGTCGGCATGCGTGCGCTCGCGCCCGGCGACTGGTTCCTGCTGGGACTGTTCGCCGCCACGCACGACCTGCGCCAGCGCGAGGCGCCATTGTTCGAGGCAGGCATCGGCAGCAATGAGCGCGCGAGCGTGGAGGAGACGCTTCGCATCCTCGAAACCTGCGGTTTTTCACCGAAACGCGAACGCGAGATCTTCGTCGGCATCGAGCTGATGATCTCCGGCAGTACGTTCGACGCGCGGCCGCCGCCATCCATGCTCGAGTACAACACCGCCGAGTTGCTCGTACAGTCGCGCGGCGCACTCGCGCGCAAACTGGACAAGAAACTCGACAAGCACGCGCCGGGCTGGCGCAACGACGCACGCATCATGCATGCGCTGACGCTCGCACAGATAGCCGCCGATCTCGACACGGCGAACGTCGCCGAAACGTTTCCGATATTCATGGCCAGCGCCGAAAGGCTGTGCCGCGAGCGAGAGATGCGCAGCCATCGCGACCCGGATCGGCCGGAAACGCTGACGCCGGTCCTCAACTTCCTTACCGTGGGACAGGAGCGCTATTTCTTCGACCTGCATCGCTTCGGTTCGGAATTCGGCCGGCGCGCGTTCGAGGCCGGCAAGCTCGACAATGCCGAGAAGCTCAAGGCGCTGACGGCGGATCTCTATCGCCGCGCGACGAGTGGCGAGCTGCGCACGGGCAACGAAGTGCTCGCCGCCTGCCGAGAGATCACTGCGACGCTCGGCTGATCCGGTCATGCCAGCGGCGGATTTCGAGCCGCCGAGGAAAGAAATGAAGCAGGCGCTGGTGCGTCCGTGCACCTGGCTCGCAACGTGCGCATCCCGCACGCCACGTCTTCCCTGAACTGCCTTTGGCGCCTGCTGCCCGACGCACGATATCCGTGATGTATTGCAAAATTCTTACGGTCGGACAGGCATTTAGCGCGTGGATTTATACACAATGCAGCATTGGCTGCAATTACCACTTTTTACAACCACGTGACAGTTGGGATACAGGCAGAAAGTCGCTTGAATTCAACCTGTTACGCGAAAGCACCTGACGGGAACCGCGCATTTCACGGCAGATTGACGACACCGATGGTTTTGCGCTAGCAGGCCCTATACACACACTTATCCACAGGTCGGCACACGTCGGAGCCGCGATCTAGCGGTCATTGAGCAGGAACGCATGCGGACGGCGCAGATAGGCGCCATGGCCGCGAACCAGCAGCCAGGCGAGCATGGCATAGAGCGTGAGCCAACCGGCGAGCAAGCCGTTCGACGCGAAATCGAGGGCATGTCCCTGCTCGCCCGCGACCAGCGCGATCGGCGTCGCGAACAAAAGCACCAGTCCCAACGAGCAAATCAGTAGCATCGCGGCCCTGGGCACCGGGCGCGCGGCCACGATCGAAAGGCTCAACACCGTGCCGAAGGCCAGCGCCGCCAGCGCGCCGATGGTCAGCGCGAGCAACGTTGCGCCATCTCCGCGCATCATCACCGTCGTGGCGACGACGAACGCATAGAAAAGTCCCAGAGCCTTGATCGGCAGCCCGAGCGCCGCGGTGAGCAGGGCTCGCTTTGCCGTCGCCGAGTCGATGCCGGGCAGCAGGGCGAGCAGCGACAGTTCGCCGCTCGCGTCCGTGTGCAGGCGCTGCAGGCGCGCCGGGGCGACGCTCATGATCATGAGCGGAAACAGCGCGCCGCCGACGAAGACGACGAAGAAGGTCCAGCTGGAGGCCGTGTTCCGCCCGATGAGACTGAGTGCGACGACGACGAGCATCGGCAGGACAACGATGGCGACCTGCCCGAAGCGCGCCTGAGCGCCGACCGGAACGAACGCGCCGCCGAGCCAGACGCGCAGCGCATGCACCGCGGAACGCCGGTCGGCGCCATCGAGCAGCGCGAGCCGGCTCAGGCCATTGCGGTCGGCACCCACGAGCGCATCCCAATTGTTCAACGTCGCGCCCATGCCGACCTTCCGCGGCGCCTGCAACACGAGTGGCGTCGTCCACGATGCGCAGTCGGGTTGCGTGTCGAGCGCAGCGACCCAGCGCCACACCACGATCGCCATCGTGAGGGCGGCAAAGGACCAGCCGAAGGAGACGAAGCCGGGCTCGGACAATCCCGGGATCAGCCCATGCGAATGCAGTATCTGCATGCATGCGGGAAGAATGGCAAGGAATGCCCCGAGGTAGCGCGGCAGGGCCTGGAACAGCAGCGAAAGCGTGACGATGCACGAGAGAAAAGCCGCGCCGCGCTGGAAGTCTGCCTTGCCTGCGAGCGCGAGCAACGCGGCCGGCAGCAAGACCGACAGCGCATATTGCAGCAGCAGGCTCGCGACGATGGTTTGGTCGACTCCCGGGATGCACAGCGATCGGGCGTCGCGTTGCACGAGCAGCGCGCGAGCGGCGACGAACGCCCACCAGAACGCCATGCCGAACGCATACGGCATCACGACGAATACGCCCATGCCCCGCGCCTGCAGGAAGGCAATCGAGGCAAGCGTCAGCAATCCCCAGAGCGCTGCCATGAAACGACGCTGCGGCGCGTCGATGGTCGCGCTCGCGGCTTTCCAGACGGTCAGCGCGTTCATGCGGCAATCTCCACGAACAGGTCTTCGAGACCCAGGATGTCGTGGCGGACGCCGGGTTCGTGGACAACGTTTGGCCAGTCCGCGCCGACCGCGCGCTCGATCACGACCGACACCGCGCCCGTCAGCACCGCTGCGCCACCGCTATGCACGCGTCGATGAATCTCGCCCGGCAGCGCGCCGCGTGCGGCGATCGCCGCGGGCAGGGAGACGCGCGCGAAGCGCTCCTTGAGATCGTCGATCGGGGCCTGCAGCAGCAGCCGGCCCTCGTGCAGGAACGCGATGTCTGAAGCGACGCGCTCGAGATCCGACACGATGTGCGTCGAGAAAATCACGCTCGTGCCGTCGTCGTTTGCGCGCAAGGCGAGCTCGCGCAGCAAGTCGCGACGCGCGACGGGATCGAGGGCGGCCGCAGGTTCATCGAGCACGAGCAGGCGCGGTCGCGGCGCAATGGCGCGGATCAGTTCGACGCGCTGACGTTCGCCCGGGGACAGTTTCGCCAGCGTCGTTTTGCGTGGCAGCTGCCAGCGCGTGAGTGTCGCATCGACGAAAGCCTTGTCCCATGCGGGATAGAAGCGGCCAACGAAATCGAGCATCTGCGCGACTCCCATCCACGCGAGCGCGTCGGGTTGCTGCGGCACATAGCCGATCTGCGCCTTGAAGCGGTCGCCGAGCGCGAGCGCCGGCTCGCCGAACACTTCCGCGCGGCCCTGGTCGACTTCGATGAGTCCGAGCAGCGCGCGCATCAAGGTCGATTTGCCGGCGCCATTGCGTCCGATCAGCCCGAGTACGCTCCCCGGCTCGAGCGTGAGGCTCACGCCGTCGAGCACACGGCGACCCGCGTAGTTCTTCGACAAGCCAAGCGCTCGCAGCGGCGTCGTCTCCGCATCAGCGGCGATTTCGTCGCGCACCGACTCCGCGGACAGGGACATCGAAACGGCGTTCATATCACTCCTCCATCAGTTCGCCGAGGCGGCGCAGGATCGGCTCGGGCGTGAGTTCCAGTTCGCGCGCCTGACGCGCGATTTCCTGCAGATGTGGTTCGAGCAATTTGAGGCGGCGATCTTCGGGCTGAGCCCGCCGGTGCATCGCGGCGACGGCCATGCCCTTGCCGCGCAGCCGCTCGAGCTGGCCTTCGCCCTCGAGCAGGCTGTAGGCGCGCGAGACCGTCATCGGGTTGATCGCGTGATGTCCAGCGATCTCGCGTACCGACGGCAACACCTCGCCCGGCACGAGCTGCCCGCTGGCAATCATGCGGATCAGCTGGCCGACGATCTGCCGATAGATCGGTTCGCTGGCGGAGGGCTGGATGATCAATGATGAGGCGTCCATGTGTGTATTACTATATCAATACACTAATTGCTTGTCAACTCCCCGTTTCTTCGGCGGCCAGGGTGAGCTGTCTGTGTGGTTTGCAAGATGGCTCCATGGACGTTTGCACCCGCCTGGGCGTCGCGCCTGCAATTCAGCCGCGCGAAGCCCTAAAATAGCCATCGTTTCTCGAAAACCTATTCCCCGTGAAAGAACAGCTACGCCTCTTGATCGATCAGGCGCTCGATCGCTTGCGTGCCGCCGGCACGCTGCCCGCCGATGCGGCTGCGGCCTTCGTTGTCGAACGCACGAAAAATCGCGAACACGGCGACTTCGCCAGCAACGCCGCGATGCTGCTCGCCAAGCCGGCGCGCACGAACCCGCGCGCGCTCGCGCAGGCGCTCGTCGCCGCGCTGCCGCAGGTTCCGATGCTCGCAAAAGTCGAGATCGCCGGACCCGGCTTCATCAACTTCTTCCTGAGTCCCGCCGCCTATCACGATGAAGTGCGGGCAGTGCACGCCGCCGGGCAGGCCTACGGCCGCGGCACGGCCGCGTCGGGTCGCATGACCGGCGTCGAGTTCGTCTCGGCGAACCCGACCGGACCTCTGCACATCGGCCATGGCCGTGCGGCCGCGGTCGGCGACTGCCTGGCGCGCCTGCTCGCCGCGTCGGGCGCCGCGGTCAAGCGCGAGTTCTACTACAACGACGCGGGCGCGCAGATCGACAACCTCGCAAAGTCGGTACAGGCGCGCGCGAAAGGGATGACGCCCGACGACGCTGCGTGGCCCGCCGACGGCTATCGTGGCGACTACATCATCGACGTCGCCAACGCCTACCTTCGCGGCGACACCGTCGAATTCGAAAACCATGCCGTCGTCGGCGAGAAGAATGCGCACGACCTAGACGCAATCCGTCGCTTCGCAGTCGCCTATCTGCGGCGCGAACAGAACGCCGATCTCGCGGCGTTCGGCGTGAGCTTCGACGTCTACTTCCTCGAGTCGTCGCTGTATGCCGACGACAAGGTCGAAGAGACCGTGCGCGAGCTCGTCGCCCACGGCCACACCTATGAGGAAGGCGGCGCTCTGTGGTTGCGCACGACCGATTTCGGCGACGACAAGGACCGCGTCATGCGCAAGTCCGACGGCACCTATACGTATTTCGTGCCCGACATCGCCTACCATCTGTCGAAGTGGCAGCGCGGCTATCAGCGCGCGATCACCGAACTGGGCGCCGACCATCACGGCTCGCTCAAGCGCGTCAAGGCCGGCTTGCAGGCACTCGATTGCGGCATCCCGAAAGAGTATCCCGAATACGTGCTGCACCAGATGGTCACGGTCATGCGCGGTGGCGAAGAGGTGAAAATCTCCAAGCGCGCGGGCAGCTACGTCACGTTGCGTGATCTCATCGACGAAGTCGGCCGCGACGCGACGCGCTTCTTCCTGATCGCGCGCAAGTCCGATTCGCAGATGGTGTTCGACATCGACCTCGCGCGCTCGCAGTCGAACGACAATCCCGTGTACTACGTGCAGTACGCGCACGCGCGTGTCTGCAGGGTCCTGCGCCAGCTCGGAGAGCGTGGCCTCGAGTGGAACCGCGACAACGGCCTGGCCCGTCTCGAACGTCTCAGCAACGAGCACGAAAACGCTCTGATGGTCGAAATCGCGCGCTATGCCGAGGTCGTCGAGGCCGCAGCGGCGAATCTCGAGCCGCACTTGATTGCGGCGTACCTGCGCGACCTGGCATCTGCACTGCACACCTACTATCACGAGCACCAGTTCATCGTCGACGATGCGGATTTGCGCGACGCGCGCATCGCGCTCGCGGTCGCGACCCGGCAGGTGCTCGCGAACGGTCTCGACCTGCTCGGCGTGTCGGCTCCCGAGTCGATGTGATCCGCAAACCCATTACCGCAACACTTTCGTAAGGCAAGCTAACGTCTATGGCAGCAAAGAAGGGCAAACAGGCTTATCGCGGCGGCGACCGGCGTCCGCTGCCGGCATGGATCTGGCTCGCGCTCGGCACCGTGTTCGGCGTCGTCCTCTCGGTCGTCGTGCTTTACGGCGGCAAGCTGCCGACGCTACGCGGCAAGAACCTCCCGCAGCCCAATCCCGATGCGACCGCACCGAAGGAATCGGAGCAGGCGCTCGCCGACGAGGCGAAGAAAGCGGCGCCGAAGAGCAATTTCGATTTCTATTCGGTGCTGCCAGAGAAAGAGGTCGTGATTCCCGATGCGGAATTGTCGGCGAAGGCCAAGGCCGAACAGGCGCGCGCGCAGCAGCAAGCTGCGCTGGCGAATGGCTCAGCGACGTCACCCACTCCCGCGCCGACTGCGCCCGCGAGCGGTGGCGGCCGCTATATGCTGCAGGTCGTCGCGACCGGCGACCCCAAGGCCGCCGAGGAATTCAAGGCGCGCCTCGCGATGCTCGGCTTCTCGGCCAAGGTCTACACGAGCACGAGCGACGGCAAGACGATCAACCGCGTGCGTCTCGGCCCCTACGCGACGGCGAGCGAGACCGAAGCCGCGAAGAAGTCGCTCTCGGAGAGCGGCGTCAACTCGTTCCCGGTCGCGGACGCGCCGGGGCGCTAGCCGCCGGCACCGCCGCCGGTATCCTTCGCGCGCGGCTCAGGTGCGTTTCGCGCGCTTAAGCCGCAGGATCGCGGAGACATCCTCGTCGCCGTGACCCTGCGCCATCAGCTCGGCGAAGTCCGCGATCGACTTGTCGATGACGGTCTGCGCGGTGCCAGCCGCTCGCGCGAGCCGCTGGCCGATGCCGAGGTCCTTGTGCATCAGCGCGGCCTTGAAGCCGACCGAAAACTCGTTGCGTAGCGCGCTCGCGCCGCGTTTCTCCAGGTACCACGAATTCGCCGCGCCGCCCGTGAGCGTGCTCATGAGCACGACGGGATCGAGGCCGAGCGCCTCCGCGAGCGCAAGACCCTCGCCGAAGCCCTGCATGACGCCGGCGATCAGAATCTGATTGACGGCCTTCGTGCTCTGGCCGGCACCGACATCGCCCATGTGGCTGACGCGCGCCGAATACGCATCGAGCACAGGCTTCACCTTCGCGAGCGCTTCGGCGTCGCCGCCGGCCATCACCGAGAGTTTCCCGTTCTTCGCGCCCTCGACGCCGCCCGAAACGGGCGCGTCGATGAAATCGCCCCCCACTGCCTTCATCAAACCGTGTGCATCCTTCGCCGTCTGTGTCGAGACCGTCGAATGATCGATCACGATCGTGCCGGGCTTCGCGTGCGCCGCAATTTCCTTCGTCACCGACAGCACGTCCGCGTCGGCGCTCACGCACAGCACGATGACGTTGCACGACGCCGCGATTTCGCCGGGCGAAGCCGCGATGACGCCGTTCTGCGCGGCGAACTCCTGCGCCTTCGCGGCCGTGCGATTGGCGACGCCGACGAGCAGGCCGGCCCTCTTGAGGTGACCGGCCATCGAGACGCCCATGGCGCCGAGGCCGACAAAACCGACTTTGAGTTCTGACATGATCCTGTTCCTGAAATTCGCCGAATCAATCGGCTAGATAGGTGTAACCCGTGAGCCCCGCCTCGAGCGACGCGGCGACATGCTCGGCGTCCACCGCGGACAGGTTCGCCGCCGCGATCTTCCGCTGGTACTCCGCGCGCAGCGCCGCGAGGTCGTAGCCGACGTAGTCGAGCATGAGGTCGGTCGTGTCGCCACGGCGCAGGTGCGAGAACTCGTAGCCGCCCGCATCGTCGAGGCGCACATTGACCGCATCGGTGTCGCCGAACAGGTTGTGGATGTCGCCGAGCGCTTCCTGGTAAGCGCCGACGAGGAAGATGCCGAGGCGATAGCTCTCGCCGTCGACGGGCGAATGCAACGGCAGGCTGACGTCGACGCCGTCCGCGTCGACGTAGTCGTCGATGCGGCCATCGGAGTCGCAGGTCAGGTCGGCGATCACGCCGCGCCGATCGGGCACGCGGTCGAGCCCGGCGATCGGCACGATCGGGAAAATCTGGTCGATCGCCCACGAATCGGGGATCGATTCGAAGATCGAGAAATTGACGAAATATTTGTCGACGAGCTTCTCGTTGAGTTCATCGAGCGCCTGCCGATGCGAACGCTCCTCCGGCTTCAATAGCGGACGCAGCGCGTTGACGATCGCGTAGTACAGGTCGTCGAGGCGGGCGCGTTCGCGCAACGTGATCGAGCCGAGTGCGAACAACGCATGGCCTTCGGTCCAGTGATGCTGCGCCTCGTGATAGAGCTCGATGACCGAGCGCTGGCCGATCTCGCCGTGGATCTCGCGCAGACGACTCAGCGCAACGGGTTCTTCGGCATCGGTCGGCGGAACGCGCCCTTCCGGCGCGCGCTCGATGTCGCTGACGTTCGTCACGAGCACCGCGTGATGCGCGGTCATCGCGCGACCGGTCTCGCTGATCACGTGCGGCGGCTTGAACTTGTGCTCGGCGCAGGCCTGCGCGAGCGGCTCGATGATCGTGCCGGCGTACTGGTCGAGCCCGTAGTTGATCGAGCAGGCGGAACGCGAACGCGTACCCTCGTAGTCGACGCCGAGACCGCCGCCGACGTCGACGTAGCTGATCGGAATGCCCATCTTCGACAATTCCACGAAGTAGCGCGTCGCCTCGCGCATGCCGGCGGCGATGTCGCGCACGTTCGAAATCTGCGAACCCATGAAAACGTGCAGAAGCTGCAGCGTGTGCGTCAGTTCGAACGCCTTGAGGTGGTCGATCAGCGTGATCAGCTGGCGCGGCGTGAGACCGAACTTCGACTTTTCGCCGCCCGTGTTCTGCCATTTGCCCGCGCCGAGGCTCGTGAGGCGCACGCGCACGCCGAACAGCGGCTCGACGCCGAGCGCCTTCGCTTCCTCGAGCGCGGGCTTCAGCTCCGACGGCTTCTCGATCACGATGAACACGCGCAGGCCGAGCTTGCGGCCGATCAGTGCGAGGCGCAGGTATTCGCGATCCTTGTAGCCGTTGCAGATGATGATGCTGCCGGGCTTGGCGAGCGCGAGCACGGCCATGAGCTCGGGCTTCGAGCCCGCCTCGAGGCCGAAGCCTTCGCCGCCCGCGAGCGCGAGTTCGCCCGCGACGCCTTTCTGCTGATTGACCTTGACCGGATAGACCGCGCTGTAGCCGCCTGCATAGTCCCACTCGCGCATCGCTTTGGCGAATGCGCCCTGCAGGCGGCCGAGACGGTGGCGCAGGATGTCGGCGAAACGCACGAGCAGCGGCAGGCGCGAACCACGTTCTCGGGCCGCGTCGACGATCGCCGGCAGCGCCAACGCCGGGCCGTCGGCCCCGCGCGGCCGCACGACGAGATCGCCGCCGCTCTCGGCCACGTCGAAATAGCCCTCGCCCCAGTGCGCGATCGCGTATTGCGCGCGCGCCGCGTCTGCATTCCACACCTTCGTCATCGTCAGCCTCCTCGCCAAGCACGGTACGTGGCCGACGCGGCCGGACTCCCGTCGGGCGGCATCGAACCAGGTAACGAAAACGTCGCAGCGGCGGGCCTTGACGCCAAGGAATCGACGACCGGAAGCCAGAACGCCGCGGGGCCGTCGGCGCGTATTGTAGCGTCGCCGATCAAGACATGTTTATGACGCGCTGAACGGCTACAATCGCGGCCCGTTTTCCCTGCCTACGCGAATCGCCGCCATGACGCCCCAGACCCAGTGGTTCACCGAACAGCACGACTACTCCGGCTCGTCGATCGGCTTTCGCGTGACCCAGCACCTGCACTCCGAGCAGAGTCCCTTCCAGCGCATCGACATCTACGACACGACCGACTGGGGCAAGCTCATGGTCATCGATGGCTGCATGATGGTGACGACGCGCGACAACTTCTTCTATCACGAGATGATGTCGCACCCGGCCCTGTTCACGCATGCGAATCCGAAGAAGGTCGTCGTGATCGGCGGCGGCGATTGCGGCACGCTGCGCGAGGTACTGCGGCACAAGTCGGTCGAGAGCGCGATCCAGGTCGAGATCGACGAGCGCGTGACGCGCCTCGCCGAGAAATACTTCCCCGAACTGTGCGAGTCGAACAACGATCCGCGTGCGCAGCTCTTGTTCATCGACGGCATCAAATGGATGGCCGAGTGCGCACCCGATTCGCTCGACATCGTCATCATCGACTCGACTGATCCGATCGGCCCGGCGGAAGGGCTGTTCAACGCGGCGTTTTATCAATCGTGCCTCAAAGCGCTCAAGCCCGACGGCATCATCGTGCAGCAGAGCGAATCGCCGCTCGCTCACCTGCCCTTGCTGCAGGACATCCGCGGCGCGATGACGACGGCCGGCTTCGAATCGCTGCACACGCTCTGCTTCCCGCAGCCGTGCTACCCGACCGGTTGGTGGAGCGCGACGCTCGCGCGCAAGCGCGGCAACCTCGACGCGTTCCGCGAGGACGACGCCGCGGCCAAGAATTTTGCGACGCAGTATTACAACCTCGACACGCATCGCGCCGCGCTCGCGCAGCCGGAGTTCCTCAAGCGCGCCTTCGCGGCCTGATCCGTCGCGAACGCCGTTGCGATGGCGCGCGAACACGACCGGCGGATGCAAGCAAGCCGCGCGAGCGAAGTCGGCGACAGGCAATCGACGGCTTCCTGGCTCACGCGGCTTGCCGGCCTCCCGGGGCTGCTGCTCGTCGCGCTCGCGCTGCAATCGCCGCTGATCTTCAATTCGGGCTATTTCAGCTTCGACGAGCTGCAGTGGTGGTGGCGCGCGAGCGTCGCCTGGAGCGAACTGCCGTGGGTCTCGTGGAGCGACCTCTCCGCCTTCCAGTACCGCCCGCTGACATTCAACCTCTGGCTCGCGCTCGCGCATGCGTTCGCGGCGCACGCTTTCGTCATGCACGCGGTCTTCGTGCTGATCGGTTCGTTCAACGCGCTGCTGCTCGCGACAAACCTGTGCTCGCTCGGCGTCGCGCGCAGAACCGCAGCCATCGCTGCGCTCACGTTCGTCTGCACGCCGTTCGTCGCCTATACGCACGGCTGGACCGGAACGCTCGCCGATCTCCTCGTGTTGTGCCTCGGCTTGCTGGCTTTCGCCGCGTTGCGCACGCTGCGCGAGGATGCATCGCCGGCGCGTTGCGGTGCTGTCGCGCTCGGTGTCGTCGTGCTGCAGGTTCTCGCGCTGTGCGCGAAGGAGTCGGCCGTCGTGTTGCCGCTGCTGCTGCTCGCCGGCGCCCACAAGGTACCGCGAGGTCGATTCTCGATCGCGCTGCTCGCGATCGTCGCGCTCGCAGGCGCGGTTGTCACGATCTACCTCGGACTGCGGCTACACGTGCTGCTCGGCGCGCATGGCCCGGGCTACGAGTGGCGCCTCGCCGATATCCCGCACCGGCTCGCGGAGTACGCGTTGTATCCGTGGCTGCCGCCGTTGCTCGAGGTCGAGCCGAGCCTGCAAAAAGGCGCCTGGCGCCTCGCGCTCGCTGCGCTCTGCCTGCTGGCCCTGCTGTATTCGCTCGCTGCAACGAGCTGGCGCCACGTCGCTGCGTTCGTCGCGCTTTACGCGGGCCTGCTCGCGCCCGTGCTGATCCTCGAGCACAGCTACAACCAGTATGGCTATCTCGCGAGCGCGGCCGCGGTCGGCGTCGTCGCCTACGCCTGGAACGCTTCCTCGCGCGCCGCGCGTGCCCTGATCCTTGCGAGCGCTGGCGTGGCGTGCGTGCACGGCCTTGCGATCATGCTGCGACTGCATGAAGTCGGCACGGTCGAGAAGCGCTTCCATGGCGAGCTCGCCGACCTGCTCGAGCGGCAGGCGAATGCGGTGACGGTCGTGGCCGCGCGCCCCGAGGACGACTGGCTGCTGCGGCGCTTCACCGAATACGTGCCGGGCTATCGCGGTGTCGCATTCGAAGGCCGGGTCTTCGCCGCTGGCGGCCCTGGTTCGCTTCGCGCGACGATGCAGCCGGACGGTTCGCTGATACTCGCCCCGTAGGCGCCCATCGCGTTAAGCTGCGACTCACCGATCGCCGCTACACTTTCCGCCCCTTTTCCCTCGCTGGAATGCGCCCATGAGCCGATTTGCACCGAGATCGTCGATGCCTGCGATCCTGATTTCGATTCGGCTTGGTGCGGCGCTTGCCTGCGCCGCGATGGCACCCGCGGCCCTGGCGCAGTCGGCGGGCGCTCCCGCCGGGCAGAAGAGCGCGGAAGTGCGGCCGCCGCCGGCCTCTACCGACGCGCCCGCGCCGCCGCAGAGCGCACTCGCGCAACAACCGCAGCCTGCCGAGGCGCCGCCGCCGGCGAGCACGGAAGCAGCACCCGCTTCGCCAACGCCCCCCGCCTCGCCCGAGGCAGCGGCGGCCGCCGCCGTGAAGGCCGCGCCGCAGCCCGCGCCGGGTTCCGCGCCCGCGCCCTCGGACGACGAGGCGGCGTTTACGCTGTTCCGCCATGACCTCATCAACCTGCTGATCCTGCGCGCGGACGGACGCATGCTCGCAGCCGCGGCGCAAATCGCCGCGCCGGACCGCGACGACGCCTCACGTTCCGCGCTCAAGAAGACGCCCGGCCTGCTCAAGCGCGCGCGGCAGTTCGGCGGACAGGATCCCCTCGTGCTCTGGATCGCGGCATCGAACGCCTGCCTCTCCAAACCGGGCTGCGCGGATCCCGCGGCGCTGAAGACCCTGCAGACCCTCGACGCCGACAATGCGGCGGTATGGCTGCTCAATTTCCCTGCCGACGACAACGCCGCGCGCGCCCAGGCGGTCGTCACGCGTATGGCGCAGGCGCAGCGCTACGACGACTACTGGGGCGCCAATGTGGTCGCCCTCGTGCATGCGCTCGAGGTGATGCCGGTGCCGCCCTCGGTCCTGCGCCAGGGCGTCGGCACCGACGCGGCGCGCATCAACTTCGCAACGAGCATCGCGAGCACGCTGGTGCCGCCGCAGCTCGCGCAGCTCGCCACGTTCTGCCGTGCGGCCGCCGGCAAGGACGAGGCATTGATCGGTGACTGCATCGCCGTGGCGCGCAAACTCGAGGCCGGGGGCACCTTCATTTCGCAGAAGATCGGCTTCTCGATCGAAGAGGCGCTCGTGCCGGCCGGGGTGAATCACGACGTCATGCTCTCGCGCGAGCGCTCGGCGGCCTGGCAGCAGCAGAGATTCCTCGAGGTCAGCGCTCGCTTTACCCGCGAACCGGCGGTAGCGGAAGCATACGTGCGCCTACTCGGCAGCGAGCAGAACGGGATCGCGGCATCGCTCGCGCTGCTTAAGGAACAGGGCATCCGCCAGGACCCACCGGCCGGATGGCAGCCGGCGGGAGCGGCCGAGGCTCCGGATCCACTGCTGGCGCAGCCCGCAACGCAGCATTGATCGGGCTTTTGCGCGACCCGGCCGCCGTGTACTCTTGCGCGGAGGCAGCACTGGGCGAAAGGCCCAGCGCCTACGCCAACAGCTGGGAGATTCGCGGATGCTGAAGATCTTGGTGGCCAATTCGAAGGGCGGTTGCGGCAAGTCGACGATTGCGACGAACCTCGCGGCCCATTTCGCGCAAGACGGCAAGAACACCGTGCTCGTGAACGCGGACCGGCAGGGTTCGAGCCGGCGCTGGTGCGAGAAGCGCGCGGGCTTCGCGACGCCCGTGCTGCCGGTTTCGGGTACTCGCTCGGACTGGCGCGACCACGTCCCGAAAGGAACGCAGCGCGTCGTTGTCGACGCACCAGCGGCGATCCAGCCGAAGGAAGTCGAGGCATTCCTCGAGGACATGGACGCATTCCTGATTCCGGTCCTGCCCTCGCGCTTCGATCTCGAAGCCACCGAAGCCTTCATCGCGGCCATCGGCAATCTCGGCCGGGTCAAGCGCGGCAAGGTCGCCGTCGGTCTCGTCGGCAACCGGCTCAAGCCGTGGACGACCGCGTCGCAGGTCGCGATAGATGAAATCAAACGCATGCCGTTCCCGCTCGTCGGGCAGATCCGCGATTCGCAGGGCTACGTGCTTATGGCGGGCCTCGGCAAGAGCATCTTCGACTACGGCTCCGAAGCGATCCTGTCGCATCAGCACGACTGGGAAAAGCTGTTGCGCTGGCTCAAGAAGCTGCAATGATCCATTCCCACCGCCGCAGGAGACCGCATGTCCCGTGAACTGATCCTGCTGCGCCACGCGCACGCCGAAAACGGCAAGCCCGGGCAAGACGACGCAGACCGCGCGCTCAGCGAGCGTGGCGTGATCGAAGCAAAAGACGCGGGCCGCTGGCTCGCGACGCACCCGCAGCCGACGCGCATCCTCTGCTCGCCCTCGCGGCGCACGCGCGAGACGCTCGAATACGCGCTCGGCGGCGTCAAGGCGACGACCGAGCCGCGTATCTACGAGGCGACGGCGGGCGAACTCGTCAGCCTCATCGACGAATCTTTCGCCGAAGGCGGCAGTGGGCCCGAGCGCCTCATGCTCGTCGGCCACAATCCGGGCTTCGAAACGCTCGTTGCGCTACTCGCGACCGGACAGTCGGGCGATTTTCGCGGGATCCCGCCCGCCGGTATCGCCTGGATCGAACTCGACGGCACGGTCGAACCGGGCGCCGGCAAGCTCAAGGCCTTCTGGGCACCTTAGCGGCCGCGACGGAAGCGTTCGGCTGATTTGCACGAATGGCACCGGTGGCGCGGTTCGTGGCATATACCGACGGCCACGCCGAGCGCATGCGGATCGCGTACGCGTGCGCCGTGTAGACTTCGAGGCTCCGCGCCTCACTCGTGCAGTCTCGAGTATCGCGGAGCGGTCTCTTCGGCAACATCCATTCGCTACGCAACAAAGTTTGAAATCCCCTCGCCTTCCAGCATCGCTGTATTCCTTCGCCATGGCATTGTCGCTGTGGGCGGCGCAGTCGCTGCTTTTGCTCGCGCCCGGGTTCGCGCCCGCGCAGGATGCGCCGCAGCACGTGCTCGAGCTCGATCGCGCGCGTTCGGCGGTCGACTTCGAGGTGAAGGTGCTCTGGCTCGTGGGCGTACACGGCCGCTTCAATCGCGTGCGGGGCACGATCACGGTCGATCCATTCCACAACAGCGTGACCGTCGACGCGCGCATCGACGCCAGCGCCGTATCGATGCGCTTGCGCAGCCACGAAGAATGGGTGAAGTCGCCGGAATTCTTCGACGCCGCGCACTACCCGGAAATCCGCTTCGTCTCCGATCCGGTGCCGCTCAAGCGCCTGCAGTCCGGCGGTGAAATCGATGGCACGCTGACGTTGCGCGGCATCAGCAAGCCGGTGCGCTTCCAGATCACCGTACCGACGTGCCCGGGCGCGAGCGGAGAAGACTGTCCCGTCGAAGCCGCTGGCAGCATCCGCCGCAGCGATTTCGGCATGAGCTCGCGCCGCGGCACGCTCTCCGACAAGGTCGACCTGGGTTTCACGATCTATGTCGCGCCGGCAAAAAGCGACGCGGCGCGGTGATAGCGGCGGGCCGTGGCGGTGTGCGGGTCGTGCGTACGCTCCTGTTGATCGCGGCGCTCGTGCTGCCAGCCGCCTGCGCGGTCGATCCACTGCACGCCCGCCGTGCCGCTGCTACCGCCGCAGCGGCGCAGGGTCACGAACTCAACTGCCCCGAAGACAGCCACGACGCGTGCGCGATGGCGTCGCCTTATGCCGCGCTGATCGAAGACGCGCTCGCGCGTTCGACGCCCGAGCGTCCGCTGCACTATGTCAACATGATCGAGCGCGGTGAGGATTCGTTGTTGCTGCGCGTCCATCTCATCCGCAGCGCGCGCCACAGCATCGAGGTACAGACCTTCATCTTCAGCAACGACGACGCGGGCGACCTCATCCTCGACGAGCTGGTCAAGGCCGCGCGCCGCGGCGTCGCGGTGCGCGTCATCACGGATCAGCTCTTCTCGCTCGAAAACACGCACCTGCTCGCCGCGCTCGCGCGCGCACACGTCGACTTCGAACTGCGCGTCTACAACCCAACCTTCCACAAGGCATCGACGCCACCACTCGAGTTCGCCGCGGGCGTGCTCTGCTGCTTCTGGCGCTTCAACCAGCGCATGCACGACAAGGTGCTGCTGATCGATGACGCGATCGGCATGGTCGGCGGGCGTAACTACGAGAACCGCTACTACGACTGGGACGACGAATTCGACTACCGCGACCGCGATGTGCTCGCGGTCGGCCCGGTCGGCGCCGCGATGCATGCGTCGTTCGAAGCCTTCTGGAAGGATCCGCACACGGTGCCACTGAGCCGGCTCAGCGATGTCTCGACGGACATCCTCGCGGCCGGCATCGCCGCGCCCGCCTATGCAATGCACGGCTACCGCAATCCTGTGCGCGTCGCCGAGTTGTCGCGGCGCGCCGACGATACGGACTATATCCGCACGCATTTCACCGAGCAGGCGATGCGGGTCGGCCGTATCGACTACTTCTTCGACGCGCCCGGCAAGCTGCCGCCGGGCGACAGTGGCGCGCGACGCGAGTCGACGCGCCCTCTCGCGGCACTGTTGCGCACGGCGAAATCCGAGATCGTGCTGCAGACGCCGTACCTCGTGCTGAGTTCAACGGCGCAGCGACTGTTTGCTGACCTGCGCAAGAGCGTGCCCCATCTGCGCGTCGTCGCCTCGACGAATTCACTGGCGGCAACCGATGCGTTCTACGTCTACGCGCTGTCGTACAAGTACAAGAAGCACTACCTCAAGCTCGGCTTCGAAATTCACGAGTTCAAGCCGTTTCCGGCAGAGGCGGCGGAACTGATCGTCAACTATTCCGATCTCGGCGCTGCGCCGCCGCGGCCGCGCCCGACATCGACCGCGACCGCGCCCCCTGTCCGCTACACGCCAGCACCGCTCAAGCGCCACGGCGTGCGCATCGGCTTGCATGCGAAGTCGATGGTCATCGACGGCGAGATAGCGGTGATCGGCTCGCATAACTTCGACCCGCGTTCGGAGATCTACAACACCGAATCGGGTTTCATCATCCACGACCGGCCGTTCGCCGAACTGCTGCGCGCGAGCATCCTGCAGGACGCCGCAGCGGAGAATGCCTGGACCATCGCGAAAGTGCCGCGCAGGGACGCGATCGGTCACCTCAACAATGCGGTCGCCGACATCTCCGCGTCGTTGCCGATCTTCGACCTCTGGCCAAACCGCTATGCGTCGAGCTTCGAGTTCAACCCCGCGCACCTGCAGGGCAGCTGCAAGCCGACCGCGCCTGGCACCGTAGGGTTTTACGCCTGCTACGACGAGGTCGGGGATTTTCCCGAGGTCGACCTGCCGCTCAAGACGATCTACACGCGCATCGTCACGGCGTTCGGCGCGGGCCTCGTGTCGATCATGTAGCGCGAGACGAACGCGCGGTCGGTGAGCACGTTCCGTAGAATTGCCAATTGACGCGTGCCCGCATGCTGGCTACGCTTCCATGAGCACTCACGCGTCAACGGAAACGACCATGTCTCTGCAAATTGCGATCGACCTTTCCGAATCCGACCTCCAGTTCTTCGTCGACGCGTCGAAGCGCGCGCAGGAGAAAGCCGCGAATCTGACCGAACAGCAGATCACGACGGCGGCAAGCAGGTTGCTGGTCGATTCGGCGGGCAAGAGCATTCCCGAGTTCATCCGCGCGCGACTGACCAAACTCGAGGCGATGATCGACATGGTCGGCGACGCCGGCTGGGCGCTCGCTGACGACGATCGCAAGCGCGTCGTTTCCGCTCTCGCGTATTTTGCGGAGCCTGACGACGTCATTCCGGACAACGTGCCCGTGCTTGGCTTTCTCGACGACGCGATCATGATCGAACTGTGCCAGCGCGAGCTGCAGCACGAAATCGAGTCGTACGAGGAGTTCGTCGCCTATCGCAGCCGCGAGGCCTATACGCGCGGGGTCGAACTCTCCGAAGTGAAGATGCAGCGCGTCGACTGGCTCGAAGCGCGGCGCCAGGAACTGCAGAGCCGCATGCGCAGCCGCCGCTCGGCGTCGTACGTCAGCAACTCGCGCGGTCCGAGAATGTTCCGCGTCGGCTGACGCATCGCAAAGGCTTTTCGAACCTGCGGCGCGCCCATCTGGCGCGCCGTTTTCGTCTGGACTCGTCGAACATCGCGATCGCGAGATCGCGACCATGCAAGCATCCGCTTCGGAAGGCTAGTCCCGAGTCCCGAGTCCAGAGTCCGGAAGCATCACGGCCTTTCGAGGATCGCCGTGACGCCCATGCCGCCCGCAGTGCAGATCGAGATGAGGCCGCGGCCGGAACCTTTTTCCTCGAGCAGCTTGGCGAGCGTGGCGACGATACGTGTGCCGGTGGCCGCGAACGGATGGCCGAGCGCGAGACTCGATCCGTTGACGTTGAGCTTGGCAGGATCGATCGCGCCCAGTGGTTTCGCGAGACCGAGCCGATTCTTGCAATAGTCGGCGTCTTCCCACGAGCGCAGCGTGCACAGCACCTGCGCCGCGAACGCCTCATGGATCTCGTAGAAATCGAAGTCCTGCAGCGTGAGGCCGGCCGCCTCGAGCAGGCGCGGCACGGCGACCGTCGGCGCCATGAGCAGTCCTTCGCCGCGCACGAAGTCGACGGCCGCGACTTTCGCATGCGTGAGGTAGGCTTTCGGCTTCAGGCCGCGCGCTGCGGCCCATTCGTCGCTGGCGAGCAGTACGGCCGACGCGCCATCGGAGAGGCCCGTCGAATTGCCTGCGGTCAGCGTGCCCTGACCCGAGGTCTTGTCGAACGCAGGCTTGAGCGCGCCCAGCTTCTCGAGCGACGTGTCAGGACGCAGGAAACCGTCGCGATCGAGGCCACGGAACGGCACGACGAGATCCTTGAAGAAACCGCGATCGTAAGCCGCGGCAGCCTTCTGATGGCTCGCGAGCGCAAGCGCGTCCTGTTCGACCCGGCTGATTTTCCATTCCCGCGCCATGAGTTCGCAGTGCTCGCCCATCGACATGCCCGTGCGCGGCTCGGCCACGCCGGGGAAGCTCGGCTTGAGCTCGCCGATCGAGAAGCCGTGCACTGCTGCCTTGAGCTTGTCGGTCGTGTCCTTCGCGCGATTGACCGCGAGCAGGCGCTGCTGCATCGCTCGGCTGTAGACGATCGGTACGTCACTCGTCGTGTCGCTGCCGCCCGCGATGCCGGCATCGATCTGACCTGCGGCGATCTTGTTCGCGATGAATATCGAGTTGTCGAGCGAGGTGCCGCACGCACGCGCCGTGGTGACGCCAGGCGTGAGCGGCGACAGGCCCGAGGACAACGTGGCCTCCCGTGCGAGATTCCAATCCGCCGCGAGCTTGATGACCGCACCAAACGCGACCTCACCGAGTTCGACGCCGTGCAGATCGAAGCGCTCAACCAGCGCTCCCAGCGTCTTCACTGCCATGCCGAAATTGCCCACATCGGCGTAGGCAGTATTGTTGCGGCAGAAGGGGATCCGGACTCCGCCGAGGACGGCCACGCGCTTGGTCATGCGACTACCTTTTCACTGCCCAGTGACGAGGCCGTATTATGCGCCGAGTTGCGCGAATCGCCTATGAATGCCCCGTCCTCGCGCGCGCCGACTGCGGCCCGGACGGTTGCCTTGCTCGCGTGTAAACTGCGCTCCCGCATGATCGGCGACGCGGTCGTCGCTCGCATATTCGACTGGCAGCACGCATGACCTACGTGTTCGACACCCGACGGCTCAGCGAGATCGCAAGCGCGCGCGCCGAGGAATTCCGCGACGCACAGCCCTACCCGCACGTCGTCATCGACGACTTCCTGCCGACAGAGCAGGCGCTGGCGCTCGCGCAGGTATTTCCGGGGCCCGACGATGACGTCGCGTGGGATCACTATGCGGCGCCGGGCCTCGAGGTGAAGCTCGGCTGCGGCGACGAGACGAAATTTCCTGCGCCGATCCGCAACGCGTTGCGCGACCTCAATTCGTCTGCGTTCGTGCGCATCCTCGAGACGCTCACGGGCATCGAACACCTGCTCACCGATCCACACCTGCTCGGCGGTGGCATGCACCTCACTCGTCAAGGCGGCGTGCTCGGCATCCACGCCGACTTCAACTGGCATCTGCAGATCCACGCGCATCGGCGACTGAACCTGCTCGTCTATCTCACGCCCGACTGGCGCCCCGAATACGGCGGCGAACTCGAACTGTGGAGTACCGATGGCACGCAGCTCGTGCGACGCGTGGACCCGATCTTCAACCGCGCCGTGCTGTTCACGACGCGCTCGGACACGTTCCATGGACATCCGAAGCCCTGGGCTGCGCCTGCGGGGATCAACCGGCAATCGGTAGCTTTATACTATTATACAACCGACCGACCCGACGCCGAGAAGCGCGACGCGCACAACACGTTGTACAAGGGTTACAACGCCTGAGCGGGAGCGGCGTCTCCGGCCTGCGCCGGCGGGTCCGCGGCCACGTGCAGCGCGTGAGCATCCTCGACCCAGCGCGGCAACTCGGCCCAGAACATCCAGGCGGCCGGAAACGCGCGGATGCGCTCGTCGAGGATGCGCGCGAGAATCTGCAGCGCGGCGTCGACGTCGCCGGAATCGATAGGCTCGCCGATCACGAGTGTACGCGTGCCTTGGTCGAGGTCGAACTCGGTCCAGAACGGAACGAGCGGCACGTTGCGGCTGCGCGCAAGCTTGACGAGGCCTTCGGGCAGCGACATCGGGCGGTCGAGCAGGCGCACGGGGCGCTGACCCTGTTCGGCGAGGCGCGGCGGGATGTCCGCGAGCGCGGTCACCGGAACGCCGTCGCGCAGCGCGTCGAGGAGCTTGCGAATATGCGGCCGGAACACCCCGGGCTGGCCTGATACCCGCTCGACGTCGCCGATGCGCAATCCGCCGTACCAGTAGCGCACGGGCGCGCCGCGGTAGTCGGCGCGCGCGCGCTTCGCGTAGAGCGCGGTCGATGTCTGCCCCGCAGCGCGGAACGTGCTGAAGATGAAGTGGCCGGTTCCGTAGTGGAATCCGGTAGCGACATAGGCGCCATCGCGCGGCCACTCGCCCTCGACCCGCACATGCCAGGGCAGGCGGAACGAACGTCGCAGCAGAGAGAGGTACAGGTCGCAATGGTCGAGCAGCGCGACCAGGCGCATCTGCTGTGCGAGCGCCGCCTCGTCCGCGCCGAGGAACGCGGCGGCCGCGCGCGCTGTCGGCAGCAGCGCTTCGTCGTACAGTCGCGAATGCCGGCTAAGCCAGCGCAGCCAGCCGTAACCGAGCCGCCACGGCACCAGCGCGGCGATGCCGGGCGCGACGACGAGCGACCATGCGTCGCGCAACTGGTTGCGGGCGAACGCCCGCGCGGAATGAAAAATGGCCATGATCTGCATATTCTAAAAATCGCAAACGCGGCGCAGGGCGCGTCAGTATTCGCGCTCCAAAAGCCGGTAATGCGTTTCGACGAGCCCGAGCGCCGCGTACGTCTCCCGGGCGCGATCGTTGTCGCGTTCGACGTAAAGGCGCAGGCCCACGACATCGGCCGTCGTCCGTGACATTCGCTCGACTTCGGTGAACAGCGCGCGGAAAACGCCGTGGCGGCGGCAGGCCGGCAGTACGTACACGCTCTGCAACCACCACCAGTCGCCGTTGCGCCAGTCGCTCCATTCGTAGGTGATCATGAGGCAGCCCGCGACGGCGCCCGCGCATTCGGCGACGAGATAGAACCCGCGCACCGGCTCTGCGAGAACGCGCGCGATACCGGGCCGCAGGATTTCCGGCGCGAGTGTCTTCGCTTCGGTCTCGCGCGCCATGGCGAGATTGAACTCGACGAGATTGTCGATATCGGCAGGTGTACCGCGGCGAATCCGGACGCTCGCCTTTTCGCCTTCTGCTGCGGCTCTTCGTTCGATCGTCATTTCGATTTCTTCGGTGTCTTGTTGGGGCGGCGCGGGCGCGACGCGCCTACCTTGCGCGTCAGCGTATTGCGGCCGAGGCCGAGCTGCTGCGCGGCGCGCACGCGACGGCCATCGTTCTCGACAAGCGCCGCGTCGATCAGTGTCGCGTCGAACTCCTGGCGCAACGCGTCATAGATATCGTGTTCGCCACGCGCGAGACGCGTGCGCGCGACCTGCAGCAGTCCGTCGCGCCAGCCGTTTTCGCGAGCGCTACGCGGTATTTCATCGCCGTGCGGCAGGTCCTGCGTGCGGATCTCGCGCCCCGGCGTCATCACGACGAGGCGTCGACACAGGTTCTCGAGCTGGCGCACATTGCCGGGCCACGCGCGCTTCGCGAGCGCGGCGAGCGCCGGCGCCGTGAGTCGCTTGGCCTCGAGCCGCATGTCCTGCGCCGCGCGCGCGACGAAATGGTTGGCCAGCAGCGGCACGTCTTCGCTGCGCTCCGCGAGCGACGGCAGGCGCAGGCGCACGACGTCGAGGCGATGCAGCAGGTCGGCGCGAAACTCGCCAGTGACGACTTTTGCGTCGAGATCCTGATGCGTTGCGGCAACGACACGCACGTCCGCACGAATCAGCTCGCGACCGCCGACGCGGTAGAACTCGTTTTCCGCGAGCACGCGCAACAGCCTCGTCTGCAGCGACAGTGGCATGTCGCCGATCTCGTCGAGAAACAGCGTGCCGCCGTGCGCCTGCTCGAAGCGGCCGATGTTGCGCTTGAGCGCGCCCGTGAATGCGCCGGCCTCGTGACCGAACAGTTCCGACTCGAGCAGCTCGGCCGGAATCGCCGCCGTGTTGAGCGCGACGAACGGCCGCCCCGCGCGGCTGCTGTGCCGATGCACGGCGCGAGCGACGAGCTCCTTGCCTGTGCCGGTCTGTCCGGTGATCAGCACGTTGAGGTCGCTCGCGGCGACGCGGCCGATGCTGCGGAACACCTCGCGCATCGCGGGTGCCGCGCCGATCAGTTCCGCCTCCTCCGACGCGACCGACGCGGTCGCCGCGGGTGCGGGCGACTGCGCGAGCGCGCGCTGCACCGCAGAGACCGCCTGATCGAGATCGAAGGGCTTGGGCAGGTAGTCGAACGCGCCATTGCGGTACGCAGCGGCGGTGGAAGCGACATCGGTGAACGCACTCATGACGATGACCGGCGTCGCGTCGCTGCGCTCGCGCAGCCGCTTGAGCAGGTCGAGGCCGCTCATGCCGGCCATGCGTATGTCGCTGACGATCGCATCGGGACGGTCGCGCTCGAGCGCCGCGAACAACGCGTCGGCCGCGGCGAACGCGCGCACCTCGGCGCCCGCCTCACGCAACGCCTCGGCAAGGACGAAGCGGATCGCATCGTCGTCGTCGGCGATCCACACTGCACGCCCCACCGTCTCGGCAAAAGACGCCTCAGCCATGCTCACCTCGTGCGGATTCGCTCGCCAGCGGCAGCAGCAGCGTAAAGACCGTGCGCCCCGGACGGCTGTGATAGGTCAGGGTGCCGCCGTGCTCCTGCGCGATCTCGCGCGCGAGCGCAAGGCCGAGACCCGTGCCGTTGCTGCGACCCGACACGAGCGGCAGGAACAGCGTGTCCGCGAGCGCTTCGGGCACGCCGTCGCCGTCGTCGATGACGTCGAGGCGAGCGGCGAGACGCGCCACGCGCTCGCCGATCAGCACATTGTGCTCGGCGCGCGAGCGCAGGCCGATCGACTTCGCCCTGGCCTGCAACGCGTTGCGCATGAGGTTGAGGACGAGTTGCAGCAGGCGATCGTGATTGCCGTGCAGGCTTGGCAAGCTCGGGTCATAGTCGCGATCGAGCCGAAGCATCGGTTCCGCCTCGGCGGCGATCAGAGCGCGGCCGCGCTCGGCTACTTCGTGCAGATTCAGCGTCGTCAGATGCGGCTTGCCGCCCGGTTGCAGCAGGCGATCGCTGAGCGCGGCGAGACGGTCTGCCTCGACGATGACGAGGTCGGCCAGGCGCTCGAGTTCAGCATCGTGGACGCGGCGCTTCAGCAATTGCGCCGCGCCGCGCACCCCCGCCAGTGGATTCTTCACCTCGTGCGCGAGTCCACGCAGGCTCTCGGACAAGCGCGTCGTGGTCGCGACGGCGGAATTTTCACCGCCAAGTTCGTGCACCTCGATCAGCAGTCGATCGTTCCGCCAGCGGCCAACCGCGATGTCGGCCTGCAGGGCCCGACCCGCGAGATTCTCGACGCGTTGATAGCGCAGGTGCAGGCTCGTGCCATTGAGACGCACGCGTTCGACCAGCGCATGAAAAACGGCCGCTACTGGTCCGAGCGAACGCAGCGGAATTCCGCGAGATGGCGGCGAACTGATACCGAACAGCTCGCAAAACGCCGGATTGGCGTAGACCAGCATGTCAGCGGTATCGAGCTCCGCCACACTCGTGCGCAGCTGCCCGAGCAGGGCTTCCGCGTCATGCGGTACGGCGGCGGTAGCCACGGTCGTCATTGCACCAGTTTAGTGCAAAGGACAGCCGTTCGGCGAGTGGAAAATGTCCGGAATGGCTCAGGCACATCACCAAAGTTTGTACCTCCTGTACACACTTTGCCGTCGCCAACGCGGGCCATGTCGCGCTGGACGGCAGCAGATTCATGAGGCGCGCCCGGTGCCTTGTCGAAGCGGTCTCGGATAGGGAAGTTCGCCCGGATCGATAGTGTATACATTTGAGCACGCCGATTTAGGAGAGCTCGCCACATATCTCCGTGGAAATAAATCGTCTTCCGTGGTCGGGCTGACTGCTGTGATGCGCAGACTCGAACCGCGCTCGAGAGGAAAAGCGCGTAATCGGACGTCGGATCTTCCAACGTGGAAAAAAAAGCCGGCGTACGGAAGGCGTCTTGATCAGTGGAAGTTTGAAAACGCGCCGTACGCTCGTTATTGCGCGGAACTAGCAAAATGGGCCGGTCGTGCGCCGAGTGCGAAATTTCCAGGTGCGCGCAAGGACCTAGCAAAATATTCCGGCCAGAACGTCGGGCGACGCTGCGAGACAACGAACCCCAGTGAGCATGATTTTTGGCACACTCGCGCTCATTGTACGTTATATTATATCATTACATTTATTCTTCTCTGAAGGATTGGTGTGATGAACAAAGCTCTTCTCGCCGCTGCCATCGGTACCACGCTGTTCGATGCCAGCCTCGCGTTCGCGAGCGGTGCCGCGGATGCCGCAGCGACACCGGCCTCGGTTCCCGACGCTGAGACAGGCACATCCACCACGCTGAGTACCGTTGAAGTCAACGCCGCGCTGGACAAGTCACGCGATCAGCTCTCGCCGGAGATCGGCGCGAGCCAGTACATCTTTGATCGACAAGCCATCGATCAGTTGCCGCTGGGCGACTCGACGCCGCTCAATCAAGTGCTGCTCCAGGCACCGGGTGTCGTGCAGGATTCGTACGGGCAGTTGCATGTGCGCGGCGACCACGCCGACCTTCAATACCGCATCAACGGCGTCATCATTCCGGAGAGCATCAGCGGATTCGGACAGGCGCTCGACACACGCATCATCGAGCGCATGCAGTTCCTGACGGGCGCATTGCCGGCGCAATACGGTTACCGCACCGCCGGCATCATCGACATCACCTCCAAACCCGCGCCCGATTCGAGCGGCAGCAGCATCGGCGTGACCGCCGGTTCGTTTGGCACGTTGAACCCGCAATTCTCCCTGTTCGGAAACGAGGACCGCTGGAGCTACTTCGTCACCGGCAACTACCTCGAAAGCGACATCGGCATCGAGAATCCGACTTCATCGCGCAACGCGATTCACGACCACACGAACCAGACCAAGGGCTTCAGTTACGTCTCGTACCTTCTGAACGAGGACGCCCGAGTGTCTTTCATGTTCGGCACGACCAACAATCGTTTCCAGATTCCGAACAACCCGGGTCAGGACCCCGCCTATACGCTGGATGGCGGAGACAGCGTCGATTCCGCCAGGCTCGATGCACGCCAACGGGAGATAACACGCTTCGGCGTGCTCGCGCTGCAGGGACGGTTCGGCGAGACGAATTACCAGGTGTCGCTGGGCCAGCGCTACACCAGCGTCGACTATCAGCCCGATCGCCTCGGCGATCTGGTCTTCAACGGCGTGGCGGCAACGATTGAGCGCGGCAATCGCGCCAATACGATCCAGGGCGATTTTTCGACGCCGTTCGGCAGTTCGCATACCTTGCGCTACGGCTTTTACGTCAGCGACGAACATCCGACCAGTAACAGCAGCTCAGTGGTCTTTCCCGCCGACGACGACGGCAACCAGACCAGTTCGACGCCGATCACGATCGTCGACAACGTGCCGCATATCGATGCGCGGACGTACGGCCTCTACATACAGGATCAATGGAGCCTCACTGACAAGCTGACGATGAACTATGGCGTGCGTGCCGACAAGGTCGACGCCTACGTCTCCGAAGGACAGGTGAGCCTGCGTCTCGGGTTCGTCTATCAGTTGTCGGATGCGACGACGCTGCATGCGGGTTATGCCCGCTACTTCACGCCGCCGCCCGCGGAACTCATCTCGCCGACCGATATCGCCCTGTTCCAGGGCACGACGAACCAGCTGCCGACCGATGTCAATGCTGAAACGCTGTCGGAGCGCTCGCACTACTTCGACCTAGGCGTCTCGCAGAAGCTCGGAGAGAACCTCACAGTCGGGCTCGACGCCTACTACCGCAAAGTACACAACCTGCTCGACGAAGGTCAGTTCGGCGCCGCACTGATCTTCTCTCCGTTCAACTACAACCAGGGTCGCGTGCAAGGCGCTGAATTGACTTCCAACTACAGCAACGGAAATTTCAGCGCGTATTTGAACGTGTCCTACAATCGCGCGAAGGGCAAGGAGGTCGTGACGGGTCAGTACAACTTCGAGCAGGACGAACTCGACTACATTGCGACGCACTGGGTGCACCTCGATCACGACCAGCGCCTGACCGGCAGTGGCGGCGTGTCCTACGACTGGGATGGCACGAAGCTGGGCATGGACTTCCTCCACGGTTCGGGACTCCGCGCCGACTTCGCCAATACCGCGCATCTGCCGTCATACTGGCAGCTCAACCTGTCTGCCAATCGCGACTTCGATGTTCCCGCGATCGGCAAGACCAACTTTCGCCTGGCCCTCATCAATGTCGCCGACGAGGTCTACCAGATTCGAGACGGTTCCGGCATCGGCGTCGGCGCGCCGCAATACGGGCCGCGAAGGGGTGTGTATGTGGGCGTGACCAAGGAATTTTGATCCCACCCACTTGCGCCGGCATCGACAGTACGAAGAACGACTGAGTCACCAGCATATGGCGAGCAGCGCGCCAGCCCTGCTCGACCATGCGCTTTCATCCAGCCTCGATATCTTCGATGGTCGCCCCTTCGACCACAAAGGGTCCGCGCGCGCTGCCCGGCATGGGCGCCGCGAGAACACGTCGTCGCGATTCGAGCGCGGGTAACGGACGGATGCGGGATTCGATTCGAGTCCCGAGTGCCGCCTAGGGCAGATGAACGACTTCGCTGAGCGCCGAGACGCCGTTTTCGTCGAAGGCCTCGATCGCGACGTCGTAGGCGACGCCGACGTTCAAACTGCGCAGCTGCAGCGTCGTGCCGCGGTCGAAAAAAATCTGGTAACAGAGATTGAGGCGATCGGGGCTCAGTCCCCAGCGCACGTTGTAGCCAACCGCGCCCGCCACACGCTTCCAGCTCACGGTCGCATTGCGCGCGTCGGCGGCGCGTAGCGCGTGCACTGCACGCGGCGCCGGCGGCGCAACGCCACCCGCGTCGCCGAAAACACGCAGGTCGGAGATTGCGAGATGCGCCGCGCCGACGTGTCCGTGCACGTAACGCACGTAGCGCGCGCGCACCGGCGCGGGCAACTCGAAGTAGGCGTTCGGTCGGTCGCTGTGTGGCATGCCAGTCGACGCGAGCGTCGACCAACGTCGGTTATCGAGCGAGCCTTCCAGACGGAACTCGGTGTAGATGTCGTCCGCATCGCCGTAGCGGCCGGATTCGTAATCGGCGAAATCGACCTGGATCGCACGCAACGTCTTCGCGCCGCCGAGATCGATCGTCAGGGTCTCGCCGGGCGCGTTCTTCGCGGCAACCCAGAACGTGCGCGGGTTTTCGTCGGTGACGTTTTCGGCCGCAAACGATATCGGTGACGCCGTGTTGACAGGGGATTTCGGCAACAGCAGCGTCGAAGATGCCGTCGCATGCTTGCGATACGAGAGCAGCATCCAGCCCGTGAACAGCGAATCGCCGTTGTCGATCTTCGTCGTCGGCATGAAGTGGGGGAAGTCGCCGAAGCGCGTGTCGACGCGCATGCCGTGCGCGTCGAACGCCGCCGGATACAAGCCGATGCGGCGCTCGAATGGCCAGTTGACGCCGATCCACGACGTGCCGGTGTTCCACCAGTTGCCATACGCATCGACGAACGTGTTGCCATGGCCTGCGCCTTCGAGGAAGCCGCCGGGCTTGTAGCCGACCGGGTTGTACGGCGCATACCAAAACGGCCCGAGCGGCGAGCTCCCGACATAGGTTCCCGTCGCGTAGGCGTTGTACTCGGTACCGGGTGCAGCGTACTGCAGGTAGTAGCGATCGCCGACGCGCGTCATCCACGCGCCCTCGATGTAGACCGCGTGGCTTTCGTCGAGATGATCGCGGCCGAATCGTTCCCAGCCATGCCGCGCGGGATCGAGCGCGAACATCGCATGTGGTTCACCGCGATAGGCGAATCCGCGCGCGAGGTCTACTTCGATGCCGAACAACGGGAAGCGTTCGAATGAACCCCAGTAGAGATAGAAGCGTCCATCTTCATCCTTGAACAGGTCGGGATCCCAGGGGCCTGGCGCGATGCGTTCGGGTTCGGCATCGCCGTTGTGCCACGCAGGCAGGTCGCGATCCCAACCGGGCGGCACGACCTTCGGCAACTCCGGCGTGCGTCGCGTGACGAAATCAAGGTGTCCGTGCGCGGGATCGCTGCTCGCGAACACGGGTCCCGGCATGAACATCGCGCGCATCAGCAGCAACCGGCTGCCATCCGACGCAACGGCGGGCGCGACCATGCCGTCGAGCGGCCAGCGATCCGGTGAGATGAACCGCCAGTCGAGGAGGTTTGTCGAGCGCCAGTAGCCGTCGGCCGTCGTCATGAACAGGTAGTACGCCTCGCCGAAGCGCACGATGACCGGATCGGCACCGGTGCGATAGGAGATGCGCTCGTTGAGCTGTTCGAAGTTGTAGCGATAGTCGACGTCGACGGGATTCGCGTAGGTGCGTCGCGCCGGCGCGATGCCCGTTTCGGTCGTGACCGCCACCGGCGGATCCGCTGTCGCCGACACGGCGAATGCTGTCGGCCACGCAAGGACGAAAAAGGCGAATCGGCGCAGGAGAAATGCCATGCCGACTGTTTACGCGCGGCAGCGGTTTCGCGCAATCCCGCCTCGTCGTCGTGTTGGTGCTTCTGGTGGAGCGCCTTTCCGTTCGTGGCGAGGCATCGAACCACGAACGGCAAGCGGGGGCGATGTGGCGAGGTATCGAACCCAGGAACGGCAATCTGCGTGCAGTTCGCCATGCGATACATCGGGGCGAGCGGTTCCGTCCTTCAACCTGGTTTGCCGTCACACCTTCGTGGCGCGCGCATGCCTGCGCTCGCGCGCGAGACGCCTGAGCGCGCATGATGTTTCGTTGAGATTCGGAAAGAAAAATAGCCGGCGGTGCTTGCGCACGCGCCGGCCTCCTTCCTGTTTGCTTGCTTCCGATCGAAGGATCAGTAGTCGTACGCCGACTCGCCATGCGAACTGATGTCGAGACCTTCGCGCTCCTGTTCCTCGGAGACACGCAGCCCGACGATGAGGTCGGCGATCTTGAACGCGATGAATGCGACGACCGCGGTCCAGACGATCGTGATGCCGACCGCCTTGGCCTGGATCAGCAACTGTGCGCCGATGCCCGGGAAGCCTGTCGTCATCTTCACCCAGTCCTGCGTCGAACCGGGGCCGCCGAGGAACGGCGCGTTGAAGATGCCGGTCAGCAGCGCGCCGCTGATGCCGCCGAGCGCGTGTACGCCGAACACGTCGAGCGAGTCATCGGCCTTGACGATCTTCTTGAGCCCGGTCACGCCCCACAGACAGACGACGCCGACGATGATGCCGATCGCGAACGCGCCCGGGATGCCGACGTTGCCGGCGGCCGGCGTGATCGCGACGAGACCCGCGACCGCACCCGACGCAGCGCCGAGCATCGACGGCTTGCCCTTGAGCAGCCACTCGGCAAATATCCACGACAGCACCGCGCACGCCGTCGCGAGATAGGTGTTCATGAACGCGAGCGCCGCTGAGCCGTTTGCCTCGAGCGCGGATCCCGCGTTGAAGCCGAACCAGCCGAACCACAGCAGCGACGCGCCGATCATCGTCATCGTGAGGCTGTGCGGCTTGAGCGCCTCCTTGCCGTAGCCGACGCGTTTGCCGACGAGGAACGCGCCGACGAGACCGGCGATACCCGCGTTGATGTGCACGACCGTGCCGCCCGCGAAGTCGAGCGCCCCCATCTGCCAGATGTAGCCCGCGGTCGCGTTGACGGCGTCGACCTTGGCGGGGTCGGTGTACGCGTCGGGACCCGCGAAGAACCAGACCATGTGCGCGACCGGCAGGTAGCTGAAGGTGAACCAGATGACCGAGAAGATCAGCACGGCCGAGAACTTGATGCGCTCGACGATCGAGCCGAGGATCAGGCACACGGTGATCGCCGCGAACGTCGCCTGGAACGCGACGAACACGAGCTCGTACAGCGGCGTCGCCTTCGAGAACGTGCCGGCCATCGAAAACGTGCCGTCCGCGGGGTTGAACGTGCCGTTGAGAAACAACCGCGAGAATCCGCCGAAGAAAGGATTGCCTTCGGTGAACGCCACGCTGTAGCCGTAGATGCACCAGAGCACCGTGATCAGCGAGAAGACGACGAACACCTGCATGAGCACGGAGAGCATATTCTTCGTGCGCACGAGACCGCCATAGAACAACGCGAGCGCCGGCACCGACATCAACAGCACGAGCGCCGTCGAGGTAAGCATCCACGCGACGTCGCCCTTGTTCGGCACGGGCGCTGGAGGCGGCGGGGTTGCCGGTGCGGCTGCAGCCGCGGCGGCGGCGGCTTCCTGGGCGAAACCGTGTTGCGCGAGCAGCAGGGCGCCCGCGCCGCAGGTTAGCGCGGCAAGCAATCGGAAATACCTTTTTTGGTCGGACAGATGGATTGCGGTAATCATGTGTCGAGCCTCATGGGGGTGGTTGAGGTCAGAGCGCGTCTTTGCCGGTTTCGCCAGTGCGGATACGCAGCACCTGGTCGACGGGGCTCACGAAAATCTTGCCGTCGCCGATCTTCTCGGTGCGCGCGGCCTGCACGATCGCTTCGAGTGCGCCGTCGAGCAGATTTTCGGGCACCACGGTTTCGATCTTGATCTTCGGCAACAGGTCGACGACGTATTCGGCACCGCGATACAACTCGGTGTGTCCCTTCTGCCTGCCGTAGCCCTTCACTTCGGTGACGGTGAGGCCCGATACGCCGACCTGAGTCAGTGCCTCGCGCACTTCCTCGAGCTTGAACGGCCGGATAATGGCGGTGATGAGTTTCATCGATCTCTCCTGACGCTGGGGGTTTTCAAAATGCCTTGCTCACGGTGATCACACCGGTCGAGCGGCCGACGAAGTGTCCGGTATTCGGATTGGTGTAGGTCGGCTTGTCGGCGTTGGTGTCGTAGTAGGCGAGCGCCAGCGAGAAGCCCTTGTCGAAATTTTTCGTGATGCCGAGCTTCCAGTCGGAATACGAGGCGTCGCTGTAGCCGTCGATGCGCTGATGGCCGACGTGCGCATTGAGCAACCAGGTCGGGACGAACTCGTAGTTCGCGGACAGATCGAGGTAACCCGAGTTCGTCGTGTCGGCGAAGCCGAACGCGTTGGTCAGCGTGTGCGAGTACTTGAGCGAGACGAACTTGTACGACAGCGCGCCATAGATTTCGGTCGTGTTGCCGCTCGTGAAGCCCGTCGGATAGTCGCCCGGGTAGTAGTACGTGTAGAGGCCGACGTCGTAGCCCCAGTCGTCGTTGAACTTGCCGCGATAGCCGAGATAGAAGTCGAGCTCGAGGCTGCTCGACACGGGCGCCGTCGTCGTCGAGTAGTCGGAGAGCCAGTTGATGTTGCTGCCCCAGAATCCTGCGTAGACGCCGCTCGGATCGTCGTATTCGAGGCCGCCCTGCAGCGCGGGCTTCTCGTTGGTCTGGGTCAGGCCGCGAAAGATGTAGTCGCTTGCGAGCGTCAACGATCCCACCCATGGACTGGCTGGCGCAGCCGCGGGAGCTTCCGTGGCTGGCGGTGCGTCTTCCGCGAAACCCTCGAGCGGTGCGGCGATCAGTACAGCGAAGAACAAGACATTGAGAAAGCGCTTCATGGTGCGTTACCTCTGTCTGCTGGGAAGGGCGCACGGGCTGGCTCGTCGGTCGATGCGCCGTGCCGCAATCGCCGATGCGCGACGCCGCAGCGCCGCGTGTTGCCTATGTCCTTTCCCTCCCCGGCAGACGACGTTTTTCGAACGCGCCGTGCTTCCGTCTTGCCTCCTCTCTTTCGCTATCCGCATCGCCGCGGTACCCCACCGCGGCGTTGCTTCTTCATCGTATCGACCTGCGATCCCGGAAAATTCCCCGGTCTCAGATCGAGTAGTACATCTGGTATTCGATCGGATGCGTGGCCGCGCGGAACTTCGACACCTCGCCCATCTTCAATTCGATGTAGGCGTCGATGAAGTCGTCGCTGAACACGCCGCCGGCCTTGAGGAAGCCGCGATCCTTGTCGAGAGCTTCGAGCGCCTGGTCGAGGCTGTGGCACACGGTCGGAATGAGTTTTTCTTCCTCGGGCGGCAGGTCGTACAGATCCTTGTCGGCCGGCGCACCCGGATCGATCTTGTTGAGAATGCCGTCGAGGCCGGCCATCATGAGCGCGGCGAACGTGAGGTAGCCCGTGTTCATCGGATCCGGGAAGCGCACTTCGATGCGCCGCGCCTTCGGCGAATGCACGAACGGAATACGGCAACTCGCGCTGCGATTGCGCGCGGAGTACGCGAGCATTACCGGCGCTTCGAAGCCCGGCACGAGACGCTTGTAGCTATTCGTCGTCGAATTCGAGAACGCGTTGATCGCGCGCGCGTGCTTGAAGATGCCGCCGATGTAATGCAGCGCGGTCTGCGAGAGGCCGCCGTAAAGGTCGCCCGCGAACAGGTTCGTGCCGCCCTTGGCGAGCGACTGATGCACGTGCATGCCCGAGCCGTTGTCGCCGACGATGGGCTTCGGCAGGAACGTTGCCGTCTTGCCGTTGCGGTGCGCGACATTCTTGATGACGTACTTGAGCGTCAGCAGCTCGTCGGCCTTCTTCGTGAGCGTGTTGAACTTCGTGCCGATTTCGCACTGGCCTGCGGTCGCGACTTCGTGATGGTGCACTTCGACCGTCTGGCCGAGCGACGTGAGGATCTTGCACATCTCGCTGCGCAGGTCGCCGAGCGAATCGACTGGCGCTACCGGGAAGTAGCCGCCCTTGACGCCGGGGCGATGACCCGCGTTGCCTTCGTCGAAGCTGCGGTGCGTCGACCACGCAGCTTCCTCGGAGTCGATTTCGAAGCTCGCGCCCTGCATGTCGTTGCGCCAGCGCACCGAGTCGAAGATGAAGAACTCGGGCTCCGGACCGAAGAACGCCTGATCGGCGACGCCAGACGAATTGAGAAACGCCTCGGCGCGCTTCGCGACCGAGCGTGGGCAGCGCGTATATGCCTGCATCGTCGACGGCTCGAGCACGTCGCAGGTGAGGATCAATGTCGTGTCGGCCGCGAACGGATCGAGGATCGCGCTGTCGGCGTCGGGCATGAGGACCATGTCCGAATCGTTGATGCCTTTCCAGCCCGAGATGCTCGAGCCGTCGAACATCTTGCCGTCCTCGAAGACGCTTTCGTCGATCGCGCTCGCGGGAAACGTCACGTGATGCTGCTTGCCGAGCATGTCGGCAAAACGCAGGTCGACGAACTCGACGTTCTTTTCCTTGATCAGCTTGATTACATCGGTCATGGCCACGCTCCAAAGAGATTTGACTCTGTTCAGCAACAGGCGTGCCAACATCCAGGCTTATGAAAAACCTGAATAATCAATATGTTGAGGACACGGTTGTCGCACCGCAGCGACGAATAGCACCCAATAGGTGCTTTGCGCGAACTAATTTGCGCCAAAATGGTGCTTTGGCGATGCCGGCCGAATCAGGGTTCGGCGATTCCCGCCGCGCGGTTGAAGTCGCCGATCGCTTCGACGAGCACGGACACGGCGTCGCGCTCGACCGCGGTCAGGTACGGGTTCCAGCAATCCATGAGCATGACGACGCGCGTGGAGCTCCCGCGATTCCAGGCTTCGTGCTCGAACGTATCGTCGAACGTGAAGCATTCGCCCTCGCGCCACTCGCGCTTTTCGCCGCCGACGACGAGTGCGCAGCTCTCCGGGACGATCAGCGGGAAGTGAGTGACGGCGCGCGTGTTCGTCACGCCGCGATGCGGAAGGATGTGCGTGCCCGGCGTCAGCAGCGAAAAGCAGATTTCGGGCGCGTGTTCGCGGATGCGCACGATCGGCAGCGCATCGATGATCGCCGCCGTGCGCGGGCAGCGCGCACAGTTAGCGTCTTCGCGCCGTCCGTGGCGATAGAAGAAGAACGCGTCCCAATTCGGCGTCGCGCCCTCGCCGGCGAGATAGCCTTCGGCCTGATCGGGCGAGTCGAACTTGAGGAACGGCACGACGCCACTGCTGTCGGCGAGCACCGCATCGAGTTCTGCGCGGATCACGGCGTAGTTGTCTTCGAGTTGTGCGTACCACGGAAACTGCGCGCGATCGAAAAAGCTTGTCGGTGGCAGCCCCGGGAAGAACAGGAATTTCGGCTTCTGGCGCGGATCCGGATAAACCGTGGGCACGCGGCCGAGATGTATGTCGACGCACTGCATGACGCGCGCGAGCGCCGCGTCGCCGTGCGCGCTGCGCAGCGGCGCGAGCAGGTCGACGTACTTCGGCAGCAAGGCTGCGTCGATCTTGTTCATTGCATGCAGCACGAGCGGCCGCAACGCCGGCGCCGTACTCGACTCGCTGAGCCAGCGCCCCTGCGCCTGTGCCTTCGTGACCGCGCCGTAGTAGTTGGCGAGCGCCTCGCCTTCGCGGCCGCTGTCTTCGAGCACGCCAGCCAGATGCAGGCGCGCGACGAAGAATTCGGGATCGATCGCGAGCGAGCGCGACAACACGTCGAACGCCTCGACGTTGCGCCCGAGCTCACCGTAGGCGACGCCGAGATTCTTCAGCAGCGGTGCGTTGTGCGCATCGAGCGCGGCTGCGCGCTCGAAATAGGGCAGCGAACCCTCGATCGAACCGCGGGCGAACGTCTGCAGGCCCATGTAGTGCAGCGCCTCGACGTTGTCGGGATCGAGCGCGAGTACGCGTTTGAATGCGGCCTCGGCGTCGTCGGCACGCCGCTGCCCGAGCGCCTCGTGCGCCGCCCGCAACTCGCGCGCGACGTCGGCCGCAGGCGCCTTCGCCGACGGCCCGCCGCTCATTGCCGCGTCTCCGCGCGCACGCGCGCCGCGTCGTCGCCGCGGCCGAGCTTGTCTAGCAGCTCCGCGAGCGGCCGTCGCAACTCGTTCGCGTCGGGTGACTGGCGCAAGCCCTCCTCGAGATAGTGCACGGCGCCGGCGAAGTCGCCGAGCCGCTCCATGCACCACGCACACGCCTGTGCGGCGCCCGAATGCTTGGGATCGAGCGCGAGCGCGCGACGGTAGAAACGCAGCGCCTTGACCGGCTGATCCTTCTTGCGTGCGACGTCGCCGAGGCCGGCGTTGGCGCCGAAGGTCTGCTGGTTGCTCGCGAGCAGATCGGCGAAGGCCTCACGCGCCGCATCGTTCTTGTCCTGGCGCAGGCGCGAGCGAGCGAGAAACAGTTTGGCGATGCCGAGGTCGGGGCGCAGGCGCAGGGCGTTCTCGAACGCCCTCTCTGCGAACGCGTACGCGCCCTGCTCGAACAGCGCACGGCCGAGGCTCGCCTGGATCGTCGCGTCTTCGGGCTCGATCTCCGCAGCGCGACTCAGGAACTTGACCGCATTCGCCGGCTCGTTGCGTTCTAGGTAGGAGTTGCCGAGTCCGGTCAGGATCATCGGATCATCCTCATCCGCACGCCTGCCGATGCGAAAACGATTCTCGGCCGCGTCGTACTCGCCATCGCGCAGCTGCAGATGACCGAGCAGGTTGTGCGCCTCCACGAGATTCGGATCGAGCTGCAGCGCATGTTCGAATTCGGCGCGCGCCGCGTCGTCCGCGCGGAGCTGCAGCATCACGCCGCCGAGCGCGAGGCGATAACGGGCCTCTTCGGGGGCAAGATCGACCGCGCGGCGCAGCAATTCATGCGCGCCTGCATGGTCGCCTCGCTGTCCGAGCAGCACGCCGAGCAGGTGCAATGCGTTCGCGTCGTCAGGCTGCTCCGCGAGGTGGGTGCGATAGGCCGCTTCGGCTGCGACAAGGTCGCCGCCGCGGTGAAGTTCGAGGATTTCTTCGATCGTCATGGGTTCTCGGGTGATTCGGCGCCGACGGCGCGATGTGCTCAAACCGCGCGCACGGCGACGCTTCAAGCTTCACGGGACCGGCATCTTACACTCCGCCGCGCGCCCGGGCACCGGAAACGATGTTCAGTGAAACGGCAACGACGGCTCAGGCCGCGTCGGCATTGTCGCGCAGCTGACGTTCGAGCTTGCCGACGAGGAAGTCCTCGGCCCAGCTGCGCAGCGACGCATCGCGGATGAAGCCGCAGTGGCCACCGTGCGGGACGATCACGAGTTCGCTCGTTGGCGCGAGCTCGAGCTCACGGAAGTCCGCAACCGGAATGATCGGATCGTCTGCCGCCGTGAGAATCGTCGCCGGCATGTCGAGTGCCGCGAGTCGGTCGCCGGTGAGCGCGTACCCGTCGAAATAGTTCTCGAGCGTGCCGAAATCCGTATGCCGCTCGACCATGCGCCGCGTGAGCTCGCGCATGCTGCTGCGCAACTCATCGCGCGTGAACAGATCCACGTGCGGGAACAACGACTGCTTCCGCTTCAGCGAGCCGCGCCATTTACGCATGAAATAGTATTCGTAGAACAACGGCGCGCTCTCGATCGAGACGAGCGCCGCCTGCGGACTCACCGGCGGGCAGACCGCGAACACCCAGCTCAGTGGAATTCCCGCGCGACGCGCGCGCAAGGCTACGCGCAACGCGAAATTGCCGCCGAGTGAATAGCCGCCGATCACGAGCGGCCGTTCGGGAAACAGGTCCGCGACCGCCTTCACCGCGCCGACGACCTCGTCGATACGGCAGGAATGGAACAGCTCGGCATTGAGATGATGGGTTTCGCCGTGGTCGCGGAAATTCAGGCGGAACACGTCGCAACCCTCGGCGAGGAGGCGGCTGCAGGTATGCAATACGTAGGTCGAGTGCACCGAGCCTTCCCAGCCGTGCAGCAGCACGACGAGTCCGCGGGCACGCGGCAACACGGACTGGCGCGTGTGCAATCCCTGCAAGCGCACTCCCGCCCCGCAATCGAGTATGTACTCGCGCGATTCGAGCTCGAGCAGGCGCGAGCGCCGCAGCAGCCGGCGTACGCCGCTCGATGCGAGTATCGACTGCACGTGTGGATTGCGCAGCCAGCGGCGCGGCCGAAATGGCGTCTGCTGAGCGCTCATGCGCGGTCTGCGATCCGTTGCGTCGGGCAGTCCTCGCGGCAGGCGACGTTCATCACGACGTCACTCGTAACCGAGTGCAGCGGCGATGCGCATACGCGCGGACTCGGCGATCTGCCGCCTGCCTTCGTCGGCGACAACGATCGGTTCGAGAAAGTGCACCTCGGCGTCGAGCGAGGGGCCGCCGAGAATGCGGATGAAATTGCCGAAAAAACTCTCTTTCGATTCAAACGGTACGCGCAGGTCCATCTGTCCGTCCCTGCCGTAGCAGAGCGCGATCGGCTGGATGCGTACGCCGGCGTCGGCCGCGACCTGGAAGATGCGTGCGTGGAACGTGCGCACGCAGTCACCGGGCCCGGTACCGCCTTCGGGGAAAATGCCGACGGCCATGCCTTGGCGCAGGCGCTCGACGACGCGCTCCATGACCGCACCGAGCGAATGGGTGCTGCCGCGGCGATGATAGATCGTACCCGCGCGCGTCGCGAGCCAGCCGATCAGCGGCCAGCGCGCGATCTCGGCCTTGGCGACGAACGCCATGATGCGCTGGCTGTGCATCAGCGTGATGTCGAGCCAGGACACATGGTTCGCGACGAAGAGGACGGCGCCCGGCAACGCTTCGCCGAACCGCCGCGTGCGAAACCCGAATACGCGCAGCAGCGCTCGCGACCACCAGCGCTGTAGCCAGCGGTCGAGAGTCTCGTCGCCGACGCGCACGCGCCCGAGCGGGCTAAACGCCGTCAGCGCGAGCGGGACCGTGATCAACGCGAGCAGCAGAAGCAACGGCGTGCGCACGAGATAGCGCAGGGGGCGCATGAGGTCACGCGAGGGGGTCGGAAGGGCCGTAGCATCCATCGCGGGATGTTAGCCAAGGCGCCGCGTCACCGCCAGCGCTGCGCTGCAACATGACGGAAATCATTCAGCTAGCTCGACTTTCGATCGGGAAGGTAGCCGGTCTGCCGGGCGCGAAGAGGTCCGGCCGAGGGCAATCCATTCCGACCGAGCCCGTTCGACGAGTCCGCGCTTAGCCGGTCGGAATCGCCTGCTTGGGCACGACCGCGACCGTGAGTCGCGAGATGCACACGAGCTTGCCCGCCTCGTCTTCGATGCGGATCTCCCAGACCTGGGTCGAACGGCCGACATGCACCGGCCGCGCGGTGCCAGTGACCGTGCCGGTCGCGACCGCCCGCACGTGGTTCGCGTTGATGTCGAGGCCGACCGCGTAGAACTGCGGGTCGCAGCAGAGCATCGCCGCGTAGCTGCCGAGCGTCTCCGCCAAGGTCACCGACGCGCCGCCATGGAGGATGCCGTAGGGCTGATGCGTGCGGGCGTCGACCGGCATCGTGCCGCGGACGAAGTCGTCGCCGACCTCCGTGATCTCGATGCCGATCGAATTCATCATCGTGTTCGCGTTCGCCTGCTTGATGCGAACGAGATCGGGCGTCGTCTTCCACAGCGGCATGCTTGGTTCCTCGAATTCGAAAGGACTACTGGCGCGGCAGCACGAGGCGCGGGACGCCGTGCTCGCTGCGCTCCTCGACGACGCTCGCGCGCGTGTCGAGCGCCGCCCGCATCAGCGCCGGCAGCGGCTCGACTGGCTCGCCGCGTGCGCAGCGCAACGCGTTGCGATAGGCGCGCTGCGCGGTCTGTGCGTCGCCTTGGCCATTGCTCGCGTCGCCGAACGCTTCCCACATCGCCGCGCTCGCGTCGATCGCGAGACCACGGCCGAGGTATTCGCCGGCCTTGCCCCACAATTCGCACTGGTTGCAGAGCCGACCGAGCGTGAGCAGCAACGCGGCGCTATTCGGCTGCGCGCTGAGCCAGGCCTCGGCCTGACGCAGGCGCGCGCTCGCCTCGGCGGGGCCGAGGTCGCCATACGCTTCGATCAGGGTTTCTGACCAGTCGCGGCGCAACGCCGCGTCGATTTCGCTCATGCCCGCGAGCGGCTGACCGAGCGCGGCCGCGCGGCGCGCGTACGCAGCGACGACACCATCGATGCGGCGCTGCGTGCGATTCAGGCCCGACCACAGCGTCGACAGGCGACGCACGTCGGCGCTGTTCGTCAGCGCAGCCGACAAAGTGTTCGCCTCGATGCGCACGAATTGGCCGCCGAGCGATTCGTCGCGCGAGAGCGCGGCGAGCGTGCCTGCGGCAATCGCTGCGTCGCCTGTCGCAAGCGCGGCTGTGTTGAGGCTGCGCCACGCGTCTGGCGTGAGCGTGCCTTGGTCGGCCTCGGGCCTGAGCAGGGCGAGCGCCTGCGCGGCGTTGCCGTCGTCGAGCAGCATGCGTGCACGCAACGCGAGCGCGGCGCCTGGCACCGTGTGTGCGGCGTCGCTGAGCGCCTCCTCGACGGCGGCTTCGTCGCCGCGCGCGTGCGCGGCCTGCGCGCGGGCAAGCAGCGCGGGCGCACGCAGCTCGCGTACGTGCGCTGCGCGCTCGAGCTCGCGCGTCGCGCGCGCATGACGACCTTCGTACAGTGCGATGAGACCGTCGGCGATGCGCTCGTGCCCACGCCGGCGCGTGCGCCGGCGCCATGCCGCACGCGGCCAACGCGCGACGCGCCAGAGCAGTCCGAGTACGCCCCACGCGACGAGCAGCAGAACGATGGCGACGACGAACGACGTCTCGACGCGCCAGCCAGCGAAACGCACGAGGACCGACCCCGGATCGAGCGCGAGCGCGTGCCAGCCCCATGCCGCCGCGCAGGCGATCAGCAGCAGGGCCAGTACCGCGATCCAGGTTCTCATGTCTTCTCGCCCGGCGTAACAGGCGCCGAAGTTGCGGGCGCCGACGTTGCAGGCGCAGGAGTCGCCGGTGCCGGTGCGGGCGGCGCATCGTGTTGCACTGCCTCGGTCTTGCGCAGGTTGCGCAATTCCTTGAGGGCAGTGCCGAGAATGTCGGGCGCCGGCGCGGCAAGTTGCAGCTTGCTCAACGCACCGAGAGCGTCGAGTTGCGCCGACACGGGCGCGGCGGCCGTGTCGAAGGTCTCCGCGAGATGCGTCCGTGCCGCGGCGAGCGCCTGATGGAAGCGTTCGTCGTCGCGCACGAGCAGGGCGGCCTGGGCTTCGCGCAGTGCCGCGTCGACCAGCGCACGCGCGAGGAGGGGGTCGCTGCGCGCGAGCAGTTCGCGGGTATCGCTGTCGCGACTGACGCGCACGAACTCACCGAAGATCTGTGCCCAGCGCGAACTGCTCGGCGCGGCGGGCGCCGGCGTCGCCGCGAGCGGCAGCTGGGCGAGCTGGCCTCGCGCACGCGTGAGCTGTTCCTCGGTGGCCACGACGTCTACTTTCTGCAGGGCCCCGAGTGCACCTATTTCGGCGCTTATGCTTTGCCGAATTGTGGAAAATGCGGCATTGTTCGCTTCGACCAGCGCGGCGTCCGCCAGGCGATAGGCAGCGATTGCAGCCACTGGATCGTGAAACAGGCGATAGCGCTCGCCGCCGAGCACAAGCAGCAGTTCGGCCTCGTTGAGCAGCAGCGAGTCATGTCCGGAAAGGCGTTTGTCGGCGAGATTGGCGATCGCCTCTTCTGCCAGGCGTGCACGCTCGGACAGACCGAGCACCTGCGCCCGCAGCGATTCGTTGACCTTGGCCGCGTCGTCGAGGCGCGCGCGCATCGCGCCGACGTCCTGCCGGGTGCTGGCTGTTTCGCGCTGCAATGCGTCTGCCTGATCGCGCAGCTGCTGCAGCGTCGTCTTTTCGTCCTGCGCAACGCGGTCCTGGCCCTGCTCGACGTTCTGCACACGCCAGTAAACGTAGCCGGCCGCAGCGAGCACCACGAGCCAGAGGATCCAGCTCCAGCCACCCGTGTTGCGCGCTGCGGCAGCGCGTGCCGTTGGCGCAGCGGGCGCCGGCGGGCCCGGCAGCGCCGGGGTGCCCTCGTCGACGCTGCGCTGATCGCTGTTGCGTTGATCGCCTTCGTTGTCGCTCATGCGCGCATGCTAGCGAAAAATGGTGTCGTCCGCGCGCTCGGCTTGCCGGGCGCGGGCCTGCGCTTCGGTTTCTCCGCGTTGCGCTAGAGGCGGTGCTGTGCCACCACGGCCTTCGTTGTCGCGAGCATGTCCGCAGGCCCCGCGGAGGCCGCGACATGAACGCGCCGCGAACCCTGCGCGCGCACGGCGGCCGCGATGCGTTCGCTGCTCGCGATGACGTCCGCGCCGATGAGTTTTTCGAATAACGCGGCTGGCAGCCGTTCGCGCAGGTGAAGCAGCGTTTCGGCGCTGCTCAACTGCACGAACAGCGGCTGCGCCGCAGCGCTGAGCGCCGCGAAATGGCGCCGGTCGAGTCGCGCGCTGCCGCGACGATAAACAGGAACGTGAGCGACCTCCGCGCCGCGTGAACGCAACACCGTCGGCAGCAGATCGCGGCCCTGCGGCGCATCGATGAGCAGCACGCGCTGGCCACGCATGCGCGCGAGCTCGGGCAGCGCGAGCAGGCCTTCGCTGTCCTGACGTGTGCGCGGCCACAACACCTCGCGCACGCCGCGACGCTGCAGCGCGCGCGCGCTGCCCGCACCCACCGCGCAAACCCGGGTGGCGCTCGTGAAGCGCAGGCTGGGCAGCAGCGAAAAGGCATGTCGCACCGCGTTCGGGCTCACGAAGATGACCACATCGGCCGAGCGCGCAGCGCGCAGTTCGCGCCGCGCCGCGGCCGCGTCGGCGACTGCGTACACGCGTGTGCCGGGCAGGCCGAGCGCGCGGCCGCCGAGAGCCTCGACGCAGCGCTTCATCGGCGCGGCCGATGTGCTCGGCCGGGTGACGACGATCGTCGCACCGGCGAGCGGCAGCGCATGAACTGGGCGACGTCGCTTACTCATGTCGGCATGCATATTAGCAACGTGCGACGGCGAGCCCAGCATTGCCGCGCATTTGAGTGCAGGCCCGGCGATCGATCACAATGGCGCCGCATGAACGCTCACGCTTCGCCATCCGCCGAACCGCTGGCATCGACATCGTCGCTCGAAAGCACGCTGCGCAAGATCCCGCTGACCGAATCGATGCACGTCGAGGTTGCCGCGTACGACGGCCGCGTCCTCACGCTCTCCGCACCTCTGGCGCCTAACGTCAACGACAAGGGCTGCGCGTTTGGCGGCAGCATCGCGAGTCTGCTGACGCTCGCGGGCTGGGGCCTCATCCTGCTCAAACTCGAAGCGGCACAGCTCGACTGCGACATCTACGTACAGGATTCGACGATCCGTTATCTCGCGCCGTTGTGGGGCGATCTTCGTGCCCACGCAGAAATCGCCAGCGACGGGCCCCATTGGGATGAGTTCCTGGCGGCGCTCGCGGCTCGCGGACGGGCGCGCCTGCACGTGAACTGCCTCACGCCCACCGAGTCGGGCGCCGACGCGTGCACGCTGGTCGCCCGCTTCGTCGCGATCGTGCGCAGCCGCGCGAATACCGGCTAGCGCTTGGTCTACAATGCCTGCGGCGCCCGAATGGAAAGAAACCCATGCTTCGTCGCACCGTTCTGCTCTGCCTGATTTCCTCTGCACTGGCGGCGTGCTCCACGCCCGGCACGAAAGCCGATCTGCTCGATACGACGCTGCAGACCTATGGCGCGACGATCCGCTGGGGCAATTTCGAGGACGCGCTCGGCTTCGTCGACCCCGAGACGCTGAAGGCGCATCCTGTGACGAACCTCGATCTCGAGCGCTATCACCAGGTTCGCGTCGGCGGTTACACGGAGCAGCCCGTTCACGAAATCGCGCCGAACGAGGTGCGTCAGGTCGTCGAAATCACCGTGACGAACAACAACACGCTCGCGACACGCTCGTTCATCGACCGGCAGACCTGGCGCTACGACGAGAAGACGAAACACTGGTGGCTCATGACCGGTCTGCCGGACATCACGCAACACTGAATTCGCAATACTGATCGAGCATGGCGCAGTTTCGCTCGTTCGTGGCGCTCGGAATCCCGGTAGCCACGCTGCTGTCTTTTCTTCGCACGCAGCTGCGGAGTCGGGCTTCGTCGGCGCGAACTCTGGCCATTCAGGCTTCGTCGGACGACCCGTCGGACCTGCAGTCTGCGGATAGCGCCGCAACGAGGATGATCGCAGGGGGCGCACTCTCGTTGCGCACGCGCTTCCTTTGTGCGCTCGTGTTCGCAGCATGCAGTGGCCTTGCCGTTGCCGGCGGCACCACGGCCGGCGCGGCGTTGCCGAGCGTGCGCTATGCGTTGCCCGCACCGCGTGCGAGCGCGACCGTCGAGACTGCGGCGATCGATGCGGCTGCAGAATTGCTGGCCGACCAGACACGTCCACGGTCGCTGCCACTGCGTTATGCGGCCGAACGCGCCATCGATGGCGTGCGCACATTGCCGAAGGCGCCCGCCGTCGGCGGGGAGTGGCGCGACCTCGCCGATGGCATGGCGCTGTGGCGCATCCCTGTGCACGTCGCCGGTGCACGCAGCCTCGACTTCACGTTCCGCCGCTTCTTCCTGCCGCCGGGCGCGCAGCTCTTCGTTCGCGGCGGCAGCGAAACGCTCGGGCCGTATAGCGATGCGGACAATGCGCGTTCGCGCCGCTTCGCAACGCCGCTTGTGCACGCCGACCGCGCGCAGATCGAGGTGCTCTTGCCGCAGGCGATGAAGTCCTTGCTCGAGCTCGACCTCGAAGCCACCTACGCCGGCTATCGCGACATCTTCGCGCCGAAATCGATCCGGGATCCGGGTAGCGGTAGCGGCACCTGCAACATCGACACGATCTGCTCCCAGGGCGACCCCTGGCGCAGTGAGATCAACGCCGAGGCAGTGCTCGTGTCCACCGGCACCTACTGCTCGGGGCAGTTGCTCAACAACACGCGCGGCGACCGCCTCGCGCTCCTGTCCACGGCGCATCACTGCTACGCGTCGCAGGAGGCGGGCGATCGCCTCGTCGTCTACTGGAAATATGAAAGCTCCACCTGTCGTGCCATCGGCAGCGTCGAGAACGGCTTGCCCGTATCGAGCGCAACAGCGATCGCACAGACCGGCGGCGGCGCCCTGCTTGCGACCGACGAAGACTCCGACTTCACGCTGTTTCGCCTCGAAAATACGCCGCCTGCCGGCGCGAACGCGTACTACAACGGCTGGGACCTGAGCGAAGCGTCTTTCAGCGACGGCGTTGTCATCCATCACCCGCAAGCCGACGCGAAACGCATCAGTTTCACGGGCGGCGCAATCCAGATCAACGAGGACACGAGCGTCGGCGAGGGGATCCATCATTGGTATGTGGACCATTACGCTGCCGGCACGACCGAGGAAGGTTCTTCGGGTTCCGGCCTGTTCGACAGCCAGCATCGGCTGCGCGGCGTGCTTTCGAACGGCAGCGCGGCCTGTTCGGAGCCGAACGGCTACGACTACTACGGGCGCCTCAGCAGCGCGTGGACCGGAGGCGGCACTGCGCAGACGCGCGTTTCCGACTGGCTCGATCCGATCGGCAGCCGTCTCACGCGGCTCGACGGGCTCGCGAGCTGTGCGGCGCCGACGGTCACCCTAAGCCTGAGCGAGAGCTCGGCTCTGGTCGGCGACAAGATCACTCTCAGTGCGAGCGCGACCGGCGGCAGCGCGCCCTATTCGTACGCGTTCGACGTCGACGGCGACGGGGTCGCCGACAGCACCGACCCGACGCAGACCAGCATCCCTGCGGTGTACCCGGGCGCCTATGCCGGCAACGTCAGCGTCAAGGTGACCGACAGCACCGGCTGCAGCGCTACCGCATCGCGCGCGCTTGTCGTGCAGGCAGCCGACATCCATCTTGCGGCGGCACCCGTGCCCGCGCCGATCGCTCTTTGCGGCAGCAGCGACGGCTCGATCAATCCCGGCCAGCGCTGGCGCAACCAGGTCGTGCTCATCAACAGCGGCAACGCGACGAGTGATCCGGGCTATGCGATCTTCGCGCAGGACCCCGCCACGATCGCGCAGGCGTCGCTCACGCTGGAGACGCCGGCGGTCGCGCTGCCGGCGCTCGCGCCGGGTGAGAGCACGAGCATCGCGCTCGACTACGCCATCGACGGGACGACGGCCTGCGGCAGTCCGGTCAACATCGATCTGCTCGGCGCGGCCGACGCGCGTGGATTCCATTCCGCGCCGTCCCAGGTCGTGAGCAGGGTCCTGGCCGCACAGTGTCTCGCCGTAACCGCCTGTCCCGCACAGGTGCCTGCTCGGCGACTCGATTCCGTCGCCTACTACGATCCGCTGCGGCCAGGCACCGGAATGGCACTGATCAACCTTTCGCAAGGCGCGAACGACCCGCTGATTTTCGGACTCTGGTTCAGCGCGGACAGCTCACGCCAGCCCACTTGGTATCAGGTGCAGGCTCCGCTGCACGGCGACCAGGTCAACTCGCCGCTCTATCGCGCGCAGCAGACACAGCCGCCGACCTGGCCGCTGCGGCCGACTGCGATCGGCTCGGCGCAGGTGACGCTCGTCGACGACGACAAGTTCGCGTTCACGTGGAATTTCGCCGGCAACGTCGGCGGCGCGCTGTATGTGCCGGTCACCGGCATTGCCTCGCGCGTGCGCCTCTGGAACAGCCCGACGGAAAGCGGCTGGGGCACGTACGATCAGCTCGTGCAGGCGTCGGGCCCCACTGCGCCGCCGCTGATCGCGAGTCTTGTCTATATCTACGCTGCCGCCGGCGTGCCGCGCTGGGTGCAGGGCAACAATGGCTCGTACGTGACCGGCGCGACGGAAACCGTGATGCTCGTGCGGCCCACCTGCCCCGGCTGCGTATGGCTCGACTACAAGGCCGGCCAGCAGGCGGTCGGCTCGATGATCTACGTCGACGCCGGCGGCCAGCCGCAATTGTCTACAAATATAGATTTCCCCGGCCCGCTTTCGGGTAACTGGGTGCGCAACCAGTTGCCGGTGACGCTGCTGTTCCAGTCGCAGTGATTTTGCGCCACGAGCCGCGGTAGCGGATAATCCGCGGCCCTCCCGTAGTACCCCATCGCCATGTCCGAATTCCTCCATCGCCTGCCCGAATTCGCGGGTAACCACATGTTTCTCGTCATGGCGGCCGTCCTGCTGATCGTCACGCTCGCAGGCAACGAGGTCACGCGGCTGTTCCGCGGTTATCGCGAGCTGACGCCCGCGGCGCTGACGCGCCTCATCAACCGCGAGAACCCGCTTCTCGTGGATCTTTCGGCCGCGGCGGATTTCGAGAAGGCCCATATTCCCGGCGCGCGCAACGTGCAGATGAGTCAGTTCGACCCGGAGAACAAGGAACTCGCCGCGATCAAGGATCGCCCCGTCGCGGTCTACTGCAAGTCCGGCAATACCTCGGCGCAGGCCGCCGCACGGCTCGTCAAGGCGGGCTTCCAGCAGGTTTTCTGGCTCGGTGGCGGCATCGCCTCATGGCGCGAGGCGAATCTGCCGTTGGCCAAAGGCCGCGGCTGAGCTCGCGCTGCACGACGCAGCAACGACCCCTTCGTCCCACCGCTAGCCAGCGGCGCCGGTCCCGACGCGAAAAGGATGGGGAACTGCCTCACAGGTGCGCGCGAGCGCGCTGCATGGGATAATCCCGACCCTTTTCCCTCGCATTTTTCATTCGACACGATTTATCTGGAGTAAGCAGCATGACCGAGAACACGATTAGCAACGGCGGCGAAACCGGCGCCCAACTGTCCCTGCAGAAGGTGTACGTCAAGGACGCTTCGTTCGAAGCGCCGGGCGCGCCGCAGGTCTTCCAGGAACAGGGCCAGCCGCAGGTGCAGCTGAATCTGCAGCAGCAGGTCTCGGCGATCGGCGAGAACGTGTTCGAGGTCGTGCTCAGCGTGACCGTCACGTGCAAGCTCGGTGACAAGACCGCCTACCTCGCCGAAGTGCAGCAGGCCGGCGTGTTCGGCATGGCCGGTTTCGACGCGGCCGGGCGCGACGCGGTGCTCGCCACTTACTGCCCGAACGTGCTGTTCCCGTATGCCCGTCAGATCGTTTCCGACCTGATCCAGAATGGCGGCTTCCCGCCGTTCCTGCTGCAACCGATCAACTTCGAAGGCCTCTACGCGGAACAGATGCGCCGCCAGGCCGAAGGCGCTCCCACCGCCAACGCGTAACAACCGGCACGCACCGAGCGTCGAATTGCAGCGAGCAGCGCAATGAGCGCAAAAGCCGCCGTCTCCGTTCTCGGGTCCGGCTCCTGGGGCACCGCGCTCGCCGCGGTGCTCGCACGCAACGACGTGCCCACGACCCTGTGGGGACGCAATGCCGCGGGCATCGAAGAAATGCAGACGACGCGCCGTAACGCGCGTTATCTGCCCGAGCTCGAACTGCCTGCGACGCTGCGCTGCACGCACGACCTCGACGAGGCCGTCCGCAGCGCCAAGGTATTGTTGATCGTCACGCCGAGCCACGCGTTCGGCGAACTCATCGACCGCATCGCCGCGAATGTCGCACCTGACGCGGGCGTCGCGTGGGCGACGAAGGGCTTCGATCCGGCCTCGGGCCGCTTTCTGCACGAGATCGTCGCCGAGCGCCTGCCCGGCGTTGCCGCGGCAATCGTCACGGGTCCCTCGTTCGCGCGCGAAGTCGCGCTCGACCTGCCAACCGCGGTCACCGTGCATTCTGCCGACGCCGCGTTCGCGCAGCGCATGGCCGACCTGCTGCACAGCACGCGTTTCCGCGCGTACACGGGCAGCGACATGATCGGCGCCGAACTCGGCGGCGCGATGAAAAACGTGCTCGCCGTTGCGACCGGCGTAGCCGATGGCATGCGTCTCGGCCTCAACGCGCGCGCGGGCATGATCACGCGCGGTCTCAACGAGATGCTGCGTCTTGGCGCGGCGATCGGCGCTCGCGCCGAAACGCTCATGGGCCTCGCGGGCCTGGGCGATCTCGTCCTCACCTGTACGGGCGATCTCTCGCGCAACCGTCGCCTCGGCCTCGCACTCGGTCGCGGTGTCGGACTCCGTCAGGCCGTCGCCGAGATCGGCCAGGTTGTCGAGAGCATCGAAACGGTCGACACCGTGATGCGTCTCGCCGCCCGCCACGGCGTCGAACTGCCGATCTCGCAAGGCGTGCAACGCGTGTTGCACGAGCAGATCACGCCGACCGAAGCGCTGCGGCAGCTGCTCGCGCGCGAGCAGAAAGCCGAGTATCCGACCGGCATGTTCAAGCAGTAGGACGTCGCGAGCGACGCGATCCATCCCGAGCGCTGCAACGCGCCGCCACTGTTACTGCTTTTGCACAGCCTTCGTCGCCCGACTCGCTCCCACCGATTGTCGACGCGTCGATGGCGCGCCGGGCGTCACGCGCCGTCGGCGAAGCCTTGCTGGCGCCAGGCCTCATAAACCACGACCGCGACCGCATTCGAGAGATTCAGGCTGCGATTGTCGGGCCGCATCGGCAGGCGCAGGCGTTGCGCTTCGGGCAAGCCGTCGAGCAGCTGCTGCGGCAACCCGCGCGTCTCGGGACCGAACACGACCGCATCGCCATCGGTATAGCTGACATCGGAGTAGCGCGTCCGTCCGCGCGTCGACAATGCGAACAGGCGCGATGGCCGGACTGCGGCGATGAATGCGTCGAGATCATCGTGGACATCCACCTCGGCGAACTCATGATAGTCGAGCCCGGCGCGGCGCAGCTTGGCGTGATCGAGATCGAAACCGAGCGGGCGGATCAGATGCAGGTGCGCGCCGCTGTTCGCGCAGAGGCGGATCACGTTGCCGGTGTTCGGCGGAATTTCGGGCTGGTAGAGGACGACGTGCAGCATGCGGCGATTATCAACTGCCGCGCGCGCCTCCGGAAGCTGCGGTAGCGCAGTCCACGCGACGCGCCACCTGCTTGGCAACGGACAGGCGTTGCGGCCTCGCCGGGTCTCGCGACCGTCGCACCGCCTCGTCGCCGCGGGCTGCAGCGCCCGATCGGTCGAGGCCTGCGGCCGCGCATGTGCGAGGCCGCAGGTGAAACGGAATCGCTCAACGCGCGCTCGCCGCTTCGTCGACTGGCGTCGGCTCGCCGACCATGACGTTCGCCTGGTAGCAGATCGTGCGCGCGTTCGAATGCGCGTCGGCGACGCAGGTGGGCGAGACGCTGACCGCCGAGATCGTCGGCAGCGACGATACGTACTCGTTTTCGTGGGTGCTCATCTGCGCCATCGCCTGCGCGCCTGCCACGATGGCGAGCGTGACGCCGATTGCGACGAGACTGCGACGCAGCGGTTGATAGACGTTCATGACCATTCTCCGTTCGTATACTTTGGAACTTTTCAACTTTGTAGCCCTGCGATGTCTACTAGAGCAAGCGCTGTGCCAGCATCGGCGGCGGCAGCTCCAGTTATCCAATTCGATGCACGATCAAGCGTTTAGGTTGCAGCAGCCGTGCAAGTCATGACTTTCGACACGGGCTCCTCGAGTGTCCGCGGACAGTGATGTGTCCGCTGTGCTCGCGATCAACCACGACTAATGGCACATCGGGGTGTGCCATAGGTTGTCGACGCGGAACGATGAAGCGACTACGAGGTCGTCGCGATTACCAGGCGAGCGCTTCGCCGCGATGGTCGAGGAAGCTGCCGCTGTCCGCGCGCGTAAGCGAGTCGACGACGCGGAGAACGCCGGCGACCGACTCGTTCGCGGCGAGCGGCGCACTCGCGCCGCCCATATCGGTGCGCACCCAGCCCGGGTGCATGCTCACGACGACGATGCCTTCGGAATCGAGTTGCGCCGCGAGAAGCCGCGTCACCATGTTGAGCGCTGCCTTGCTGACCGCGTAACTCGGCGTCGCGAAGTGCGTCATGTCGGCGAGCGAGCCGAGTTCCGACGAGATGTTGACGATCTTCGCGTGCGTGCCCCGCGCGAGTTGCGGCGCGAGTGCCTGACTCAGCAAGAGCGGACCGACGACATTCGAGCGTAACGTTCCTTCGAACGTTTTTGCGTTCAATTCGCCGAAGCGTTCGCCGGAGACGAGCACGCCTGCGCAATTGATCAGCACGTCGACGGCGTCGCGGATCAGGCCGGCTTCGCGCGCGAAGCCTTCGATCGAACGATCCCTGTCGAGATCGAGCGGCAGGATGTGCAGATGACCTGGATGCGCTGCAGCCAATTCCGTGAGCTTGAGCGCGCGCCCGGGATGACGGCAACCCGCGATCACGCGATCGCCGCGCGCGAGCAGCTGGCGCGTGAATTCGAAGCCGAGTCCGCGATTGGCCCCGGTGACGACCCATCGTTTCGGCGAGCTCGACGGCATCTCAAGTCTCCTTCGCGGCGCTCCGGCCGTCACGGCCGTATACATAAGTTTACGTCCGACTTTCGGCCATTGCGCGCTCTTTTGCGCTCCGTTAGGCTCGATCCCTTTTCCGTTGTTCGCTCATTCATCTACTCGCCCAGGAGTTCGTCGATGTCACTCGCCACAGCCCGACCTTCCGCCTACATGCGCAAGGCACTTTTCGGCGCCATCGCCTTCGCGATCGCGCTCGCCGCGTCCGGTTGCGCGACCACGCCTTCCGCTTCGACCGCTCCCGCGGCACACCCGCAGGCGAAGGCGGCTGACCCGGCGACGGACATCCCGTTTACGAAGCTCCAGCTCGACAATGGGCTTACGGTCGTGGTGCATGAAGACCACAAGGCGCCCGTCGTCGCGGTCTCGATCTGGTACCACGTCGGCTCGGGCGACGAACCCGCGGGCAAGACCGGCTTCGCGCACCTGTTCGAGCACCTCATGTTCTCGGGCTCCGAGAACCACAAGGGCACGTACTTCTCGCCATTCGAAGTGGCCGGCGCGACCGACATGAACGGCACGACCTGGTTCGATCGCACGAACTATTTCGAAACCGTGCCGACGACCGCGGTCGACATGGCGCTGTGGATGGAATCCGATCGCATGGGCCACCTGCTCAGCGCGATCGGCAAGCCCGAACTCGACACGCAGCGCGGCGTCGTGCAGAACGAGAAGCGCCAGGGCGAGAACCGCCCGTACGGCCGCACTGACGAGAACATCCTGCTCAACGCGTTCCCCGCGAACCATCCGTACCAGCACGACACGATCGGCTCGATGGCCGATCTCGATGCGGCCTCGCTCGATGACGTGAAGCAATGGTTCCGCGACTACTACGGCGCGGCCAACACGACCGTCGTGCTCGCGGGCGACATCACGCCCGCTGTCGCGAAAGAGAAGGTGCAGAAGTACTTCGGCGACATTCCGGCCGGCCCGCCCGTGCCGCGCCAGCAGCCGTGGGTCGCACCGCGCAGCGCGTCGACGCGAGGCACCCAGCAGGATCACGTCGCGCAGGTGCGCATCTATCGTGAGTGGAACGTACCGCAGCTCGGCGACGCCGAGAATCCGCTGCTCGAGCTCGCGGCCGAGGTGCTCGGCGGCGGCAAGACGTCGCGTCTCTACCAGCGCCTCGTCTATCAGGACAAGCTCGTCGACAACGTTTCGGTGCATGTGCAGACGTTCGCGCTCGCGAGCCAGTTCGAACTGCGCGCCGACGTGAAGAACGGCGTCGATCCCGCGCAAGTCGAAGCCGCCGTTGCCGACGAGTGGGCGAAGTTCCTCAAGGACGGCCCGACCGAAGACGAACTTGCACGGGCGAAATCGAGTTCGCGCGCGGGCTTCATTCGCGGCCTCGAGCGCGTCGGTGGATTCGGCGGCAAGGCCGTCATCCTCGCGCAGAGCCAGGTCTATCTCGGCGATCCGGCCGCGTACAAGCTCGATATCGAGCGCACCGCCGCGGCGACGCCAGCGAGCGTGCTCGCTGCGGCACGCAAGTGGGTCGCAAAGGGCGACTATACGCTGACCGTCGTGCCCGCGAAGAAGGGCGCTGATCTCGCGGCCGAGGACAAGGCCGTCAAGGGCCTGCCCGAAGCGGCCGGCAAACCGAAGCCCGTGCTGCCCGCCGACAAGAAGTACATGACCGCCAAAAGCGACGTCGATCGCAGCAAGGGTGTGCCGGCCGTCACCGAGTATCCCGACCTGACCTTCCCGGCCGTGCAGCGCGGCAAGCTCAAGAACGGCATCGAGGTGATCCTCGCCGAACGCCACGCGATTCCGGTGACGCACGTGCAGCTGCAGTTCGACGCGGGCTACGCGGGCGACCAGGGCCGCAAGCTCGGTACCGCGAGCTTCACCGCGAGCATGCTCGACGAGGGCACGAAGACGCTCGACTCGGTCGAGATCGCCAAGCGCAGCGAACATCTTGGCGCGGTGATCCGCAACAGCGCCGGCCTCGACAGCTCGAGCTCGTCGCTTAACGCGCTCAACAGCGACCTGCCCGCCTCGCTCGACCTGTTCGCAGACGTCGTGCGCAACCCGGCGTTCCGCGACGCGGACGTCGAGCGCATCCGCGCGCAATGGCTCGCAGGCATCGCGCAGGAGAAGACGCAGCCGGGCGGCATGGCGCTGCGCACGCTGCCGCCGCTGCTGTACGGCAAGAACCACGCGTACGGCATCCCGTTCACGGGTTCGGGCACCGAGGCCGCGATCAAGTCGCTCACCGCGGCCGATCTCGTCGCGTTCCAGAACGACTATCTGCGCCCCGACAACGCGAAGATCTTCGTCACGGGCGACACGACGCTCGCGACGATCCTGCCGCTCCTCGACAAGACGTTCGGTGACTGGACGGCGCCCACGTCGGCCGTGCCGAAGAAGAATCTCGCCCACGTCAACGCGCAGAAGAAGCCGCGCGTGTTCCTGATCAACCGCGCCGATTCGCCGCAGTCGCTGATTCTCGCCGGCTCGCTCGCGCCGTCGACGACCGCGCCCGACTACCTGCCCGTGCAGACGGCGAACGCCGTGTTCGGCGGCACGTTCACGTCGCGCCTCAATATGAACCTGCGCGAGAACAAGCGCTGGTCGTACGGCGCGCGTTCGTCGATCCAGGATGCCCTCGGCCAGCGCCCGCTGCTGCTGCAGGCGCCCGTGCAGACCGACAAGACCGCCGAGTCGGTGAGCGAGGCGCTCAAGGAAGTGCGCGCCGTGGCCTCGGACAAGCCGCCGACAAACGCCGAGATCGACAAGATCAAGGCGCAGCGTGTACGCGCGTTGCCGGGCAGCTACGAGACGAGCGCGGCGGTGCTCGGTGCGCTCGCGTCGAACCAGCTGTACGGCCGGCCTGACAACTACGTGCAGACGCTCAAGCAGAACATCGAGGCGCAGACGCTCGAGCAGGTCGACGCGGCGGCGAAGGAAGTCTTCGTGCCGAACTCGCTGACCTGGGTCGTCGTCGGCGACCTGTCGAAGATCGAGAAGCCCGTGCGCGCGCTCAACATCGGCGAGGTCAAGGTGATCGACGCCGACGGCAAGGTGGTTCACTGAAGACGCGGGCATCGCGTCTCCATGCAAGACTCGTCGCCGCCGCAATGCTCCATTGCGGCGGCGCGATGCAAGACGGCCGCGCCGCTGTGAACGGCGGAGCGACGTTCAACTGCTTTTCGCATGCAAGCGGATGTTTGCGCGCCCGCGGAAGTAGGCACTTGAATCAGCGCCGACCTCGCCTGGTCGGATTCACCGGCTTGATGCGATGCGGCTTGTCCCGTCTACGGAAGGATGAGTAGCCACGACGATCCATAGTTCCTGACTCAACAGTGCGCCAGCGTCGCGCGGAACTCGATCGGGGCCGAGAGGTCTCTTTCCGCGGCGTGCGTTTGTCCTAACAAGGAGAACATCGATGCTTCGTTCCCGGATCCTGCTGACTTCCCTCGCGCTCGCCTGCGCGAGCGCGCCCCTGCCGCTGCTGGCCGACACGCCGGCATCCGCGAAAATCGACACGGTCGACCTCAAGTACGAGAGGTTCGAATTGCCGAACGGGCTGACGGTCGTCGTCCACGAGGATCACAAGGCACCCGTCGTCCACGTCGGCGTCTGGTACCACATCGGCTCCGGCGATGAGCCCGTCGGCAAGACGGGCTTCGCGCACCTGTTCGAGCACCTCATGTTTTCGGGTTCGGAGAATCACAAGGAAGGCTTCTTCAAGCCGTTCGAGCTCGTCGGCGCGACCGATCAGAACGGTTCCACCTGGAACGACCGCACGAACTACTACGAAACCGTGCCGACGACGGCGCTCGACATGGCGCTGTGGATGGAGTCGGACCGCATGGGTCACCTGCTCGGCTTCATCGGCCAGAAGGAGCTCGACACGCAGCGCGGCGTCGTGCAGAACGAGAAGCGCCAGGACGAGAACCAGCCCTACGGCCGCGTGTCCGAGAACATCGGCGTCAACGCGTTCCCGGCCAATCATCCGTATCACCACGACACGATCGGGTCGATGAAGGATCTCAACGCGGCCTCGCTCGCCGACGTCAAGCAATGGTTCAACGATCACTACGGCGCGGCCAACACGACGCTCGTGCTCGCAGGCGACATCACGCCGGCGCTCGCGCGCGAGAAGGCCCTCGCCTACTTCGGCGACATCCCCGCCGGTCCACCTGTTGCACGGCAGCAGCCGTGGGTCGCGGCGCGCGACAAGTCGACGCGCGGCGACATGGTCGATCAGGTCGCGCAGGTGCGCATCTGCCGCGAATGGAACGTGCCGCAGCTCGGCGACGCCGAGTTGCCGCTGCTCGACCTCGCCGCGACGACGCTCGGCGGCGGCAAGACCTCGCGCCTGTACGAGCGCCTCGTCTACAAGGACAAGATCGCCGATGACGTCAGCGTCTACGTCGAAGACTTCGCGCTCGCGAGCATGTTCCAGCTGCAGGTAGACGTGAAGAAGGGCGTCGATCCCGCGAAGGTCGAGGCCGCGATCGCCGACGAGTGGGCGAAATTCCTCAAGGACGGCCCGACCCAGGATGAACTCGACCGCGCCCGCGTCCGCGCGCGCGCCGGCATGGTGCGTAACGTCGAGAAAGTGGTCTACCAGGGCATGTTCCTCGCGGAAGGCCAGGTCTATCGCAATGATCCGAACGCCTACAAGACAGACTTCGCGCGCATGGACGCGGCGACGCCGGCATCGGTGCTCGCAGCGGCGAAAAAATGGATCGGCAAGGGCGACTACACGCTGACCGTGAAGCCCGGCACGCCCGATCCGAACAAGGACGAGGCCGAAGCGCCCGGACTCGCGGCATCCGCCGCCGCGCCGAAGCCGGTGCTGCCGCCGGCGCATGAGTATAAAACAGTAAAAAGCAGCATCGATCGCAGCAAGGGCGTCCCCGAGGTCACGAGTTTCCCCGACCTGAGTTTCCCGACGCTGCAGCGCGGCAAGCTCAAGAACGGCATCGAGGTCGTGTTCGCCGAACGCCACACCGTGCCGCTCGTGCAGGTCAACGTGCTGTTCGATTCGGGTTACGCGGCCGATCAGGGCCGCAAACTCGGCACCGCGAACTTCACGGCCGCCATGCTCGACGAGGGCACGAAGACGCTCGACTCGCTCGCGATCGCGCGGCGTCGCGAACAGCTCGGCGCGAATCTCGGCGCGGGCTGCGACCTCGACACCTGCCAGGTCGGGCTCAACAGCTTGAAGTCACAGCTCGATGGATCGCTCGCGCTGTGGACGGACGTGTTGCGCAATCCCGCGTTCCGCGCCGACGACATCGCGCGCGTGCGCGGCCAGCGCCTGGCCGGCATCGCCCAGGAGAAGACCGACCCCGTCAGCCTCGCGTTGCGCACGCTGCCGCCGTTGCTGTACGGCAAGGGTCATGCGTACGGCGTGCCGTTCACGGGCAGCGGCACCGAGGCGTCGGTGAAGGCGCTGACCGACAAGGACATGCAAGGGTTCGTCTCCGACTGGTTCCGCCCGGACAACGCGCGCATCGTCGTCGTCGGCGACACCTCGCTCGCCGAGATCACGGACAAGCTCAACACCGTCATCGGTGACTGGTCGGCGCCCGCCACCCCGCTGCCGAAAAAGAGCCTGCCGATCGCGCTCGCGCCGTCGAAGCCGCGTGTCTATCTGCTCGACCGACCCGGTTCGCAGCAGTCGATGATCATTGCGGGCATCGTCGCGCCGTCGACACTCGCGCCGAACAACCTCGAGATCCGCACGATGAACGGCGCGTTCGGCGGCTTGTTCACGTCGCGGCTCAACATGAACCTGCGCGAGGATAAGCACTGGGCCTACGGCGCCGGCGCGTTCCTGCCGAATGCGCTCGGTCAGCGGCCTTACCTGATCTACGCGCCGGTGCAGACCGACAAGACGTCGGACTCGATGAAGGAGATGCTCACCGAGTCGCAGGCGCTCGTGGGCGACAAGCCGCTGAGCGCCGCCGAGATCGCGAAGGTGAAGACGAGCGACGTGCGCGCGCTGCCCGGCGAATACGAGAGTGGTTCGGCGATCGCGGGCTCCGTGCAGGGCATCGTCGTCTATCACCGACCCGACGACTACGTGCAGACGTTGAAGGCACGTATCGAAGCGCAGAAGGATGCCGACGTCGAGGCCGCGGCGAAGGAAGTCGTCAAGCCCAATGGCCTGACCTGGGTCGTCGTCGGCGACCGCAAGCAGGTGGAGAAATCCATACGCGAGCTGAAGATCGGCGAGATCGAGGTGCTCGACGCCGACGGCAAGCCGGTAAAGTAGGCGACGCCTGTCCAGCGTGTCGTCACCGACGGCACGCTGGATTCTGCAACCGTCGCGTGTGCGGGAATGCGCGCGGACGGCATCGTTGCCTGCGTATCCCGCCTTCGGGCATGCCTTCGAGCGAACTTCATGAAAAATCGCATTCTCGCCCTGCTCTGCCTCGCGATCGCACCGGCGGCCTGCACCTGGGTCGACCCCAGCGCGGGCGGCAACGAGGTGCGCGTGGCCTACGACGGCAATGTCGGCGGCTGCCGCGATGCCGGCGAGGTCAGCGTCTCGGTGACCGACGAGGTCGCGTTCTACCACCGCAGCGACCTCAAGGTGCGCGACGAGCTCGAGTCGCTTGCGCGCAACGAAGCGGCCACGATTCCCGCCGACACGATCAAGCCGCTGGGCGAACCTCACGACGGCGCGCAGCGCTTCCAGGCCTATGTCTGCGGGCGTGCGATCGCGAACAGGCACGATGTCGCGCGCGACGCGGCTAAGCCGCCTGCGCCGTCCGCGACAGGCGAGACGCAGACGTTCCCGGTGAAGGAACACCGCTGAAGCCGTCAGGCGAGTCGGACCCTGCCGTACCGACGCCGCTCTCGCGGCGACGCAGGAATCGGCACGAGGGCACGACGTGAGGTCGTTTGCCGCATGAATATCCTCGCGCCCACCGTTTTCCTGCTGCTCGCCGCGATCTCTGCGTTGCACGTCGCTTGGGGATTCGGCCTGCGCTGGCCCGCTGCCAGTGAGCGCGAGCTCGTCGCGACCGTGATTGGCGCGAACCAGCGCACGCGCATGCCCGGGTTGGCGGCGTGCCTGGTCGCCGCTGCAGCGATATTCGGCGCGGGCTGCACTGCGTTGTTGATGAGCAGCCTCGTCGCGCCCTTGCTGCCGAAGCGCGTGCTTACGGCAGCCGGTTTCCTCTGGCTGGCCATCTTCACGCTGCGTGGCGCTGCAGCCTACCTGCCGGCCTGGCGGAACGTGTTCTCGCAGGCGCCTTTCGCACGCTACGACCCGCTTTACTACGCGCCGCTCTGCCTGTTTGTCGCGTTCACGTTCGCGATGCTGCTGGTGGAACGTCTGAGCGCCTAGGCGGCGGTGACCGCTCGCGTCGAAAGGCAGGACAGACGCCGACCGCCGCACACGCTCTACGAACGCGCGAAAACTCCCGCGCTCGCGGCGCGCACGCTCACTGGCTGCAGGCGGCGATACCGAGCGGCGTCGTGAGTCGCCGCAGCGAGAAGTTGCCGAACGGTCCGAAACCCATCTGGCCGTTGACGATCACCGGACCCGTCAGCGCGGAGCCGGTCGTGCACGACAACTGTATGGTCGAGCCGATTCCGATCGACTTGTCGATCTGCGAACTGTCGAACGCGGTGCCGAAGTGCGTGCCGTGCGGTTCGAACAACTCGCCGCTATAGCTGGCTTGACCTGTCGTCTGCAGCGTATCGAGGCCCTGATACCAGCTCTGCGTGCCGTCCTCGGAGAGGACGAAATAGAGAACCGCGAGTGTGTTCGCGTCGAGTTGATCGACGAGGAAGCCGTCGCCGCTGTGCGCGGGGTCGTACCAGCCGCCGCTCGGCTGCGCTGCGGTCGTCGTCGCAGACGCGCAGTTCAATCCCGCGAGCGCCGACAGGCGCTTGATCGGCACCTCCATCGAGCCCCAGCCGGCCGGCCCGTCCCAGCGCATGGCGCCGCTGCCACAGTCGTCGAACGTCAGCGCGATGCGACCCCACGGCGTCTGCGTGACCTTGCCGGTCTCGTCGCGCAGCGGTCGCAGCACGTTCGCGAATTCGATGCCGTTGCCGACGATGTCGCCGATCGCGTACACCCACGCCTGCGTACCGGAGACGCTCGCGGGTGGGTAAGTGAAGAAGTACACCCCGGCCTTGTTGTTCGGCAGAATTTCGAGCTCGATGCCCTCGCCACTGCGTGCTGGGTCGTACCACGAACCGCTATAGCGCGCATCGACCGGCGGCGCGGTGCTAGCCGGGCGCGGCGCGACCTGACTGTCGAATGTCGGCGGCGTGATGGTCGCATCGAACCGGCACGGCCCTGCCGCGCCCGCGCCCATCGCGGTCTGGCAGCTCGACTGCAGCGTCGCTACGCTCGGTTGTGCCGAGCCGGCAATCCATGCACGCAGTGCCTCCCAGCCGCCGACGCCCTCGGCGAGATTGAAGCCGCAATGCGACGGCGTGTCCTCGTTGACGAACGCACTCGTCAGCTGCGTCGCCGGCACCGTTTGGCGCAACGTCGACTGGTTGGCGGGGATCACGAGTTCGTCGCGGCTCGTGTGCACCGAGACGATCTTCGTGCTCGCGGGGATGCGACCACGGAAGTCGGATGCCCAGCGGAAGTAGAGTTGCGCGAACGGATTCGCGTCGATGCGTGCGATGCCCGCATCGATCGCGCTGTCGCCGTAGACGACGCCGGTCGTCGTGAACGGGTTGAGGCCGTTCAATTTGTCCGGCGCGCGCACGAGGTCGGACAGGCCGTAGGTCGCGTAGCCCATGTCGACGAGGAAGAAGTGGTCGCTCGTGACGTGGCTGAAGTTCTTCAGCTGCGCGAGGCGACGTTGCATCGCGCCATTCTGCAGCGAAGAAGGCAGATTGACGCCGGTGCAGGCGTTGACGGGAATCAGCGTCTGGATCAACAGCGCCTCATTCTCGAGATCGGACAAATTGCTCGGGATATCGTCGAGGTTGTACGCCCAGGTAAGCGGCGGCTTGCCGGACGGCAGATCGGCGTCGCTGACGTTCTTGCAGACGACGTCGTAGGCGAGGCGGGCGTCGATGCCGAAATCCCAAACGCGTGATCCCGCGGCCGGGGGACACGCAGAATAGACGCCGGCCACGGGCGCGAAACGCGGATCTTCCGCAAGTTTCAGTGCGACGAGGCCGCCGAGCGAACCACCGTAGGGAATGATCTGGCCAGGCGTGCCCACGCGCTGCTTGAAGGCGTCGAGCAGTTGCGCGTTGTCGTCTGCCGCCGTGAACAGCGCCCACGAGCGCTGGCTGAAGCTCGACGCGGCGACCGCGTAGCCTTCGCTCAACTGCAGGTCGACAATCGGACCGAGGTCAGGATTCGGGGCGGGCGGATCGAATGACAGCCCATGTTGATACAGCACGAGCGCGCCACCGGGTTGCCAGCCGTCTGGTACCTTGATCTGGTAGTAGGCGCCCGAAGCGGTTTTGCCGCTCAGAGTCTGCGTCGCCGCAAGCTCGCCGGCGAACAGAAAGCACGCGAGTGCGATGAAGATCGCGACGAAACGTCGCGGCTTGGTCCGGCGCGGTTGTATCTTGCTTGCACCCATGCGCTACTGCTCCAACAAGCTCGATCCGGCGGGTGCTATACGTATGCGACGCTGCACGCGCTTCGCCAAAAATAGGCTTTCGCGCCTTAAGATGGGCTAAATGTGAGCGTTCCCCTGTTCAGCGAGCGAACAGTCGATAGAATGGACACATGAGGGTTCTTGTCACAGGGGCCAGCGGGTTTCTAGGACAGGCGATCTGCACGCAGCTGATCGCCGAGGGTCACTCCGTTCGCGCGTTTCAGCGCAACTCGCACGCGCGCCTCACGCAGCTCGGCGTCGATCAGCGCCTCGGCAATCTCAGCGATCTCGATGCCGTGATGGCGGCGAGCGAGGAAGTCGATGCGATCATCCACAGCGCCGCACAGGTCGGCGGCTGGGGCTCGATCGAAGCGTTCTATGACACGAACGTCTGCGGCACCGATCACGTGCTCGCGGCCTGTGAACTCAACGGCGTGCGCAAGCTCGTGTACACGTCGAGCGCGAGCGTCGTCTTCTCCGGCAGCGATCTCGACGGCGTCGACGAGTCGACACCCTATGCGAAGCGCTTCAGTTCACCGTACGGCCACACGAAGGCTCTCGCCGAGCAGCGCGTCCTCGACGCCAACGGCAGCGAACTGGCCACTGTTGCGGTGCGACCCCACTTCATGTGGGGTCCCGGCGACGCGAACCTGCTGCCGCGCGTGATCGCGCGCGCGCGCGCGGGCCACCTGCGGCTGATCGGCGACGGCAGCAAGCGGGTCGACACGATTTTCGTCGACAACGCCGCGAGCGCCCACCTGCTCGCACTGCGCGGCCTGCGCATCGGCTCCCCGCTCGCGGGCAAGGCCTATTTCGTCAGCCAGGGCGAACCGGTCACACATGAGCACCTGATCAACGCCTGGCTGCTCGCAGCAGGTCTGCCGCCAGAGACGCGGCACGTCTCGCCGCGCGTCGCGCGCGTGCTCGGCACCTTCCTCGAAGGTCTCTATCGGACGATCGGCAGCAAGAGCCCGCCACCCTTCACGCGTTTCCTCGTCGAGCAGATGTCGACATCGCACTGGTTCAATATCGACGCCGCCCGCCGCGATCTCGGCTACGTGCCTCAGGTCAGCATCACCGAAGGATTGCACCGTCTCAGCATGCACCTGCGTGCCGAACGCGAGTCGGTCGTCGCAGCCGCCTGAATTCGTCGCGTTACGCGGCCGGCGCCGCTCTGCGGCTACAATGGCTGTCCGTTCGATAACCTCGCCATCGATGTCCGCGTCGCGCACGCCAAATCCCGTCCTCGCCAAGCTCGGCCGTGCACTCGAGATCGTGCTCGACCGCGCGCTCTCACTCGATCCGCAGATGCGCGCCCAGCTGTCAGCGATCGAAGGGCGGCGCATCGGCCTCGAACTGCGCGGAACGGGCCTTGCGCTCGCGATCGAGGTGCGCGATGGTCGTCTCCGCGTCGGTCCGCACTGGGCCGAACCGGCGGGTCTCGATGTGCGCGCCGCGCCGGCGAGCCTGCTCGCCTTCGCGTTGCGGCGCGATGCCGACGCGCCGCTCCCACCCGGGAAAGTCGAGATCTCGGGCGACGCCGACCTTGCGCGACGGCTCGAAAAGCTGTTCCGCAGCTTTCGTCCCGACATCGAAGAAGCATTCGCGAAGACCTTCGGCGATGTCATCGGCGTGCCGCTGGCGCGCGCGTTCGCGAGCGCTTTTACGTGGACGCGACAGTCGGCACACGCGCTCGCGCTCGATGCCGCGGAGTATCTGCGCGAAGAGAGCCGCGACCTCGTCGCCCCTGCGGAAATGGAACAGTTCCTCGACGACGTCGATGCCCTGCGCGAGCGCAGCGATCGCCTGCAGGCGCGCGTCGATGCCGCGGCGGCACGGCACCCAGCGCGAGGTCGCACGTGACGCCGCTGCGCCAGCTGCCGCGCCTCCTGCGCATCGCGGCCGTGCTCGTACGCTATCGCCTCGACGACATCGTCGAAGGCGCACATCTGTTCCGCCCGTTGCTGATCCTGCGTCCGCTGCTGCCGCGTCCACGCGCCGACGTCGCGGCGATGACGCGCGGCGCGCGCTTGCGTAGCGCGCTGATCGAGCTCGGTCCCATCTTCGTGAAGTTCGGCCAGATCCTGTCGACGCGACGGGACCTGCTGCCCGCCGATCTCGCCGACGAACTCTCGCTGCTGCAGGATCGCGTGCCGCCGTTCGCGGGCGACGAGGCGCGCAAGGCGATCGAGGCGGCACTCGGCGCGCCGATCGACCAGTTGTACACGAGTTTCGACGCGAAACCGCTCGCCTCCGCGTCGATCGCGCAGGTCCATGCGGCCGCGCTGCACGACAAGAACGGCGACCACGACGTCGTCGTCAAGGTGCTGCGCCCGGGCATCCGTGGGCGCGTACGCGCCGATATCGACCTGCTGCGCGCGCTCGCGCACCTCGCTCAGCGCTGGCATCCGGCTGCCGACAAGATCAGGCCACACGACATCGTCACCGAGATCGAGACGACGCTCGAGAACGAGCTCGACCTGCAGCGCGAAGGCGCGAACGCGAACCTGCTCAGGCGCAACTTCGCCGACAGCGACGACTTGTACGTTCCGCAGGTCTACTGGGATCGCACGCAGGAGACGGTGCTGACGATCGAGCGCGTGCGCGGCATCGCTGTCGACGACCTCGCCGCGCTCGATGCTGCCGGCATCGATCGCGTCGCGCTCGCCGAGAAGGGCGTGCGTCTGTTCTATACGCAGGTCTTCCGTGACAACTTCTTCCACGCCGACGCGCATCCCGGCAACATCTGGGTCGATCCGGAGCGCAAGAGCGATCCACGCTTCATCGCGCTCGACTTCGGTATCGTCGGCTCGCTGCCCGAACGCGACCAGCTGTGGCTCGCCGAGAACTTCATGGCGCTGTTCGATCGCGATTACCGTCGCATCGCCGAGCTGCACGTCGCGGCGGGCTGGATACCTGCGACGACGCGGCTCGACGAACTCGAGGCGGCCGTGCGCACCGTGTGCGAACCCTACTTCACGCGACCGCTGTCCGAGATCTCGCTCGGCGCGGTGACGGCCAAGTTGTTTTCGGTCGCGCGTCGCTATCAGCTGACATTGCAGCCGCAACTGATCCTGCTGCAGAAGACACTGCTCAACATCGAAGGCATCGGCCGCCTGTTGCATCCGCGCATCGACATCTGGGCGGTGGCGCGCCCGGTGCTCGCCGACATCCTGCGCAAGCGCTATGGCTTGCGCAACGCGCTCAAACAGATTCGTCGGCGCCTTCCCGAATGGACGGCCGCCATGCCGGAATTGCCCGAGCTCGTGCATTCATCGCTGCGGCGCGCGGCGGCCGGCGAGTTGCAGTCCGCGGCGCATGCTGCCGAGGCCGCGCAACGCGAGCGTCTCGCGCGCGAACAGCGTCGCCACCTCGTCACGCTGATTTTCGGCGCTACCGCGCTGCTGATCGCCGCGTTGCTCTACGTGTTCGACGCGCGCGGCGTGCACGTGATGCACCAGTCCCTCGCGGCGATCGTTTGCGCGGCGGCCGGCGTCGCCGCTTTCGTGATCGCGTGGCGGCGGACGCGCTGACACCGCTCGACATCGTCCACGAGGACGCCGAGCTGCTCGCCGTGAACAAGCCGGCGGGCTTGCTCGTGCATCGCAGCAAGATCGCGATCGACGAGGACGATTTCCTGCTCGAGCGTCTGCAGAAGCAGGCCGGCATGACGCTTTATCTTGCGCACCGGCTCGATCGCGCGACGTCGGGTGTCCTGCTGCTCGCCAAGTCGCGCGAAATCGCCGGCGAGCTCGGTCGCGCGTTCATGGCGCGCGAGGTCAACAAGCGCTACCTCGTCGTCGTCCGCGGCTGGCCCGCGCCCGATGGCGTGATCGACTACGAGCTGCCGGGTCTGCGCGATCGCGGACCGCGCAAGGCCGCCGTGACGCGTTGGCGCACGCTCGCGACGACGACGGTGCCGATCGCGCTCGGCAAGTATCCGGAGCAGCGTTATGCGCTCGTCGAGGCGTCACCCGAGACCGGACGCTATCGCCAGATCCGCAAGCACTTTCATCATGTCTCGCATCACGTCATCGGCGACACGAGCCACGGCCGCGGCGATCACAATCGGCTGTGGCGCATGCACTTCGCCATGCACCGCATGCTGCTGCACGCGCACCGGCTGGAGTTTCGGCATCCGGGCAACGGCGCGCCACTCGTGCTGACCGCCGGCCTCGACGCGACCTGGAACGCGGTGCTCGATCGCTTCAACTGGCAACAGGCGATCGCGGAGCCGCCTTCGCCTTAGTCCTCATCCGCGCGATCGGGCCTCGCACCCGACCGAACCTGCTGGTTGCAGCCCGCTGATGACGCTCACCGACGAGCCTGCGCATGGGTCGATCCGCGCGCCAACCCGTCGCCCCAACTGTGACGGATCGCCTTCCCGGGCCGTTGTCGCGGCCTGCTAGAATCGCCTGCAACCAGGGAAACCACGCATGCCATCGTTCGACATCGTCTCCAAACTCGACCTGCACGAGCTGACCAACGCCGTGGATCAGGCCAACCGCGAGCTCGGCAACCGCTTCGATTTCAAGGGCACCGACGCCGCGTACGAGCGCGAGGGCGAGTCCGTGATCGTGCTCAAGGCTCAGGCCGAATTCCAGCTGAAGCAGATGCTCGACATCCTGAAGCAGCGTCTCGCCGCACGGCACATCGATATCGGCTGCGCCGAATTCGCTGATCCCGAAATCAATCTCGCGACCGCCAAGCAGAAGGTGACACTCAAGCAGGGCATCGAACAGCCGCTCGCCAAGGACATCATCAAGCGCATCAAGGACGCCAAGATCAAGGTCGAGACGCAAATCCAGGGCGACAAGCTGCGCGTCACCGGCAAGAAGCGCGACGACCTGCAGTCCGCGATCGCGCTGCTGCGCGCTGCGGCGGCCGAGATCAAGATGCCGCTGCAGTACGAGAATTTTCGCGACTAGGGAAAGCACGCGATTCAATCGGGGGAAGGACCAAGAGCGGCGCGAGTGGGGCGATTTGCGTGGGACGATCGGCGTTGGGTTATTGGCGTGAAGCGAAGGGCGCGACGAATGATCGGCGCGATGGCGAAGGGCTTCGAGCCTGCATTGCGGACGCCGAAACGCACAGGGCTTCGATGAAACCTTTTGTCTTCGTCGCCGCCATTCCCGCGCACAGCGCGCAATCCCGTTTCAGCTCAAGACCCGGCACGATATGTTGCAAGTAAGTGCGAATCTGCAGATTCCCGACGGCGAACTGATCGAGAGCTTCGTGCGCTCGTCGGGGCCTGGCGGGCAGAACGTCAATAAGGTCGCTTCAGCCGTGGAGCTGCGCTTCGACGTGGCGAACTCGCCTTCGCTGTCCAATGCCTTGCGTGTGCGTGTGCTCGCGCGCAGCGACCGGCGGCTGACGTCCGAGGGCGTGCTCGTGATCCAGGCCAGCCGTTTTCGCGACCAGTCGAAGAATCGCGACGACGCCCGCCAGCGACTGTCAGAGATCCTGCGAGCGGCGTTGCACGTGCCGAAGAAGCGCGTGGCGACGAAGCCGAGTCGCGCCTCGAAGGAGCGCCGTCTCGACGCGAAGCGCGTGCGCAGCGGCCACAAGCAGCGCCGCTCGCAGCGCGACTGGAGCGGCGAATGAGCGACGCAGGCTTTCCGCGCCTGCCGCCGCAGGTGCCGCAGTTCCCGCCATCTCTCCTCGGCGCGCTCTGCCGCGGCCTGCTGCGGCTCGCCGGCTGGCGCATCGTCGGCGACTTCCCCGACGTGCCGAAGGCGGTGTTGATCGCCGCGCCGCACTCGTCGAACTGGGACGGTATCTGGGGCATTCTCGCCAAGGTTGCGCTGCGCCTCGACATGCACTTCGTCGGCAAGCGTGAGGCGTTCTTCTGGCCGCTCGGCGTGATCCTGCGTCGCGCTGGCTGCATTCCGATCGACCGCGACAGCAAGCACGACGTGGTCGGCATGATCACCGCGCTTTTTGCGCAACATGACCGCTTCTGGTTCGGCCTCGCGCCCGAGGGCACGCGCAAGAAGGTGACGAAGTGGAAAAGTGGATTCTGGCATGTCGCCCAGCGGGCAAAGGCGCCGATCCTGCCGGTCTATTTCAGCTACCCCGACAAGACGATCGGCGTGTTGCCGCTGTTCCAGCCCGGCGACGACGTCGATGCGGACATGGCGAAACTGCGAGCGATGTACGCGCCATACAAGGGCAAGAATCGCGGGGTCGATTGATTTGCCTGACAGTGCTGGACAGCGTCCGCGCAGCGCCGCAGACTCGCGCGATGGTCATCTCCCTGCTGACGGAACGGACGATCCGCGCGCCGATCGACGCGGTGTTCGCGCTCGCGCTCGACGCCGAGCGCTTTCCCGCACTGTTCAGAGGCTGCGGCCCGATTCCCGCGTTGCGCAAAATCACGCCGCACGCACCGACCGCCGTCGGCAGCCTGCGTAGCGTCGAGAGCAGCGACAATTCGGTGCTGCAGGAGTGCGTCACCGTATTCGAGCCGCCCGTACCGGCATGCCTACGTGCTCTCGGGCATGCGCCCGCCCCTCGCCTGGCTCGCGCGCGAAGGGCGCGCCGACTGGCGGTTCGCTGCGGTCGACGCGGGCACCGCGGTCGCGTGGCGCTACGATTTTGAACTGACGAGCCCGCTCGCGTGGCCGGTGGCGGCGCCCGTGCTGGTGGGCTTCATGCGCACGGCGATGACGCGCTGTCTCGCCGCGATGGCGGCCACGCTCGAAACACACGACGGCACGCGCTGATGGAAAAGTGGATCCTGCTCGGCCTCGGCCCCGTGTTTCTCGCCTGTATCGCCGCCGAGGCCTGGTACTGGCGCAAGCGCGGCGTCGCCCACTACACGTGGATCGACACGATCTCGAATGCCGGTCTCGCGCTGATGCATCAGGCATCAGACGCGGTCGCCTGGAGCGTCGTCATCGGCCTCTATTGGCTCGTCTACCAGCATCGCCTGTTCGATCTTCCCGCGTCGGCGTGGACCGTCGCGGCGTTGTTCGTCGCGCAGGATTTCTTCTACTATTTTTTCCATCGCGCGAGCCATCGCATCCGCTGGCTGTGGGCCTCGCACGTGACTCACCACTCGTCAGAGCGCCTCAACCTGTCGACGGCGTTTCGCCAGAGCCTCACGTATCCGATCTCGGGCATGTGGGTGTTCTGGCTGCCGCTCGCGTGGCTCGGTTTCGAGCCGACCAACATCGTCGCCGTCGTCGCGATCAATCTCGCGTTCCAGTTCTTCGTGCACACGCAGGCGATCGGCAAGCTCGGCTGGGTCGAGTACGTATTCAACACGCCGTCGCATCATCGCGTGCACCACGCGCGCAACGCGAAATATATCGACCGCAATTACGCGGGCGTGCTGATCATCTGGGACAAGCTGTTCGGCAGCTTCGTCGAGGAGGATCCCGAAGTGCCCTGCGAGTACGGCATTATCGGCCAGGTGCACAGCCACAATCCGCTGACACTGACCTTCCACGAATGGCGCTCGATGCTGACCGATGCGGCACGGTCGCCCAATGCGCCGACGTTCGTGCGCCAGCTATTCGGACCGCCCGAGCGCGCGTTATCCCACGCAGGCCTCGTGGATCCGCGTGACGCGCGGTAGCCGCAACACGACGGCAGAATCTTCGATATCCATCGCGACCAGCTCACGCCAATCGCACGCCCCACACCAGTCGCTTCGCGATGCAGCGACCGACGCGCGTAGTGACGCGGTCGGTCGCCCCTTCTTCGCCTACGCGACCGCGCGCGCGGACTCCGGATTGCGCCACGCCGCCAGCAGCTTCGCGCGCAGCGTCGCGGCCTTGGCCATGTTCGCTTCCTTGATGTGGCCGTAGCCGCGGATGTGTTCGGGCACCGAGGCGATGTCGACCGCTAGCGCGACATTGTCGCGCGACAGCTTCGCGATCAGCTCGTCGACCTGGGCGAAATAGTCGGCGATCAGCTGGCGTTCCATGCGGCGTTCCTCGGTGCGACCGAAGACGTCGAACGCACCGCCGCGCAGGCCCTTGAACTTCGCGAGCAGCTTGAACGCGCGGAACGTCCACGGGCCGAACTCGCGCTTGACGAGATGACCGTCGGCGTCCTTCTTCGCGAACGTCGGCGGCGCGAGATTGAAGTGGATCTTGTAGTCGCCGTCGAACGTGTCGCGGATCTGCTTCTCGAACTCGCCGCTCGTATAGAGGCGCGCGACTTCGTATTCGTCCTTGTACGCCATGAGCTTGAACGCGTAACGCGCGACCGCTTCGGTGAGCACCGCCGAACCGGCTTTGGATTGCTCGGCAGCGCGCACCTTGTCGACGAGGCCCTTGTACTTCGCGGCGTAGGAGGCGTCCTGGTAGTCGGTCAGGAACGCGACGCGACGCGCGATGCGCTCGTCGAGCGTGGCGCTGAGCTTGGCGTCTTCCAGCGGACCCGCGCCGATCGCGGTGGCAGCGACCGTGGCATTTCCGCGCGCGGCTTCCTTGACCCTGGCGATATCGAGCGCCGCGAGACGGCCCCAGTTGAACGCGGTCTTGTTCATCTCGATCGCCGCGCCGTTGAGCTCGACAGCGCGCATGAGCGCTGCAAGCGAGATCGGCACCCAACCCTTCTGCCAGGCGTAGCCGAGCATGAACAGGTTGCTCGCGATTGAATCGCCGAGCAGCTTCGTCGCGAGGTCGGTTGCATCGACGAGTTCGGGCGTGCCGCCGTCGAGTGCGGTCTTCACCGCCTCGACGATCTGCGACGCCGGGAACTGCATGTCCGGCTTTGTGGTGAACGTGCCCGGCATCGCCTCGTACGTGTTGAGCACGACGCGCGACCGGTCGGCGCGGATCTTCGACAACGCCCAGTAGTCGTTGACGACGACCATGTCGCAACCGAGCACGAGGTCGGCCTCGCCCGCCGCGATGCGCACGGCGTGGATATCGGCCGGCTTTTTCGCGATGCGCAGGTGACAGGTCACCGCGCCGCCCTTCTGCGCGAGGCCGGTCTGGTCGAGCACGGTGCCGCCCTTGCCCTCGAGGTGTGCGGCCATGCCGATCAGCGCGCCGATCGTGACGACGCCGGTGCCGCCGATGCCGGTGACGAGGATGTTCCAGGGCTGGGCGAGATCGGTCGCGAACTGCGGCTGCGGCAGCGTGGAGAAATCCACTTTTCCGCTTCCGGGCTTGCGCTTCTTCAGGCCGCCGCCCTTGATCGTGACGAAGCTCGGGCAGAAGCCCTTGACGCAGGAATAGTCCTTGTTGCAATTGCTCTGGTCGATCTCGCGCTTGCGACCGAACTCGGTCTCCTTCGGCAGCACCGAAACGCAGAACGACTTCTCGCCGCAGTCGCCGCAGCCTTCGCAGACGAGCGAATTGATGAAGATGCGTTTCTGCGGATCCTCGAGCTTGCCGCGCTTGCGCCGGCGCCGCTTCTCGGTCGCGCAGGTCTGGTCGTAGATCATCACGCTGACGCCTTCGACCTCGCGCAGGCGTTTCGATACGGCATCGAATTCTTCGCGCGGCAGGAATTCGACGTCGTGGGGAAAGAGTTCGCGCTTCGACCACTTGCCGATGTCGTCGCTCACGACGACGATCGTGTGCACGCCTTCGCTGCGCACCTGGTGCGCGATGTCGGGCACGGTCAGCGTGCCGTCGACCGGCTGGCCGCCCGTCATCGCGACCGCGTCGTTGTAGAGGATCTTGTAGGTGATGTTGACCTTCGCCGCGAGCGCCTGGCGGATCGCGAGCGAGCCCGAATGGAAATACGTGCCGTCGCCGAGATTCTGGAACACGTGCTTCGTTTCGGTGAACGGCGCCTGGCCGCACCAGGTCGCGCCCTCACCGCCCATCTGCGTGAACGTGTCGGTGCGGCGGTCCATCCACGTGACCATGTAGTGGCAGCCGATGCCGCCGAGCGCGCGCGAGCCTTCGGGCACGGCGGTCGAGGTGTTGTGCGGGCAGCCCGAGCAATAGTGCGCGGCGCGCGGGAAATTCGCGCGCGGCAGCGTGAGTTCCTTCTCCTTCGCCTCGATCCAGGCAACGCGCGACTTGATCGTATCGGTCGTGAAGAAACGCGACAGACGCCGCGCGATCACGAGCGCGATCATCGCGGGCGTCAACTCGTTCGTCGACGGCAGGATCCAGTTGCCCGCCTCGTCGTACTTGCCGATCACGCTGGGACGAGTATTTCTGTCCCAGTTGTCCATGTGTTCCTTCATCTGCGACTCGAGGAACGAACGCTTCTCCTCGACGACGATGATGTCTTCGAGGCCGCGCGCGAAATTCTCGATGCCGACCGGTTCGAGCGGCCAAGTCATGCCGACCTTGTACACGCGGATGCCGATGTCGGCCGCCGCCTTCTCGTCGATGCCGAGGTATTCGAGCGCCTGCAGCACGTCGAGATAGCTCTTGCCGGTCGTGACGATGCCGAGACGCGCCTTCTGCGAATCGATGACGACGCGGTCGATGCGGTTTGCGCGCGCGAACGCGCAGGCGGCCTGCACGGCATAGCGGTGCAGACGCATTTCCTGATCGAGCGGCGGATCGGGCCAGCGGATGTTGAGCCCGCCCGGCGGGACGATGAAATCTTCCGGCAGCACGATGTCGAGCTGATGCGGATTGACGTTGACCGAAGCGCTCGACTCGACCGTCTCGGCGATCGTCTTGAACCCGACCCAGCGACCCGTGAATCGCGACATCGCCCAGCCGAGCAGGCCCATGTCGAGGATGTCCTGCACGCCGGCCGGATTGAGGATCGGCATCATCGCCGAGACGAACTCGAGCTCCGAACCGTGCGGCAGCGTCGACGAACGACAGGCGTGATCGTCGGCCGCCAGAGCGAGCACGCCGCCGTTCTTCGACGTGCCCGCGGCGTTGCCGTGCTTGAACACGTCGCCGCAGCGGTCGACGCCGGGGCCCTTGCCGTACCACATCGAGAACACGCCATCGTACTTGGCGCCCGGAAACAGGTTCGCCTGCTGCGTGCCCCACACCATCGTCGCGCCGAGGTCTTCGTTGAGGCCCGGCTGGAATTCGATGTTGGACGCCTTGAGATGTTTCTTCGCTTTCCACAGTTCGAGGTCGAAGCCGCCGAGCGGCGAGCCGCGGTATCCCGAGATGAATCCTGCCGTGTTGAGCGCAGCAGCGCGATCGCGCATCTGCTGCATCAGCGGCAGGCGAACGAGCGCCTGCACGCCGGAAAGGTAGATGCGCCCCTGCGTGCGCGTGTACTTGTGCTCGAGCGTATAGTCGAGGTCGAGCTGGGTGGCCGGAACGGACATGGACGACTTCCTGCGCGCGATAGCGTGAGCTGCGCAGTTTACCACCCACGACATTTCGCCGCGGAATCGAGGTCGCCGCGGAGGGTCTGCCCGGACGAACGGCGACGAACTATTTCGTCTGCGTTACGAGTCCGGCGAGCGTGTAAGGAGCCTTGGGATTCGTGCCGGGTTGGTCCGGATACTCGTGCGCTTCATCGAAGGTCAGCTTCTCGGTGAAGCCCTGCAGCGTCGCGGCGCAGGTCTTCGCCACGGCCTCGTTTACGCCGATGATGCTGAACTCGAGAATGCCGCGCCGCGCCAGGCGTACGGCATGGCAGTCGAATACCGAACCTTTGCCGCTCGCGGGTGTGCGCTCCTCGACCCAGTCGACGACACGACCGATGAGTTCGGGTTCGTCGACGAAGCGTTTGAACGTGCCGTCGCTGCTCGCGAGGCGCTTTTCTGTCGGTCGCGCCCGCGCGGCATCGAGCTGCTTGGCCTCGAGATCCGCCGGCGTCGCTGCGACTACGCCATCGCCGCGCCAACGCACGCGCACGACCCAGGTTTGCGGGTTGGTGATCGGCTGGTTCAACGCGACGATCCAGGCGACGACATCGACATCGTCGGGATGCCCGGTCGCCATCTCGAGATTTCGTGCGTCGTTGTTTTCCGCGAGATGGTAGTTCGACGGTACCGTGAACTGGAAGCCGGTCGCTTCGCGCGAGTACGCGCCGCGATACCACTGGACGTGCGATGCGACTTCTTTCAGGCTCGGCGGCGGCGTAGCCGGCGCAGCCGCTTCAGCGGGTGCAGCGGCATCCTTGGCGGTGCCCTTCGCGGGCGGCGCCGCAGCGATGGCGGCAGTCGTCATGAATGCTGTTGCAAGGGCGGTGGCGATCTTTAGTCTGCGAATGCTCGTCATGGGGTCCTCGCTGCGCCGGCTTGCCGGCTCGTGCTTCACGTTGGATGGCTATGGCTTTGTCGGTCTCGATCCGCAAACGATCAGACGCTGTCGCGGATTATCGCCTTGAACGGAAACGCCTGCTGCCTGATGAAGCCATCCGGCATGTAGTCGCCGACGACGCCGTAGCGTTCCGGGAACTGCTTTTCGGACTTTACCGCAGTGCCGAAAAGATAGTCGAGGAACGCGTAGTGCGCCGCGTAGTTGCGATCGATCGCCTCGGTGTCCTGTGAGTGGTGCCAATGATGGAAATCGGGTGTCACGATCAGGTAACGCAACGGCCCCCAGGGCAGATGCACGTTGGCGTGATTGAACACGGCCTGGAAGCCGACAATGATGATGTAGGCGTTGATCACGCCCTCGCCGAAGCCGATCACGAACAGCGGTGCGAGCACGCACACGCGCGTGAACACGATCTCGAGCATGTGCTGGCGCGAACCGGCCAGCCAGTCCATCGTCTTCGCGCTGTGATGCACGGAATGGAATTTCCACAGCAGCGGCACCTCGTGGTACGCGCGATGCGTCCAGTACTGCGCGAGATCCGCGACGAGGATGCAGAGCAGAAGCTGCGGGACGAACCAGATGCGTTGCACCGCCTGCTGGAAGGCGTGATCGACGAGCCCGCCGAAAACATGATGGATGACGAAGTTGACCGTCAGCAGGATCAGGCCGACGAGGAAGTGGTTGACCGCGAAATGCTTGAGGTCGGTCTGCCATTCCGGGCGGAACACCGACTGGCCCTTGTACAGCGGGAAGAGTTTCTCGATCACGACAAACAGCACCGTCGAGCCGAGCAGGTCGAGGATGAACCAGTCGAGGCCGATGTACGGCGTATGGTCGGGGAAATCGCCGACCGGCACGCGCGAACCGCCTAGCGCGACCGCCGCGATCACGAACGCGAACGCGGCGAGATTGGGATTGCGGCGGCGGCCGAAGATCAGATTGGTCAGCGACAAGCCGCCAGAGACGAGCAGGCCAACGAGCAACATCTGCCGCAACACGTCGACGGAGTATTTGTGCCGCAACTCGGGCGTCGTCAGGTATTCGGGAAAATGAAATGCGAGCACAGCGAGCAGGCAGAGGATGCCGAGCACGAGCGCGATGACAGTCGTGATCAGCGAGCCACCGCCTTCGCGCAGATGGCCGCTGCGGTGCATGAGGTCGCTCGTATCCTCGACGACCGCACTGACCCGACGTGCCGACGCCGACAGCGGCGCAGCCAGCACGCGGCGCGACAGGCGTTGTTGCGTTTTCGACATTCAGTGTCCCCACCCCACCCGATCGCACAACTATACCGGCAGATTCAATGACATGCATGACTGCTTGAAATCGGCTCGTTCGACTCCAGTTCATTGGGCAGGAAAGCAGCCATGCTTACCTTTCTCATCCAGGGGTTTGAATCGCCGCAAGGGTCTCGCGCCAACCGCGAGGTTCGAGCGCCTTTGCCCTTCGCGGCCTCGCAAACCGACTCCCGACGCCTAGCTCCCCACCTCGTGCGCACGCCGCCGGCGTCGGCGCGTGCGCCTTCGTTCGGAGTCGCTTCCATGCCGCCCATGTGACGCTCCCGCCGCAGCGCCGGGTGCATTCGACCCGGGCGCCTGCCCCGTTCCAGATCACGCCGCACACTGATCGACGAGCCATTTTTCGTCGTAGCGGAGGCGTGCGACCCACACCACCCAAAAACGATAGAAGGAAACAAAAGTCATGTCGTGGCCCAATTTCGAATTGAGCTTTGGCACCTTGTCGATCTCGGTCGGCATTCTTGTCCTGTTGATGCTGCTGTATTCGAGCATCGTCTACGTTCCGAACAACCGCGTCGGCATCCTCGAGCGCCTGTGGGCCTCGAAGGGCTCCGTCACGCAAGGCATCATGGCGCTGCACGGCGAGGCCGGTTATGTGCCCGACCTGCTGCGCGGCGGTTTCCACCTGCTGTTCCCGTTCCAGTACCGCGTGCACAAGGCCGATCTTGTGACCGTGCCGCAAGGTGAAATCGGCTACCTCTTCGCACGCGACGGCAAGCCGCTAGAACCGGGTCAGTCGCTCGCGGGGAATGCGCAGGCGGATGATTTCGAGAACGTGCGCGACTTCCTCGCCGCGGGTGGACAGAAGGGTCCGCAGCGCAAGGTTCTGCGTGAGGGCGTCTACGCGATCAACACGGCGCAATTCGTCGTACTGACGCGCGCGACGACCTACGCGCTCGAGCTCGCGGTCGCTGACGGCGACACGATCGACGCGATGCGCGCGCAGATCCAGGCGCGCGACGGCTTCCATCCGGTCGTGATCAACGACGCGAAGGATCTCATCGCGATCGTCACTGTGCACGACGGCCCCGGCCTGCCGGCCGGCGAACTGATCGCGCCGTCGGTGGGCGCTGATCGCCGCATCGTCGCGACCTATCACAACAGCTTCCAGGACGCCGACCGCTTCCTCGTCGCTGGCGGCTTCCGCGGACGCCAATACCAGGTGCTCGTCGATGGCACCTACTACATCAACCGCTTGTTCGCGAGCGTCGAACTCGTCGAGAAGACGCATATTCCGATGGGCATGGTCGGCGTCGTCGTGTCGTTCACCGGCAATCGCGGCGCGGATCGCTCGGGTGCCGAATACCAGCACGGAGAACTCGTCGGCGAAGGCGAGCGCGGCGTCTGGGAGGCGCCGCTGCTGCCGGGCAAGTATCCGTTCAACCGGTTCGCCGGTTCGATCGTGAAGGTGCCGACGACGAATTTCATCCTCAAATGGGAATCCGGTCAATCGGGCTCGGACTTCGACCGCAACCTCAAGGAAATCGCGTTGATCACGAAGGACGCGTTCGAACCGACATTGCCGCTCTCGGTCGTCGTGCACATCGACTACAAGAAGGCCGCGAAGGTGATCCAGCGCTTCGGCGACGTGCAGAAGCTCGTCGAGCAGACACTCGATCCGATGGTGTCGGCGTACTTCAAGAACACCGCGCAGACGAAGACGCTGATCGAGCTCCTGCAACAGCGCGCCGACATCCAGAGTCTCTCGCTCGCCGACATGAAGGACAAGTTCGCGACGTACAACCTCGAGCTGCAGGAAGTGCTGATCGGCACGCCGAAGTCGCCGGTCGGCAACGGCCAGATCGAGCAGATCCTCGCACAGTTGCGCGATCGCCAGGTCGCGCGCGAGCAGATCGAAACCTACGAGCGCCAGGAAGCCGCAGCCGTCAAGGAACGCACGCTGCGCGAAGCGGCGGCGGTCGCCGCGCAGCAGAAGAGCCTCACCGAGTCGCGCATCGCGATCGAGATCGCCGAGAACAACGGCCTCGCCCAGGTGAAGACGCAGACGCGCCAGGGCGAAGCCGATGCCGCGAAGATCCGCAACGTTGCTCTCGCGGACGCCGAACGCATTCGCGCGATCGGCGCCGCCAACGCGAACCGCATCGAACTCGAGGGCGAAGCGACCGCGCGTGCCGCGCAGAAGCAGGTGGAGGCGTATGGTGGTCCGGAAATCCGCCTGGCCCAGGAGATTTCCGCGCAGATCACGCGCGCGATCGCCGAAGGCAAGCTGCCGGTCGTGCCGCAGGTCGTCGTCGGCGGCGATGGCCGCAACACGAACGCGATCGACGCGATCACCGGCATGATCCTCGCGGCCGGCGAGCAGTTCCGTCAGAGTCAGTCAAAGCGTGTCGCTGCGACGAACGGTACTGGTTGATTCTCGCCGATCGCGAATGCGATGGGTTCACCACAACGAACGGCCCCGCGATGTCGCGGGGCCTTTTTTTTCTTGGACCCGCTTGCGGCTAGGGCACGACGCGCTTGTAGTCGTTGACCCAGTTCGTCTCCCAGGTCTTGCCGCCATCGGTCGAGAACGCCTGCTCCGATCGCGCGCTGTCCGCCGCGATGCTCCAGATCGAGAAACGCACCAGTATCGCCTTGCCGTTAAACGGCTCCTGGTCATAGAACGTGACGCGGCCATCCTGCATCTCGCCGATCCCGGGTACGCCACCGAGCGCGCCGCCATCCGGGTGGGCGAAGTTGATGCTCCATTGCTTCGTCACGGGGTTGTATATGCGCAGCGCGAGCAACTCCATCGGGCCGGCCGAACCATTCGCCTTGAACTCGGCCAGATTCGCCTTGCCGCCCCACACGGCACTGACATTTGCGACGCCGTCCATCTCGGCCCAGTCGTTGGCACCCGAGAGCGGATGCATGAGGCGTCGGGAATGAGTCTTCCATTGGCCGAGGTCGAAATCGAAATCATGGCTGCCGTCATGATCGGACTTGAGCACGAACTGCGACAGCGGTAGCGTGTCGGCCAGCTTCGTCTTGTACGCGGTCAACTGAATCTCCCAGGTCTTGCCGCCGTCGGTCGAATACGATTCCTCGTAGCGATGCGATTTCGGCGTGATGTCGGACCAGCTGCCGCGCACGAGAATTGCGCGGCCCTCTAACGTGTCCGGCGCATATAGTTCACCGTGACCGTCCTTGAATGCGCCGATTATGCCGCCAGCGAAAGCGCCGGACTTGCTGCCGATGAACGTCTGGCTCCACTGGTGCGCACCCGGGTTGTAGAGGAACAGCGACATACCCTGCCAGTGACCCAGCGGACCGTCGGTTTCGATCTCCTCGAGCGCGGCACGGCCGCCCCAGACCTTGCGCACGCTGACCGTGCCGTTCAGTTCGATCATTTCCTCCGAGCCCGACAGCGGATGCAACCGGCGCTTGATCTGCGTCTTCCATAAGCCGAAGTTGAAATCGAAGTCGTGGCTGCCGTCACGCTCGGTCGACGCCGATGCCTGCGGCGTGCCCGAACGCGCCGGCAAAGCGCAAAGCGCGCAGCTTGCGGCGACGAGAAGGACGAACATTCTGGCAAATTTCATCGTGATCTCCGGCCTCATGGGCGCTTGAACTTGTAGATGAACTGATCGGTGTGACCGACGATGCTCTCGTCGAACACGCCCTTCGTATGCGGGTCGGCCGGATTGGCGAGCGCGCGGCTTTCGCCTTCGAACTTGAAGCCGGCGGCTTCGACTTCGCGACGCACGAGCGCCGGATCGATGCGATGCAGCGTATCGGTCACGTCGGCGGGGGCGCCTGGTGCGGCGACGTGATCGATCACGATGTATGTGCCGCCTGGTTTGAGCGCCGCGAATACCGCGCGATTGAATGCGCCCGTGTCGACGGGTCCCATGAATGGGTCTTTCAGGTCGTGATAGTTCTGCGAGATCCAGAAAACGTCGAGTTTTTCCGCGTACTTCGCGACGTCGAGCGCCGCGCCGAAATTGAGCGATGCGTTCGCATGTTCGAACAGGTAGCGCTGGACATCCGCCGTGCCCTTGACGATGTTCGGATACTTGTACAGCGTGTTCGGCACGCTGCCGTAGACGTGACCCTCGGCGCCGACGATCGCCGTGAACAGCCGTGTGAAGTATCCCTGGCCGACAGCGTAGTCCGCGACCTTGTTTCCGGCCTTGATACCCGCAAACGCGAGCACTTCGGCAGGCTTCCGACTCGAGTCACGGGCGATGTCGGCAGCGGGACGCCCCGGATCAGCGATCGCTGCGGCGATGATCGCGCTCGTCGGCGTGTCAGTCGCCTCCCGCGCAGAGGCGGCTCCCGCGAAAGCACAGGCGAGTGCGCAAACGAGCGCGCGCGAAATTCGGGCGGAGGAATGGTGCATGGCGGATGCTCCTGTTGTTGCGAATAGCGTCGCGCCGATCGTCGTCGCGGCGTCGACATTACGAGCGAATGGTCTCCCGCGGCTGCATCTGCCTAACAGGCCCACGTCGCGAAAATTTATCTGGGCCACCTGCGCGAGGTTCACTATGATGCTCGTGCGATGGACCCCTTGTTCGAAATCGAGCTCGATCTGCCCGCGAAAGGTTCTCGCGATGCGGCGCGATCTCTCGTCGAGCAATTGAAGGCGGCGATCGCCGATGGCCGGCTCGTCGCGGGCGCGAAGCTGCCGCCGACGCGCAGATCGGCCGAATTCTTCGGCGTATCGCGCAATACAGCGAGCGAGATCTACGATCGCCTGTTGCACGATGGCTATGTCGTCACGCGCCAAGGCGCGGGCACCTATGTTGCGACAACATTGCCTGCTCGAAGGCGCACCCGTGTGCAGGCGCACCAGACGCTTGCCACCGACGACCGTCTCAATCCGTTCTGGCTACGCGACGACATTGCGGCGGCAATGGGCTTCTGGCGCGATCCCGGCGTCGACGAGCCGCCGCGCACACGCACCGCCGCAATCGACTTCCGTCCCGCGCTGGTCGACTCGCGCCTGTTTCCGTTCGACGTGTTCCGCCGCGTCAGCGCGCGGCAACTGCGCGGTCTCGAACGCAAACCGGCGCGCTTCAAGAGTCCGCAGGGCAACCAGGGCAATTTCCATCTCCGCGAAGCGATCGGCAGGCATATTGCGCTCACGCGTGCTGTCGTATGCGATGCTGACGACGTCGTCGTCACGGCTGGCGCGCAGCAGGCTTTCGATCTCCTCGCGCGCATTCTCGTCCGGCCGAACAAGACGATCGTTGCCATCGAGGACCCGGGTTATCCGCCGATGCGCGTCCCGTTTGCTGCGGCGGGCGCGAAGATCGTGCCGGTCGGCGTCGACGCGGAAGGCCTGATCGTCGAACAGCTCCCGCGTGATGCCGCCGTGATCTGCGTCTGCCCCTCGCATCAGTTTCCGCTCGGCGTCACGATGTCGGCGCGTCGGCGCAAGGCGTTGCTCGCCTTCGCGCGCGAACGCGGCGCAGTCATCATCGAGGACGACTACGACGGCGAATTCCGATTCGGCGCGAGCTCCCTCGAAGCGCTGTGGACATCGGCCGCGGCCGACGTCGTTTTTTACGTCGGCACCTTCTCGAAATGCATGCTGCCGGCGCTTCGGCTCGGCTTCGTCGTAGCGCCCGAGTGGGCGATGCGCGCCCTGATTGCGGCGAAGAACGGCCTCGACTGGCATTGTCCGGTGCCGATGCAACTCGGCGTCGCTGCGTTTCTATCCGAGGGACATCTCGCGCACCACGTCCGCAAGCTGCGTTCGATATACCAGCGCCGACGGCAACTCGTGCTCAATCTGTTGCGCGAGGAATTCGCCGAGTCGTTGGTCGCGATCGACTCGTTCTACGGCATGCACCTTTCTGCATTCTCGAGAACGGGCGTCGACCTCGATCCGCTTGTGGCGGCGCTGCTGCAGCTGAACGTGAAGGTGCACACGTTCAGCCGCTACTATCTCGGCAATGAACGCCGAAGCGGAATAGTGCTCGGCTACGGCGCCGTCGATCAGGTGGATATCAGACGCGGGCTGGCACAGCTTCGACGCGTCTTGAGCCGGTGAATGCTGCGCGGTGGGTCCGCGCTTGCTAGACTCCGCGCGTACTCCCGCTGGAATGCTCGATGACTGGCGAACGCAGCGACGTGTTGATCATGGGTGGAGGTCTCGCGGGCCTCACGCTGGCGATTCAGCTGCGTCGCGAGCTGCCAACGCTGACCGTGCGCGTCCTCGAGCGCAATCGTCACCCGGTGCCCGAGGCGGCTTTCAAGGTCGGCGAATCGAGTGTTGAAATCGGCGCGCACTATCTCGAGACCGTGCTCGATCTGCGGCAGCATCTCGAGACACGACAGTTGCGCAAATTTGGTTTTCGTTTCTTCTTCAACGAAGGTCAGGACGCGCTGAACGAATGTGTGGAGCTCGGGCCAAGCGCGGTATTTCCGACGCCGACCTACCAGCTCGATCGCGGCATTCTCGAGAATTTTCTCGGTGAGCACGCGCCCTCGCTCGGCGTCGAGTTCATCGACGGCGCCGTCGTGCGTCGCATCGATCTCGCCGACACGGATCAGCCGGCTGACGCTGCAAAGGGGGTCGTCGGGGACCATGTCGTGCATTTCGAGCGCGCGGGCACGATGCATGCTGCGTCGGCGCGCTGGCTCGTCGACGCGAGCGGTGCCGCGGGGCTGCTCAAGCGCAAGCTCGGCCTCGAAGAGGGCAACGATCACGATGCCAACTCGATCTGGTTCCGCATCGCCGACCGCGTCGCGATCGACGATTGGCACGACAGCGATTGGAGGCAGCTCTGCCATCCACCCGAACGCTGGCGTTCGACGAATCATCTCTGCGGTCCCGGCTACTGGACCTGGCTCATCCCGCTGTCGTCCGGTTCGCACTCGATCGGCATCGTCGCGGATGCGCGCATGCACCCGCTCGCGACGATCAATACCTTCGACAAGGCGATGGCGTGGCTCGCCGAACACCAGCCGCAGCTGCACCGCGAACTCGAACCGCGCCGCCACCTGCTGCAGGATTTCGCCTACCTGCGCCACTTCTCGCATGGCTGCAAGCAAGTGTTCTCGTCGCGGCGCTGGGCGATCACGGGCATCGCGGGCCTGTTCCTCGACCCGTTCTACTCGCCGGGCACCGACTACATCGCGATCGCCAACACGTACATCGTCGATCTGATCGGCCGCGATTCGCGTAGCGAACCGTTCGCGCGACAGGTCCGCGCGTACGAGCAACTCTTCTTCTCGTTCTACCGCAACATGCTGCCGTTGTACGAAGGCCAGTATCCGATGTTCGGCCACGCGCAATGGATGCCGATGAAGGTCGTCTGGGACTACGCCTACTACTGGGGCATTCTCTGCCAGTTCTTCTTCCAGAATCGGCTGACCGACGTCGCGTTGTTCGTGCGACTCGCGGAGCCGCTCGCGATATGCGCGGCGCTCAATCGCGACGTGCAGCTGCTGCTGCGCCGCGCTGCCCGGAGCGATGTGGGGGCAATTTCGCCCGAATTTGTCGATCAGTGCGAACTCAAGTGGTTCGGCGACATGAATCGCGGATTGCGCGACGTCCTTGACGAGGCGGAATTGCAGCGGCGCATCGAGGAAAACACCGCGACGCTGCGCGAACTCGCCGCACAAATCGCAGAGCGGGTGCGAGCCGAACACCCGGCGGCGCTCGAAGGCTTGGACTCGCTCGTCGGCCTCGCGCCGAAGCTCGCACCGGATCTGTTGCGCGCGGCCTAGGTCGGCACCGCGCCGGGCTGGACTTTGGTCGCGTATTGCGTCGCGAGCCGATTCGATACGCTTGCATTGCGACGACCGAGCGCAGAACTCCGCGGAGACCGCCATGGCGACCCCCATCACCACAATCATGGACCTGCGCGAAATCGCGCGGCGCCGCGTGCCGCGCGCGTTCTTCGAATACGCAGACCGCGGCGCATACGAAGAGGTGACGCTGCACGACAACCGCGCCGCATTCGACGACATCCGTCTGCGCCAGCGCGTGATGATCGACGTGGACAAGCGCTCGCTCGCGACGACGGTCGTCGGTCAGGCTCTGTCGATGCCACTCGCCATCGCGCCGACCGGTCTCACGGGCTTGCAACACGGCAGCGGCGAGATCCTCGCCGCGCGCGCGGCCGCGGCGGCGGGCATTCCGTTCTGCCTCAGTACGATGTCGATCTGTTCGATCGAGCAGGTCCGCGCCGCCTCGCCGACGCCGTTCTGGTTCCAGGTGTACGTGATGCGCGATCGCGGCTTCGCACGTGAGCTCATTCAGCGCGCATCAGCGGCGCAGTGTTCCGCGCTGATGCTGACCGCCGATCTCACCGTGCAGGGCCAGCGCCACCGCGAGATCAAGAACGGGCTGTCGGTGCCGCCGAAGGTCACGCTGCGCAACGTCGTCGACGTCGCGCGACGGCCGCGCTGGGCGTGGGGAGTATTGCGCGCGCCAAGTCGTTCGTTCGGCAACCTGGCGGGACGCATCGAGAACACAGGTTCGCTGACGACACTCGCGCAGTGGATCTCGAAACAGTTCGACCCGACGCTGACCTGGCGCGACCTCACGTGGATTCGCGAGCTGTGGCCCGGCAAGCTCATCATCAAGGGCATCCTCGACGCCGAGGACGCGCGCATCGCCGCGAATGAAGGCGTCGACGCGATCGTCGTCTCCAACCATGGCGGGCGCCAGCTCGACGGTGCGCCCGCGGCGATTCATGCGCTGCCCTACGTCGTCGATGCCGTGGGTGGCAGGACCGAGGTGTTGTTCGACAGCGGCATCACGACCGGCCAGAGTCTGCTCAAGGCACTCGCGCTGGGCGCACGCGCAGGCCTGATCGGCAAGGCCTTCCTCTACGGCCTCGGCGCGCTCGGCGAAGCCGGCGTGTCACTCGCGATCGAGATCATGCGCAAGGAACTCGACGTCAGCATGGCTCTCACCGCGCAGTGCGATGCGCGTTCTATTTCGCGCGACATCCTGCTCGAACGCGACGGCCGACCGTATCGGCGCGTCTGATTCAAGCGCGGCGACTCGCTATCGACCGAGTCGATGGTCCGGCTTATCCGGGCGCCGTCTGCGCCGCGCAGTCCGCATATTCGACCGAGGTGAGCCGCGACCACGACAACGTGGCCGAGCGCTTGGGCAGCGTAGGGTCGTTGTTCGTCGCGGTCAGAACCAACGAGACAGTGCTGCACGAAGGCCAGCTCAGCTGAATCGTGCCCCAGACGGTCTTCGTTACCTTGCTGGAATCGGTGGTGCCGCCGAACCCACCGCCCTTGGTCACGTACATCGTGACCGTCGACGAATACGTCGAGTGAGTGAAGCATTTCGTGCACAACCCCGCCGCACCGGTAAGCCATAATGGATTGCCGCTGTCGTCGAACGTGTACATCGTCACCGTCAGCAACTGGCCGGGTACCACTTCTATCTCTACTCCTTCACCCGAATGCGCGGGATCGTAGTAGAGGCCCGCTACGTAACCAGCGATCGGCACGCCCTTCGCGAGATCGGGGTACAGGGCAGGATTCAGGTCCGGGAAGTTGACGATCTGCCGGGTGCCGCCCGCGGTTGGCGACGTGCCGGTCATCTGCACGCTCAGCGCCTTCGTGTAATCGATGCCATACGTGTCGAGAACGACGATCGAACCCGTGCCGACGTCGCTCGTGACCGTGTCGATTGCAGACAGATTCGTATAAGGCTCGGCGTTGTAGACGGCATTGATCAGTGTCGTGCCCTGCACGAGCCTGATCGGCGGAAACACCCCCGTCGGGCCGCCCGAGAAGGCGATCAGCACCGCCGCGCCACCGCCGGGGCAGGCGCGACGATAGACGTCATAGGTGTAGGTACTGGTGTTTCCGCTCTTGTCGGGATTAAACAAGTCGATCGAGCCGCTATAGAGTTCCGGCTCATTCCCCGCCGGCGGGGGCAACGGCAGGGCACGGTCGGGAAAGCAGGGGCCCGGATACGGCGCCGCCAATGCCAGCGCCGACGAAAACAGCCAGAGAAGAAGCGATGCGGCGAGAAATCTCATCGGTCCAAGCTCCCTTGCAGCGGCACAGACCAGAGCCTAACCGAGCGACTCCCGCACTGACAATGCCGTGCCGCCAGCGATTCAGGTTAGGTTTCCAGTGCCGCCTGCGCGAACAGCTGCTTGATCGATTTCGCCGCCTCGCGCCCGTCGAGCACCGCACGCACGACGAGATCGGCGCCGCGCCACATGTCGCCGCCCGCGAAGATCTTCGCATGGCTGGTCTGCTGCGCCAGCCGGCCGGGACCGCCGACGACGATCTTGCCGTTGCGGTCGAACTCGATGCCGCTCGCCGTCGCCCACGACGATGCTTCGGGCAGGAACCCGAACGCGAGAATGACGACATCGGCGGGCAACACTTCCTCGCTGTCCGGCACGATTTCGGCGCGCGGCCGTCCGTCTCCGCCATCGACGAGGCGCGTCTGCGCGACGCGCACGCCGGTCACGCCGTTTGCATCGCCGAGAATTTCGAGCGGCTGGCGCTGGAACAGGAACTCGACGCCTTCGTCGCGGCTGTACTTCACCTCGCGCCGCGAGCCGGGCATGTTCGCCTCATCGCGACGATAGACGCAGGTGACGCTCTCCGCGTCGTGACGCACCGACGTGCGCACGCAATCCATCGACGTGTCGCCGCCGCCCAGCACGACGACACGCTTGCCGAGCAGATCTGGCATGACGTCGCGCTCGGTCGCCGTGCCGAGCAGGCGCCGCATGTTGGCGATGAGAAACGGTAAGGCGGCGTGCACACCGGCCATGTCCTGCCCCGGCAGTTTGCCGTCGACGAATTGATACGCCCCCGTGCCGAGGAACACGGCGTCGTAGCCTGCCACTAGATCGGAGAACGCAACGTCGCGCCCGACTTCGGTATTGAGACGGAACTTCACGCCCATGCCTTCGAGCACTTCGCGACGTGTGCGCACGACCGCCTTGTCGAGCTTGAACGGCGGAATGCCGAACGTGAGCAGGCCGCCGATTTCCTCGTAGCGATCGAACACCTCTATCGCAATGCCCGAGCGTGCGAGCACGTCGGCAACCGCGAGCCCCGCAGGTCCCGCGCCGATGACCGCAACGCGCTTGCCGCTCGGCTCCACTTCATCGAGCTTCGGACGCCAGCCGCGGCGGAACGCCTCGTCGGTGATCGAGCGCTCGATCGCACCGATCGTCACCGCACCGAATCCGGTCTCGAGCGTGCACGCCTGTTCGCAGAGACGATCCTGCGGACAGATGCGACCGCAGATTTCCGGCAGGGGATTGGTCTCGTGCATGAGCGCCGCGGCATCCTCGACGCGGCCTTCGCGCGCGAGTTCGAGCCAGCGCGGGATGTGGTTGTGCAGCGGGCAACTCCACGAACAATACGGGTTGCCGCAGTCGATGCAGCGCGACGCCTGTTCCGTTGTCGATTCCGGCGTGAAGTCGCCGTGGATTTCGCCGTAGCCGAGCACGCGCACGGGCACGTTGAGCTCGCGCGGCAGCTCGCGCGGGAAACGCAAAAATGGAAAGTTATCTTTTTTCACAAGTGACTATTCGGAAGAGCGTTCATGCGGATGAACATGGATCGAACCGGATTTCCTCGGTCAGCGCGAACAAATGCAGAAAAATTCAGCCGCGTTGATTCCTGCTCATCCGCGAAATCCGTGTCCCGCGCCTTCGCATGCAAGCCATTACGCGGCACGACGCAGCTCCTCGGTAAGCGAATCGAGACTTGCCGCCTTCGGCTTGACGAGCCAGAACTTGTGCACGAGATCGCGGAATTCATCGATGAGACGTTTGCCCCACGCGCTGCCGGTCGCGCGCTGGTGCGCGATCAGCAGGTTGCGCAGATGCTGCCAGTAGTTCTCCATGCCTTCGTGCGAGATGCGCGTGATGTCCACGAGCTCGTGGTTGTAGCGATCGACGAAATCGCGTGCCTCGTCGAAGACGAATGCGTAGCCGCCTGTCATGCCGGCGCCGAAGTTGACGCCACAGCGACCGAGCACGACGATGCTGCCGCCCGTCATGTATTCGCAGCAGTGATCGCCGACGCCTTCGACGACCGCTAGCGCACCCGAGTTGCGCACGCCGAAGCGTTCGCCCGCGCGACCGGCCGCGTAGAGTTCGCCGCCGGTGGCACCGTAGAGGCAGGTGTTGCCGACGATCGCCGACTCGTGGCCCGGCCACGCGGCGCCCGGCGGCGGTCGCACGACGATGCGCCCACCGGCCATGCCCTTGCCGACGCCGTCGTTCGCTTCGCCGTCGAGCACGATGTGCACGCCGCCCGCGTTCCACGCGCCGAGACTCTGCCCCGCGGCGCCCGACAGCTTCAACGTGATCGGCCTTGCCGCCATGCCCTGATCGCCGTGGCGACGCGCGACATCGCCCGAGAGACGCGCGCCGATCGCACGATCGGTATTGGCGACCGTGTAGGAGAACTCGCCGCCGCTGCCGCTCTCGATCGCCGCTTTCGTGTCTGCGGCGATGCGCAGCGCGAGGCCGCTGTCCGGAATCGGCGCCGCCGCACACGCGGGTGCGTCGCTCGACAGTCCCGTGCCGAGCAGCGACGCGAGATCGATCTTGCCCTGCTTCACGGTCGCACCTGCAGATTGTTGCAACCAGTCGGTGCGGCCGATGATTTCGTCCAACTTGCGCACACCGAGTTGCGCGAGCAGCGCACGCACGTCCTCGGCGACGAAGCGGAAGAAGTTCTGCACCTGCTCGGGCGGACCGTCGTAGTGCTTCTTGCGCAGCTCGTCGTTCTGCGTCGCGACGCCGGTCGCGCAAGAGTTCAGGTGACAGATGCGTAGGTACTTGCAGCCGAGCGCGACCATCGGCGCGGTGCCGAAACCGAACGATTCGGCGCCGAGCATCGCGGCCTTGATCACGTCGAGTCCGGTCTTGAGGCCGCCGTCGGTCTGCACGATCACGCGTTCGCGCAGGCCGTTGCGCGCGAGCGTCTGCTGCGTCTCGGCGAGGCCGAGTTCCCACGGCACGCCGGCGTAGCGGATCGACGTGATTGGGCTCGCGCCCGTGCCGCCGTCGTGGCCCGAGATCGTGATGAGGTCGGCGTTGGCCTTCGCGACGCCCGCGGCGATCGTGCCGACGCCCGCGTGCGCGACGAGCTTGACCGAGACGAGCGCCTGCGGATTGACCTCCTTCAGGTCGTAGATCAGCTGCGCGAGATCTTCGATCGAATAGATGTCGTGATGCGGCGGCGGCGAGATCAGGCCGATGCCGGGGCGCGCGTAGCGCAGGCGCGCGATCAACGCGTTGACCTTGTGCCCGGGCAGCTGGCCGCCCTCGCCGGGTTTCGCACCCTGCGCGATCTTGATCTGCAGTACCTCGGCATTGACGAGGTATTCGGGCGTGACGCCGAAACGGCCCGACGCGACCTGCTTGATCTTCGACATCTTCTCGGTGCCGTATCGCGCGGGGTCTTCACCGCCCTCGCCGGAGTTGCTGCGCGCGCCGAGCCGGTTCATCGCGGTCGCGAGCGCCTCGTGCGCCTCGGGCGACAGCGCGCCGAGCGACATGCCTGCCGAGTCGAAGCGCTTGAGGATCGCCTCCGCCGGTTCGACTTCGTCGATGGCAATCGGCGCGTGCGGACTCCTCACGTCGAGCAGGTCGCGCAACGCGGCCGGCACACGGCCGTTCACGGCCTCGGCGTACTTTTTATACAATTTCGTATCGCGCGTGCGCACTGCCATCTGCAGCGAGCCGACGACCGCGGGGTTGTACATGTGGTACTCGCCCTCGGGCAGCGCGCGCAGCAGTCCGCCCGGCGGCAACGCGTAGTTCGGATCGCGCGCGGCGATCGACTGCGCCTTGTACTCCGCCTGGATATCGGCGAAGCCGGCGCCGCTGATGCGCGACGGCGTGCCCGGGAAGCAGAGGTCGACGACCTCGCGATCGAGCCCCACGATCTCGAACAACTGCGCGCCGCGATAGCCCGCGATCGTCGAGATGCCCATCTTCGAGATGATCTTGAGCAAGCCCTTCTGGATGCCGCGACGATAGCTGCGGCCGATCTCGCTCGGCGGCTCACCCTGGCGGCCCTTGAGCTCGCCGCGGCGATTCATGTCGAACAGCGTCTGGTACGACAGATACGGATAGACCGCGGTCGCGCCGAAACCGATCAGGCACGCGAAGTGATGCGCGTCGCGCGCGTTGCCGGTCTCGACGAGCAGGTTGCAGTCGCAGCGCAGCTGCTTCTGCGTCAGACGCGCATGCACGGCCCCGGTCGCGAGCAACGCGTGGATCGGCAACAGGCCCGGAACCGGATAGCGATCGGAAAGCAGGATGAGGATCGTGCCGTTGCGGACGGCCTCCTCGGCGGCATCGCAGAGCTGCTCGATCGCGGCCTTTAGTCCGACTTTTTCGTCGTAGTAGAGGTCGAGCTTGATGTTCGCGCTCGCGATGTGCGGCAGCGCGAGAATCTGGCGCAACTTGCGCTGCGACAGGATCGGCGAATTGAGCAGCACCTGGCTCGCGTTCTCGGGCACGAGTTCGAAGACATTGCGCTCGAGGCCGATCTGCGTCGACAGCGACATCACGAGACGTTCGCGCAATGGATCGATCGGCGGATTCGTCACCTGGGCGAACGCCTGGCGGAAGTACTCGTATAGCGGCCGCGACTGCTGGCTCATCACTGCGATCGGCGTGTCGTCGCCCATCGAACCGGTGGCCTCGGCCTCGTCCTCGGCGAGCGTCTTCAGCACGACGTCGCGTTCCTCGCGCGTGAGCGCGAACTGCTTCTGGTAGCGCGCGAGCGTCTCCGGGCTGAAGGGCTCGGCCGCGAGCGCCGGGTCGATCAGGTGCGACTCGAGGTACATGAGCTTCTCGCGCAGCCAGCGTTTGAACGGCGCGCGCGCGCGGTTGATCGCGTCGATCGCGGCCGTATCGAGCAGCTTGTGCTCGACGAGGTCGACCGCGATCATCTCGCCAGGCCCGAGGCGACCCTTCGCGACGATGCGCTCGGGCGGCACGTCCCACAAGCCCGCTTCCGACGCGACGATGATGTGATTGTCGTCCGAACGCGCCCAGCGTGCCGGGCGCAGGCCGTTGCGGTCGAGCGTGCACGCGGCATGGCGCGCATCGCAGAGCACGATGCCGGCCGGGCCATCCCAGGGTTCGCTGTGCAGCGCGTAGTACTCGTAGAACGCCTCGAGGTCTTCATCGAGGTCCTCGCGTGACGCCCACGCCGGCGGCATGAGGATGCGCATCGCGAGCAGCACGTCGAGGCCGCCCGCGACGAGCACTTCGAGCATGTTGTCGAGACTCTGCGAGTCGGAGCCGGTCAGGCTGACGAGCGAGCCGAGGTCGGACAGCTCCACGAGCGGCGACCTGTACTTGCCCGCGCGCGCGGTTGCCCAGTTGCGGTTGGCCTTGATCGTGTTGATCTCGCCGTTGTGCGCGAGCAGGCGGAACGGCTGGGCGAGACGCCAATGCGGCATCGTGTTCGTCGAGAAGCGCTGGTGGAATACCGCCGCGCTCGCGGCGAGATCGGCACGCGCGAGGTCGGGGAACGCGTCGCGCAGGCGCCCCGGCGCGACCATCGCCTTTGCGGCGAACGTGCTCGCGGACAGCGTGACGACATAGAAATACCCGTCGTCGGCGAGCGCCTTCTCGGCGAGCCGGCGGGCGCGGAACAGGAGGCGCTCGAAACGAGCTTCATCAAAGCCCGCTGCATCAAGCCCTGGATTGGAACCGCCGTCGCCGGCGGGTGCATTGACGTAGATCTGGGCTATGCGCGGCTGATGCGCGGCGCCGATCGGTCCGCAGGCGGTCTGGTCAATCGGCACGTCGCGCCAACCCGCGATCGTGCAACCGGCGTTGACGAGTTCGCGTTCGAGCACCGCCTTCTGCGCCTTGGCGCGCGCCGGATCTTGCGGATCGAGGAAGACGTGGCCCGAGGCGAAGTGCGCGCCGACGTCGATGCCGGCCTCATGCGCGAGTGCGCGCAACCAGCCGGTCGGCCGATAGAGCAGGATGCCGCAACCGTCGCCCGTGATGCCGTCGGCACCGATGCCGCCGCGATGCGACATCTTTGCCAACGTCGAGAACGACTGGTCGACGACCCAGGCGCTGGCCTTGCCATCGATGCTCGCAATGAGACCAAAGCCGCAGCTGTCGTGTTCGAACGACGGATCGTAGAGGCTGTTCAGACTGCCTTGCGGCATGGCAACTCCGGCTTTCCGCAAACCGCTGCCCACGTCCCCTGCGCAGCGAAATTCGGCGACGACCAAGGACGGCGCCTGGTCCTCGCGCCGTCATGCTGATTCGCGTACTTCCCCCCGACTACAACACAATTGCTGCGTCGCGTCAAAGGGTCGGAGAAAAATTCTTTCGGCAGTATAGACGGCCAGTTGGGGTGGCCGTCGCGGAGATCGTTCTAGAGCGCGTCGGCGCCCGTTTCCCCGGTGCGGATGCGCACGACCTGATCGAGGTCGTAGACGAAGATCTTGCCGTCGCCGATCTTGCCGCTGTTGGCCGCGCGCATGACCGCGTCGACGACGCGCTCGAGGATTTCCTCGGACACCGCAATTTCGATCTTGATCTTCGGCAGGAAGTCGACGACATACTCGGCGCCGCGATAGAGCTCGGTATGGCCCTTCTGCCGTCCGAATCCCTTCACTTCGGTCACGGTGATGCCCTGCACGCCGACCTCGGCCAGCGCTTCACGCACATCGTCGAGCTTGAAAGGCTTGATGACCGCCATCACAAGTTTCATCACGCACCCCACGAAGATTCACGTCGATGACTATACCGAAACGGCCGCGCATTGGACGCGTTCGCGTAGGAAATTTCCTACGCTAGGACGCGACGGCTGCCGACTGCGCTGCCACCGACCCGCACGTTACACTGCGCGCCGTCCGTTGCCGATTCAATGCATCCCGGCCCGATTCGAACCTGACCCGGTGTTCCGGGCAGGCAAGTCCTCCTGAGGAAACGCTGAAACAGGAAAATCCGATCGAGAAAGGTCCTGCCGAGGAAATACCGGCCCCGGAAATACTGATCCAAGAAATACTGATCCACGAAATGCTGATCCAAGAAATCTGATCCAAGAAATCTGATCCAAGAAATGCTGGTCCGAGAAATGCTGGTCCGAGAAATACGACTCGGGAAACACCGATCCAGACCTACTGATCCAAGACAGCCTTTTTTGCCCAACGTTGTAGCTTCGAGGTATCGCCGTGATTACCGCTTCCGCTATCGATGATCTTGCTCGCCGTCTGCTCGAGCTGATCCCCCAGAATGGTCTGCAGAACGGCCGCGAGACGCTGGCCGCCGCATCGCGCGAAGTGCGCGACGACCTTTCCGCGAACTTCAGGGATACCTTGCGCAACGGTCTCCGTTCGCTCGATCTCGTAACTCGCGACGAATTTGACGTGCAGCGCTGCGTGTTGCTGCGCACGCGCGAGATGGTCGAGTCTCTGGAGCACCGCGTCGCCGAACTCGAGGCGATGCTCGGAAGCCGGCCTGCATCACACTGATGACCCCATCGCCGGCAAGGAAGCTGGCGGTATCACTTTTTCCGCAGGCGGTCGTGAACAGGATCGGCACCTCCGGGTGTCGTGTTACGGCGATCACGGCTCGCTGTCCAGCTCATTGCCTCCCTAGGGCAGCTCGGACTTTGCACGGACTGCAAATCAGGCTGGCACGGCCGTCTGCGGAATCTTTGCACGCACCAGCGGCAACGCGAGCGCCGCGACATCAGAGGCGAATTCTGGTTGTGCCACGCACGCGGCGAGCAGACCGTCGCCGCAATCCTCCTTCAGCCCCGCTGGCGGCACCGATGGCCATCGGCAGCGTCGCGCTTTCCCCCATTCCGGCCGCAGGGAAGAAGGCCGTCGCCCAATGAGCCTCGCGATCGTCCATAGCCGCGCCCAGGATGGTGTTTCTGCGCCGGCTGTGACGGTCGAAGTGCATCTCTCGGGCGGACTGCCGGGCACGTCGATCGTCGGCTTGCCGGAAACGGCCGTGAAGGAAGCGCGCGATCGCGTGCGCGTGGCGATCCAGAACGCGCAGATCGACTATCCGGCGCGGCGAGTCACCGTAAGCCTCGCCCCGGCCGATCTGCCGAAGGACGGGGGCCGCTTCGACCTGCCGATCGCCCTCGGCATTCTCGCCGCGGCCGGGCATCTGCCGAAGGAGAGCCTCGCGCACCACGAATTCCTCGGTGAACTCGCGCTGTCGGGCGAGCTACGGGCGGTCAACGGGGTGCTGCCGGCGGCCATCAAGGCGGCGCGCGCGGGTCGTGCCCTGATCGTGCCAAAGGCGAACGGCGCCGAGGCAGCGCTGGTCTCCACGGCCGACGTGCGTGCCGCCGACTCGTTGCTCGATGTGCTCGCTTTCCTGCGCGGCGCGGCGAGCCTGCCCGAAGCGAAACCGGGCCAGGGGGTCGACGAACGGTCCGCCGACGCGGCCGCGGGCTACCAGGATCTCGCCGACGTGCGCGGACAACCGCTCGCGAGACGCGCGCTCGAAATCGCCGCGGCGGGCGGGCACCACCTGCTTTTCGTCGGTCCGCCCGGCACCGGCAAGACGATGCTCGCGAGCCGCCTGCCAGGCATCCTTCCCGAACTCAGCGAAGAAGAAGCGCTCGAGGCGGCCGCGATACGCTCGGTCGCCGGGCAAGGCGTCGACTTCCGCACCTGGCGACTGCGGCCGTTCCGTGCTCCGCACCACACCGCCTCGGCTGTCGCGCTCGTGGGCGGCGGCCCGGTGCCACGCCCCGGCGAAATCTCGCTGGCCCACCGCGGCGTGTTGTTCCTCGACGAACTCCCCGAGTTCGATCGGCACGTTCTCGAGGTGTTGCGGCAACCGCTCGAATCGGGGCAGGTCTCGATTTCGCGTGCGGCGCGGCAGGCCGAGTTCCCCGCCGCATTCCAGCTCGTTGCCGCGATGAACCCGTGCCCCTGCGGCTATGCGGGCGACACCTCCGGGCGTTGCGCGTGCTCGCCCGATGCGATCCGCCGCTATCGGGCGCGCGTGTCCGGGCCGCTCCTCGATCGCATCGACATGCAGGTCGAGGTGCCGCGCATCGCGCTCGCGGAGCTCGGCGACGGCAGCGGCCTCGGCGTCAGCGAATCGAGTTCGACCGTGCGCGCGCGCGTCGCCGCGGCACGCGCCCTGCAATTCAGTCGTGCCGGCAAGCCGAACGCAGCACTGCGCCACCGCGAGGTGCAGCGCGACTGCGCACTCGAACCGCACGACCGGGCACTGCTCGAACGCGCCCTCGACAAGCTCGGCCTTTCCGCGCGCGCATACCAGCGCGTAGTGCGTGTCGCGCGCACGATCGCCGACCTCGCGGGCTCGGAGTGCATCGTCACGACGCACCTCACCGAAGCGATCCAGTATCGGCGCCTCGGCGCGCAGCGCTGAACTCGCACCAGCGGAGTGACGAACGCTTCCGCTATCGCGGCCAAGCGGTCGGTTCGACGCCGGCGTCAAGCCGCCAATGCCTGCGACGATCTTGCGGCCTGCGCGCAAAGCGCATGCGTTACCATGACGTGATGTCCACACCCCACTCGACTTCGCAAAACGGCGGCTTGCGCGGCTTGCTCGACACGCTGTGGCGCATTCACACGCACGAACAGAGCGCGGTGCTCGGCGTCGTGGTCGGCACCGAGGGATCGACGTATCGCAAGCCGGGCGCACTCGTGCTACTCGACCGGGCCGGGCTGCGGCACGGCGTGATCAGCGGCGGCTGCCTCGAGCCGGCACTCGAGGACGCCGCGCGCGGCGTACACGCGAGCGGCAAGGCAGCCAGCGTCGAATTCGACACGCGCAGCGACGAAGACCTGCTGTTTGGCAGCGGCACGGGCTGCCGCGGTCGTGTGCGCCTGCTGCTGTTGCCGCTGCCGCCGCGGGGGACACTGACGCGCGCGCTGTTCGCCGTGCTCGAGAAGAATGTGGCGCTCGAACTTTCGCTCGTTGCCGAAGGCGCCGGAGACGACATCGGCGCGGGCACGGCCACCTTTGTCGGAGAGGCGCCGGCGCAGGCCCGTTATTCCTGGGACGCGATGGGCCATCCGACGAACGCAGATATTGCCGCGACGCTGCGCGTGCGCGTCGCGCCGCCGCCGCAACTGCTGTTGCTCGGCGCCGGACCCGAAACTGCGCCGCTCGCCGAGTTTGCGCGCCGGCTCGGCTGGTTCGTCAACGTCGTCGAGCATCGCGGGCGCTGGGCGGCGTTTGCGCGCGCCGCGCCGATCGAGCGCCTCATCGAACTCGCGCCCGCCGCTGCTACCGCGGCGCTCGAGAACGAACGACCCGACGTCGCGATCGTCATGAGTCACAACTACGCCATCGACCTCGCATGGCTCGCGCATTGCGCCGACAGCGACGTGGGCTACGTCGGCCTGCTCGGACCCGCCGCGCGGCGCGACGCGCTGCTCGCCGAACTCGATGCGCCGCGTCGCGAGCGCCTGCGTGGCCGCCTGCATGCGCCTGTGGGACTCGACCTCGGCGGTCATGGCGGCGAGGTTGTCGCGCTCGCTATCGCGGCCGAACTGCAGCAGCATTTCGCGCGCGCAGGTTCGGCGACGGCCGTCGTCGTCGCGCTCGCGAACGGCTCCGACTAGATCGGTCCGACGAGATCGGGTCTGACGGGGCCGTCTGAATGATCGGTTTCGACAAATCTGTAGTGTCTCGGTTTTAAGTAGAGAGCCGTTCACCGTGAACGATCGAAGGGCGAACATTGCGACAGATCGCCGTTCGTTCACGGTTGGATCCTTACGGGGTCGGGATGAGCCATTTTCGAAACGAGACACGTCCGGCAGGCTGGCTTTGAACGAGTCAAGTTCGAATGAGTCGGCCGGACCGATCGGGTCTCGGGTACGGCAGGCGTCGGGTCCCAAGATCGGCGCCGCGGAGATCGGTTCCGGAAGAGGTGCACTGACATGACCAAGCCCGAATCAGGCGCGTGCAGCAAGGGCGCGGCCCACGGCGTGGTCGTGCTCGCTGCGGGCGCCTCGTCGCGGCTCGGCCGCAACAAGCTCTTGCTGCATCACGAGGGGGAGTCGCTCGTCCGTCGCGCCGCGCGGCTCGCGCTCGCGACCGGTCCGGTCGATGCCGTGATCGTCCTCGGCAATGAGCCGGATACCGTGAATGCCGAGTTGCGCGGCTTGCCGATCCGCCGCGTCGATTGCGCGGACTGGCGCGAAGGCATGGGCGCCTCGCTGCACTCGGGTCTCACCGCGCTCGCGAACGAATGTGCCGGTGCGCTAGTCGTCGTCTGCGATCAGCCCGCACTCGATGCTGCACATCTGCAGACGCTCTGCGCCACATGGCGCGCCGCGCCCGAAGACGCGGTTGCATCGCACTATGCGGGCCGTTTCGGCGTACCCGCACTGCTGCCGCGCGCCTGGTTCGCCGCGCTGCCTGCACATGGCGATCATGGCGCGCGTGAACTCTTCGCCAGCTGCCGCGAGCGAATTTCGGCAGTCGCGAACGAAGCGCTCGCGGTAGACATCGATCGCGTCGAGGATCTCGGCGCGCTGCGCCCCTGATCTCGTCGCGGGGCTGTGTGGCGTCGTCACCGAAGTGTTGCGGCGATGCGCTTCGCGCGCCCCGTAGCCGTTAAGAAAATTTCACGTGCGTGTGCTGGATTGGCGCCGGCGCGAGGAGTACGCTGGAACTCTCCCGGTGCCTGTACCGATTCCGTTCCGAGACGACCGACTGCGCTGTCCGCAGCGACGCGTCGAATCGCAGGCACCTCGCCCTCATCGGCGCCCGGATATTTCCGCCGGCTCGCTCCGAACCGGCGAATGCATTCAGAAAGTCAAACGAATCCCCTTAGCGAGGTGCCGCATGAAACTTTCGGTCAATGGACAAGAACACGACGTCGATGTGACGCCCGACATGCCGCTGCTGTGGGTGCTGCGCGACGTGATCGGCCTCACCGGTACGAAATTCGGCTGCGGCATGGCGCAGTGCGGCGCGTGCACCGTGCACGTCGACGGGGCGGCGATACGCTCGTGCGTCACGCCAGCGATTGCTCTCGCGGGCAAACAGATCACGACGATCGAGGGCCTGTCGAAGGACGGCGCGCATCCGGTACAGCGTGCCTGGGTCGAGGCCGATGTCGTGCAGTGCGGCTACTGCCAGTCGGGCCAGGTCATGGCCGCGGCGGCGCTGCTCAAGCAGAAGCCCGCGCCAACCGATGCCGACATCGACGCGGCGATGAGCGGCAACATCTGCCGCTGCGGCACCTATTCGCGCATCCGCGCCGGCGTGCATCGCGCGGCCGAATTGATGAAACAGGCAAGCCTGACCGAGGAGACGAGTCATGTGGCCTAATCAGAACAGCGACGGCACCGTCGACCTCGCCGAAGTGGTCGAAGAACTCGGCAAGAACGTATCGCTCGATCTCGCGACCCCCGCTGCGACGCAGGCTGCAGCCAATCCGCGTCGCGACTTCCTCAAGGCGGCCGCGACGATCTCGGCCGGCCTCGTGATCGCATGCTTCCTGCCGCCGAGTGCGCGCCGGGCGCTGGCCGCGGAGGGAACGGCAGCTGCCAAGAAGGCGCCGATTCCGCCGAACGCATTCGTGCGCATCGCGCCCGACAACAGCGTGACCGTGTTGCTCAAGCACTCGGAGATGGGCCAGGGCGTGTGGACGTCGATTCCGATGGTCGTGGCCGAGGAACTCGATTGCGACTGGGCGAAGGTGCAGGTCGAGCACGCCCCGGCCGCGCCCGAGTACGCGCACACGGCGTTCGGTATGCAGATGACCGGCGGCTCGACGAGCACGTGGGAGTCGTTCGACCAGTTGCGTCGCGCGGGCGCGATGGCGCGCGCGCTGCTGATTGGCGCGGCCGCGCAGAAGTGGAAAGTGACCGCCGCCGACTGCAAGACCGACAACGGCTACGTGATCTGCGGCGAGCACAAGGCGAGCTACGGCGATCTCGCCGACGCGGCCGCGAAGCTGCCGTTGCCCGAGACCGTCGCGCTCAAGGACGCGAAGGACTTCCGCATCATCGGCAAGCCGACGAAGCGCCTCGACAGCAAGGCGAAAGTGACCGGCAAGGCCGAATTCGGCATCGACGTGAAGCGGCCGAACATGGTCGTTGCGGTCGTCGCGCGTGCGCCCGTGTTCGGCGCGAAGGTCAAATCGTTCGACGCGAGCAAGGCCAAGGCGGTCGCCGGCGTCGTCGACGTCGTGCAGGTGCCGACGGGCGTTGCGGTGCTCGGCAAGCATTTCTGGGCGGCCAAGCAGGGGCGCGACGCCCTCGTGATCGACTGGGATCTCGGCCCCGGCGCGACGATCTCGACCCCGGCGCTGCGCGCGGACTATCGCAAGCAGGCGCAGACGCTCGGGGCGGTTGCGAAGAGTGCGGGCGACGTCGACGCGGCATTCAAGGCAGCCAAGGTCATCGAGGCCGAATACGAAGTGCCGTTCCTCGCGCACGCGCCGATGGAACCCGAGAACTGCACGGTCGACTACGACCCTGCCAAAGCCGCGACGGCCGGCATCGACATCTACACGGGCACGCAATTCCAGACCTTCGACCAGATGCTGTCGGCGAAGATTCTCGGCCTCAAGCCCGAGCAGGTGCGCATCCACACGACGTTCCTCGGCGGCGGCTTCGGCCGGCGCGCGAACCCGACGTGCGACTACGTCACCGAGGCGGTCGAGGTCGCGAAGGCCTCGGGCAAGACGGTCAAGGTGATCTGGACACGCGAAGACGACATCCACGGCGGCTACTACCGGCCGATGTGGCTCTCGCGCCTGCGCGCGACGCTCGGCAAGGACGGCAAGCCCGCCGCATGGGCGCACACGATCGTCGGCCAGTCGATCATCGCAGGCACGCCATTCGCGCCAATGATGCTCAAGGACGGCGTCGACGCGACGAGCGTCGAAGGCGCCGCCGACTCGCCCTACCTCGAAAGCGCGCCAGTGCATCGCGTCGATCTGCACTCGCCGACGAGCCCGATTTCGGTGCTCTGGTGGCGCTCGGTCGGCCACTCGCACACGGCGTTCGTCGTCGAGGGTTTCGTCGACGAACTCGCGCATGCGGCGAAGCAGGATCCGCTCAAGTACCGGCGCGCGCTGCTGCCCGAGAAGTCGCGCGAGCGTCTCGCGCTCGACCTCGCGGCCGAGAAATTCGGCTGGGGCAAGCCGCTGCCGAAGGGTCATGCCGCCGGCATCGCCGTGCATCAGTCGTTCGGCAGCTACGTCGCGCAGATCGCCGAGGTGTCGGTCGACGACAAGAAGCAGATCAGGGTGCACCGCGTCGTCTGCGCGATCGACTGCGGCCCGGTCGTCAATCCGCTGACGGTCGAGGCGCAGATGCAATCGGGCATCAATTTCGGCCTCGCCGCGGCGCTGCACTCCGAGCTCACGTTCAAGGACGGCAAGCCCGAGCAGAGCAATTTCCACAATTACACCGTGCTGCGTCTCAACGAGGCGCCGCAGATCGAGGTGTACCTCGTGCCGAGCACCGACAAGATGGGCGGCTGCGGCGAACCGGGCACCCCGCCGATCGCGCCGGCCGTCGCCAATGCGGTGTTTGCGGCGACGGGGCAGCGATTGCGTAGGCTGCCGTTGCGTCTGGCCTAGTCGCGATCAGGCCGAAGTAGCGTCTTGCTACTTCGGCTGTTCGACACCGTTCGGCCAGACCTTTCGGTTCGGATCGAACTCGAACGTTTCGCACTCCGGCCCGCGATGGCCGAAACCGACGACGGCTAGCGGGCTTTCGACGAGGGGGTCCAAGCCGAATGCCTGCTCTATATCGACTTCATTTATCGCTGCAGTGATGAACGCGCCAAGCCCAAATTCGGTTGCCGAAATGTAGAGTGTTTGTGAAAGGTGACCAACGTCCAGGACCGAGACACGATAGGCTTTACTGTGGTTGCGATATTTCCAAAACATGCGGCCGAATCGCGATGCCAATACAATCAACACCGCCGCATTCGAAAAATATGCCTGCTGAGTCACCATCACGCGCGCTAGAGAAATCAGATCGCCTCCCTGAAGCGACAGCGGCTCAAGTGCGTGGTCGACCGCGTGGTAGTGGTACAGCCCAGGGGCGATACCTTCGACACGCTGAATCAGAAGATAAGGTTCCGTGGGGTGTAATCCCCCGCCCGAGGGACTCGTGCGCTTGATAACTATGTTACCGGGGTGAATTTCGTAGGCTGCCTGAGCGCCAAACACTCTCTTCATTAGATGAGAAAAAGTGAGTTCCTCCACTTCCCGTGTCTCGTCGAAATTGCGACAAGTCACGCGCCTCCCGAGCAAATCATCGATAGCGGTATGCCGAGTTGCCGGGAGCTGGACTCTCTCTCCTTTCGAAACGAGCTCGTGCTGATGGCAGGGCGGCATTCCTAGGCGCTCGATGAGTTCCGACATCGAACACAAGTTCGCGTTTTCGGTCGCCTCCTGCGAGCTGATACTCCCCCAGCGTCCAAAAAAATGGGATACCGCTGAGTGTGGATGCCAATGCCCGTTGCGAATGAGACCATCTTTTCTACGGTGCTCCTCATTCGAGTCGCTGTCTCCGATCAGTAGCCCCTTGTCGAGGAGCCTCGACAGGAGTTGTGGCTCGAATTTCGCGCTGAGTTCCGAGTAATCGGACCAACGTGTCGCAATGACGCTGTTCAGTATTTCGACTTCCGCACTACTAACGATGACTTCAGAGGGTAAGTGAGGGGCAAGCGCGAACAAATCTATGCTTGCGTCTATTCCATCTCCGCCATTGGCGAGTGAATCGAGGTCAAACGCGAGTTTCTCCCGTGGCTCGATCAATAGGATGGCGCAGCGTTTGATTTGCAATTGAGTTTCCGCTAAGAATGTGTGGGCGTTGGAAACCGCCTGCGCGCGTGCACGCGTCGGAATCCTTGATTCGCTGAGCGTAATGGCAAGATTGTTGCACGTCAGTTTCTCGCCGCACAGTGCGGTCATTTTGGGGGCAAACAAATGGCTACGAATACACAGCTACCGGCTTCGGTCGTTGCGACACTGCTGCATAAACTGGGTACGGATGATGCCTTTCGCGCTCTTTTTCAACAGAATCCCGCCGCCGCATTGACGCAGGCAGGCGCTACCGAAGCGCAGGCCACGGGATGCTCGCCCTGCCTAAAAGTCCACAAACTAGCGGACAAAGCGACGATCAAGTCGAGCGGAGAGGCACTTACCTCAATGCTGACCGCCGCAATGGGCCAACAGCCGCATCTTCTGTCTAGTCGCTAGTTTTTCGAAAGCGCCGAGACGCGATCAGATATGAAACCGAGTTGCGGGCTCTGTGGCCACGTCGAAAGAAAGTCGCGTAAATCCTTCTCGGACGCGTCGCGTCTGCCCAGTTTTGAGTTGAGTTCTGCGCTTCGCAAGATCGCAAGGTCGGACTCTGCGACGTTCCGTGGCTGCAGCATGTGGAAGGTATTCGTTTCGAGATAGGCGCGAGCACGATGCTCGCGCAGCCATTGCGTCTCCGCCAACGCCTCGCTGAAAAGTCCTGCTGCGGTATACGCGTCAGCCAAAGCGACGTGGGTCAGATACAACTCGCTACCATTGATAGTCGGTAGAAGAACTGCGATCGCATCTCTAGGCTTTCCTGCGCGCAAAGAGAGTTCCGCGTCGACGATGGCGAGCATGTGCTCGAGATTGGGAAATCCACTGTTCTTGGCGAGTGGCATCGCAAACGTAAGCGCTGAGCGCGCCGTAGCATGGTCATCCGCGCGGGTGGCCAGATATGCCCCGAACAGGAGAACTAGTACGTCGTCGGCGTTGTTTGCGTTTTCGTTATCCTCCGCGGCCGCGCGGACACCCGCCAGGAATGATCTGATCGAGTTCGCCTGGTCAGCATGCGAAGTGAAATTCTCGTCGACGCTGAGTTGCATCGCGCGGAACGCCCGTCCCGTTGCAGGACCCGCTTTGGCGCCACTCCCCGCAGTATTCTCAGCAGCCTTTCGCGCTTCCGCCCACTCCCCGCGGTCGAGGCCAATCGTTACGCGCTGCAAGGAAATGAACAGGTCGCTGGCGGCAAAACCGGAGGTCTTGGCGCCGTTCAGCAGTTTTTCGGCATCGTTGTACCGACGCTGCGCTGCATAAGTCGCAATACGTGCGCCCCCAACTTCAATATCGCCTAACGTAGCCGCCGTCGCAAAATTCTCTTCCGCTGCCATGAATTGATTTTCGACGGCTTGAAGAAAGGCCAGCGTATAGTGCACGCCAGCCCGCTGGGGATTGTGTTCCGATAAGGCGGGCTGAATTACTTGGATCGCCGCGCTTGCTCGATTCTCTAGGTGCCACGCGAAATACGCGTAATTGTAGGCAGCAGCATAGTAGTCAGGGTAGACCTGACCAAGCAGCTGCCACTTCTTCAACATCTTAGTCGGCGGTCCCCAACGGCTCGCCCACGCTTCCAGGTAAAGCTGATCGCGCGCGGACATACGCTCCTTCAGAGATAGAGCCTTCGTCGTTGCCTGCCGCGCCGACGCCGTATCTTCTTGTCCTTCGTAAATTCGCGCCATTCCCATGTAGGCGAGGGCGAAGTCGGAGTCGAGCTTTATGGCTTGCTGGAACAAACCTAGCGCATCAGCATATTGGGCTTTTCTATAAGCCTGCAGGCCCAACGAATACGCCCGCAACGCATCGAGATTTCCCGTCGTCACCTTCGGCAACGGCGCATTGTTTGCCTCGATCGACGCGACCGCTTCGCCGAGACGGCCTCGAAGCTCTCCGGAGACCTTCCCGACCGACGGCAGAATCGAATCGAGCCCGGTGCCGTCTGCCGTCTCGGCATAAACGGTTGCCTGTGTGTGCGGATCGACGACCTCGGCCGTCACGCGCACGCGTCCGCCGACCTCGGCCACCGTCGGCAGGATCAGCGCGCGCGCACCTTCGCGTATCGCGATCTCGGAACCGATCTCGCGATCGATCTTCGTGCCGCCGGGTTTCTGCATGCGCTTGAGCGCATCGTTGACCTGCAGGCTCGACACGAGATTGACGAAGCGCGACTGTTCGAGGCTCACGCGGAACGCCGTGTCGAGCGAGTCGTCGAGCACCCCCTGACCGGTCTGGTTGCGCAAGTCGCCGACGACGACCCAGTCGCGCTCCGCGAACGCAATCGCGGTCGGACTGCGCAGCGAGAAATACGCTGGCACCGCGACAGCTGCGATCACGACGGCCGCTTCGACGAACAACATGCCCGGACGCCGCCACCACGGAATCTCGCGGTGCGCCTTGCCGGTCCACGCGGGTGCGCGGAACGGCGCAATGCCCTCCTCGCCGACCTCGTGCACCTGCACCGGATCGGGCACGCCCTTGAAGCGATAGTTGCCGTGCGCCTGCCAGCGCAGGTTCGAGGTATCGCCGAGCTCCGCGCGCGCGCGCTGCGCGAGCGTGCTCGCCATGCTCGAAAGCAGAATCTGGCCGGGCCGCGCGATGCTCATGATGCGCGCGGCGGTCGGCTTGACGAGCCCTTCGACTTCGACGGGCTTCGCGCCGCGCGCGACGTCGTGCGCAACGTTGTCCCAGAGCACGACGTCGCCGACGTGAATGCCGATGCGGGCAGCGAGCGGCAGCGATTCCTTCGCGCTGAGCGCGCGCAGCGCACGCTGGTAGTCGAGGGCGAACCCGACCGCGTGGATGGGCCGTTCGAACAGGATCAGGAAACCGTCGGTCTTGTCGATCTCGCGGCCCTGATGGTGCTCGACGAGGTCGCGCGCGAGGCGGTCGTGCTGGCGCATGATTTCGGCGCCGCGCTGGTCACCGAACTTTTCGACGAGTCCCGTGCTGTCGACCAGATCGCAGATGGCGAGCGTGCGCAGCACGGGCGCAGGCATCGCCCGGTCCGGCAGTACGACTGGCAACTCGTCAGGAATCGCGCTCATTCGTTCGCCGCATATCGCGGGTTCTGTCCGAACCACGGGCCGAAACATCGAGACAGCCCCCGCTGGACTGGCGATTCTGCGTCAAATCAGGCTGATTGGCCAGCGCCTGTTGCGATGCAACAGAAATGCCTAGAACGCGAGCGCGCCTGGCCGCCAGCCGTCGCCGCCCTCGCCTTTCGCCGCATAGAGCGCACGGTCGGCCTCGCTGTACCAGGTCGACCAGTCGGCATGCTCGTCGCAGAGGTTGGCGCCGACGCTCACGGTGAGCGATATCAGGTCGTGTGGCGCCGGCAGTTGCAGCGCGCGCACGGTCGCGACGAGGCTCGCGGCGCGAGCGTTGAGATCGTCGGCATTCGGCAGATGCACGAGCATCGCGAACTCGTCGCCGCCAAGCCGGCAGCAGAGCTCGGTCGGGCCGACGCGGCGGCGGAGTTCGTCCGCGACGAGGCACAACGCGCGATCGCCCACGAGATGGCCAAACTGATCGTTGATCGTCTTGAAGCGGTCGAGGTCGACGAGGAATAGAGCTAGGTGCGTGCCCGGCAGGCGCAACTCCGCGAGACCCTCGAGATACTGATAGAGGCCGCGGCGATTCGTGAGTCCGGTCAGCTCGTCGGTGCGCACGAGGTTGTTCGCATTCGTCAGCATCGTCTGCGTCTGCCGCAGCGAATGCAGCGTCGAGATGAGGTCTTCGTTACGACGCTTGAGATTGGCGATGAGCTGCTGTTCGCTCGCCACGAGATAGGTGAACGAGCGGCGCATGAATTTCGCGAGCAGAAGGGGTTCACTCGCGAGCAAATTCTCGAAGCCGGTCTGGTCGATCACGCGCAGATGGCTCGCGGTGGTCGCAATCGCACTCGCGACGAGCGCGTGATCGCCGATGAACAGCGCGAGTTCGCCGAGGAATTCGCGTTCGCCGATCAGCTTCGACGGCACGCCGTCGCCGAACTCGAGATGGATCTCGCCACTCTCGATGACGAACATGCTACGACCGAGCTCGCCCTTGCGGAAGATCGTTTCGCCGGGCGCGACGCTGCGCGACTGACCCGCGGCGCGGAACAGGTTGTACTCGGCATCCGACAGATGCCGCGGCAGTTTCGCAGCCGCGGTCTTCTCGTCGGTTGGGCTCGACGCATCCGCTGCGTCAATCGATATGGGCATAGGCGACGGCACAAGTCTTCCCCTGTGGCTACACACCTTCCAGCGCGCGCCATCTTATGCGAATCGTTGCCCTTGTCCTAATCGGTCGACGTCGCTCGAGAGCCTGAAAACGTTTTCAGGACGCCCTTTTCCGACGAGCGGCGCAAACCGGCGGTCACACGGTGAGCGGCGGTAGCGGGCAATAACGCCCGATACCGCCGGTGGGCCTCACGCGGCGGTGGCGTGAGCGTGGAACTGCTCTTCTTCGGTCGAGCCCTTGAGCGCCGTCGTCGACGACTGGCCCTGCTGGATCGTCTGCGTCACCGCATCGAAGTAGCCGGTGCCGACTTCGCGCTGGTGCTTGACCGCGGTGAAGCCCTTGTCGGCCGCTGCGAACTCGGCTTCCTGCAGCTCGACGAACGCGCTCATCTGCCGGCGCGCGTAGCCATGCGCGAGATTGAACATCGAATAGTTGAGCGCGTGGAAACCCGCGAGCGTGATGAACTGGAACTTGTAGCCGTAGGCGGCGATTTCCTTCTGGAACCTGGCGATCGTCGCGTCGTCGAGATTCTTCTTCCAGTTGAAGCTCGGCGAACAGTTGTAGGCGAGCATCTTGCCGGGATACTTCGCGTGGATCGCCTCGGCGAATGCGCGCGCGAACTTGAGGTCGGGCTTGCCCGTTTCGCACCAGACGAGGTCGGCGTACGGCGCGTAGGCGAGGCCGCGGCTGATCGCCTGGTCGAGGCCGTTCTTCGTCTTGTAGAAGCCCTCGACGGTGCGTTCGCCGGTCGTGAACGGCCGGTCGTTCGCATCGATATCGCTCGTCAGCAGATCCGCGGCTTCGGCGTCCGTGCGCGCGACGAGCAGCGTCGGCACGCCGCAGACGTCGGCCGCGAGCCGCGCGGCGTTGAGCTTCTCGACCGCCTCGCGCGTCGGCACGAGCACCTTGCCGCCCATGTGGCCGCACTTCTTCACGCTCGCGAGCTGATCTTCGAAGTGCACGCCGGCGGCGCCTGCTTCGATCATCGCCTTCATGAGTTCGAATGCGTTGAGCACGCCACCGAAGCCGGCCTCGGCGTCGGCCACGATCGGCTGCAGGTAGTCGACGGAGTCGTCGCCTTCGGCATGATTCAATTGGTCCGCGCGCAGCAGCGCGTTGTTGATGCGCTTGACGACGAGCGGCACCGAATTGGCGGGATACAGCGACTGGTCGGGATACATCTCGCCCGCAACATTCGCGTCGGCAGCGACCTGCCAGCCCGATAGATAGATCGCCTTGAGACCGGCCTTGACCTGCTGCATCGCCTGGTTGCCGGTCAGCGCGCCGAGCGCGTTGACGAACGGCTCGCTGTGCAGCGACTTCCACAGCTTCTCGGCGCCCAGGCGCGCGAGCGAATGCTCGACATGCACCGTACCGCGCAGGCGCACGACGTCTTCGGCCGTGTAGTTGCGCTTGATGCCCGCCCAGCGCGGGTTGTTGGTCCAGTCGAGCTTGATCTGTTCGGCGGTCAATGTGGCTTTCATTGCTTTTCCTCGGACGACAATCGGGGGGTAGGGATATCGCCGTGATGCAATCACGGCTTTCGGGGGCGCGGGAGATTCAGGTGGCGACGACGACGCGGGTCGACGCCACTTCGGTATAGACGGTTTCGGCGAGTCGCCTTGCCGCATTGAGCAGTCGCGCGCGCGCATCGACGCCGGCGGCCGGCAGGCGCTCTTCGACGCTGAGGATCGCCGAGTCGAACAAGGCGAAGTCGATCGGCCTGCCGTCGTCGAGCGCGTTCTGGTCGTCGGCGAGCCAGGCGCGTAGCTGCGCCTGCGCGGATTCGCTCGGGGCCGCCGGCTTTGCGAGCAGCGATGCGACACAGCGATCGACGCAGTCGGTGAATTCGCTCTGCGTCACCGCCGACGTCGGATGTTGCGTATTGGCTTGTCCGTCGATCATTGCGTCGTCCATACCCATGCGTACGTTTTGATGCTGCAAGGCAACACTAGGCTTGGAAAAACGCTTTGACAAACTGAATGTTTCAATTGCAAACTTTGACAACGTTAAAACGTCGACAAAATATTGATTTAACAACTGATCATGGCTGAAAAATCGGCAACACGCGACGAAAGGAGCACCGGCAGGCGGCGCCGAAAGGGCGGCAAGAGCGCCCGTGGGGCGGCCGCGACGCGGTTCTACTACAAGGGCAACCGTCTCAAGCAGCTGCGCGCGTTCTGCTATGTCGTGAAATTCGGCAGCGTTGCGCGCGCGGCGGAGTCGCTGTTCCTGTCGCCGTCATCGGTCAGCCTGCAGTTGTCTGCCCTCGAGACGGAACTCGACGTGCGGCTGCTCGAGCGCGTGCGTCCGCGCCTCACGCTCACGCACGAAGGTCAGTTGCTGTACGACCTTGCGCGGCCGCTCGTCGAAGGCATGGAGAATCTCGATCAGCAGTTTCGCCAGCAACGCAGCGGCGTCGAGGCGGTCGAGGTGCATATCGCCGCGGGTGCGTCGACGATCCAGTATCTGCTGCCCCCGCTCGTGCGCGAATACCGCGAGCGTCATCCGGAAGTGCGCATGCAGCTCGCCAACGTCACGGGCAAGGATGGGCTGGCCCTGTTGCGCTCCGACGAGGTCGATTTCGCCGTCGGCTCGATGCTCGACGTGCCGCACGATCTCGTCTACGAGCCCGTGCAATGGTTCGACCCGATGCTGATCCTGCCGCCGGACCACGCGCTTGCGGCGAAGTCCGAAATCTCGCTCGCGGATCTGTCGCCGTACGGATTGATCCTGCCGCCGCAGCGGCTCACGACCTATCGCATGATCGATCTCGTCTTCCAGCAGGCCAAGGTGCCGTATCACGTCGCGATCGAGGTCGGCGGCTGGGAGGTGGTCAAACAGTACGTGGCGATGGGACTCGGCATCTCGATCGTCACGGGCATCTGCATCGGCGACGCCGATCGCGAGCGCCTCGTCGTGCGCAACATGCGCCGCTATTTTCCGCAGCGCAGCTACGGCGTCGTGATGCGCAAGGGCAAGTACCTGAGCGCGCAGGCGCGCGCTTTCGTCGATTTGGTGAAACCGGGGCTGTTCACGCGCCGCGATTACTACGAAGCGGGACACTCGGATCGCTGAAGGCGGCGGCAACGCGGGCGTCTGCGCGTCGATAGATCCCGGAGCCGCTGCAGATGTGCCGTATGCAGCGGCTCCGGGCGGGCCCGCACCGAAGCGCGGACCACCAACCAATTCCGTATCCGATGACGCCGGCACGCGCCCCGGACGAAGACTAACCGACTCACCAAGCGCGGTGGTTAAGGTTTCGTAGTCGGCTTCTGAAGTATCATTGTATACAATGCCGCATTTACGATCGGTTCATGCAAATGAACGCGTCAATCGTCGTCAGTCAATCGTCGTCATCCACCATCGCGACACCGCCATTGGGCGGCGGCGGGCCGTCGTGCATGCCGGGATGATCGCCGCGGCCGCGGCCGTGCGGCATGCCGGAGCCCGGACCGGCGCCGTGCGGCCCACGCTGCGTGAGTTGCCATTCCGCGTACTTGCGATAGCCCTCGTCGCCGAGCAACTTGCGCAGACTGGCGTCGGTGGTGTCGTCGGCGCGTTCGCGCTCAGCGCGCGCCCGCTGCCGCAACGCGTCGAATTCGGTGCGCTCCTTCGCCGCGAGCGCCTCGACGGCATCACGGTGCTGCAGCAGGATCTTGCGTACGCCGGCCTGCTGCTCGCCGCTCAGCCCGGGAACGGCGGCGAGCGCGAGGGGAGACGGGACGGGCTGGGCCCATTGTGCCGAGGCCGCGGCGGCGATACCGCAGAGCAGCAGTGAGGCCACTAGTTTGCGCATGGCGAATTCCTCGAAGAGACCGGCGATTCCGGATGCCACGAAGTATTCGCGCCAATGCCGCAGGCCCTGTGCAAGAACTGTGGAGAAACGAAGGAAACGCCTGGGCGCTCGTTTCCACTCCGGGGCGGCGTTGCTATCGTGTACAACTTGCCGTTTGTTCGGTCCTTTATTCGACCCCTTATCCTCGATGCGCCTGCGTCTCTGGCACCGTCTGTTTGTCGCCTTCGTCGTGCTGTGCGGCGCGACCCTCGCGGGTTTCGTCGTCTGGCAGCAATGGCGCTTTCGCGAGGGTTTCGCCACCTATCTCAACGCCGTCTCGCTGCAGCGCCTGCAGGGAGCCAGCGAGCGGCTCGCGGATGCCTGGCGCGACCACGGTGGAGACTGGGGCTTCCTGCGCGGCGACGATCGCGCCTTCGAACAGCTCATCGAACCGTTCGGCCGCCATCACGGGCCGCGCGGATTCGGCGGCCCACCGCCATCCCCCGATGAGCGGGAGCCAGCGCCGGAACGATTGCCCCCGCCCGGAATGCGCGGAGGTCCGCCGCCGGCGCATCCGGACCGCGATGCGCCCTGGCCGCCGGAGGGATTCGGCGGGCACGGTCCGCCGCCCGGTGCGCTACCGCCGGCATGGGAGTTGCGCAATCGCGTCCTGCTGACCGACGCGAACGATGCGCCCGTGGTCGGCGACGATCGCGCCATATCCGCGTCGACACACGTCGCGGTGGAGAGCGACGGCAAGCGCATCGGGACACTCTATCTGCGCCCGCCGCCGCGTCTGCTCGGCGGGCTCGACCAGGCGTTCGCCTCCGCGCAATGGCGCGACGCGCTGATCGCCGGTGGCGTCGTCATGATCGTCGCTCTGCTGTTCGCCTTCGCCCTCGCCCGCTGGCTGCTGGCCCCCGTGCGTGCGCTCGCGTCGGGCCTGCATGCGCTCGGCAGCGGTGACTTCGCGCAGCGCATCGAACCGGCGAGCAGCGACGAACTCGGCGCGCTGGCGCGCGACTTCAATCATCTTGCGCAGACGCTGGAACAACACCGCGACGCGCGCCGACGCTGGGGCGCCGACATCGCCCACGAGTTGCGCACGCCGCTCGCGGTGCTGCGCGGTGAAGTCTCCGCGCTCCAGGACGGCGTGCGCAGCGCGACGCCGGCCGCTTTCGATTCGCTGCAGGCCGAGTGCACGCGCCTGTCGAGCCTCATCGACGACCTCTACCAACTTGCGCTCGCCGACGCGGGCGCGCTCGAGTACCGCTTCGAGACGCTCGACCTTGGCGGGCTCGCGCGCGAGGCCGTGCAGCTACAGCGGCGCCTCTGTGCCGATGCGGGTCTGACGCTCGAGATTGTTGCGCCCGACGAAGTGCTCCCTGTGCGTGCCGACGCGCGGCGGCTCACACAGCTCTTCGACAACCTGCTTTCGAATGCGCGGCGCTATACCGATGCGCCGGGCCGCATCCGCCTCGCGATCGCCCACGGCAGCAACGTGTTGCGCCTGACCGTCGACGACAGTGCACCGGGCGTGCCCGACGACGCGCTGCCGCGCCTGTTCGATCGTCTCTACCGCGTCGAGGAATCGCGCAGTCGCAGTGCGGGCGGCGCAGGCCTGGGCCTCGCGATCTGCCGCGCGATCGTCGAGGCGCACGGCGGCAGCATCACCGCCGCGCCGTCACGCCTCGGCGGTTTGCAGATCGCGGTAGAGTTGCCCATGACCGCGGGCGCGCCAGCATGACCGACTCTCTTCCCAGCAACAGCAACAACACCGAAGCTTCCGCGGACGATGCGGGTCATGTACTCATCGTCGAGGACGAAGCGAAGATCGCGGCTCTGCTGCGCGACTATTTCGCGAAGGCGAACTTTCGCAGCAGCGTGCGCGAGACGGGCACCGGCACCGTCGACTGGGTGCGCGAACACGCGCCCGACGCGATCATGCTCGACCTGATGCTGCCCGGCGACGACGGCTTGTCGATCTGCCGCGCGCTGCGCGCCGACGGCAACCCGCGCATCGCCAACGTGCCGATACTCATGCTTACGGCGCGGGTCGAAGAGATCGATCGCCTGCTCGGCCTCGAACTCGGCGCCGACGATTACATCTGCAAACCGTTCAGTCCGCGCGAAGTGGTCGCGCGCGTCAAAGCGGTGTTGCGGCGCATGGCGCTGCCCGCCGCGCTGCAGACGGGTTCGCTCGAGCTCGACGCCGAGCGTTTCGAGGCACGCGTGCGCGGACAGGCGTTGCCGTTGACGCCGGTAGAATTCCGCCTGCTGCGCAAACTCGCGGCGCAGCCGGGGCGCGTCTACTCGCGGCAGCAGCTCATGGACGCGCTGTACAACGATCATCGCGTCGTCAGCGACCGCACGGTCGACAGCCACGTGAAAAACCTGCGACGCAAGCTCGGCGATCTCGGCGTCGATCCTATCGCCTCGATTTACGGGCTCGGCTATCGCTTCGAGTGGAAGGAAGACGGCGTCGCGGAGTAGTCGTTATGCTAGCGCGATGTTGAACCGCCTCTGGCTCGGCTTCTTCCTCGTCGCGACGATCTCCGCGCTCGCGCGCTGGGGCATCGGCGGCGACACCGCAGTGTTCGCGAGCATGATCGCGGCGCTGTTCGACATGGCGAAGCTGTCGGTCGAAGTCGTGATCCTGCTGTTCGGCACGCTGACCCTCTGGCTCGGCTTCCTGCGCATCGCCGAACAGGCCGGGTTGATCGACCTCCTCGCCCGCGCGCTCGGTCCGCTGTTCGCGCGGCTCATGCCCGAGGTGCCGCGGGGCCATCCCGCGATCGGCCTCATCACGCTCAACTTCGCTGCGAACATGTTGGGCCTAGACAACGCGGCGACGCCGATGGGGCTGCGCGCGATGCGCGAACTGCAGACGCTCAATCCCGATCCCGCCACCGCGAGCAACGCGCAGATCCTGTTCATCGTGCTGCACTCATCGTCGCTCGTGTTGCTGCCGGTGACGATCTTCATGTACCGCGCGCAACAGGGCGCGCACGATCCGACGCTGGTCTTTCTGCCGATACTGCTCGCGACCTGCGCCTCGGCGCTCGTCGGACTGCTGAGCGTCGCGTTCGTGCAGAAGCTGCGGCTGTGGGATCCCGTCGTGCTCGCCTACCTCGGCGGCGCCGCGTTGCTGCTCGCCGCGTTCATCGCGCTGCTGGCCTCGTTGACGCCACAGGCGCTCGCGGCGTTTTCCGCGCTCGCGGGCAATCTCGCGATGTTCGCGATCATCCTGCTGTTCCTCGTCGCGGGTGCGTGGAGGAAGGTGCCGGTCTACGAGAGCTTCGTCGATGGCGCAAAACAAGGTTTCGATGTTGCTAAAGACCTGCTGCCCTACCTCGTCGCGATGCTCGCGGCGATCGGCGTGTTGCGCGCGTCGGGCGCGCTCGATTTCCTGCTCGAGGCGATCCGCGTCGCCGCGCAGGGCGTGGGGCTCGACACGCGCTTCGTCGACGCGCTGCCAACCGCGCTCGCAAAACCCTTCTCGGGCAGTGCGGCACGCGCGCTGCTGATCGAGACAATGAAGAGCAAGGGCGTCGACAGTTTCCCCGCGCTCGTTGCCGCAACCGTACAGGGCAGCACCGAGACGACGTTCTACGTGCTCGCGGTCTATTTTGGCGCTGTCGGCATCCGCCGCGCGCGGCACGCGGTCGGTTGCGCGGTGCTCGCCGACCTCGCCGGCATCGTTACGTCGATCCTGGTTTGCTACTGGTTCTTCGGTTAGCCCGATCTGCGCCGGCGCGCCTTCAGGCCTTGCCGGGCCGCCCGCCGAGCAGTCGCGCAGGCAGGAAGAGTATCGCGCGCAGGAATTCGAATACGCCCTCGACGGCGATGCCGAGAATGCGGAACGGCAGCAACAGCAGCCAGATCAGCGGATAGGCGATCAGCGCCAGCAGCGCGAGCGGCCAGCAGAAAATGAAGAGGAGCAGCCAGAGGATGAACGTCAGCATCGCGCGTCTCGCAAGGTCGATGAGTGGAAAATGCGGGCGGATCGTGCGGCCACAAGATCGCCGTTCGCCGGATCGCGGGCAAGTGCCGGAAGGCGGGGTGGGACGCGGCTCGCATACGTCTGCCGCCGCGTCACGCCCGAACTCGCGTGAGCCTGCGCCCTACAGGGTGCGGACGCCGGCGTTCATGCAAGCCCGCGCACGATTCTCCGGTCAGCTCTTCGCCATGCCGAAAATCGTTGCCTTCTCGTCATCACTGCTGCTCGCCGCCATCGCATTGCCGGGCGCTGCGCCGCTCGCGGCGGAAACCGCCGCGGACCACCTGTCGATCGAACTGGTGTCCGAAGCGAAAACGCTCGTGCCCGGCACGACCGCGTGGCTCGGCTTGCGCATCCGCCACGAGCAGAACTGGCATACCTATTGGATCAACCCCGGCGACTCGGGCCTGCCGACGCGCGTCGCCTGGACGCTACCGCCGGGATTCAGCGCGGGCGAGATCGCCTGGCCCGCGCCGAAACGATTCGCCGTCGACACCCTCGCCAACTTCGGTTACGACGGCGACCTGCTGCTGCCCGTGTCGCTCGCTGTCCCAGCGGACGCGACGCCGGGCACGACCGCGCACATCGCGGCGCAAGCGAAATGGCTCGTGTGCCACGAGGAGTGCGTGCCGGGGAAGGCCGCGCTCGCGCTCGATCTGCCGATCGCTGTACCGGCCGAGCCGACTGCCCATGCGGACAAGTTCGTCGCCGCACGCCAGGCGCAACCCGAAAACGGTGTGTGGAAGGCCGACGCGCGCATCGTCGGCGATCAGATCGAGGTACGTGTGCGCGGCGCAGATCTCGGGGACGGCAAGGGTCTCGATGCTTTTGCCGAACAGGCCAAGATCGTCGCCAACGCGAAGCCGACCGTGTCGCTTCGGGGCGGCGTCCCCGTGCTGCTTTTTGCAAAAAGCGACTATTTCACCGCCGCACCGGCGTCGTTCGATCTGGTCCTGTCGCGCCCGCATGTGCGCGCGATACGGGTGCACGCGACCTTCGCTTCGCCGGATCGGGTCTCGTCCAGCAGTGACTCCCCCGAGCGTGACGCCTCCGACCGCGATGCTCATCGATTCCGCTCCGACAATGTTTCTTCCAACCCCACTTCCGCCTCACCGTAACGGAAGACTGCCATGAAATTTCCCCTCGCATTCGCGACCGGTCTCGCCACCGCGATCATCGCGACACAGGCACTCGCTGCTGTCTCCGTCGGCGCCCCGGCGCCCGATTTCAGCCTGATCGACAGCAACGGCAAGACACAGACACTGTCGCAATATCGCGGCAAGATGGTCGTGCTCGAATGGAACAACCCGGGCTGCCCGTTCGTGCACAAGCATTACGCGAGCGGCAATATTCCGAAGCAGCAGGCCGCGGCGATGGCCGATGGCGTCGTCTGGCTGACGATCAACTCCGGCGCACCCGGCAAGCAGGGCTACCTCGATGGCGCGGGGGCGAAGGCGTTCGTCGCGCAGTATCACGCGAGCCCCAGCGCCTATCTGTTCGACGGCGACGGCAAGGTCGGTCACCTTTACGGCGCGAAGACAACACCGCACATGTACGTGATCGACGGCGGCGGAACGCTGCGCTACATGGGCGGCATCGATTCGATCGCGAGCACCGATGAGGACGATCTCGCCAAGGCGACGCAATTCGTGCCGCAGGCGCTCGCCGAATTGAAGAGCGGCAAGCCGGTGAGCATCGCCACGTCGACGCCCTATGGCTGCGGCGTGAAGTACGGCCCTTGAGCGCGCATTGCGACCGCCCTTCGCGGGTTGCTGTTGCTGAAAAAAAGGCCGCTCGGTTTCGCGAGCGGCCTCAATTGGGAACAATGCGCCTTGTGATGCATCGACTTGGACAACATCGAGGTGCGTCACATCGATTCGAGACGAATCGATTCGAGACAAATCGATTCAGCGCGCCTCCATGCGGCTTGCACTGATTTGCAGGCTGGTACCGGGCCCGCATCTCAGCCGCCCGCCTTGACGCTGACGAGCTGGTTCAAAACGCCTTCCAAACCGCCGAACACGGTGAGCTTGTCGATCTTCTCGGTGACCTTCTCCAGCACCTCGAGCTCCTTGAGGCGCATCAGGGTCGGGCTGTCCTCGATCAGCTTCGCGGTGTTCAGCGCCGAACGCATGGCGTTCGACTCTTCACGACGACGGATCACGTTGGCCTGAGCCGCCTTCTCCGCCTGCACAACGCTGTTGAGGATCTCCTTCATTTCGCCCGGCAGGATCACGTCCTTGACGCCGATGCCGAGCATCTCGAGGCCGAACTCGGTCACGCGGCCACGCACGTAGGCGAAGATATCGCCGTCGAGCGTCGCCTTGTCGCCGAGCAGTTCATCGAGCGTCTTCGCCGAGACCGCCTTGCGCAGGCCGAACTGCAGTTCGCGATACAGATACTCGTCGAACTTCGCGACCTTCGTACGCAACACGACCGGGTCGACGACGCGGTAGCTTGCCGCCAGGTTGACGCGCAACGAAACCTTGTCGCGGGTCAACATTTCCTGACCCGACACTTCGACGCCCTGCACGCGCAAGTCGACGACCACCGCGCTCACGTTCTTCTGGAAGCTCCAGAACGCGTACGCGCCCGGATCGAGCTTGCGCACGAGCTTGCCCTCGACGAACACGAGGCCCGCGCTCTCGACCGGCACCTCGACCGCGAGCGCATAACGCGACAGCGACTCGAGCTGACGCAGACGCTTCGCGACCGCAGTCGGCACCTCGAGACCGTTATCGAGCCCGACACGCTCGATCTCGATCTTCGTTACGCCGCGCCAGTACAGCGTACGCGAGCCCGGCACGAGCGCGTAAGCGAGCTTGCCGTTGCGCGACATCAGACCGACCTCGTTCACGCCGACGTCCGCGAGCACGAACGTCTCGCTCAGCGAGTCACCGAGATGCGCGATCAGCGCGTCGCCATCCTTGCCCGTGTAGTAGTCGGCCTGCTCGATGTCGAACATGCGCACCTCGAGCTTGTCGCGCAGGCTGAACAGCCGATACACGCCCGGCATCAGCACACGCTCGAAACGACGGTTGCGATAGACCAGACCGCGCTCGCCGTCGCCGACCACGATCCTCTTCATCCACATCATCACACTTCCTCCTCTGCTTGATGGATGAGGATGCCCCTGACGACCACGCCGTGGAGACCTTGCGCGTGCTGGCGATGACGGATCGCGTCAAACGTTGCTGCCGCGCGATCTCTCGTGCGGCAGCTTCGCCGCCGGCGAAACGCATCTCGTCAGCACGGGCGAAGATCCCGGCCGTCGTGGTCGCTGCACCGTGCTCGCCTTGTCGATCGGCCGAAGCTTCTCGACGCCGCGAGCGCGGCACACGGGGCATCCCCGGTGGTGGGACTTTCGTCCCGGTTTCACTGCGTTTCAGGCAGTTTCAAAGAGCGGGATTCGAACCCGCGACTAGCGACATCTAACGTCGTTGCTCTACCCATCTGAGCCATCTTCGCGAAGCGGACAGGAATCGAACCTGCGTACTTCGACGATCTCGTCGAATGCTCAACCTCTGAGCCACCGTTTCAGTGAGCGAATGACGGCGTGCGTTCCTCGGCATACGCACCGGCACGGCCGGGCGCACCGGACGGGCCAAGAACCCGAACCGCTGCGAAACGTCGTTTCATCAACCGCCGATTGGCGCCTCGGCCTACCGCTGAAGCGCCAATTCGTTTGGCGGGTCTAGCCGCCGAATTCATCGCCTTCGCGAACGCCGGAAACGAAAACGCCCTCGGGGGCAAGCCTCCCGAAGGCGTTCGCGGTGCACGGGAGGTCGGTAGTGCCGACCTCCTGAATTCGTTTCAGGTCAGGCCGGGTGCGCGCAGTCGTAGTCGCCGCGCGGAAGATGACGGACGAGCGCGTCCAGGCCGCAGCACGCGGCACTTTGCGCAAAATTCCACATTGGGAAATTGATCCGTTTCATGGCACTGATTGAAAAAAGTACGCGCGGGATTGCGCGAGGGGCGGCACGATACGCCGGTCGCGTGAGCGATGCAATAGGGGCCAAGAAAATTTTGGCACGATGCGGCGCGCGATCAGACGCGCCGGATCAGGTGCGCGGTTCGTCGCCGACGGGTGCTTGCAGCTCCGCGTTGGCGGCCGACTCTTCGATCTCGGCGACCGCTGCAGCGCCTGCCGGCAGCGCCGTCGTCGATGGCATGTGTGCGGTGATGCGCAAGGCCACGATCAGACCCGCACCCACCATCAGGCTTGCGAGAAAGAACGTCGCACCGACGCGCACGTCGTGCCAATGCGCTTCGGTGACCGCCGCAAATATGCGCGTGAAGATCGTCGGCGCGATGATGCCCGCGACACTCGACAGGCTCGCGACGGCACCCTGCAGGCGGCCCTGCTCTCGCGGATCGACCTGGTGGGTCATGATCGCCTGCGCCGCCGGATTGGCGACGCCCCAGAACGCTGCGACCGGCATCGCGAGCCAGAACCACCATCCGGTCGGTGCGAGACCGTACAACAGGAAGCCAAGCGTGCCGCAAGCCAGACCGAACAGCAGCGCGTTGCGTTCGCCGAGCGCGCCGACGATCTTCTTGATGAGTCCGCCCTGCACGATCGCGGCGAGCACGCCGACGAGCGCGAGCGTGTAGCCGACCATCTGCGGGCCCCAGTTGAAACGATAGTCAGCGTAAAGCACGAACGTCGTCGGATAGACCATGTGCGCGAGCGCCATCAGGAACAGCACGCTCACGAGGCCGAGCACCTGCGGGTAGCGACGCAGCAGCAGCAGCGCACCTAGCGGGTTCGCATGCGACCAGTCGAAGTGCGCCGTGCGCTTTTCCTTGGGCAGCGACTCCGGCAGCACGAACAGGCCGTAGGTGAAGTTCGCGAGGCAAAGAACGACCGCAACCCAGAATGGCAACCGCAGGTTGATCTCGCCGAGAAAGCCGCCGATCGCAGGCGCGACGACGAAGCCGATGCCGAACGCCATGCCGAGCATGCCGAACGCCTGCGCACGCTTCTGTGGCGGCGTCACGTCGGCGAGATAGGCGTTCGCGGTCGAGAAGCTCGCGGCGGTGATGCCCGAAATGATGCGGCCGATGAACAGCAGTGGCAACGTGTTGACGAGTGCCATCAGCAGGAAGTCGAGGCCGAGGCCGAGATTCGACGCGAGGATCACCGGGCGACGGCCGATCCAGTCCGATAACGCGCCCTGCACGGGCGTGAAGAAGAACTGCATCGCGAAGAAGGCGGTCGAGAAGAAGCCGTACCAGACCGCGGCACGCGAGACGTCGCCGCCGAGGAAGCTCTGAATGAGGTGCGGCAGCACCGGAATGATGAGACCGAACGCGAGGATGTCGATCAGCACGGTGACGAAGATGAAAATCAGCGCGGCGCGGCGCACGGGCGGCTGCGATGCGGGGACTGCGTTTTCCACTTTTACACCTCTGCTTTGACTCACTGGCGATGCGCGCGCGATGCACGCACCGGCAACCGGAGCTGAGACGTGAGCTCGTTAGCCTACTTGCGCCGCGCCGCGTCGATGTCGATGAAGCGCAGGAACTCGCCGCGCGTACGTGCGTCGGTGCGGAACGTGCCGAGCATCTGGCTCGAGATCATCGATACGCCGGTCTTGTTGACGCCGCGCGTCGTCATGCACTCGTGCGACGCGTCGATGACGACGCCGACGCCGCGCGGCTTGAGCACGTCGGCGATACAGTGCGCGATCTGCGAGGTCATCTTCTCCTGCACCTGCAGGCGGCGCGCATAGATCTCGACGACACGCGCGAGCTTCGAGATGCCGACGACGCGGTTCGTCGGCAGATAACCGACGTGGGCGCGGCCGATGATCGGCGCCATGTGGTGCTCGCAATGCGACGCGAACTCGATGTCGCGCAGCACGACCATTTCGTCGTAGCCGGCCACTTCCTCGAACGTGCGGCGCAACTCGTCCGCGGGATCGTCCCCGTACCCCGAGAACCAGTCCTTGTAGGCGTTGGCAACGCGCTTCGGCGTATCGAGCAGGCCCTCGCGCGACGGGTCGTCGCCCGCCCAGCGCAGCAGGACGCGCACGGCGTCCTCTGCCTGCGTTTGCGTGACGGGAGCGAGCTTGGTCTTCTTCATGGCGTTGTGTCGCGATGATCCGATCAGGGTGCGCAGTCTACAGCATCGACCTGGGCATCGATGCGAATCGCCCGGTACGGCAAGGACGCAACTGTCCACGCGTCCGTCGCATTCGACCGGCGAGACGGGCTTCTTCTGACAAGTTTCAGGCGTCGTCGCCCCAGGCCGGGTCGGCGCAAGCGTCCGCATTGCCGGTAATATGCCGATGCCGACCGTTCGTCACCGACAACACCCCATGAGCAACGCCTTCATTCCGATCCCCTCGATGCGCGACGCCGAGTCGCTGCGGCTCGACGCGCTCATGACGGGTCTCGCCAGCGACATGGCCGCAGTCGAGGGAATCGACGCTTTCGCGAGCACGGGCTGGCTGCCGGACCGCTTCTTCGCTTTGCTCGCCCAGATCTACGACGCGTACGACAAGTACATCGAGCACAACGTCGCCGCGAGCGACCTCAAGATCCAATGCAAGGTCGGCTGCGCCCGCTGTTGCCGTCAGGCCGTGCACGGCACGTATTCGTTCGAGATCATCAACCTCTATCGGCAGCTGCGGCAGTCGCCCGAGTACGGTCGCATCCACGACACGTTCTTGAAGCACGCGAACGAATTCCAGGGATTCATGACGAGGTTCAAGCAGAATCCCGCAAACGCTGCGGGCACGGAGGAGGACGCACTCCTCTATTCGATGCGCAGCTACGCAGCCGCAAATCTGTGGTGTCCGCTGCTCGTCTCGAACGCCTGCAGCGTGTACGCGAATCGGCCGGTGCCTTGCCGCATGTACCACAGTCTTACCGATCCGATCCTCTGCGTGACCCCGATCGGGCAGACGTTCAATATCGAGCCGCCGCAGAACGCGAATCGAATCCTCGCGGCCCTCAGCGACCGCCTCGCGTTTCCGTACTCGAATTTCCTCGCGCAGGGCCTCGTCGCGTTCGCCGGGATGCGCCAATTCAGGCCCTGGGCGCCGCCCGCCGGCGCCTGAGATCGCGACTGCCGCTCACTCGACGCGACAGAGCGCCGCCTTGAGATAGCGCGACTCGGGCACGTGCGCCTGCCACGGATGATCGGGGCCGGCACCGACGACTTTCATGACCTGCACCGTGCGATTCGCATAGAACGCCGCGCGGCGCAGCATGTCGAGAAACTGCTCCTCGCTGACGAGGCCCGTGCACGAACAGGTGAGGAAAATACCGCCCGGCTTCACCGCGCCGAGCGCCAGCTTGTTCATGTCGAGGTATTTCTTGAGCGCCGGAATCACCTGCTCGCTATCTCGCGTCATCTTCGCCGGATCGAGGATGACGACGTCGAACTTCTTGTCGGGGTTGCCGGCGACGTCGCGCAGCCAGGTGAAGATGTCGGCCTGGATGAAACGCACCTTCGCCTTGTTGAGACGCGCGTTCTGCTCGGCAATGCCGAGGATTTCCTCGTCGAGGTCGACGCCGACCACTTCTTCGGCGCCGCCACGCGTCTTCGCGTAGATGCCGAAACCGCCCGAGTTGCAGCAGAGGTCGAGTACGCGCGCGCCGGCGCAGAACTGCGACAGCAGCAGGCGGTTGTCGCGCTGGTCGGCGAAGAAGCCGGTCTTGTGCTTGCTGCCCGGCGCGGCGTGGAACTTCACGCCATGCTCCTCGATGACCGTCGGCTTCGGCGCGGGCGGCGGGTTGAGGTCGAAGCTCTCCTGCTTCTGCACGTGCTCCTCTGCGAACGCGTAGATTTCCGAATCCGGAAAATGCTGCAGCAGGCAGCGTTTGATCAGATCGCGCTGCTTGAACATGCCCGCCGAGAAATACTCGACGACGAGCGTTCCCGCGAAGCGGTCGACGACGAGGCCGGACAGGCCGTCGCCTTCGGAATGGATCACACGGTAAGCATCCGTGATGGTGTCGAGCTTGAGCACCTCGCGGCGCAGCTGCACCGCTTGCGCGATCTTGCGCGCGAAGAAGGCTTCGTCGACCTCCTCGTCGGGATCGACCGTCAGAACGCGCAACGCGATGCGCGAATGGCCGTTGTAGAAACCGCGACCAGCGAAAACGCCATCGCGATCATAGATGTCGACGACGGTGCCGGGCTTGGGTTTCTGCGCCGGTTTCTCGACCATCTTCTGGAAAATCCAGGGGTGGTTGGAGCGACGCTCGATCTTGAGCTGGACAGTCGGGTTGGGATCGGGCAGGTTCATGCGCGAATGATAAGGCATGCACCCGTGACGGACCGCGCTTTTTTGCGGCCTTGGCGCCCTTGCGGCGCCCCGATATGCCCCCATTGATCCGAGATGCAGATCGCTGAACCCACCCCCGAACCCAGCGCCGCGCTCGTGCGCCGCGACCGCACGCGCGTGTTCTACGCGTTACTCGGCGCGGCGGGTCTGCTGGCGGGCATCTGGCTCGCCTGGTTGGGCGCTTTCGCGCTCGGCTGGGACATGGAGGCGCTCGGTCTGCGGCCGCGCGATCCACAGGGCCTGATCGGCATTTTCACGGCGCCGTTCGTGCACGCGTCATTCGAACACCTCGTTTCGAACACGCTGCCGCTCGCGCTGCTCGCGGCACTGACGCTGTACGCCTACCCGCGAGCGACGCGCGTCGCGCTGCCCTTGATCTGGCTCGGCTCGGGTCTCGGCGTGTGGTTGTGGGCACGGCCTTCGATCCACGTCGGCATCAGCGGCATCACACACGGCCTGATGTTCTTCCTGTTCTTCATCGGTCTCGTGCGCCGCGATCGCCTCGGCGTCGCGATCGCGCTGCTCGTCTTCTTCCTCTACGGCGGCATGACGATGACGGTGCTGCCGCGCGATCCCGACGTCTCGTTCGAATACCACCTCGCGGGTGCCGTCATGGGCGCCGTCGCTGCGTTGTTGACGTTCCGCCTCGATGCCGCGGTGCCGCGCAAGCGCTACAGCTGGGAGGACGAGGAAGAAGACGCCGGCCTGCACGCGACGATCGCCGCCAACGACGAGCTCGAGCCGCCCTCCCCAGACGAAGTGCCGATCCTGTGGCACCGCACGCGCACCCGCGGCAGCAACAACGTCATCGTGTTTCGGCCGCGGGATCACTGACCGCTCTTTTCGATCCGTCGAGAATCCACGGTGCGGATATCGTGTCCGCCTGACCGTCGCGGCGATGCGGTGCGCGCTTGTCGCGCCGGCGCGAATCGGCATTCAGCGTTGCGGCTTCCGGCACGGTGCTAAAATCGCCACTCAGCCGCCATTCGCGAGTCCGGCCATGAACGTGCAACCCCGCCGCGTCGAACACCTCGAAACCGACAAGGGCAGCGTACCGGTCTACACGACCGCCGTCGTCGAGCAGCCGTGGGCGAGCTATGCGCGCAGCGATCACGAAACCTGGGCGGCGCTGTTCAAGCGCCAGCAGCAGATTCTCGTCGGTCGCGCGTGCCGCGAATTCATCGAGAACCAGCAGAAGTTCGGCATGTCGCCCGACGCGATCCCCAAGTTCGACGATCTCAATCGCGTGCTCAAGAAGGCGACCGGTTGGGAGCTGATCGGCGTCGAAGGCCTGCTGCCGGAACTCACGTTCTTCGATCACCTCGCGAACCGGCGCTTCCCGGTCACCTGGTGGATTCGCCGGCCCGATCAAATCGATTACATCAGCGAACCCGATCTCTTCCACGACCTGTTCGGGCACGTCCCGCTGCTGCTCAATTCGCTGTTCGCCGACTACATGCAGGCGTACGGCGCGGGCGGCGTGAAGGCACACGGCGTCAACCCCGAGGCGCTGGTCAACCTGACGCGGCTCTACTGGTACACGGTGGAGTTCGGGCTCATCAGGCAGGACGACGGGCTGCGCATCTACGGCTCGGGCATCGTTTCGTCGAAGGGTGAATCGATCCATTGCCTCGAGTCGCCCGCACCGAACCGCATCGGCTTCGACTTGATGCGCATCATGCGCACGCGCTATCGCATCGACACGTACCAGAAAACCTATTTCGTGATCGACAGTTTCGAACAGCTCATGCGCGCGACCGAGCCCGACTTCACGCCCTACTACGTCGAACTGGCGAAGCAGGACTCGATTCCGGCCGGTACCGTTCTTCCGAGTGACCTCGTCTACCAGGCGGGCAGCGGCGAGGGTTGGGCCCGCGACGGGGACGTGTAAACGTTTTCGCCCGCCGCAGCGAACGAGGTTCGTTGCAACCGTTCGCTTGAATGGTTTTCGCGCCAGCGCTCGTACTATAAGCTCGTGGAAGAGGCGTGCCGGCGATGCGGGTGTCGACCGACGATGCGGACGGAGCGATCGACTCGTTGCTGCCGGATCGTCTGATTCGATCTCCCGATGCGTCGACCGACCTGATCGCATTGATGTGGTCGTTTGATCTGCTCGTCTTGATCTGATCGTCTTGATCTGATCGTCTTGATCTGATCGTCTTGATCTGCTCGCTTTGATTTGATCGTCTTGATTTGGTTGTTTTCGTCTAATCATCTTGATCCGATCATGTTGATCTGATCGTCGTGATTCGTCGCTTCGATCGGATTGCCCGATCTGATCTGATCTGATCGGATCGGAACGGAACGGATCGGTTTCTGCGAGGCTTTCGGCTCGCATCGATCGGCCCGTGGGGATCGCCGGCTTCCGCGCTAGCGACGCGAACGGTGCCAGGCAGCGGATGCCGCGTCAGGGAGGACGAGCGTGAGTCGACTGTTTCGTTCCGAAGTCATCGATGCGAAGCGCGGCGAGTGGCTCGGGACGATCCGTCTCTCGACACCCCTGTCTCGATGGCTGCTCACCGCGGCCGCACTGGGCGTCGCTGCGACCGTCATCGCCTTTGCGACGATCGGCGAGTACACGCGGCGTGAGCGCACCTCGGGCACGCTCGTCCCGGTCGCCGGCCTCATCGAGATTCCCGCGACTGCGGCAGGCACCATCGAGCGCGTGCTCGTCGAACAGGGCGCGGTCGTGCGCGCGGGGGAATCCCTCGTTTCGCTATCGTCGGATCGCGTCAGCGCTGCGCTTGGCAATACCGCGGCCGTCGTCAGCGAGCAATTGCTATCGCAGCGTGCGCGCATCGAGGCCGATCTCGTCGACCAGGACAAATTGCAGCAGCAGAAAGACGCCGCTTTCGACGACCGCATCGGCACGCTACGCGCGCAGCTCGCGCAACTCGACGCGCAACGCGCGATCCAGCAGCAGCAAGCGAAGAATGCGCGCGCGCTGCTCGCGCGATTCCAGCCGCTGCTCGATCGTGGCTACATTTCGGCGCTTCAGGTGCAACAGCAGGAGGCTGCCGCGCTCGAAGCGGAGGCGCAGCTCAGCGCACTCGCACGTCAGCGCCTCGATATCGAGCGGCAAATCGCGGAACAGCGGGCGCAGCGCAGGCAACTGCCGCTCGACGCCGACGCGCAACGACACGACCTGGAGCGCAAGCGTGCCGAAATCGACCAGGCAATCGCGCAGAACGAGCTGACGCGTGCGTCGGTGCTGCGCGCACCGCAAGACGGCGTCGTTTCATCGGTACTCGTCAAGCCCGGCCAGACGGTCGCTGCGGGGCAGATCGCTTTCATGCTCGTGCCGAAGGACTCGCTGCTCGAGGCGCAGCTCCTCGTGCCGAGTCGGGCGATCGGCTTCGTCGAGCCCGGCAACCGCGTCGTGCTGCGCTACGAAGCCTATCCCTATCAGAAGTTCGGCCTTCATGGCGGCAGCGTGAAGGCTGTGTCGCGCAACGCGATGACGCCGCAGCAGGTTTCGAGTTTGTTCGGTCGGCAGGCAACCGAAGCGATGTATCGCATCGACGTCACGCTCGATGCGCAATCGATCGAGGCGTATGGAAGGCAGGAAGCGTTACGGCCAGGGATGGCCCTGGAGGCCGATGTTCTCCAGGAACGGCGCCGGTTGATCGAATGGGTATTCGAGCCGCTTTATGGCATCGGCAAGCAGGTTACGGTGAGCGCTGATGCCTCGACGCGAAGGTAAGCACGTCGGCGCGCGCGGCAGCCGCTTGCGGAGATCGCTCACTACGCGAGACGGCCGCGCCCGCAGCCGTCGCTCGCGTGCGTTCATGCAGCCAACATCGGGGATTCGTGCGACATGGAACACGACCAGCAGCGGCTGAGGTTTTCCTGGCGCAACCGCTTGCCCGTGCTGCTGCAGACGCAGGCGGCGGAATGCGCGCTCGCCTCGCTCGCGATGGTCGCGAGTTACCACGGCTACGATGCCGACCTGCCGACGCTGCGGCGCCGCTTCTCGATCTCGCTCAAGGGCGCCACGCTTGCGCGCCTCATCGAGATGGCGAGCGCGCTCGGCCTGCAGTCACGCCCGCTGCGTCTCGAACTCGACGAAATCCCAAGCCTGCAGACGCCATGCGTCCTGCACTGGAATCTCAATCACTTCGTCGTGCTCGAGCGTGTGGCGGGTACGAAAATCGTCATCCACGACCCCGCGATAGGTCGTCGGACCCTTTCGTTCGCGGAGGCGTCGCGGCACTTCACCGGCGTCGCCCTGGAGCTGGCGCCAGGGCCGAGTTTCAAGCGCGAGAAGGCGAAGCGGCCGATCGCGTTCCGCCAGCTCACGGGGCACATCGTCGGACTCAAGGGCGCGCTCGCACAGATTCTCGGTCTCGCGCTCGCCCTCGAAGTGTTCGCGTTGCTGTCCCCGTTGTTTGCGCAGATCGTGCTCGACCAGGTGCTCGCCGACGGCGATCGTGACCTGCTCACGCTGCTCGGCGCGGGATTTCTGCTCCTCGCGCTGATCCAGGTCGCGGTGAGCGCGCTGCGCGGCTGGTCGGTCACGTGTCTCGGCGCAAATCTCAATCTGTCGTGGACGAGCAACGTCTTCGGCCACCTGCTGAAGCTGCCGGAAGACTACTTTCAGAAGCGCCACCTCGGCGATATCGTCTCGCGCTTCGGCGCGATCGGCACGATCCAGCAGACGCTGACCTCGCGTTTCGTCGAAGTGATTCTCGATGGCATCATGGCGCTAGCCACGCTGGCCATGCTGCTGTTGTACAGCCCGTGGCTCGCGGCGATCACGCTGGTCGCTTTCGCGCTGTACGCGTTGCTGCGAACAGCCTCGTTCCGGGTGTTGCGCGAAGCGAATATCGGCCAGATCGTCGCGCAGGCACGGCAGCAGTCGCAATTCCTCGAGGCGGTGCGCGGCGTGCAGACCATTCGTCTGCACAACCGAGTCGCGCATCACGCGGCCCGCTATGCGAACGCCACGGCCGACACGCTAAACCGTGGCATCGTGATCCAGCGCCTCAATCTCCTCTTCACGTCGCTCAACGCCCTGATCTTCGGCGTGCAACGGATTGCGATGCTCTGGGTCGGCGCGCGCATGGCGCTCGACGGGCATCTCAGTGCGGGCATGTTGATTGCGTTCGTCGCCTACAGCGACCAGTTCACCGCACGCGCCGCGAGCCTGATCGACTACGGGATCGAGCTGCGCATGCTGCGACTGCAAGGCGAGCGCGTCGCCGACATCGCGCTCGCGCGGTCCGAGAAGCATGTCGAATCGGAACGTGCGGCACCGATGCCTGCAGCCGAGATCGAGCTACGAGATGTCGGTTTTCGCTACGCCGAAGGCGAGCCGTGGGTGCTGCGCCACTGCAGCATGAAGATCGCCGCCGGCGATTCGCTCGCGATTGCGGGGCCATCGGGCTGCGGCAAGACGACGCTGGCCAAGGTCATCCTCGGCCTGCTCGAGCCCGAGGAAGGCAGCGTCCATGTCGGCGGCATCGAAGTCCAGCGTCTCGGCAAGCACGCACTGCGTGAAATGACGAGCGCGGTCATGCAGGAAGATCAATTGTTCGCGGGCTCGATCGCCGACAACATCAGCTTCTTCGACGCCGATGCAACGGATCAGCGTGTCGAGGAAGCCGCGCAGCTTGCGGCGATCCACGCGGATATCATCGCGATGCCGATGGGCTACCACAGCCTCGTCGGCGACATGGGCTCATCACTCTCCGGCGGTCAGAAGCAACGCCTTTTGCTCGCGCGCGCGTTGTATCGGCGGCCGAGAATCCTCGTACTCGATGAGGCGACGAGTCATCTCGACATGGAGCGCGAACGCTCGGTCAACGAGGCCATCAGGCGGATGGCGATCACGCGTATCGTCATCGCGCATCGTCCCGAGACCATCGCGAGCGCCGATCGCGTGATCGATTTGACGCGGGACGGCGCCCGCGAACGCGCAAGACCGCCGGCCTCGATCGTTACCCAGAGGGAAATCGCCCGGCCGGTGCTGCAACACCGGCCAGGGCGCGGCCGAAACCGGGACGGTCTGCAAATCCCGGAAGCGACTTGAGAGGTGGCGCTATGCGTGGTTTGAGTCTGGCAGGATGCGCGAGCATCGTCGGTGCTGGTATCGGTGACGTCCTGATTCACGGCATCGCGATTCACGATATCGCGATTCACGATATCGTGACTCCCAACGTCGACGCGGCGAAGAAATTCGGTGCCGTCGTCCATCCAGTCGAGGCGAACGCAGACGTGGGATATCCCTTGCTGCCGCCGCCGCATGTCGGGCCGGTTTTGCCGCCGCCCGTTACGCGCTGACGATTGCTGCGCCCGGGGTCGATCCTGCGGGCGCATCTCTTTTGCGCAAATGATGGCGAAGGGTCTTCGCGCGAATACTCGTAGTAGAAGTCATAGTAGAACTCGAAGAGGCGATTGTCTTTCGCGTCATCGCGACGAATCGGGCTCGGAACGGCCCTCGGTTTTTAATGGCAGAAGGAGATGCTCATGCGTGAAGTCTTCAAATCGGAGCAGAACGAAATCGCTGGCGGTGAAGACCTGCTGCCGGTCTCTCCGCCGTCGCAATCGCAGGAGGAGATCGGCTCGCTGCTGGATCAGGTCAAGCATCTCAACGGCAGACCCGGCACCTACTGAACGGCTAGCAACGCGTCGCCCGACGAGTCGTCAACTGGGCTCGGCTTGGTTATTGCGTACGGTCCTCGCCAGCCGCGCGACGGAGTACACAATCGTGCTCCGTTCGCGCGAGGCGATGGCTAGGTCTGCAGTGTTTCAAGACAGCGATCGAGCCCCGAGGCGGCATCGCATACGTCTTCGCTCCCGAAGCCGAGCAAACTGCCAAGGCTGGCCCGAGAGATTTTGTCTTGCGGCGTCTGGGCCGCTTATTGGCGCACTCGGATTCGCTCGGGCTCGAGCACGTCGGTCGATCGTCACCGATCCAGTTTTCGGAAAGGGTTTCCGACGTAGACGCCCGGCTCACGAATGGACCGATGTACGACAGCGCCCGCACCGACGACGACCTGGTCAGCGATTTCAAGGCTGTCGATGACCGTGGCGCCGGCGCCGATCATGCAGAGGCGTCCGATCTTCGTGCGCCCGGCGACCGTCGAATTGACTGACACATGCGTGAATTCACCGATTGCGCATTCGTGCTCGATGACGGCGCCCGTGTTGATGATGCAGCCCACGCCGATCGTCGCCATCGGCCCGACATGGGCGTGGCGAGCAACCAGGCTTCCCGCCGCAACTTGCGCGCCCGCCCCGATCGTGGCCGAGCTCGCAACGAGTGTGGCCAGCGGCCAGCCTCGCGCACGAAACAGTTCAAGATGCGCGCTGCGGGCGGATGCATCGCCTGCGGCGGAAAAGACCTGCCATCCTGCGGGCAAGGCATCTTCCCACGTGTCGACGACCGGATATCGCAGGAATTTTTCGTTGGCCCTCGCGTTTACGTCAACGAAGATCAACTCGTCGGATCCGTTCGCCAGCGCGACATCCGCGACCGCGCGCGCATGGCCGCCGAAACCGAAGATGATCAAGTTGGGTTTGCTGTTGTCTTCATCCACCATGGACACGGTTCTGCCTCAAGCCGAGATCTGATCGAGCACTTCTATATGCTCGCTGACCACGTCGACCCAACTGCGTTTTGCCAATCCTGCATAGGCTAGCAGCTGCGTCGCGAGCAGTTCGTCGCGATGGTCGAGCGCCCACTCGATGCGGTTCGCGATATCCTGCCAGTCGTAAGGATCGAATAGCGTCTTGGCTTGCAGGTCCGAGTCTGTCAATACTTCTTCTGTCACGGCGATGCGAGCCATGACGACGGGCGTCCCGACGGACAGCGCCTCGGCAAACGTGAAGGGACATCCACCCTCGCTAAGACTCGGGTTGACCGCAAGATCGGCGAGCTTGTAGCAGGCCGCGAGCTCCTGCACGGTCAGACCATGCAGACACAGAACTTCGTTTTCGAGGAAGTGTTCGCGGATGAAATGCCCCACGGCGGGCAGCGCACTGAGCCTGCCGGTCAGAATCAGCTTGTGGGGGATGCGACGGGTATGCAACAACCGTTCATATGCGCGCAGCAGTGAGAACAGATTTTTGTTCGGCCTGAACTGGCTCGCATAGAACAAGAATTTGATCGAGGGATTGAGCAAACTGTTCGTGTACGCCGGATTGTTGGACCTGCGCAATGCACCGGCCAACAGCGCCTCGCAGTACCGCCGCGAAGTGCCCTCCTTGTCGCTGAAACCGTCGATGCTCACGAGGCTGCTCAAATCGTTGGGCGCATGGTGCACGACCGTCACGTCAGCCGAGTCCACCGCGTATCCGTCCACGAGCGTTTCCCACTTCACCGCTTCGCTGTAGGTGACGAAATTCGTCGCCGCCCGGATCGCAGCCTCGACTTCCTCGAAGGTCGTGAGAACTCGATCGCCGCCAACCTGGCTGAAATCCGTCGCGAAGTCGCGCAGCACAACATCGGGTACGCACATGAGTTTGGGTGCGCGAATCTGGTGAAACGCCGGCCAGAAAGCGGTGGGGCAGTACCACGCACGCACGTCCGGTATCGTTTCGATCAGTTGCAGTATGCGTTTCGATTCGGCCTCTTCCATGAGTTTGTACAGACGAAACACAAACGAATCGTCTTCGGGGTGCGCGAACACCCGATGCAACCAGCCGTTGATCCGCGCGCTCGGGCCTGACAGCCAGCGCGCAACCAAACCTGCCGCGCGAACGAGCACATGACCGATGATCGCGACGATCAGCAACGGACTCAACGCCAGCAACGTCACGGCTGCGAGCAACGCAGTGAGAGCGAGCGGTACCAGTGCTCGGACTGACAGCGCGCTCGCAACGCGCCGCAAAATGAGTCCTTCGGCTTCGCCCTCGATGCGTCGCAACCATGCGACGAAGCGGTGTTCGCGCGAACGCTCGCGCCTACGTCGCCGGTACGCCGATATCGCCTCGTAGGCGCGCAACGCAACGGGCATCTTTTGCGGGTGGCGAATTTCGAAGTGATCCCTCGGCACGCGTTCCGCTGCCAGGAGATCATCGAGACCTTTGCGCGTCCAGCTTGGGCAGACGAGAACGAAGCGTACATCCTCGCGCTCCGCGGCACCCTTCAGAAACGCCGCGAGATAACGCCCGAGGCCCTCGTACCCCATGTCCACCGTCGGCGGATAGGCAACGTAAATGCCGTAGCGCTTTACAGACATTTGCTCACCGCCTCCCAATAGACGCGTCCGAGGCGATCGGCGCTTTGCGCGGCGAGCTGTTCGACCGTCGGCAAAGCCTCGCGACGGATTTCGATGGTCTGTTCCATCCGCTTGAGCTGCGCCGCCATTTCCCGCGGATTACGTGCATCCATCCAGGCGAGATTGAGAGAGAACTGCGTGTTGATCTCGCGCATGGCCGGATAGTCGCTGCTCAACGCGGGCACGCGGAGCCTGGCCGACTCGACGACGCTGAGCGTGCCGTTGTCGAACTCGGCTGCGTGCCAGAGGAAGGCGGCTTCCGCTAGTTCCGCCTGATAGTCGGCATCGATGAGTTCGCCTCGCCAACGAATGCGTCTACGTAGGCACTTGCTACCTTGCACGATCTTCGCGCAGGCCTGCAGATGCGGCGCGGGATTGGTCAGCAGATGCGCCGTGTCCTGGCCCGTTACGTGGCAATCCAATTGGCCGTCGAGTTGCTCATAGTAGATCTTCAACGCCGCGACCGCGTTGCGATGGTTCTTGTGCAGGCCTGCGTTCGTGGTCCAGAGAAAATAAGTCCGCGCGGGTGCTTCACGATCGCGCGATCGCGAGAAGTCTGGCGCGAGAACGGGCACCTTCACCACTTTCGCAGGCGCGACGCCAGCGTATTGCAACGCATCCTGCGCTGTCGCCTGAGTCGTGACCAGCACCAGGTCCGCGAGTCGCGCCGCTTCGAGATACGACTGATCCGCACCGTGCGGCAGGATAGGCAGGTAGCGCTGCACATAGTCGTACACCATGTGGATGCACGGGCGCACGGGCAGAAGCGGCGCGGACAGTCTGTCGGAAACCACGATCCATGCGTCGCAGTCGAGCAGTTGGCGGATGCCATCGTCCATCGCGAGATATTCCTTGCGGAGTGGCTCCCATTTGCTGTGGCCGGCATAGCGCATCGCACGCCTTGCTTCCGCCTGCGAGAGAATCTTCCAGCGAAATGGACGACGCCGGACCTCTGGATGGATATCGTCGAAATCCGCCTCGGCGTAGACGTCGGGTAAGTCCGGATGTACGAAGATGACTTCCGCGTCCTGGCCCGCCTCGCGGCTTCCATGATGAAGTGCACGCGCCAGCAGCTTGGCTCCGCGCAAGGTGCCCCCGCGATAGCCGGTGGGCAGCACGACGGCAACGCGCTTGCGTCTCGTCGCCCGGCGTTTTTGTTCATTGCGGCTGGTCGCGAGATCATGCACGATCCGCTCGAGCCCTGCGCGCCAGGCGTCGACAGAATTTTCGGCCTTCATCGGCTCAAGCAGTATCGACTGCTTCTGTATGATCGCATTGGTCAGCTTCGAATCTCCGTCGAGGATGCGTTGCGCCTTGGCGCGCGCTTCTTCGACAGAGCTGCAGCGACCCGGCAGATCGTTGCCGCCGAGGCGATCGAGCATGCCGCTGGCCATGTACAACAGGGGCATTCCCGTGCGAATCGCCTCGAACGGGTGATAGTGAATGTGGTCGGCATCCGTGGAGTGGTAGAACATGACGCGCATCTGCCGCATGTTCTCTTCGTGCTGCGCACGAGGCAGAAACCCGAGTACGGCTGGATCATCCACCGCTACGGGCTGGGCGCCGGCTATTGCGTAGGGTATCCCGTGGAAATCGGCCACGAAATTCTTGTAGATGGCGCGATAGTACGGATTGCATCCGATGTCGGGACATACGAACAGCATCCGCTTGTCGTTGCCCAGCCAGGTACCTTCGACCGTCGCCGCGAGCATGCCGAGTGGCAGGAACACGCTCCTGCGCTTCAGCACCTCGGCCTCGAGGCGGTCGATATGCGCATAGGCTTTCGCGAAAAAGAAGCGTTTGCCGGCACCGTTGATCCAGCGCCATGCGTTGCCCTGTTCTTGAGAGAGGAGTGTGTTCGTGCACGTATGACCCTTCGTCATCCCGTACGAGCGCAAACAGAGTGCACCCGCGAAATGTCTTGTTGCCGAGCGCAGAACTTCGAGGCTGTTGATGATGAAGAAACAGATGTCGAAATGGCGATTGGCGACGCGCCATGCGGCTTCGTCGGCGCCGGCGTACCAGTCGGCCGCATTCATCACCGCAAGGTCTTCGGGTGGAATCGTCAGGTGCGCATCTTCCGACCAGTCGACCGACGCCGAGCGGAAAACCGGATCGCTGGGAAACGATTTCGGCAGGAATATTTCCGCAATACCGACCGCCTTGAGCATCGGAATCTCGAAATCCCGCGCGGTCGAATGGTTGAGCAACCACATCACTCTGGGCGGCCTGCCGGACGCGAGGCCTGCGCGATCCACCTGAGGTGCGGAGAGACTTCCGGTAGGACGTGTTTCGCTCATGACATCGCCGCCGTCTGCGTGGCGCGATAGGCGTCGATGGCCGCCTTTACCGTCCCGTCGAAAATCAGCGAGCCGTGATGGAACAACAACGCGCGATCACAAAGTGATGTCAGCGATGCGACGTCGTGCGTGGCGAGCACGAGGATCTCCGATCTGTCGATCAACGACAGGATGCGTCGCTTCGCCTTCTTCATGAAATCCTCGTCGCCGACGCCGATCACCTCGTCGAGCAGCAGCACGTCGCCGCCGACGGCGGTCGAGATCGCGAACGCGAGCCTCACTTGCATGCCCGCGGAATACGTCTTGATCGGATAGTCGATGAATTCGCCGAGGTCGGCGAATGCGACGATTTCACTTTCCATTGCGCGCATGTACTTCGGCGTAAGACCCAACAACAAGCCGCGATAGAGAATGTTTTCACGTCCCGACGCGTCCGGTTCGAAACCGAGGCTCAGGTCGAACAGCGAACGAATCTTTCCTTCGACGACGCGGCGTCCGCTCGATATCGGATAGAGCCCGGCGAGCATCTTCAGGAACGTGGTTTTGCCCGCGCCGTTGTGCCCGAGGAGTCCGATGCGTTCCCCCGCACGAATCTCGACGTTGATGTCCTTCAACGCGTGTACGTCATGCACTTCGACACGATTGGCCCGGGGATGAAACGCCCTGCTGAGCAATGCCTTCAGCGAACGATCGCGAAAGCCAACCGACGAGTAATGCAGGTTGACGTTCTGCAATGAGATTCGATTGCCGTTCATAGGTAGAAGATCATGGTCTTCTCGACCCTGCTCCCGACGATGACGGCGATGAGACTCAAGGCCACAGCCAGTCCCAGGCTCCAGGCGTAGTTCTCCCACGTCGGCCATGCGCCCTGAAGCAGCGGCGCCCGCACGATTTGCAAGAGGTGGTATATCGGATTGTAGTCAACGAGTGCATTGAGCCCGCCACTGCGAAAAGTCTCCACCTTGAAATAAATCGGCGAGACGAACCACATCGCCTGAAATACGAGCGCAAGGGCGTACGGCAGGTCGCGGAAGCGCGTGGCGAAGTAGGCAAGCACGGTGGCGAGCGGCCAGCCGATCAGCAGGAGCAACGGGAATATCGCCAGCGCCGCGAGCCACGACCAACCGAACATCTCGGGCATGGCGACGAGCACCCACACGATCAGGCCCATGCTCGCGAGCGACAGTACGACAAGATTCGTAAGCACGGTGCGCAATGTGTAGATCGCGAGCGGCTGTTTGCATTGACGGATGTAGGCGTCTGCCTGCACGAAGCTCAACGAGCCTGCCGTCGAGGAGGCAATCGCAAAATCCCAGACGACCATTCCCGACAGGATGTACGGTGCGTACTCCCTGATCGGTGTATGAAAAATCTTGCTGAAGACGAGCGATAGGAGCAGCGTCGTGCCGACCGGTTGAATGAGCGTCCAGAGGATGCCGAAGAACGATCCGCGCCAGCGTGAGCGCAGATCGGCCAACGTTAGATGCAGCCAGAAATATCGTGCATTCCAGACGGCGCTGGCATAACCGTCAGGCATTGCCGGTCCCCGCAATCGCGTGGCGATCGCAATTTCGGAAGCCTTGCATCGCCATCACGTGTGGAAATAGCGATGGATCTCATCGCAAATGAACCACACTTGCGATTGCGTGAGGTCCGGGTAGCTGGGCAGGTTGATGCCGCGCGCCGATAGACTTTCGGCTACCGGAAATTTCTGCCCGGTCGCGCAGTGCGGCAAAATATGTGCCGGGTGGAACAGTGGTCGCGTTTCGATTCCGTGCGCAGCAAGGCGCGCGCGCAGTGGCTCGCGGTGTGCGGCGGCGTCGAGCACCAGCGAGCACAACCAGAACGAGTGCACCGCGTCGGCGGTTTCCTCATGCATGCGCAACGGCAGCCCGCGTAGTCGGGCACGGTACCATTCGGCGATTTCACGCTTCTTCGCAATGATCGAATCGGCGCGCTCGAGCTGCGCGAGGCCGATCGCCGCGCAGATATTCGTCATGCGATAGTTGTAGGCGACGACGTCGTGCCAATACTCGCGTGTCGGCGAAACGCCTTGCGTCTTCAGGTGGAATGCCTTGTTGATGACCTCGGGCCGGCTGCTGACGACCATGCCGCCCTCGCCCGTCGTGATCGTCTTGTTGCCGAAGAAACTGAAAGTACTGATGTCGCCGAACGTGCCGACGTGTCGACCCTTGTAGTACGTACCGAAAGCCTCCGCGCAGTCTTCGATGAGAAGCAGGTCGTGTTCGCGGCAGAGCGCGCTCAACGCGTCCATGTCGCACGGCAGGCCATACAGGTGCACCGCCATGATCGCGCGGGTCTTCGGCCCGATCTTGCTGCGGACGTCTTCTGCGTCGATCTGCCAGGTGCCTTCGACGCTATCGACGAAGACTGGCGTCGCGCCAGCCTGCAGGATCGTGTTCACTGAAGCGACGTAGGTGAGTGTCGGCACGATCACTTCGTCGCCGGGCCCGATTTCGAGCGCCACGAGTGCCAGGTGCAGCGCCACGGTGCCGTTGCACACGCTCGTGCCGAACTGCGCGCCGATATAGCGCGCGAATTGGGTCTCGAATCGGCCGATGAACTCTCCCTTCGATGAAATCCAGGTCGAGTCCAGGCACTGATTGACGTATTCCTTTTCGCGACCGGCGAAGCAAGGCTGGTAAAGCGGAATCTTCTCGGTCCTCGGTGTCGTCGCCGCCGCGATTCCTTGCGTTCCAATCGCTTGCGTGCCGGCATGCGGCAACTCGCAGGTCCACTCCTGCGTTTCCATGATGTGAGTCATTTCGTTTTCGCCTTCTGATCGGCGATGAATGTCCCGATGCGCTGCTCCAACACGGGCAGCGGCACGGAGCCGAGTCCTAAGACTTCGTCGTGAAACGCCCGGATGTCGAATCTGCTTCCGAGTTCCTTTTCCGCAGACGCGCGCAGCTCGAGAATCTTGATCTCACCGAGCTTGTAACTGAGCGCCTGGGCGGGCCATGAGATGTAGCGGTCGACTTCCGTCTCGACCTCGTGTTGCGACAGCGCCGTATGGCTGGCCAGATATTGTATCGCTTGCGCGCGCGTCCAGCCCTTGTGGTGAACCCCCGTATCGATGACGAGTCGCGCCGCGCGCCACATTTCGTAGCTCAACCGGCCGAAGTCTTCATACGGCGTCTGGTAGATGCCCATCTCCTTGCCGAGTTTCTCGCAGTACAGCGCCCAGCCTTCGCCGTACGCCTAGATGTAGCTCTTGCTGCGAAACTCGGGCTGCGCCTTCGACTCCTCGGCCAATTCGCCCTGCAACGCATGCCCGGGCGCCGACTCGTGCAGGGTCAGCGCCGTCAGGTTGTAGAGCGGACGAGACGGCAGGTCGTACGTATTGACCCAGTACGTATGCGCGCTGCCACGACCTGCGGTCCAGAACGGCGCGATCGCTGCGGGAACCGGCTCGATCGCGAAGCGCCCGCGCGGCAGCAGTCCGAAGTACTGACCGAGTTTGCCGTCCACACGTTTGGCGATCCACGAGGCGCGCATGAGCAATTCCTCGGGTGTCTTCGCATAGAACTGCGGATCGCTGCGCAGAAATTTGAGGAACGAGGGAAAGTCGCCCTTGAATCCCGTCGCGCGCATCGTCTCCTGCATCTGCGCGTCGATGCGGGCGACTTCCTTCAGGCCGATCTCGTGGATCGCCTCGGGGTCGAGATCGAGCGTCGTGTACTCCTTGATCTGCTGGCGGTAGTAGGCCTTGCCGTCGGGCAACGCCTCCGCGGCGAGCGTCGTGCGCGCATGCGGCACGTATTCCTCGCGGAAGAACTTCAGCAGTTTCGCGTACGCCGGCAAGACATGCTCGCGGATCGCACGCGCGCACTCCGCCCGCAGCTTCGCTTGTTCGTCTGTGGGGATCGTCGACGGCAGCTGCTTGAAAGGGGAAAAAAAGTCGCTGTCTTCGGGACTCTTGGCTTCGGCGACGGTCGATATCGACACGTCGCGTCCGTCGAGTACCGCGCGCGGCACGCTGAACCCGCGCTTGAGCCCCGCGCGCATGTTGGCCGTCTCTTCGTCGAAGTAGCGCGGCACGTCGTCGAGGCGCGCGATGTAGGCCCGCGCGGCGGCCGCGTTCTTGAGCGGGCGGTTCGCCATGAAGCCGAGGTCGGACCAGAACTGCGAGTCGCTGTTGAACGGCATCTCGTAGTCGCGCAGACGGACGCCCGCGGCGAGGTTCTCAATCTGCGGTCGATACACCGCGTAGTTGATGCGGTTCTCCGCGGAGAGAGACTCGGGAGTTATCGCATCGAGCTGTTTGAGGACGCCATCCCAATACGCCAAGCGCGCGGCCTGCGACTTCGCATCCACCGACGGCAGGCGGTTGTCCTTCTCGCCCGCTTCCCGATCCTCGTTGTCGAGGCCCGGAAACTGCTGCTGGCGCCACTTCCATTCCGCGCTGTATATCGCCGTGAAGCGCTGATCCGCCGTCTCTGTTGATCGGGCGGTCTCTGATCGGGTCGCCTCCGATGGGGCAGACTCCGCCCGCGGCGCTTCCGCGAATGCAAGCGTCGACAATGCGACGACTGCGCACAGCAGTCGGTATGTCCACCGATACATGTCCAGGACCCCCCACAGTTTGAACTGGCGATTTTCGCACCAAAACGCGCGATCAACACGTGCGGCGGTATGCAAAAGGCGTCAGATGTCTTCGAGTGCCCCTTCGCCTCCGACGGCTCGCAGGTAAGCCGCCAGCCCGCGCTCGGGGGTCTCGATGAAGTCTTCGCCGGTTGTCGCGAACTCGGCGAGCCGGTCCGGGCGGAAATTGCGGAAGTCGCCGCGCAGTCGGCACCAGGCGCCGAGTGTCCAGGAGCCGCCCCAAAACGCGAGACAGAGAGGTTCCACCTCACGCATGCTAGCCTTGCCTGATTCGTCACGATAGTCGATTTTAATGACATGTTGACGGACAATCGCATCATGAAGCCGGTCGATTATGCCGCTCGCTTCGAGGCGCGCGCGTCCCGGCGGCGCGAACATGCGCGAGCGCTCGGTACGGGCGCGCAACTCGGGCGGCAGCACCGCTTCGATCTTGAGCAGGGCTGCGCGGGCGCCCTGCGACAGGCGCTCGCCGGCGAACGCGCGCACAAAGCGCGAGCCGACGACGAGTGCCTCGAGTTCCTCAGCGCTGAACATGAGCGGGGGAATGTCCGCGCCCTTGCGCAACACGTAACCGACGCCGGCCTCGCCTTCTATCGGCACCCCCGACAATTGCAGGTCGGCGACGTCGCGGTAGACCGTGCGCAACGAGACGCTCAGCGTTTCGGCGAGGCGCCGCGCGGGCAGCGCGGTGCGCCGGCCGCGCAGGGCATGGATGATCAGGAACAGGCGGTCGGCACGACGCATGCGCGGCATGATCGCGCATGGCCGTCGGCGTTGTCACGACGGTCGACGCCTCAGCCGTGCAGGCGCGAACGCGGCGTCGGCGTCAGCCTCAGCGGCGCCGGTGGCGCGATCAGTGCGGACGAACGCGCCGCTATTTGCCAGGCGGGTGTCGCGGCGAGGTCGGAGAACCGCCGCGCGTGGTCATCGACGCTTGCGTACAACGCGAACCAGACGAAAACACGGTCCTTGTCGCGCACCGGCAGCCGCGGGAAGTTGTTCGGCGTCAACTCGCTCGTGTAATAGCCACGCAGGTCGATGCCGCTCTCGGCCATGGCGGGACGCAGCTTGCGCTCGAACGCGTCGACGAATCCTGAGTCGACCTCACCATCGAACGAATGGATCGTCGCCACCAGCAGGCCAGGTGGGTTGGTCGCGGTTCCGCGCGGCGCCCGATGGAGCCGGCCCACGTCGAGCGCGGATTGCGGACGCACGGCGCGCAACAGCAGCACATCGTCACTGTCGATGAAGAAGGCGTTGGCTTCTTCGCGATGCGCCTTCCACACGTCGCCGCCATAGAACGCCTGCAACGCCACCGCGCGCCCCGGCATGTCGCGGAATCCACGCAGCCAGGTGAAATGATCGGGGTCGTCGAGGTCGCGAAACTGGCCGATCACCGTGTTGCCGACGGCTTCCTGCGTCTCGATGAACTCGCGTTCGAAGAAAGCGATGAACGCATCGCGGCGACCGGCGTGCAACGTGTACTGACGCAGCTCGACGATGTCACAGTCGGCGCACGGCGCCGGCGAGTGCGCGGCGGCGTCCGGCGTGCCGGCAGGGACATCGCCGCCGGGAAGGCGGATGATTTCTCGCATGGTTCTTTGCTCCGTCAGCCGATGCAGCATGGCGGCGCGAAGCCGCCACGCCGCGATCGCGTCTTCGTCAGACCGGCGAGTACAGGCCCACTCGGTTGCCTTCGCTGTCGATGAATTGCGCGAAGTAACCGATGCCATTCGGCAGTTCGGTGCGCGGCACGATCGTGTCGCCTCGGTTGGCGAGCACGCGCTCGAGCACCGGGTCGATGTTGTCGACATGCAGGTACACGATGCTGCCGTGCACCGACGGCTCGCTGTGCTCGCTCGCGATGAGCGCTCCACTGGCGTTCGGCTTGCCGCCGTACGGGAACACCGCGAGGTCGCCGCCGCCCATGCTTTGCCGGCTCAGGCTGACGCCAAGGACGGATTCATAGAACTTCTGCGCGCGGTCGAGGCGGCTGACGGGGATTTCGAACCAGGCGGGAACGTTGGCGTTGAGCATGATCATCTCCTTGGCGGTTGGGTGGCTTGCTGCGGTGTGTAGCTTGCGCCCCTCCTGCTGCCAGCTTCCTGTCAGCAGCCTTCGCAGGCATTCGGCTGGCGCGAACACCCGCGAGCCGCGACAATGCGCTTCCTTTCCTTGATTCTGAGTCGTCCCCGATGCCGACTCCCCCGCCGATGACGACGCCGATCCCCGCCAGCGCAAAGCGCATTTCGCTGACCCAATTCCTTATCGAGCAGCAGCGCGACCGCGAGCACATCAACGCGGATTTGCGTCTGCTGATCGAGGTCGTCGCTCGCGCGTGCAAGTCGATTTCGATCGCGGTCGGCAAGGGCGCGCTCGGCGGGGTGCTCGGTTCGGCCGGCACCGAAAACATCCAGGGCGAAGTGCAGAAGAAGCTCGACGTGTTGTCGAACGAGATCCTGCTCGAAGCGAACGAATGGGGCGGCCATCTCGCCGCGCTCGCGTCCGAAGAGATGGACGACCCGCACCCGATTCCGCACCGCTATCCGAAGGGCGAATACCTGCTCGTGTTCGACCCACTCGACGGTTCGTCGAATATCGACGTGAACATTTCCGTCGGCACGATCTTCTCCGTCCTCCGCTGCCCGCCTGGTGTCACCGAACCTGGCGCCGACGCGTTCCTGCAACCGGGCACGCAGCAGGTCGCCGCGGGATACGCGGTCTACGGCTCGAGCACGGTTTTCGTCCTCACGCTCGGCGACGGCGTGCATGCGTTCACACTCGATCGCGAAATCGGCGGCTTCGTGCTGACGCAGCGGGACATGCGCATCCCGGCGGACACGCGCGAATTCGCGATCAACATGTCGAACCAGCGTCATTGGAGCAAGCCGATGCGCCGCTACATCGACGAACTACTCGCGGGCAAGGACGGCCCGCGCGGCGTCGACTTCAACATGCGCTGGGTGGCCTCGATGGTCGCCGACGTGCATCGCATCCTCACGCGCGGGGGCATCTTCATTTATCCACGCGACGCGAAGTCCCCCGGGCAACCCGGCAAGCTGCGTCTCATGTATGAAGCCAATCCGATGGCGCTGATCGTCGAGCAGGCGGGCGGCGCTGCGACGAACGGAACCGACCGTATCCTCGACATCGCGCCGAAGTCGCTGCACGAACGCGTCGCGGTCTTCCTCGGCTCGCGCAACGAGGTCGAGCGCGCGACGAACTATCACCGCGACGCAGAGCGGCCCGAGGCGGTTCGGGCATGACGACTCCGCAGCCCATTCCGGACTTCATCGAGGTCTACGACGGCGCGCTCGACGCAGCGACCTGCAAAACGCTGATCGAGCGCTTCCATGCGAGCGACCGCATCGCCCGCGGCGCAATGGGCGGCGGCGTCGACACGACCATGAAGGATAGCTGGGACATCACGATCACGGGCGACGCGAAGTGGAAGGACACCGAAGGTGCGCTCAACCTCGCGATGCTGCGCGGACTGCTCGCCTACCTGCGCAAGTATCCGTACACGATCCTCGGGCCGGTCTGGTTGCGCATGCGCGATCCCGACACCGGCGCGAGCACGCTGCTCGACCCCGCGAGCCTCGCCGCGCTGGATGACACGCGTCTGCAGGCGCTCGCGATGAAGGCGTTCCGTCCCGGCAATATCAACATCCAGCGTTATCTCGCCGACGAGGGCGGCTATCCGCGTTGGCACTGCGAGGTCTACCCGGATGCGCGCAAGCCCGACACGCTTTCGCGCACGCTGTTGTGGACGATCTACCTCAACGACGCTTTCGACGAAGGCGAGACCGAGTTCTACCACCAGCAGCGAAAGATCAAACCCAAGACCGGCACTCTCCTGCTCGCGCCGGCGGTATTCACGCATACGCATCGCGGCAACATGCCCAAACGCGGGGACAAGTACATCGCCACGTCGTGGGTGCTGTTCCAGCACGGAGAAACGTTGTACGCGGCGCCGCCGTCAGCGCAGTAGCCACTGATAGGCGGGATTACTGCTCTCGTCGCTGCAGGCATAACCCAGGCGTGAGAGGAAGTCGCCGAATGCGGCGCGGTCATCCTGTGGCACCTGGATGCCGACGAGGATGCGGCCATAGTCGGCACCATGGTTGCGGTAGTGGAACAGGCTGATGTTCCAGGCCGGATCGAGCGCGTCGAGGAAGCGTGCGAGCGCACCCGGCCGCTCCGGGAAGTCGAAACGATAGAGCAACTCCTCGTGGGCGAGGTCGCCGCGGCCGCCGATCATGTAGCGCAGGTGCAGTTTCGCGAGTTCGTCGTGGGTGAGATCCAGAACCGGGAATCCGCCGTCGGCGACGGCCTTGGCGATCTGCGCAGGCTCGTCGCGGTCGCGGGTCTGGATGCCGACGAAGAGCCGCGCCTGGCGCGGATCGCCGATGCGATAGTTGAACTCGGTGATGCTGCGGCCGCCGAGCAGCGCGCAGAAGCGGCGGAAGCTGCCGCGTTCCTCGGGAATCGTGACGGCGAACAACGCCTCGCGCGCCTCGCCGACCTCGGCGCGCTCGGCGACGAAGCGCAACCTGTCGAAATTGAGGTTAGCGCCGCTCGCGATCGCGACGAGTGTCGCGCCGCGCAGCTTTTCCCGTTCCGCGTATTGTTTCGCGCCGGCGATCGCGAGCGCGCCGGCCGGCTCGAGCATGCTGCGCGTGTCAGCGAAGCCGTCCTTGATCGCAGCACAGAGCGCGTCGGTATCGACACGCAGAATCTCGTCGACGTGCTCGCGACACAGGCGCCAGGTTTCCTCACCAGCGAGCTTGACCGCGGTGCCGTCCGAGAACAGGCCGACCTCGTGCAACTCGACGCGTCTCCCCTGTGCGAGCGAGCGCGCCATCGCATCGGAGTCTTCGGTCTGCACGCCGATGACGCGGATCTCGGGACGCACGGCCTTGACGTAGGCGGCGATGCCCGCGATGAGGCCGCCGCCGCCAATCGGCGCGAAGATCGCGTGGATCGGCCCCTGATGCTGGCGCAGTATTTCCATCGCCACCGTGCCCTGCCCAGCGATCACATCGGCGTCGTCAAATGGATGCACGAGCGTCAGTCCACGCTCGCGCCCGAGCTCGACCGCGGCGCGGTACGCGTCGCTATAGGACTCGCCGGCGAGCACGACCTCGACGGCATCACCACCGTGCGTTTTCACCGCCTCGATTTTCACGAGTGGCGTCGTCACGGGCATCACGATGACCGCGCGCGTGCCGAGCTTGCGCGCGGCGAGCGCGACGCCCTGTGCGTGGTTGCCGGCCGACGCGGCGAACACGCCGCTCGCGAGTTGCGCAGGCGACAGCCGGGCCATCTTGTTGTAAGCGCCGCGCAGCTTGAACGAGAACACCGGCTGGTTGTCTTCGCGCTTGAGGTAGACGCGATTGTCGAGGCGCGCCGACAGGTTGGGCGCGAAGTCGAGCTCGGTCTCGCGGGCGACGTCGTAGACGCGCGCAGTCAGGATCCGTCGGAGATAGTCCGATAGCGTGAGGGTCATGATGCGCTGCAGAATAGCAGCGGGCGCGACAATGCGCAGCGTCGGGCGACACGCCGATCACGGTCACGGCATCGCGCTTGTGGAGGGCTGTATCGAAACGCCGTTGAGACGGCTATGTGCCGATGCTTTCGAACCGACACGAAGATCAGGCGCTGCCGGCGCGGTGTCGCCGGGGCGGTTGGAGCCGATCAACGACGACCGCGTTTGTGCTTCTTGTCGTCGTGCAACGTGACGCGAATGATCGCGCCGTTGTGAGTGGAACCGTCGACGGCAGCAATCGCACTGCGGGCCTCATGCCCTTCCATCTTCACCTCTGCAAATCCCTTGCATTCGCCGCTGAAGAGGTCTTTCGCCATGCGCAGGTCGAAGACGCGTCCGTGGGTGGCAAATAATTCCTGCAGAGACGTCTCGGTCATTGAACGCGGCAACCCCCGAATGTTCAGCGTCAGCATCTCTCACTCCTGAAAAAAACACGGGGGCACTGAGGCCCCCGTGCGGTGTTGCGGTAGCCTTGGATCAGGCTGCGGTGACGTTTTCCGCCTGCAGACCCTTCTGACCCTGGGTGACATCAAAGCTCACCTTCTGGCCTTCCTGCAGCGTGCGGAAGCCCGAGCCGCTGATGGCGCGGAAATGCACGAACAGGTCCGGGCCATTTTCGCGACTGATGAAGCCAAAACCCTTGGCGTCGTTGAACCACTTTACGGTGCCGATCTGACGATCCGACATATCGATTAACTCCAACTTAAAGTATTGATAAAAATGGAGGTCCCACGCGGACCTGCCGATGTACTGGTGTGCAAGGAAAACGCGGGAGGACGACGGGAGCAGATCTAACGATCGGCTGGCATCAGGTCACAGACTGTTGTGAGCCCGGCAAACACAGTGTGGGAAGTATACCACACATTCAGGTCGCCGGGGGCTCATTCGGACACCAGCGGGGTGGACTCCGGACGCTCGCGCGCTCCAAGGCTCGGGTTTCGAAGTTCAAATACATGAATTTATTAGTAATTTGTTATCTGTACGTCTTTGCGATCGGCAGCGCTTGCGGCGCCGCCGGGCGGCTGATTCCTGGATTTCCGTCATGCGAACCGCGCGCAGACCCGACTTCGTCCAGTCCGATCCGGCCGATTCGACTGACCTGGGCTGTTACGGAGTGTCTGCGATATGCGCCTTGCAGGCCGCCGCGTCGCAAGGAAAACCTCGGCGGCGGACGACGAAGTTCCTCCGACACTAGAGCGCGTCGCGGATATGCTCGTACACCTTCCGGTCGCCCAGAAGATCGAGGTGATTGATTCCGTGGCGCACCCATTGGCGCGACTTTGGAATCGCGAGCCGCCGGCCGGCCTGTCTGCTCTGCCCCAGCGCGCTCGCGAGCGGAACGAGTCCGTCGCCGAGCAGCCGCTCGCGCAGGTCGTCGGCGCGCTTCGCGAGCGAGGCTGCGATCGCATGGCAACGCGCGCCTTCCGGCAACGGCACATGCAACGGCGCGTGCGGCGCGCGTGCGAAACGGTCGCGCCGCTGCCAGTCTTGGTCGCACAGGCTTCCATGTCGCAGATCGGTGATGCCCGCACTGCGCAGCTTGCCGAGTCGTGCGAACGCGGTCGTATAGGGACTCGCGTCGAGCATCAGGTCGATCCAATTGCCGCCACGTTCGAGAGGTGCGCCGAGATGCGGCGTGCCGAGGAAGAAGATGTCGCTCGTGCTTTTGAGCCAGTCACGATCGGGCGCATGCGCATGCGCGGCGGCGTGGCGACAGGCGCTGCGCGCGACGAGTCCGCCCATGCTGTGGGCCACCACGACGATCCGCTCGACCTCGACCGGCCATTCGCCCTTGAGCGTTGCGAGCAGCCCGGCGAACTCGCGACCGTTGTTGGAAATGTGCAGGCCGCTGTTGTAACGCAGGTACACGGGCGTGAATCCGCGCTCGGTCGCGAGCGCCGCACCGTGATCATGGCCGTTGCGCCGCCACTGCAGATCGTTCATGCACAGGCCGTGGACAAGCAACACGATTCGACCAGTGGGGCGCGCGATCGTTCGAGCGAGCGCCGCGCGTTCGAGGTCGAGCGGCTTGCCTTCGTGACGCAAACTCATCTCGATCGCAAGCGGATTCCTGCTGGCTGCGAGATGGTCGCCGAGCACGCCGTTCAGAGCCGCGAGCACGGCATCGCGTTCGAACGATGGCGTGACGCCGCTCAGCAAAGGCGCAAGTTGAACCAACAACGCATCGAGGCTGCCACCGACGAGCCGCGTGACGCCGCGTATCGTCCGGTAGACGAGCCCGGTCAAGCCATTCGTCGATTCCTGCGTAGCCTCGCCGAGCGGCCCGGGTCTGCGCAGGATGTTGTGATGCATCGTCTCGACCAGGTTCGTCAGGCCGAGTGTCGCTTCCACCGCGAGGCGGCCGAGACCCTGAATGTCGCTACCGCGGACGTGCGTCTTCTTGGTCATGAAGTAAGACTCTGGTGAACCGGTCTTCGACGATGGCTTGCCCTCCTAACCAAACAGCCGCCCCTGCGGCGACGCCGCTTCGGGCACGCGAAACTGGCTCGTGTCGAGTTGCACCGAACGCGTCTGATTGATGCCGTGCTTGCGGGCAGCAAGGCGGAAACGCTGGCGGATCAGCTCGGCGAATTCGCCCTGCCCGCGCATGCGCGAGCCGAACTCGGGATCGTTGTCGCGGCCGCCGCGCATCTGTTGGATCAGGCTCATGACGTGCGCCGCGCGTTCAGGCACGTGCAGCGAGAGCCATTCGCGAAAGAGGTCCTTGAGTTCGTATGGCAGGCGCACGATCGTGTAGCCCGCCGCGCGCGCGCCGGACAGCGCCGCCGATTCGAGGATGCGCTCGAGCCAGCGGTCGGTGACCATCGGAATGATCGGCGCGACCATCACGCCGCACGGAATGCCCGCGGCATTGAGCGTCTCTACGGCTTTGAGGCGCCGGTGCGGCGCGCTCGCGCGCGGTTCGAGCGTCGACGCGAGCCTGTTGTCGAGCGACGTCACCGACACGAACACGTGCACGAGATTCTTCTTCGCCATCGGCGCAAGCAGGTCGATATCCCGTTCGACGAGCGCATTCTTCGTCACGATCGTGAGCGGATGCTCGTGCTCGGCGAGCACCTCGATCACGGAACGCGTCACGCGATAGCGGCGTTCGATCGGCTGGTACGGATCGGTATTCGCGCCGAGATTGATCGGCGAGCAGATATAGGCCGGCTTCGCCAGCTCCTTGCGCAGCAGTTCGGCGGCGTTTGTCTTCGCGAACAACTTCGTCTCGAAGTCGATGCCCGCGGAGAGATTGAGGTAACCGTGCGACGGTCGCGCGTAGCAATAGATGCAGCCGTGTTCGCAGCCGCGATACGGATTGATCGAGGAGGTGAAGTGGATGTCGGGCGAGTCGTTGTGGCTGATGATCGTACGCGCGCGTTCCTCGGTCACGATCGTGTCGGGCCGCGGTTCCGGTTCGTCGTCGTGCATCCAGCCGTCGTCTTCGCGCGTGCGCACGAGCGACTCGAAGCGACCCGCCGGGTTCGACGGCGCGCCGCGGCCCTTGATGCGCGCAGGCACGTCGAGGCGGTCGGTGTAGTCGGGCTTGCGCTCGCGTTGCATGCGAGGAGTATGCGCCGCACGCGTCTCAATTTGTGCGAATCGGCGTTTGTGGGAACGCGTGGCTGAATGCGATGTTCTACGGATGTTCCCTGATGTTCACTGCCGCATGCGACAGTTGTCTGCAGCGATGCGCTAGCGTTCGCGCAGACGATGGCTGTCGTCGGCACCGAGTTCGAGGCCGTAGACGCGCTTGAGATCGGTGATCTTCTTCAACGTCGCCGGCGCGAACGGCGTCTTGTTCTCGAGAGCGTGCAGCGCGATGCCTTCGAGGAGGTCGCCGAGCGACAGGTCGAGGTACTCGGCGAGTCCCTTGAGCACCTTGAGCAGACGCTTCTCGATGCGCACTCCAGTTTGTATGCGTTCGACCTCCGCGGCCGGATTTCGCGATGCCGTTTTCATGTTCGCTTCCGTTGCTGCCGGAAGGCGCATCGTAGCGGCTGGACACGATACCGCCAATGATGTACATTGGTACATACATACCACAAACGAGAATCGAGCATGCGTATCGCTGCATTCCCGCTAGCCTGCGCGGCGTTCGCCCTCGCATGGAGCACGACGACGATGGCCGCGCCGCCCCTTTCGCAGACACGAACCTTCCACCTCGCCGCGCCGCCGGCGAAACTCATGCCGCTATTCACCGCGGCTGGCGAACGCGCGTGGGCGAAGGACTGGGATCCGCACATCCTGAGCGGCGATGTCGAGCGCGGTTCCGTGTTCAGCACGCACGCGCACGGGCACGAAACCACATGGATCGTTGTCGACTACCGCCCCGATGTCGGCCGCGCGAGCTACGCGCGTATCGTCCGCGATCTCAACATGGGCATCGTCGATGTCTCTTGCGTGGCCGCGAGCGGCGGCAGCGATGTCACGGTGACGTACACGCTGACCGCGTTGTCGGCGGACGGCGCGGCGGGTGTTGCGAACATGCTCGCGCCTGCGCATTTCGACGAGATGATGGAGGACTGGCGCAGATCGATCGGCGCTGCGCTGACCGGCGCCGCGGCGCCACGCTGAGCAGCGCGCCTCGCCGCGGCAGCGAGGCGGTGGACGGTTGCCAACGCGAGCACGGCCCTAATGGCACGGCGTTTCGGTTCGCGAGAATCGATAGCGGACGACGGTACGATCGCGCCGAATGCCGCTCAATGCGCTCACGCGCAGGGACATCGGGGCGCAGCTGGCGCAACATCGACGCCGGAATCGACGCGCCCCCTGCCGCTGCTGCGCAATCCCTGGACCGAATGAAAAGGCGGGCGTGGCCCGCCTGTTTTTTTTCGATGAAGAAGACGCTCAGTGGCGCGCGTACATCGCCATAACGTCCTGGCGCAGCGCCGCCTGACTCTCGCCGCGGCTGTAGAACATGTGGCCGCCCGGATACTGTTTGACCTGCACGCGGGTCGGATCGCCCATCAGCGGCATCTGGTCGACGATCAGGCGTGAGGCCATGAACGGGCACGACAGATCGCCCCAGCCGTGCACGATCAGCACCTGCAGTTTCGGATCGATCGCAACGGACTGTCGCAGCTCCTGCACCGAGCCGCGCTGCTCCTCGCGGCCGCGATCCCACGCCCGGTTCACTTCGTAGCTCAGCGCGTTGTAACGGCCGTCGTAGTCCCAGCCGACCGTACGCGTGACGAAATCGACCATCGCGGTCGTCGTCGGTGCGATGATCGAGTCGAGCAGCGGATCGTTCGTGCGCTGCTCGGGCGCGAACGGAAACGGATCCCACTCGCTGACGTTCGAGTCGTAGCGGCTGCCGAGTTTGCCCTCGTTGCGATAGACCTCGCGCAGATAGGCTTGCGTCTCGAGGCGGCCACCCGCGCGGCGCACGAAGGCCGGATCGAGACCGGACAACTCGGTCACGCGCTTGACGATGCGTTCGAGCGCCTGCGGGTCGGAGCGGCCCTTGAGGATGTCGGCGACGTAGTCGCCGCGCGTGTACTCGATAATCTGGCTCATCGCGGCATCGGTGAGCTTGCCGTGACGCTCGAGATTCGACGCCGAGATGCTCGGCAACGTCAGCATCCAGGGCAGCGGCGACAGATCGCCGTTGTCGTCGGCCGACGGGTCGAGGTACGGTGAGACAAGCACGACGCCATTCATCGCGACGCCGAGACGGGTCTGCAGGAAGTGCGTGATGCGCGGCCCACGGAAGCCACCATAGCTTTCGCCGACGAGATACTTGCGCGACATCAGACGATGATTCTTCACGAGCCAGTCGTAGACGATGCGCGACAGGTACTCGATGTCGGCCTGGGTCGAGTAGAAATGCTTCTTCGTCTCATCCTCGCCGACGCGCGAGCGGCTGAATCCCGTGCCCACCGGATCGATGAACACGAGGTCGGTGAAATCGAGCCACGTGCCCTGATTGTCGACGGGCGTCGCGGGATCGGACGGGCTGTTGCCTTCTGCGCCGAACTGCACGCGCTTCGGGCCCAACGCGCCGAGGTTGAGATAGACCGACGAGGCGCCTGGGCCCCCGTTCAGCGCGAACGTCACGGGCCGATTCGCGCCGGGTACCGTGTAGGCGACGAACATCACGTCGGCGATCGTCTTGCCCTTCTCGTCGAGCACCGGCAGCGAGCCGACGGTCGCCTCGTAGGAAACCGTTTTGCCGCCCACGCTCGTCGTCTGGTGCACGGTCTTGTCGGCCGGGAACGGCGGCAGCTTGGCGTCGTCGCTCTTGGCAGCCTCCTTGGCCTCCTTTGCATCCTTGGGCTTCGCGTCGTCGGCCGCGTGGAGCGGCGCGCAGGCGAACAGGGCGATCAGCAGGCTGGCTGCGAGCGCAGTGGGAAGTTTGAACATGAGGCACCTGGTCGGGATGGATGGCGACCCGCGAGCATAGCAAGGCGATCCGCGACCGCGGATATGCCGAAAGCAACGGGCGGTCACCGCGGTTGCTGGCGCCGCGCCTGCACTGTGACGTCGTTCGCCTTTGCCGTCGAACCGCGCAGCCTGCGCCACAATCGCGACAGGTAGCGAAACACCTTCGGCGAAAGCCAGCTCACGAACGCAAGGAACAGCACGAGCAATACGAGAAACACGAGCGGATGCTGGAACGCGAGCCATAGACCAACGACCAACATGCCGTCCTCGCCGAAGCTCGCGGTCCAGTTCGAAAACGGCTCGGGCGAGGTATTGATCGCGGCGCGCGTGCCGGCCTTCGCGAGATGCGTGCCGCCCGTGATCACGCCGCCCAGGATCGCCGCGGCGAGCTGCAGCGCGGGTGCGCTGTCTCCTGCAGCGCCCCAGGCGAGCAGTGCGCCGATCGGAATGCGGATGAACGTGTGGATCGCGTCCCAGGCCGAGTCGAAACCCGGCACCTTGTCGACGAGGAACTCGGCGACGAGCATCACCCCGGACGCGCCGAGCACCCAGTCGTGCTGCAAGAGCAGCAAGTCGTGCGGCAAGTGCACGTAGCCGAGCCGTCCGAGCAGGCCGACGATGAAGATGCCGGCATACAAGCGGATGCCACTGGCCCAGGCGAGGCCGGCCGCCATCGCCACCTGCTGCAGCTGATCCATCGTCAGACTCCGCCGCGGAATTCGCCGCGGCATCGAACCATTCTAGTCCCGTCGAGACGACTCGCCACGCGGGTCGCCCTTCGCTGCGTCATTACAATACGCCCATCGCATGAATCTTGCCGTTCCGCAGGAAGCGCTCGCGACGCGGGCCAAGGTTGTGGCAGCATGTTCGCCGTGGAGGGCGTTCTATGCGCTGGATTCTGCTTTTGCTCGCGGTCGCAGGTTTCGTAGTTGTTTTCACCACCAAGTCCCCCGGTGTGCTCGGCATCGCACTCGCCGTCGCCGTTTTTTGCTCTTTCGGCTTCGTACTCTCTCTGGCCGCAGCGCGCATCTCGGCAAACGCGCAACCCGAATCGATGCTGATCGTCGATCCCGACGTCGCTTCGCTGCGCGCGCGCACACAGAAGCTGCGCCAGATCCAATCCAATGTCCGCGCGAACGCGGATGCGCGGAGCGAACAAAAACTGGATTCGGAAAGCTGACGAGCGGCGCTTCTGCTGCGCCGCACTTTGATGGGACCCACTTCGCGCGCACAATGGCGACGCGATCGACCCGATCGCGTCCCTCGGAGAATACGGTGTCCATCATCATTTTCCTGCTCGTAGGCGCAATCGCAGGCTGGCTCGCCGGCACCCTCGTCAAAGGCGGTGGTTTCGGCCTGATCGGCGACATCGTCGTCAGCATCGTCGGTGGTCTGATAGCCGGCTGGCTTTTTCCCACGCTGGGTCTCAACCTCGGCGGCGGCGTCATCGGCGCGATCATCGCTTCGGCGATCGGCGCGATCATCCTGTTGCTGATCATCCGTCTGATCAAGCGCGCCTGAAGCTCTCCTCCTCGTTCGGGTTCTTCTGTACGGATTTTGGTTTCCTCACTTTTTTGGCCGGTCACGTCTGAGCTGCCAAACGCTCGCTGCTTGTCGATCGCGAAAATGAAAAGGCCGGGGCGCAAACCCCGGCCTTTTTTTGCTTCCTCGCAGCGGGCGCTACTTGGATATATCGACGTCTTTCGTTTCTTTGAGGAACAACGAGCCGATGACGAACGTGATCGCCGCGACGATCACGGGATACCACAATCCCTGGTACTGGTTGCCGCTCGACGCGACGAGCGCGAACGCGGTGGCCGGCAGGAATCCGCCGAACCAGCCGTTGCCGATGTGATACGGCAGGCTCATCGACGTGTAGCGGATCCTCGTCGGGAACATCTCGACGAGCCAGGCGGCGATCGGGCCGTAGACCATCGTCACGAGCAGCACGAGATAGAACAACAGCACGAATACCATCGGCTTGTTCACGGCAGCGTCGTCGGCCTTGGCCGGATAACCGGCGGCCTTGAGCGCCGCGTCGACGGCGTCGTTGAACGCCTTGCCCTTGTCTTTCGCATCGGCTGCGGCGCCGTCATAGCCCGTAATCGGCGCCCCGTTGCCGATCTTCACCGTGGCAACGCTACCCGTGGGAGCGACCTCCTTCGTATACGACACGCCGGCCTTCACGATCTTGCTGACGACGACGTCGCACGCGCTCGTGAATTTCGATGCACCAACCGGATCGAACTGCGGCGAGCAGTCGGCCGGATCCGCGGCGATCGAGACCGGGCTCGTTGCCGTCGCCATTTCGAGCGCCGGGTTGGCGTAGTGCGTGATCGCCTTGAACACGGGGAAGTAGGTCAGCGCGGCGAGCAGGCAGCCGGCCATGATGATCACCTTGCGACCGATCTTGTCCGAGAGCACGCCGAAGACGATGAAGAACGGCGAGGCGATCAGCAAGGACAGCGCGACGAGTATGTCGACCGTGTTCGCGTCGACCTTGAGCGTGGTCAGCAGGAACGCGCGTACGTAGAACTGGCCGCCGTACCAGACGACCGCCTGTCCGGCCGTCGCACCGAGCAGCGCGAGCAGCACGATCTTGCCGTTAGCCCAATTGCCGAACGACTCGGTGAGTGGCGCCTTCGAACCGCGTCCTTCCGCCTTCATCTGCTGGAACATCGGCGATTCGTTGAGCTGCAGGCGGATGTAGACCGAGATCAGGAGCAGCGCGATCGAAATCCAGAACGGCACGCGCCAGCCCCAGTCGGTGAAGTCGTCCTTGCTCATGCTGTTGCGCGTCGCGAGCAGCACGATCAGCGAGAGGAAGAGGCCCATCGTCGCGGTCGTCTGGATCCAGCTCGTATAGGCGCCGCGCTTGCCCTGCGGCGCGTGCTCGGCGACGTAGGTCGCCGCGCCGCCGTACTCGCCGCCGAGCGCGAGACCCTGCAATAGACGCAGCGTTATCAGCAATATCGGCGCCGCGATGCCTATCGTCTGATAGGTCGGCAGGAAACCGACGAGCGCGGTCGAGATGCCCATGATCACGATCGTGATGAGGAACGTGTACTTGCGGCCGATGAGGTCACCGAGGCGACCGAAAACGAGCGCACCGAACGGACGCACGGCGAAACCCGCGGCGAACGCGAGCCAGGTGAAGATGATCTGCGTGGTCGGGTTGAAGCCCGTGAAGAACTTGGCCGCGATCACCGCGCCGAGCGAGCCGTACAGATAGAAGTCGTACCATTCGAACACCGTACCGAGGCTCGATGCCCCGATGACGCGAACGTGACCACTGGTCAGTGGCGCCTTCATCGCCTGAGTTGCTGTCGCCATTTGCTCGTCTCCCCGTTGATTCGTTTCCGCCCCTTATCGCCGGCGCGCACGCGTCCGGTTTGCCGCGAATCGCAGTCTTGCAGTCTTGCTGGTCACTTCCGTGACGGTCGAGCACACCCGTAGTCCGGGTGGTTTCCGCCCGAGTCTACGCCCGCGATATCGAAATGGCGGCGCAGTTGGACTAAAGTCCCATCTTTCCGATACGGCCGTCCAAATCGACTACAGTTTTTGACGGGAGATCGATGCCTGCCGCACCGCGGTATCGCATCCACAACGAGGAGATGTCGATGTCCAAACTCTATCCGGTGCCCGCTGACGTCGCGGCCAAGGCGCGGGTCACCGCTGCCGACTACGAGAAGCTCTATGCCGAGTCCGTCAACGACAACGAGGGTTTCTGGCGGCGTATCGGCCAGCGTCTCGACTGGATAAAACCTTATACGAAGGTCAAGGACGTCTCGTTCGAAGCGAAAGACCTGCATATCCGTTGGTACTACGACGGCGAACTCAACCTGTCCGCAAACTGCCTCGATCGCCATCTGCAGACGCGCGGCGACAAGACGGCGATCCTCTGGGAAGGCGACGACCCGGCCGAATCGCGTGCGATCAGCTATTGCGAGCTGCACGAGCAGGTGTGCCGCGCGGCGAACCTGCTCAAGCACCTCGGCGTGAAGAAGGGCGATCGCATCACGATCTACCTGCCGATGATTCCCGAGGCTGCGGTAGCGATGCTCGCCTGCGCGCGCATCGGCGCGATCCATTCGATCGTGTTCGGCGGCTTTTCACCCGACTCGCTGGCCGGCCGCATCGCCGACTGCTCGTCGAAACTCGTCATCACCGCGGACGAAGGCTTGCGCGGCGGCAAGAAGGTGCCGCTCAAGGTGAACGTCGACGAGGCGCTGACGCGCCCGGGCACGAACAGCGTCGAGACCGTCCTCGTCGTCAAGCGCACGGGCACGCCGATCAACATGCAGGCGCCGCGTGACCGCTGGTGGGATGCGCTCATGGCGACGCAGGATGCCGAGTGCGCGCCCGAGGCCATGAATGCCGAGGATCCGCTGTTCATCCTCTACACATCGGGATCGACCGGCAAGCCGAAGGGCGTGCTGCACACGACCGGCGGCTACGGCGTGTTCGCGAGCTACACGCACGAATGCGTGTTCGACCTGCGCGAGGACGACATCTACTGGTGCACGGCCGACGTCGGCTGGGTCACGGGCCACAGCTATATCGTCTATGGACCGCTGTCGAACGGCGCGACGTCGCTGATGTTCGAGGGCATCCCGAGCTACCCCGATTCGGGGCGCTTCTGGCAGGTCGTCGACAAGCACAAGGTGACGCTGTTCTACACGGCGCCGACTGCCATCCGCGCGCTGATGCGCGAGGGCGAGGCGCCGGTCAAGAAGTGGAAGCGCAGTTCGCTGCGGCTGCTCGGCAGCGTCGGCGAGCCGATCAATCCCGAGGCATGGGAGTGGTATCACCGCGTTGTCGGCGACGACCGCTGTCCGATCGTCGACACCTGGTGGCAGACCGAGACGGGCGGCATCCTGATCACGCCACTCGTAGGCGCGATCGCCGCCAAGCCCGGTTCGGCCACGAAGCCGTTCTTCGGCGTGAAACCCGCGATCGTGGACGCGAACGGCAAGATCCTCGACGGCGAAACCGAGGGCAACCTCGTCCTCACGGACTCCTGGCCCGGGCAGATGCGCACGGTCTACGGCGACCACGGCCGCTTCATCGACACCTATTTCAAGACTTACCCGGGCTATTACTTCACGGGTGACGGCGCGCGGCGCGACGCCGACGGCTACTACTGGATCACCGGCCGCGTCGACGACGTCATCAACGTCTCTGGGCACCGCATCGGCACGGCCGAGGTCGAGAGCGCGCTCGTCGGCCACCATGACGTCGCCGAGGCGGCGGTCGTCGGCTGCCCGCACGACATCAAGGGCCAGGGCATCTACGCCTACGTGACCCTCAAAAGCGGTATCGAGCCGACCGACGCGCTGCGCAAGGACCTCGTCGCCCACGTGCGCAAGGAAATCGGCCCGATCGCGACGCCCGACTACCTGCAGTGGGCGCCCGGACTGCCGAAGACGCGCTCGGGCAAGATCATGCGCCGCATCCTGCGCAAGATCGCTGAAAACGCGCCTGACCAACTCGGGGACATCTCGACGCTGGCCGATCCGTCGGTCGTAAAGAATCTCGTGGACACGCGGCTCCTGCGCTAGTTCGATCGCATTCCGGACGCCGCATGGCCGACTTGGACCGCGCGCTCGAGGGTCGCACGCGGAAAAGCGACCGTCGGCATCAGGTGTGCCGGGCTTGACGATGCGGGAAGCTTGGCGAAGCATGCGCGAATGCGCCTGCTTTCCGCTGCGGACTTCGAGTCCGGATCGATTCCGCCGCGCCTCGCGGCGGACGAAATCCATGTCTGGCTATGCCCGCACGCGGGTGGCGACGACTTCGTGCACACCCTGCTCGCGGCCTACCTCGGCGTCGCGGCTGCGGACATCACCATCGAGCGCGACGGTCACGGCAAGCCATTCCTCGTCTCGCCAGGCGGAGGCGACGTGCAGTTCAACTTGTCGCACAGCGGCAACGCGCTGGTCGTCGCGATCGCGCGCGGCCAAGCCGTGGGGGTGGACATCGAAAGCGGCACGCGTGAGCGGCCCTGGCTCGCGCTCGCCAGACGCTATTTCACGCCGGCGGAATACGCCGCGCTGGCGTCGCTGCCCAGGTCGCGCCTCCCGTCGGCGTTTCTCGAGTTGTGGAGTTGCAAGGAGGCGGTCGTCAAGGCGCTCGGCCGGGGCATCGCGTTCGGCCTGCACCGGCTCGGTTTCGGCTGGGCCGCCGACGGCACGGTTTCGGGCCTGCGCGAGATCGACCCCGAGGCGGGGAACCCGGACGAATGGCAGGTCGTCCGCCTTGTCCCCGGGGCAGGACTCAGCGGGGCTCTGGCCTGGCGCGGACCGCCTCGGCGCTTGCGCGCGCTGCGCCACGGGCCGGGCGATAATCTACGCGCTGCTTCGGGCGTGGCTCGAAGTGACGGAAAAGCATGAATTCCACGACCAACCAGCCCATTTCCTGCGACGATTCGGCCGCTTCCGACGTCTTGTCGACAATGACCGCGACTGCTGAAACCCATACGGGCGGCGGCGCCGAACCGGCGGGATTCGCGCAGCAGGTCGATGCCATGATCCTGGTGCGAGCCCAACGAGGCGACATGCAGGCCTTTTCGTCGATTTATTCGACGTACGGGCGCGCGTGCTACGGATTGGCCCTGCGCCTCACGACGAATGCAGCGCAGGCCGAGGATCTGGTGCAGGAGGTGTTTTTGAAGTTGATCGAAAATATACGCAGCTACCGCGGTGACGCGCCGTTCGGCGCCTGGCTCAAGCGCCTGACGGTCAACGCGGCGATAGACCAGCTGCGGCAGCGCAAGCGACTCGCCGAAGGCGACCCCGACGCGCTGTTTGCCGAACTCGAGGTTGCCGATCCGAGTCCGGCCGAGGCCGTCGATGCATGGGCGATGTTGCGCCGCCTGCCACCGCGTGCACGCGCGATCGTCGTGCTGCACCAGGTGGAAGGCTATACGCACGCCGAGATCGCGACGCTGTTCGGTCAGAGCGAGAGTTATTCCAAATCCGTTTTGTCGCGGGCGCTGCAACGCCTGCAGGCGGTCGTGACGCCACGACCGATGGTATCGATATGAATATGAACGAAGAAACGCCCCACATTCCCTTTCCTTTGCGCAGTGAATTGCTCGTCGATCCCGTGCCGTCCGCCGATCTGTGGTCGCGCATCGAAGGCGCGCATCGCTTGCGGCGTGTGCGTCAGCGCAACCGCCGCATCGGCGGCGGCGTGATGACCTGCATGATGGCGGGCGCGCTCGCGCTCGGCGTCTCGCAGTTTCGCTCTACACCGCAAGAAGCGGTCGACTGGCAGGCCCGCGCCGAGGCGCTCGAACTGCAGTTGCACGCGTTGCAACGCGACGGTCAGGTACTGACGGGCAGCACGAGCGATCTCGAATCCGAGCTCGGCGACCTCGATCGTTCATTGCAAACGGCCTACGAAAGTGGGGCGCCTGCGAGCGACCTCGCTCCGTTGTGGAAGCGACGCAGCGAACTGCTCGACACACTGATCGTTGCGCGCAAGCAGCATCTGCTCCTGACACGTATTTAGAAGAAGAGGTTTCGCCATGTTTCGAATTGTCGGTCTGTCTGTCCTTGCGAGCGTGAGCGTAGCCGCACTGGCCGCCGACGCCGGTGGCTCGCCGACCACGCTGGCTGCGGTGAACGCCGTGTCTCCGGCCACCGTGCAGCGCGTACGCGAGGAGATGCACCAGATGCTCATGCGCCTCGCGACTTCGGGCGCACTCGGTGCACACCCCGAGCAGGTGGCGCTGTCGATCGACGAACCCGAACAGCGCTCGATCAACCTCGGCCTGCTCGTCGACGCGACCAACGCTGCGAATGCGCGCGACGGTTTGCGTGTGCTCGGCGCGACGCCCGGCAGCACCGCCGAGCAGCTCGGCGTCCGCGCGGGTGACGTGCTCGTCTCGGTGAATGGACGATCTCTGCGTGACCTCGGCGCCGATGATCGCGGCCGAGCGCTCGCTGCCACCACGCTGCGTACCGATATCGAAGCGATTCCTGATGGCGCGTCGCTAAAGCTCGAAGTCGTGCGCAGCGGCACGCTCCTCGCTTTGAATGGACCCTTGCAGGCGGTGACCTTGCCCGCCGTGCGACTCGGACTCGGCGCGGCGACACCCGCTGCAGCGGAGCAGGCAAATGCCGCGGCAAATCCCGGCGCTTGCGGGCGCATCAGCGTGCAGGATCTGGCGCCGCGTCAGCAGAGCCTGTACGGCGCGTTGCTGCTGACCATCGACGGCAACACCCCGGGCCCGCACACCGTGAAGAAGTTCCGCGTCACCCCTGGCGTGCACGAGCTCGAGGTCGCCGAACGCATTCCGACGAGCGCAATGGGCCTCGGCGAGATTGCCGCCATGCGCAGCAATACACTCAAGAAGCTGACCGTGACGGTCGAGCCGAACACCACCGTGCTCGTTGCGGCGCGGTTCAATCGCGAGAACGCAACGCGGCTCAAGGACGAGGCGTATTGGGATCCGGTCGCGTGGAAGGTTGTGCAGGAAAGCTGTCCGTGAGGAAAAGCTAGAGGCTGTGACGACGGCGGAACTTCCGCTTTCGTTGCCGGTCTGATCCAGCACTCCACACAGGAAGTCTCCGCCACAAGGATGTGGTCTTTTTCCGCGATATGAAAAAAGCACGTGCGCTATCCTTCGCGCATGCATGTTCCTCTCCTCCGCCGGTTTTTCCTCGCGCTGTTCGCGGCCGGCGTGATCGCCTTTCCGGTTTCTGCGGCGACGACGCGCAAGGCCAATTCCGCGCCGGCTGTCGAACCGCCGTTGTTCGCCAAGTCGTTTCGCGAAGTCATCGAGAGTGGCAGCGCGAATGGGGCGTTTGCGGGTGTCGCGGTCGGCGTGATCGATGGCAAGCGCAGCGAGACGCTCTATTTGGGTCATCGCGACGGGCCGAAGTCCGCGCCGCCCGATGCCGAGAGCCGCTTCGAGATCGGCGCAGTCAGCGAAGTGTTCACGGGCCTCCTGCTTGCTCAGGCTGCGATCGATCACACCGTCAAGTTGCAGGATCCACTGGGTCCGTTGCTCGCGCCGGGCTTCCCGTTTGCCGACCCGGCTGTCGGGCGGGCGACGCTCGCGGATCTCGCGACCCAGAGAGCGGGATTGCCTTCGCATCCGGCGAATCTTTTTCCCGCGGACCTCGGCGACCCGTATGCGGGTTACGCAACCGAAGATCTGCTGGCGTTCCTCGCGTTGCAATCGAAAGAAGGCGCGAAGGCGACCACGTCGACCTATTCGGTGCTCAGCGTCGGCCTGCTCGGCAACCTGCTCGGCCGCGCCTACGCCGCTCCGTTCGTGGAAGTTCTCGCGGCGCGCGTGCTCGCGCCGCTCGGGCTCAGCCACACCGGATTCGACGATACGCAGCTACTGCCGGGGCATGTGCGCGGTGACCCCGCACCGCACTGGCACTATGGCGTTCTCGGCGCGGCAGCTGGCTTGCGCACCACCTTGCCCGATCTCGTCGAATTCATGCAACGCAATCTCGTGCCGGGCGATTCGGCGCTGCGTGGTGCGTTGCTGCTCGCGCGGCAGGCACGCGTGGCCGTCGACGCCGACCAGCTTGGACTTGGCTGGAAGGTGCGCGAAGTATCGAGCGGCGAGGCGACCTGGCCGCTCATCTGGCGCGCGAGCGAAACGGCCGGGTTTTCCACGTTCATCGGCTTCCGCACCGACAAGCAGCGTGCAATCGTGCTGCTCGGTAACGCGGCTGAGGATCTCGCAGACCTCGGCATGGCCTGGCTCGGCGACACGCCAGCGCCCGCCGCACCGCACGGTTTCATGGCGCGGAAGCGGCCCGACATCGGCACGTACCCGGGCCTCTACCAGCTCAACAACGGGTCGGTGATCGTCGTCCGCCCGCGAGACGGCGGTCTGAGCCTGCAATTGCCCGGCAACTGGCCGCAGCCGCTGCGCGTCGTCGACGCGGACGTATTCGCCTCGGACAGTGCTGCCCTGGCTCTGACCTTCATCCGTAGCGTGGACGTGATCGCAGGCCTCGTGCTGCGCATGAACGACAACAACATCACGGCGCAACGCCTCAGCGAACGCGCACCGCGTGTCGCACGTGGGCGCATCGATGTGGCAAAGAGTCGCCTTGCGGAATACGTCGGCGACTATCGGTTCGGCGCCGATACCTGGCTGCGCGTCACCGCCGAGGACAACGGTCTGTCGGTGCAGCCTACGATGGGCGAGCGCCTGTCGCTGTTCGGTTACGCGCCGGATCGATTCACGGACGTACAGAGCGCCGTGTCGCTGACCGGCCATCGCGACCAGGACGGCCGGCTGGATCGCCTGGTTTTCGACCTCGCCGGCGCGGAACGCGAAGCCATCCCGCTGCGCCCACGTGCGCCATCTGCCGCTCCGTAAGAGAGATGCCATGACCCGTCTCAGTGTGAACGTCAACAAGATCGCCGTCCTGCGCAATTCGCGTGGCGGCAACGAGCCCGACGTGTGCGCGGCGGCGTCGGCGTGCATCGCCGCGGGCGCGGCCGGCATCACTGTGCATCCGCGTCCCGACATGCGGCATATCCGCCCCGACGACGTTGTCGCACTGCAGGCGCTCATCGCCGGTCGTGTCGAGTTCAACATCGAAGGCAACGCTTTCGCCGGCGCGCGCGATGGCTTTCCCGGCTTCGTGCAACTCGTGCAGCGCGTGCGGCCGACACAATGCACGCTCGTACCCGACAGCGACAAGCAGATCACCTCGGATCACGGTTTCGCGCTGCGTCGCGATGCCGCCCGTCTCAAGCCGCTCGTCGCTGAATTGAAGCATCTCGGCACGCGCGTGAGCTTGTTCGTCGATGCGGACGCGACCGACATCGCCTACGCAGCCGAGATCGGCGCCGACTGCGTGGAAATCTACACCGGACCCTACGCCGCCGCGTTCGCGCAGGGCGAGCCCGCGCGTGCGCTCGATGACTGTGTCGCGTGCGCGGCGCAGGCGCGCTCGGCCGGCCTCGCGATCAACGCCGGGCACGACCTGAGCCAGGCGAATCTTGCCACGCTCAAGCACGCGATTCCGGATCTCGCGGAGGTTTCCATTGGCCATGCGCTCATCGGCGAAGCCCTCTACGCGGGTCTTGATGCGACAGTCAGGGCGTATCGGCGCATTCTCGACGTTTGAGCGGGACTTTGGCTGTCGCCGCGTCAGCGACGACAGGTGCGTTCGCCTGCGTGTACGCCTCTTGTTTGATCTGGCGGGCACGGGCGTACGGTTGACCCCGGCGTGATCCAACCGCCGGGGTCGATTCGATGCATCCGCGCGAAGCGACTGTTCTGTCCTGATGCGGAGGGCGATCAGCGTGCCGCTGGTTCGATCGCGATGCGCGACAACTTGGCGTTCTTGGCGGCGGCGAGCACATCGGCGACGAGTTCGTAGCGCGTGCGTGCTTCGGGCCGCAGATTGAGCGATGGCGGTTCAGGCTGTTGCGCGATGACGGCAAGGTTGCTCGCAAGCTCTGAGCGATTGAGCGCCACACCGTTCCAATAGAGTTCGCCGCTCTGCTTGATCGATAGCGTGACCGGATCGCTCGGCGCGGGACAGGCGCCCACACACGGATTGTTGCCGAAATTGAGCGTCAATTTGTGCGTTACGAGGGGCGTCGCGATCATGAAGATGATCAGCAATACGAGCATGACGTCGACGAGTGGCGTCACGTTGATCTCGGCGAAACCACTGGACTCGCGATCGAGTGCAAATGCGGACATCGGCAGATCTCCACGAAGCACGGAAGCGTGCGCTTAAATCCTAGCGCAACGGCCGGACGGTGAAGCGCGAAACGAAGCACAAAAAAAACGCCGCATCGCTGCGGCGTCTTCATTTCTGTTTTGCCTTAAGCCGACTACTGGCCCGCACCACGCGCTGGCTGGAAGCCGATCTTCGTCATGCCCGCGTTCTTCGCATCGGCGAGAACCGTCGCGACGAGCTGGTACTTCGCAGTCTTGTCGGCCTGAATCTGCAGCTCTGGCTGCGGATTCTTCTTCGAAGTGACGGCCATCATCTGCTGCAGCTGTTCTTCGCTCACCGGCTGATCGTTCCACGAATACGAACCGCTCGTGTGGACGGCGAGCACGATCGGGTCGGGCGGATTGTCGATCTGCGGCGGTGGATTGTTGGTCGGCTGCGGCAGGTCGATCTTGATGCGATGCGTCAGCATCGGCGCCGTGATCATGAAGATGATCAACAACACGAGCATGACGTCGACGAGCGGCGTCACGTTGATGTCCGCCATCGCCCCGCTGCCACCACCACCACCTGCACTGAACGCCATTGCTGCTGCCTCTATCCTGCCGTTGTCGCTGACTTGTTACTGATTGTGCTGCGGCGCGGTGATGAAACCGACCTTCACCATGCCCGCATTCTTCGCGTTCGTCATGACGTTCGCGACGAGTTGGTACTCGACATCCTTGTCCGCGCGAATCTGCACTTCCGGCTGCACCGCCATCGGCGCGACCACGCGGAACTGCGCCTGCATCTGCGCTTCGCTGACCTGCTCATCATTCCAGAACATCACCCCGTCCTGGCGCACGGCGATCGTCACCGGCGGTACCGCCGGCTGATCCACCGGCGGCGTGAGCAGCGTACCCTGCGGCAGCTCGACCTTGATCTTCGGCTGCGCCAACTGGGTCGTGATCATGAAGATGATCAGCAGCACCAACATCACGTCGACGAGCGGTGTGACGTTGATCTCCGCCATGATGCCGCCGGTGTTGCCAGTACTGAACGCCATCTGCTTACTTCCTTACGGGTGCCGTGGTCGCGCCGGCCGGCGACATCGTGTCGACGCGCGCGCCGCTGACGAAGAAGTCGTGCAGGTCGTGCGCGAATTCGTCGAACTTGCCGAGCGTCACGCGGTTCGCGCGATTGAACACGTTGTACGCGAGCACCGCGGGAATCGCGACGCCGAGACCGATGGTCGTCATGATCAGCGCCTCACCGACCGGACCGGCGACCGCATCCATCGATGCGTTGCCGCTCGCGCCGATGCGCAGCAGGGCGTGGTAGATGCCCCACACGGTGCCGAGCAGGCCGACGAACGGCGCGGTCGAACCGGTCGTGGCGAGCCAGGTCAGGCCGGTCTCGAGACGAGCGCTTTCGCGAGAGACACCCTGGCGCAGTGCGCGGTCGATGAACTCGGAGCGATTGAGCGTCTCGGCGAGGCGGCTGCCTTCCGACTTTGCATGCAGTTCGGCGGCCGAAGCGACGTCGAGCGCGATCTTCGAGAACGGCTCCCAGCCCGGCTTCTCTTCGAGATGGCGCTTGGCGTCGGCGAGCGACTTGGTTTCCCAAAACTGCTCGCGAACCTTGTCACCGGCTCCGCGAATCGACAGCACGCGCCAGCCGTTATAGATGATGAAGACGAGCGAGCCAATCGACATGATCACGAGCGTGGCGAACACCACCAGGCCCAGCGTGTCGAAGTTGTGGAGCAGATGTTCAAAACCCATCTGCTGCAGCGCGGCGGCGTTGCCTTGCCCGGCGACCGGGGCGGAACCTGCTTCTTGTAACATAACCCTTACCCTTAAGTTGTTGGTCCTAAAACTCGCCGGAACCAGACCGGCTGCCGTCACTACATATCCGTCAGACTGAAGTCCACCGGGATCAAAGCGTAACCCTCATAGGGTTTGCCGCCCTTGCTGCCCGGATTAAACATCCAAGTCTTCGCAGCCGCAATCGCGGCCTGGTCCAGTTCGCGATATCCGCTCGATTTCTCGACCGTGACTTCTTTCGGCGTACCGTCCATCGCGATCAGCACCTTCAAAATACACTTGCCGGTGTGATGCTCGCGCACCGCTTGCGGCGGATACTTCGGCGGACGCATCTTGCGATAGCTGATGTTTTCGCTCGGCGCGATGTCGACTGGCGGCGCGGGCGGCGCAGGCGGTGCCGGCGGCGGCGCGGGCGTCGACATCGGCGTCGCTTCCTGCGTCACGACCGGAGGCGGCGCGGGCGGCGGCGGTGTCGGCGGCGGCTTGATCTTTTCAATGATCTTCGGCGGCGGCTTCT
>Ga0163162_10000027_pt1 | contig 178451 bp, 147 predicted proteins | sample S55metaG_FD_115310 | JGI IMG/M metagenome (GOLD analysis project Ga0163162, IMG submission 115310) | Switchgrass rhizosphere microbial communities from Kellogg Biological Station, Michigan, USA - S5-5 metaG | ecosystem: Host-associated > Plants > Roots > Rhizosphere > Soil | place: USA... | reverse complement strand
GATCCGAACAAGCCCGTTGTCAATCCGATGACCGTACTGGCTGCCGCGGCACCAAGACTGCCTAAAGGCTGATTGGTTCCGGCCAAACCGCCGAATACGCCAAACGGGTTGGGTCCGCTTTGCAGCGCGCCTGCGCCCGCTCCGCCACCGCCACCACCGCCTCCGGAACCGCTTCCCGTTCCGCTAGCCGGAAGTGTTGTTCCATTGGCCAGCCCGCCGCGGCCGAAGTTCACGACGCCTGCTGACATCTGAACTCCGAGGTCTCGGCTGAAATTGTGTTGGGCGATTACGATGCGGGTCTCGATCTCAACCTGCGGTTCAGGTTGATCGAGGATACCTACTAACTGACGGATCGCTTCGATATTTTCCTTCACGTCCGTAATGATAAGCGTGTTGCTGCGACCGTCAACTTCGATCGAGCCGCGGCGAGAGAGCCTGCGAGAAATGATGGGTAGCAATCCCTGATCGCCGCTACCGCCAGTTGCATCCCCGCCGGCACCACCGCTGAAACTCAGGTTCGTGGAACCGCCGGAGAAAGCTCCGGTTGAACCGGCGGCCTGGGCCAACGTGCCGGAGGCGCGGGCATAATTCAGCCGGATGAACTCCGTAATTAACAGAGAATTATCAAGCCGGGAATCATTAATCACCTTCTGCGTTTCCGCTTCTCTGGCCAGCACCTCATTTGATGCCACGCGCAGAATGTTGCCGTTAACCTCAACTCCCAAACGGTTCGCTCGCAGAATAGCGTTTAGAGCAACGTTCCAGGGAACATCCTGCACGTTCACCGTTACCGGAACCGCGCCCACCGAAGTATCGATGACGAAGTTCACGCCATACTGCTCTGTAATGTAGTTCAAGATGTCGCGGACATCCGCATTCACCACATTCAGGTTTATTGGCTCGCCCACAAAACCAGCTTGACCATATTGTTGTCCCTGGTCTGATTGGCTCGTGCGGTTATCCACTGACGGAGTGAGGCCGGCTGTTTGTCGCGCTGGCGTTGGCGATGGCTGCTGAGCCGGAACGTCTTCAGCTTCCCTTGCCACGGCTTCCTTCACTGCTCCAGACGGAATGCTCAACGTCGCTATTTCCACACGCGAAGCCGGCGCAGACCTGTGAGCGGCAATATCATTGGTCGCCTGCGGCGCGAGCACGAGTACCAGATTGTTGCCGGCCATCTGCGACCGATCGAGGACACTGGTTCTCAGCGCCACGCGCACACGTGGTGCACTGTCGTTGTTCGCGGAACTGCGTTCCACGGTGACTCCATGCACCAACGGCGTATCAATCGCATAGGCTTGCGCCAGTCGGGTGGCGTTGACCCCCGGCAGATTGATCAGAATCGTTCTGGCGTCAGGCTTCAGGACCGAATAAGCCATCGGCGAAGTGCCCGCAATGGTGATGAGGGTCGCTTCTCCTGAAGTGGTTGCGTTGATACCAGTCACGACCGGCCCGTTCGCTTTTGAAACGGCCGTCGCGCCAAGGAAACATACTAAGGAGAAGACGAGCGCAAATCTCCTGGTTGCCGCAAACATTGGGGGCATCTTAAACATTATTTCCCTCCTCGGGAGTTGTAACCGTCGCTCACGCGCTACGCTCGATGAAGCTAATACTGATCAACATCAAAGCGCGCGCCGCACTGCGCGAGAGTTCACATCATGGTTTCAAGTAAGGCGCACTCGACTCTTGCCAAGCTGCCGATTTCCAACCTTGGTCGTACCTGAGCCAACCGCCAGAGCTTTTGGCAGCTTGCTCAACCTGATTTGTTACTGTTTTTCCGGGACGACTGACTTCTCGTCCGGTTTCTTATCGGACTCCTGAGAAGGAGTATTCGCAGAGGCTTTGACAGCCGTCATGGCATTGACTGGGCTTGGCTGTCGCAGCGGTTTGATTTCGACGGTGTGGTCCCGCTTGCCAGTTGTCCAAACAGTTTCTCGCCTGAACACCAGCCTGGTCTCTTCGATAGCCACAAGCTGACCATCAAAGAATCTCTCTCCGGGATAGACAACATATGAGAGCTTGATTGGCAAGGCCTCGACCATTGCCGCGTATCCGCGAGGCGTGCGGAATATGCCAATTACCTGCACCTCGCCTAACAGCAATGCTGTCGTTGGCTTTGGCGCCACGAGCTGCGCATTCATCGCCGCGATCTTCTGAGCTTTATAGAGATCGATGCGCTCTTGAATTGAAGGCACCGAAAGCACGGCGCTCTTTACTATTTTAGGCACCGGCGGCTCATACTTTCTAAAGGGGTCACGGCCGCCTTTGTCGCGCGAAACAGTTTTCGAATGATTGGCAGTCTCTTGAGCTGATGCAGAAGACGCGTCACTAAAGAAGGCGCCGAAGATCAGCGTTGCTATGAGGCCGGCTTGGATGATTTGTCTATGGTGCTTCATTGTGTTGTTCCCGTAAGCGCGATCTGTCGCGCCGCACATTATGTTACTTGGCGGGCGCCGGAGCAGGTGCTGCGGCTGTGTTCGCTGGAGCCTGATTGCCAGCTTGCTTTTGCAACCGTTCAGCAGAAACGTAATACGCCGTTAGATCGAATCTAGCTTCGACGGTCTTTCCCGGCGCCTGCTTGTCGATCTGCTTGATCTCAAAGTTCGTAATTGAAACGATCCGCTGATAGTGCGCCATCTGATCGAAGAAGGAGCGCAGACTGGCAAATGAGCTATTGATGCCGACGTCGATCTTCTTTCCACTGTAGAACTCCTGCTGCACGTCATCCTTGGGAATAAACTTGCGCAACGACAGTCCGGAATTGCGGGCACGATCCTGGACTCCCTGAAGAACCATTGTTAATTCCCTTTGCTCGGGCAGCAACGCCTTGAGCTCGTCGTACTCTTCCTGTCGGTTCTGGTAGGCCACCTTAAACTCATTCAACCTCTGCGATGCGATCTGGGCTTGAGCATTCTTGGGGAGCAGTTCAGCGATCTTGTCATTGAGTTCTTTGGTTTCGGCGCGCGTTCCGCGAGTAACGAAGTACCAGAACCCTGCGTACATGAACCCTGCCACTGCAGCAAACATGGCTGCCCGGAAATACCAGGGAAGTGTTTGTATGTTTCCAATTTTCATGACTAGGCCTTTCAGAAAGTTCCGGTGATCTATTTTTTGGCAACCTGATTGGCTGAGCTTGGCTGTTGATTAGCCGGCTGGGCACCCGTTGGTTGGGAGTAGTTACATTTTATGGTGAAGAGAACTACTTCGGGTTTGTTTGCCTCGTCCACCGGAGCTGCGGCAGCGTTTGTACCTTCTGTTTTGACTTGGGCGAATTCCCGCTGTGTTTCTATGTTCAGATTCGTAAATAGACCGGACGAGAACTCGAGACTTTGGCCAAAGCGGGTAACGGCGTTCTCATTGGGCGATTCGCCCTTTATGATCAACTCGCCCTCTTTCTGCTCCACACTCTTCAGATACAACCCAGGAATGCTATCGAAGCGTCCTTTGATTTCTCGCAGAACAAAACCGGGTCCCTGCTGGGACGCTCGCAGCTTTTGAATCGCATCGATCCTAACCTGAATATCCTGGATCTTCTTTTCCAGGTCCGCGCGTTCTTTATTGACCGCGTTCATTTGTTGGTTGATCTGCTGTTGCTTATCCAACTCTTTCTGTGCAGCTTCGTGTTGTGACCGGGAACTCACGAAGTCGTAACCCATGGCTACCACAAGCAAAGCCCCCATTAGCAAAGCCATGAGCAGAGTCTGTGCCCATGGACTCGCTACCTTGTCCTCAACAGCACTGACGGCGCTTGGTCTATCGGTTACCGACTCTAGAAGATTGATTCTAATCATCGGGCGTCCACTCCTCTCAAAGCCAGGCCAACGGCGATCGCCATCTCCGGCACAACTTCCCGCATGTAGTCTGGGTCGAAACTTCTCGCGTCCACCCGAATCTGTCGGAATGGATCAAAGACTTCGACAGGTATTTCAAAACGATTTGCGAGGTACTCCATCAGGCCGGACAGCTTCGAGCCGCCACCAGAAATCAGAAATTTCTGCACGGCCGATTCCCCGTCCTCTGCGGTGGCACGATAAAAGTCCATCGTTTTTTGAATTTCCAGCGCGAGAATGTCGGACACCGTTTCCAAGATCGGTTCAATTGATCGCGCCTCGATCCCTTCGGGTAGCATGAGACCGCGCTTGACGGACTCTGCCTGCTCAAACGTCAAACCCAACTCCTTCTGTAACAGGCCCGTGTATTGATTGCCTCCCACGGAAGCATCTCGAGTAAAAACTGAACGAGTGCCGTTGAGGATGTTGATGTTCGTGGTGGAAGCTCCGATGTTCAAGAGAGCAACTATCTGACCGGTTTGAGGCTGGTAGTTCATCTCGTAACAATTCTGTAGAGCGAAAGCATCCACATCAATTACGGCCGGCTGCTTCCCTGCCAGCTGAATAGCCTGTTTTACGTTTGCAATCTTGTCGCGCTTGCAAGCCGCCAGCAGCACGTGAAGCGCATCGGCGCCTTTGCCCGTGATCTGGTAATCAAGGTTCACGTCCGAAATATCAAAAGGGATATGCTCTTCAGCATGCCAGCTAAAGGATTCCTGCAATTCATCCTCGCTCATTTGCGGGAGAACTATGTTCTTAACGATCACCGAGTGACCGCTGACGCCGGCTGCAACCCGGGTTGTCGCAATTTTGTGTTCGGTGAATATGTTGGCGATGACGTTCGAGACATTATTCAACTCCATTATCTGACCATCCACAATGGAGTCAGGTTGAAGATTCTCGTAGCCAAGATTGGTTAGCTGGAAGCTGCCATTCTTACCTTGCAGCTCCACGGCCTTAACCGAGCTGGAGCCGATGTCCAGACCCACCATATTTTTTTTGCTAATGCCACGTGTGAACATAATTTAATTGTTCCTTGCCATTCTGAAACGAATGCGGTGCTGACGGCGTAACCGAGCGCGAACCCGGCGAGCGCGCGACGTTCGTCGACGGAGTGACTTCATCTGAAGTGTTTGGATTTCTTTCACTGTGTTGAGTGATGCGACTTTCAGAATATCTGTCTGCGAAGGTCATCGCAGAGGAGGCTAGCGAAAGCAGAAGGCGTCGAACTTCTTGGAATGCGGGAAGGCGTTGGCTTGGAGTGTGATTGCCCGGAACTGGCGGTCAACCTGGCAACCCGGCCGAGTCAATTTGGCAGATGCCTAATGACTCCCGTTGGCTTTGCGGCCTTCGCTCACGCGAAGTGTGCCTTTATCAATTAAGTCAAAGAGACGAGATGCGATTTGGTCGCTAGTCACCGCCACGACAGAGGCTACATTACCAATTAGCCGTTGTCAACCAGATTTTACAGCTTTTAACTCACTGATCCTCAATGGAATATCGGCTCCAAGGGGGCCAAGCAGGAGATTCTGCGTAGTTTTCTGGAACAGCCGGGCGTTTGTTCCAATCTCCAAAACCCTCGCACATGAGGCAGCGAGCAACGCCGGGGGACCATGATCACAACTGTAAAGGCTCTGGTTGCTGCGCCTGTCAAGTTGACGTACGATGCCACGCTCATGAAACGCGCCCGACTCCTGATTGCCGCAACCTCCTTGCTAACGGGCGTCGCCATTTATGCTTGGTGGAATCACCCAGTAACGATCGACATGGCTGGCTACGCTCCGAGCGATTCACTTGCGTATATTGAGGTCAACCATCTCTCTGATATCGTCTCCGGCATTGCACAGACCGAGGCGTGGAATTCATTTGCACCCATCGCGGGAAGCAAGGCAAATCTGCAACGCTCAACCTGGCTAAGTCGCATCGCTCTTTGGACAGGAATCGGAAACGCTGAAGAAGTCATTCTTGCTCGATCTCAGTTCGCTCTAGTGGTAGTAGGCCTCAACTCCTCCGAAGCGCAATCGACTTTATTGGTTCGGCCGTCCGCGGCGCTGATTATCGAGACACATACCACCGAAAGAAGGATCAGGCCTGCAATCGAAAAGCGAGTCGCTGAGCTGGCGCGCAAGGTCTACCCACAATCAACGCTAGAGCGTAAGACAGTTGATGGCTTGGCAATCACGCAGTGGGTATCGCTGGAGGGTCGGAGCATTGTTCTCGCCTTCTGGAATTCGGAGGCGATTGTTGGGAACGACGAGAAAGCGGTGCTGGCATGCATCGCCGTGCGACGTGGAACGAGTAAGAGCCTTCTTAGTGATCCCGACCTACAGTCAGCGCGCGCGCGGCTCCTTGGTGACAAGGCCGTCGCATTCGGTTATGTCTCGACTGTAGGGTTGGGGAAACTTCTTGCGACCGTTGCTCCCCTGCAAGTGGAGGGGCTATCAACTGGTCCACAGGCCCAACGCATTCTTACAGGTCTTGCCGGCAAACTATTTAAAAGCGCCGCGTGGGCCCTTCAGTTTCGTGAAGGACGATTCGAGGATCGTTATTTTCTGGCGCTGCCTTCTGACTTAGCCGACCGCCTTAAAGATGCAACAGCTTCCGGAGGCGAAGAAGAACAGAACCTGGCGCTTTTCTTGCCGACTGAAACCCATTCATTTACGAGCTACAGATTTAGAGATCCCAGCGCAGCGTGGCGCGGATTGAATAGCGCTTTATCCTCACGCCTCGACATCCTTGGCGCCGTGCTGGTAAATCCGATGCTCAAGGCAACCCTGGAACCGTACGGGATTAACGATCCAAACACATTCTTTGATTCAGTACGGCCACCGATGATTACGGCAAGAATGGATGACGATGATTCTAGTTCCGTTCTGATCGTAAAGGTCGGGGATGAAGAAAGGCTTCGACGGCTCGCTAATGATCGCCTCGGCCGCAACCCGACAATTGAAAACGTCGGTAGCTATCAGGTGCTCGTATCGGAGAATCCGGACTCATACGCCGCTGCGTTCGCAGAAGGATTGCTAATCATGGGTCCAGCGCAAGTTGTCCGGCGCTGCCTGCTAGCGAAGGCGCAGGGGTCAACCCTGGACTCAGAGCCTTCTTTCAAACGAGCCTTTCGGATCCAATCCTCATTACCAGTTTCGGTTACCTACGCGCGAGATGATAGGTCGACCGCTTTATTCCTCTCCACTATTACTGGTTCATCATTCGCCAGTCACGAGGATTCTCTGCGTTCCCTTCCCTATGCCTCCGTCTGGACGACGATTACAAATGAAGGGTTGGAGCGAGTGACATACTCCCAGTCGGGCCTTCTAGGAAACTTGGTGGCTCATTTTGCTCCAGAAGCGGCGAAATGACGGACTACCCTACTCTCTTGTTAGCGACGACGAATCCAGGAAAACTGGGCGAAATCACACTCATTCTGGCTGACGTCCCCTTCCAACTCAGAACCCTTGCGGATCTTGAAAACATGTCGGCGGTTCCGGAAACAGGAAGCACATTCCGCGACAATGCGGTATTGAAAGCGCGAGGATATGCGTTGCAGGCTGGGGTCAATACGATCGCGGATGACTCGGGGCTGGAAGTTGACGCACTTGATGGAGCCCCGGGTGTGCTTTCCGCGAGATATGCAGGCACGGACGCTTCCGACGCAGAGCGCGTTTCGGTTCTTCTAACAACTCTATCGGCTGTGTCAGACAATCAGCGAACAGCTCGTTTCGTTTGCGCGAGCGCTATTGCATCTGCGGACGGAAAGATAGTTCATACGGCTGAAGGCAGATGCGAAGGACGAGTCATTTTTCAGCCGCGTGGCTCAAATGGCTTCGGCTATGACCCGGTTTTTATTCCCGAAGGGTACGATCGCACCTTGGCGGAACTAAGTGCTGAAGTAAAGAATCGCATCAGCCATCGAGCTCGCGCGCTGGCAGCTTCTCGTGAGTTTCTTATGGGGTGGCGTTGGTAACTCCTGCCTTGGCGATGCGCTGGACGTATCTTGACCGGGCACTGACGCGCCGCTAGAATGGCCTACTTGCTTTCTGCTCTTTAGCGACAGACAGCACTCTTGCGGGGCGTAGCACAGCCTGGTAGTGCGCTCGGTTTGGGACCGAGAGGTCGGAGGTTCGAATCCTCTCGCCCCGACCACTTTCTGTGGTTGACTGGTGGTTGCCCGCTTCGACCGCCATTTTCGCTAGATCAAAACAGAATCGTCCACACACGAAACAACTCGTTACTGAAATACCCTATTGGTAAAATCGGGGGACGATTACGTGGGATCGACGCTCTACGTGGCGCCGCTGCCCTCGGCGTGGTGCTTTACCATGAAGTCGGCTCAAAACCCCTTCCCCGCGTCGGCCCGGTTGCGACGTGGTTTACGACGCCGCTCTGGGCCGGGTCGTCGTTCGGTTACGCGGGTGTTTTTCTGTTCTTTGTGATCTCTGGATTTTGCATCCATCTCCAATGGTCAAGCCGGCGCCTGACTGAACAGAACCCGCGCCTCGACTTCAAGGCATTTTGGAAAAGGCGGGTCAAGCGCCTTTATCCACCCTACCTCTTCGCTCTAACCATCTTCCTGGTAGTTGCGGGCGTCACGACCCCATTTCGCGTCAGCGCGATGTATTTGTGGGACCTCCTTCTTCATCTGTTGATGTTGCACAACCTGGATGTGCGCACGACCTACAGCATCAATGGTGTGTTCTGGACGCTTGCCATTGAAGAACAGCTTTATCTTTTGTATTTCGTGCTGTTGTTTTTACGAAATCGATTCGGCTGGCGTCGCACCTTGATCGTCTGCGCAGCAACCCGAGTTGGATGGCTGCTTCTGGCTTTGAGCGCCCAACGCTGGTTTGGGGTCCAAATCCCAGTCCCCGAGGCTGCGCTCTCTCATTGGTTTACCTGGGCGCTGGGAGCGATTGCGGTTGAAGCAGCATTCGGAATAGTCACTCTTCCACGATGGTGCAGCAGAACAAGTATCGGCGTGCTCGCTCTTCTTTCGGCAGTAAGCGCGACTCAACTACTTCCTCTGCTCCAGCCTATTAAGGCGCTTCATGACTCAGCCTGGCTGCTCCTACATCCGCTCTGGGGAGTTGCCTTTTTTATCATTGTTAATCGGCTGGTCGCCGCTGAGAAAAAGTGGCGTGAGTCCCAACGAATCCCCGTGTTTATCCGAGCCTTCGCGGCAGTTGGGCTTATTTCCTACTCGCTGTATTTAACGCATGAATTGGTACTAATGGAGGCCTACCGGTTTGAGGCGCTCGGACTTCCGCCAACGTTTGTGGCAGTCGTAATAATGACGCCGGCGACGCTATTGTTCGCGTGGCTCTTCTTCACGTTCTGCGAACGCCCCTATCTCAGATCACCCCGGATTCGAAGGAATGCTCCCTACGTTTCCGCTCCAGCGATGTCTGCATACCTTTCCGGGCCGATAGCGGTGACAGCTCCGGCCCTCAGCGCTGAACCAGCTCCAAAGTAGCTACGGCACCGATATTCGCGAAAATAGCGGAAAAATAGCGTTTTTATGCAGACTTCTCGCTCTGCGTATGATATATCTTCCCGCATTAGCTTTTTCATTATTATCAGTTGACGGAGGTATCACACCACGCCATGGCGACCACAGCGGCATCAGGCAAACGACGAATGACTCAATCCGAGGTCATTAACTACTTCGCCGAGAAAACCGGCATGAAACGAGCTCAGGTCAAGGAATTCTTTGAAGAGCTCTCGAATTTGGCCTCCCAGGAAGTTAAGTCGAATGGAGAGTTCGTACTTCCAGGGTTCGGCAAGCTCGTCCGTTCTGAGCGTAAAGCTCGCGAAGGACGAAACCCGGCAACCGGTGCTACGATTCAGATTCCGGCAAAAACTACCCTCAAGTTCCGCGTCGGAAAATCGATGAAAGACACGGTTCTGCCGAAGAAATAGTCAATCGGTTTTCGATGCCAGCAGAACTAGGTGTCGCTACCGCATTCGAAAGGTTTACGGCACCGAACATAGCCGCCTTCGTTTTTGCGAGGCTATGGTCGGTGCCGCAGTTTTTTGGCCAAAAGCCTCCCAAAAGGGCCCAATCACGCCTATTTAGACCATCAGACAACCCTCTGGAATTCGACCCCCCTGCCCGTTAACTAATGGAAAACTTTTGTTTGCTTTTGCCCGGAGCCACGGTTATAATGTCCAGTTTTCCAAACAAGCTGGGTTTTATCTGGAGCGAACTACGGGGCAGGTCTGTGTCAGAAACGAGTTAGAAACGCAATAACTTTGCATCCGATTTGTTTGGAAACGCATCTAAGATTCACTTTGATAAATACATTTTCCGAATTTCTTGCAAGGGCTACAGAAGCACAGATTCGGGTTAGAAGAAGGAGCGAGATAAACGTGGTTTTCGACAGACATCTGCCGCTTAATCAGCGGCTACTCAGAATCGATCATATACAGGCGCGCCGGTACTCCAAGTTAATGGGTACAGCTTTGGATATTGCTACTGAAGGCATTCTCCGCCACCTCGGCGCATGTGATCGAATGGATGTTAATCCTGACACCTCCGCCGTGCGCGAAATCATCGACGACGCACTGAACGGCCGCCGTGTCTTTGCGGAAACAAGCGAGCAGACAAAAGCCGCCTAAGACTGGTCGCAAGTCATCGAGAGACCGCTGCATTCATTTACAGCGGCCTCTTTCTTTTATAGCAGTCCGCTATCAGCCGATGACTTGATCTATTATCCGTGCGTGATAACATCCGGTCTCTTGATGGATGCCCCTGTAGCTCAGCGGATAGAGCATCTGCCTTGTTGGAGCCTTAATGAGGAACGGCGAAGTCATTAACTCATTAAGTGGACGGCCCTGTATGCGAGAACGCCCTGAGAGCCTCTGATACTCGTGTTATTCGAGTAACAATTCAGTAGGATTGGGTAACCCGCAGGAAACCGCGAGCCTTACAAGAGGCGGGATCCTCAGAGACTATACGGGCCGGGGCTGCAATGCCTAAGATATAGTCCAGCCAGCAACTCCGGAATGTCGGACGGTCAGGGAAACCTGATGCTGGATGCTAAGCAGAGGGCCGCAGGTTCGAGTCCTGCCGGGGGCACTTCAAACCGCGACCTGAGCGCGGACATTTGTGGCGGCTATAGTTCAGTCGGTTAGAACGCCAGATTGTGGATCTGGAGGTCGTCGGTTCGAGCCCGACTAGCCGCCCCATTACCAGGATTGCAGAACGATTGGGGATCAAGTCATGCCAGAAGAACAAAGGACCGCAAACAATTCCCAGACCTATCTGGTCGACGCTGACGAATTCAATTTTGAAACGATTGAAAAAGCGAACGGACAAGCGACGGTGATTCGCTTTGCGTTGGAAGATCCGCGCTACCACGCCGGTGATGTCTTGCTGGTCCTATCGGGAAGTGAAATTCACTTTCATGGCATGATCGCCAGCATCGCTGACGGTTGGGCTACTGCTTCCGATAAACGTGGTTCACTCCTACCCGCCACGGTCCAATAGCCCTTCATAGTCTTAGCAATTAATCTTCCTGGCCGGCTGGTTAGCCTAACGTGTGTAACCAGCGGGGTGGCGGATCTCTATATCCGGCACCAGCGCTTTGACTTCAATCCGGTGGAACCCTTTTTCCGGATGCGTCGAGAGATAAGTGAGAGCAATTTGCCTTCCCAGCGAAGAGTCAATGTCCCTCAGAAATTGATCGAAACTAACTGGTGCGCTCATTCCCTGAAAGAATGCGCGGCCGCCGGTCTCGTTGGATAAGCGTTGCAGGGCGCTTTGCGCACTGCCGGTAAGAATCGAATTCCCCCGGGATGATGAAATGACGCTCGGAGAGTAGATGGAATAAATGGCGACGCTGTGACGTTGGGCTTCAACGATGGCGCGATGCAGATCCAGACTCTGAATGGTTGAAGTGGGATCATCCCCATGCGAAAGATCCAAGCCATCAGAGATCACCAGCATACCCCGCCGCCCCAGGGGCTGTGACTCAAATCTCTTCAAACCCTCACGGATTTGAACATAGGGATCGAGCGTAGCCGCGCTCGCGACGCCGTACGGAATACGCAGCGACTTCGCCGCTCGGTTTAGATCGGTGGTGAACCGCTGCCGGACATTGATTGAGCCACCACGAATGTAACCAACCAGCACTCTAGAGCCAGGCGGTAAATGTCGGATGAACTCCGCGATGGTCTTAATCTCGTTGCTTACGGATGAAACCAGATCGTCCTGCACCAAAACTGCAAACGAAAGCGGCGCATCAGCAAGACTGCGGATCGAAATGGAGGACTGTTCGTCGCCGTCTTCATGCACAACCAAATCCACCGACTGCACTTCCTTAGGCGGATTCGTTTGACGAACTCGGATCGTCACGGGAATGGTTACCGGCTTTTCCGGGCCGCGCCCGGGCCGCCTGACAGATATGTTCCCTCCCGGCTCCTGCGCCCGAGAGATAGCGGCGCTCGAGAACGAAAATATAAGGCCCAGGGCCGCAACCAAAGTTCGATAGCTAATTGTTCTAATGCTCATCGCATCTCCAGTAGTTTGATTTTACTTTACCGGATTGAAAGAACAAAGGTGATTAGATCGGTAACTGGTGCGGCCATCGCTTACGCGGTATTATCCGGACTCCGTAATTCCAGGGGAACGGCCGCAGGAAAATGACGAAAAAGCCAACCGGAAAACTTAGCAGGAGCGAAGAAAACACTTACAGGCTGCTGCAATGGTTGCCGTGGGTTTCGTGGCTTGTGCTAACCATCGCTCCGGGACTCTTTTTTCTCTTCTACTATTTCACGGCTGCCGAAGATGCGGGCGTTTACCTGCTGATCGCGATGACCTCAATGGGTTTAGGTTCCGCGGTTGGAATTATCGTTGCCCTCGCGCTGCTCTTTTATCGCCGATATTGGGCCGGCAGGCTGCGCGAGCGCCTCGCCGCCGACGGCATTACGGCTGGGGAACTCCCCTGGTTTGACTCGGAATTAACCAGCACGGAACGTCGCGTACTAAAACGAATGCAAACGCAGGACCCACTGCTGGCGGACGCGTATGGCGAAACTCTCGCCCTGCGCCTAAATGCCTCGCGCTTCATTGCGCACGCTAACGGCCAACTGCTGGTAGTGCGGCAACAGATCTCACGCGCGTCGAACATCAGAGGCGCGGACACCACCTCCCTGCTCAATGATTTGCGAATTGATCAGTCGCGACTCGAGGAAGTTCAGGCTAAAGGGCGAAGAAATCTGGCGCAAGCTGAAACGCGCCTGCAAACGATCGAGGCCGCTGCCAATCGAGGCGCCGGTTGGGCTGAAGCCAACTTGCTATTGCAGCGTTTGGACGAAGGAAACAGTAATTTGCCGCTGGCTTTAGAGACGGCACAGATTGAACAGCAAGCTCGAGAGGATACCGAGCGGGAAATGCGGGCAGCGAAACAAGACTCTAAGTCGCTCTGACAACAACTTCAGGCAAGGCACCGGCAGCGAAATCAATCTTCGGACTTTTAAGGTTCCTTCTCTTCATCAACGATGGCCCAATCTGACTTGATCATCTCTTCCGAATTGGTCTCCGCGATTTCTTTTCTTTCGTTAGCGCCACCGATCGCGTTAGCTAGATTCCGCCGGTAGGTTATAGCTCGGGCCACGCTTTCTTCCACCACTTCAAGCCGAAATGGTTTTAGTAAATAATCGAACGCTCCCAGATCGATGAGGCCTTGAGCGTGTTCCTGATCGCCGATGCCTGAGATTACGATAACGGGCGTGCCCGGATAGCTCTGCAGCACATGGCCCAGCAACTCCAGACCGCTCAAGCCAGGCATGGAGATGTCCGTGAGCACGACGTCGTAAATTTCAGACCGTAGTAAGGTCAGAGCTTTTTCGGCGGTCTCAGCAGCATGACAGAGGTACTGACCCGAAAAAAGTTCGTAAAGCGTATCCCGGATCGCGTCATCGTCATCGACTACGAGAATAGAGGCCATCGTAGAATCCCCCCCGTTATCGATCAGTTTACGATTCGCTCAGTCGGGTGGGAGTCTGTACTTCTTTTTTCTTAATTTGTGAGAGGTTTCCGGTTGAGCCCACGCATACTATCACAGCAACCGTTTCTTTTTTCAAAAAAAGATGCGGCGGCGTGATGGGTGCTCTGAGCTGTCCCATGTCACACCGCCGCTATAGTTAGACCAGCCGGCGTTTATCTTCGACCAAGCGATGCCGGTCCACTGGACCGCACATTAAGCTCCGATCCACTCGGCAACTCGAGATCATTACGGCCCTGAACGTAGACCGATCCTGCGCCACCGCTCGCGCCGATGATCGCGCCGATTGCCGCGCCCTTACCGCCGCCGGCGATAGCACCGATTACCGCGCCCACCGCGGTTCCAATCGCTGCGCGCTGGCCGGTGCGCGTTGTCTGACTGTCATCCCGGACCGTCCCCTCGTTGTCCACGCGAACGGTTTCACCACTCGAAACGCGCGCACTTTCGATAATGCCCGCAAAGCGATAAGTACTACCATTGAGCAGGCGAATGTTATCGAAGTCCAGGGTCATAACCGAACGGCCAGTCAGCCGCCCGCTTCGTTCAACATGAGATACATGACCTTCGATTGTCGCACCACTAAACTGGCCGGGCTCACGCACGGTCATCGTGAAACGGTCCCCTTCTCGCGTTGATGTCGTAGATAACGAATCGTTGAGTGTGGCGACAATCAACTCACCATTGGGAACTACGAAATCACCGTTGGTTGTTACTGGACCGGGATAGTTGCCGGGATAGTTCCCGGGGCCGGTATAGATGTTGAACTGAGCTACGTCCGAGCTCCGAGTGTAGGTGCTTTGGACCACAACTGGCTGCGATAGTTCGGTGGTGTAAACCCGACGGGTAACACTCAAACGTTGCCCACCATCGATCGGATCGAAGGTAACGCTGAAGTCATTTCCCCGATCACCACTTGAACTAACGATTAATTGATCGCCAGACAATGTAGCGCGGGCCCTGACCGTGCGCCCACTGTTTCCAGTCTCGACGCGTTCACGGCCGTCTGCTTCAAACGTGATCTGCGGCGCCCGCGACGATGCGATCGTCACTGTTCGGCCCTGCAAGTTAATCGCCAACTGGTCAGGCGATTCAAGTCGCGCCGCAATCGCATTCAACACACGATCACGATCATAGGTGCGAAGATTTCTCGTCGCCCTTTCCGCCGCATCGCGCGCGTTGTCGCTCCGAGAAGTATCCAGCCGGAAAGTCCCGGTCAGGCCAGTCGCGCCCGGATAAGAATTGCCGCCCGGAGTAACCGGCGGATAATTACCGCTAGTGGGCCATCCAACATTGTAGGCCCGCGCGAGTTGATTCAAATCTGTTCGCAGAAGCGCCCACGAATTGACGGTGCGTCTATCCAACGTTCGGCGTTGAAGGAAATTGTCGATCCGCGCTGCGGTATTCAAGACACTCTGCACATCGCCCGTTGTTGCCTGGCGGCTGTCGAACCGCTCACGCAATCTAGTGGTTGAAAGATCGAGATCACTCGCTAGCGCAGTGATGTTATTTTCCGCTCGATTGTTGATAGAGCTGTTATCCAGGCGATTGTCCAAAACGCGGCGAAACTGGTCCGTGCGATTGTCAATCCTCACTATCAACTGCCGCACTGATTGAAATGTGCCGCGGTACTCGCGCTGAATCTGAGCGCTAACACCAACGGCAGCGAACACAAGTAACAGGAGTACCGGGGTGATCTTCTTGGTTGTTTTCATAAATATGCCTCCACTTCGTTTACTGTTTTGTTTACTAATTCCGGCAGTACCTGACAGGAGCCCGCCGCGGGAGAGAACTTGGAGAACATCAAGCGCTGTGCCGTAGATTCGTGGTCCATAGAAAGCCGGGAGTTGAACTGATTCAGCGCGCGCCCGGCTCCCGTAACTATGGTCTTCGCCAAAGCTGTGTTCTAATTCCATAGCAGTTTGTTACAAATTGAAACCTATTGGTACATGCTGAGGAGGGCCGCAAAAGCCCCGATTTGGGTTAAAAATGACCGTTTGGGTTACTGCGAATAGTCAAAGGCGAGCAAAGAAATGGCAGATTCCAAAGTCGCGGCAAAAGTGATATTCGCGGGCGATGATCTCTTTGTCGGCGTTACTCCCTCAGGTCACGCGCAGGTGCTCGAAACAAATTCACAACGCGCCAGCGCGGCATCGCCGACGGAGTTGCTCTTGATTGCCTTAGGGGGCTGCACCGGAGTCGACGTCATTTCAATTCTAAAGAAGAAACGGCAGAGCGTGACTGACTATCGCATCGAAGTTACCGGCGAGCGGCGCGACAAGCATCCGCGGGCGTATACTAAGATGCTGGTCCGGCACATTGTGCGCGGGCATAAAGTGTCGGCCGCGGCGGTGGCCCAGGCGGTAGAACTTTCGGAGTCAAAATATTGCAGCGTGGCAGCCACTCTGCGACCAACGGTTGAAATTGTTTCCAGTTATGAAATCATCGAAGAGACCGAATAATAGATGAGAGCTTATTACCGAGTTTTAACTGCAGTGGTTGTGACCGTTCTTTGCGCGCTCAGCGCACTAACGATCAACGGACAGTCCGTGAACGATGCTGCCTTGAATGCGGCACGACGCGACGACAGAGCCGATCGTGCTGAGGGCTCCTTCGACCAGCTCAGCGCGGCTGAGCACATGCGTCGCGCAAACGCCTACATGACGAACCGCGCCTTTGCCGAAGCCCGCCAGCACTGGCAATCGGTAATCGCAAACTATCCCACGGATATTAATGTTCCCGCGGCGTTGTTTGGCAGTGGTCGATCTAACTTTCAGGAGCGGCATTACGAAGAGGCCTTACGATTTTATGAACGCGTCGCGCGTCAGTTTCCGCAAACGAAAGATGGCCGCGAAGGCCTAAATGCTTCAGCCTCCGCCCTGCTGCGCCTGGGTAAACCAGGTGAGGCGGCCGCGCGGTTCAAGGAATACGTCCAGACTTATCCTGCGGGCGAGCGGATTGAAAGCGCCTACTTAAATGTAATTGACAGTCTGCGCGAAGCCGGCCAGCAGCGCGAGGCGAAGAACTGGGTATCACGCGCGCGCGAAAGGTTCGCGGGCAGTGCTACGGAAATTAACGCCGTATTTGGCCTGCTGCGTTTGCAGGTTGCGGAAGAAGAGTGGCGGCCAGCGGCGCAAACCGCAGACCAGTTGCTGAGAATGCCTTTTCAGAAGGGCGTGCTGACAACGGTTGATGAAGTCGTTTATCTGAAAGCTTACAGCCTGGACCGCGCCGGCAAAACAGACGAAGCATTGCGCGCGTATCTGACAATTCCGGCGAATTCCGGTTCGTACTATGGCGCTCTCGCAACGGAGAGGTTGCGGACCATGAGCGGCGGCCGGCCGCTGGCTGAAGAGCGCGAGGCTCGCGCTCGCAGCCAGGTCCTTGCTGCGGCGGACGCCTATCCAACTCCCTACCGCGCCGCCGTCTTGCGATTCGCCAAAGGACGAGGCGTCGATCCGCGGCTCGTGCTGGCAGTGATGAAAGAGGAAAGTCAGTTCAAGCCGCGAGCGAAATCACCGGCTGCGGCTCGTGGCCTGTTGCAACTAACGTTGGAAACCGCGGTCAAGTACGCGCCTCGCGCGCGCGTGAGTCATCTCACGGAGAATCAGCTCTACGAGCCGGATATCTCCATCGCGATCGGCAGCGTCTATCTCGCCGACCTTATTCAACTGTTTCCCAATCTCCCTGAGGCAGTAGCCGCGTCATACAATGGCGGCGAAGACAACGTCGCCCGTTGGGTGAAAAGGGCCAGACACAACGACCGTGGCGTGTTCACCGCCGAAGTTGGGTTTGCTGAAACCAAAACTTACGTGTTCAGGGTGATGTCGAACTACCGCGCTTACCAGCAGCTCTATACCATCGACCTTGTCGAGCGTTGATTGCGATGCTCGTCAGCGCGTCAAACCTCGTTAGCGACCGATTCATTTCTCCTAACCTGGTTTCGCAATCGGTCGCTAACGCTCCCGGTTCTGTAATCAAGGCTCCGGGCAGTATCCGCCCTCGAATCCCCTGGCTCTCTCCCTGCGTCCCAGCACATCAGGCTGCGGGTAAGGCCGCGGTAAAATTCCCAGTCGGACTAACGCCGCGCGATACTCATAACGAATTGAAACCTCGCCGGCTGCTCGCGGTTCGAGATCCAGATTCACCCAACGCACATCGTTGCGCACGGAACGTCCAATTCCCGTCCCAGCAGATTCGTCGTCCGGAAGCGGCGCCGGTTGGCTGTTGGAACGCCCGAGCGTGCCGGCTGATGGCGCCTCCTTAGCTGCCTTCGTGGTGTCTTCATCTTTGCCGTCCCGGCGATAAAGCGGTTCGCTGCGTGGCGGCGTTATGGGAATAACCGCCCCCGGCCGCTCGCGGAAAAACACCGCCGAGATCAAACCCAGATTGGCGGTCTGTCCCAACTTCGCCGCGTAAGAATCTCGCTCAGTTGTGAAATAGAACCTCCGCGCTCTTTCGGAGCTCATTTGCCAACCACCGATGCGGATCGTCTGGTAGGGACCAACGACCCACTTGCTGGCGTTCCAGGCCGTTGTATGTTTTGCGTCTATGCTGTTCAAGCCGTCGACAGACAAAGCCACCGCGACGCGTACGGGAAGGGTGTTCCGTAAACTGACCTCGTACTCCGCTCCTTCCAGCGCCTCAACATACCGTCGTCCACGCGCAGAGTATTCCTCCAGCGACACGCCGTTCACCAGGACCTGAACTTCCAAACCGTTGTTAAGAACCGCTGCCCGCTGACCGCCGAATTCGAAAGTCTCGCCAGCAAGATCTGAGCCTGGCGTTTCACCGATAACGCCGAAACCGCGCGAGATCGCCAAGGCCGTCGAAGCCAAAAGCACTGCGGTTACGCACAAGCCAATTCCGATTTTTCTTTTCATTTTTGCCGCTCCTTCTGCAGAAATAGAGCTGGGGTTTGCTACCTAAAGAACGGCGCTTGTTATTTTTTCTTGCAAACTTAGGCCATTTTCCTGCCTCCCGCTAACTTGCCTGTTTTAGGCCTTGTTTCCGTTTGAGAAATCAGGGGTGGGACGCTACAATTGCGCGACTCCTGACAGCCCATGGGCAACCGTCGCAGCTTTAACACAATTAAGCGCTCGGGTAACGTTTGCCGGAGAAACATGTATGGCAGAGTACGCACTGACAGCTACGACCACCGAAGCTCCCGCAGGGACCTTCTACGATCGCATCGCCGGCCTGTACGATTTGACGTTCAAAGTCAACGGCTATGGGCGTTCGCTGGACCAGTATTTCCGTGATTATCCGCCGCCGGTATTCCCCGGCGCCAGGATTCTGGACGCTGGCTGCGGGACGGGCCTTTTGACGCTGGCGCTAATGCGAGCGCTTTCATTCCCCGTCAGCATCACCGCCATCGACTTGTCAGGCTCTTCGATCATGAAAGCCCGCAAGGCCGTAGCCGACAGCGGCGACGCCACGCAAAAAGTCAGCTTCATGCAGGGAAATGTTTTGAGCCTTCCCTTCGCCGATGCGTCTTTTGATTTGATCGTTACCAGCGGAATGTTGGAGTACTTACCGCTTGAGGCAGGACTTGATGAACTAGCCCGAGTTATTTCGCCGCAGGGACATCTGCTGAATCTCCCAATCCGTCCTTCAATCGCCAGCACCGCACTGGAACTGATGTTTCGCTTTAAAGCCCACCCACCGTCGGAGGTCGATGAAAAGACCCGCCGGCATTTCCGGGTAGTGAACCACTACCGCTTCCCCCCATTGCAGCTCATAGGCTGGACCAAGACCGCTGTGCTTGCGCAAAAGTTCTAAGACGGCACGAGTTGCGCGATCCACAAATAAAAACGTTTTCAGGTTCGAAATGACTGGTCCATCCGGTCTAACTTGCGCAACAGGCCAGGCCAGGTGAGTTCTGCGCCTTGTCCTACTGTCACTGCCTTTACTTGCGAGGCAACGCGGTCCAGAACCGGTTTAGCAATCGCAACCAATTCTCTTCCGCCCGTTTGCGCCAGAATCTGAATCCGGCACGAATGTTCCAGGATGAACATCCCGAGGAAGGCTTCCGCCACACTCTTACCCACGGTTAGCAACCCATGATTTCTGAGAATCATATGGTTCTTGTTGCCAAGGTCTGCCACTAAGCGCGGCTTCTCTTCTTCATTCAGCGCCAGCCCTTCGTAATCGTGATAGGCAAGCGAAGCGAGGGCTACCAGCGACTGTTGCGAAATCGGCAGCAGGCCGTCCTTCTGCGCGGAGACCGCGATGCCGAATTCCGTGTGCAGGTGCATGACACACAGCGCATCTTCGCGCGCCGCGTGTACGGCGCTGTGAATAGTGAAGCCGGCGGGATTGATGAAGTGCGGCGTGTCCAGCACAATCTTTCCGGCAAGGTCTACTTTCACCAAACTGGACGCCGTCACTTCCTCGAACATCATGCCGTAGGCATTGAGGAGGAAATGGTGGTCGGAACCCGGCACGCGCGCAGAGATGTGCGTGAAGATCAAATCGTCCCAGCCGTAATGCGCAACCAGGCGATAAGCCGCTGCAAGATCAACTCGAGCTTGCCACTCTGCATCCGAAACCTGTTGCCGCACAGATGAAATTTCCGCGGACTGAGAAACGCTCATAAGGTGATAGCGCTTTATGGAAGTCTAACCATCAACGGCAGACTCTGAGCTTTTATGTTGTTCGGGCCAATCTCGACTTGCCTCGGATGGGGCTGGCCATCAATCTCCAGCACGAAGCGAAGCGATGTCGCGCCATCGCCCACTTTGAAGTCAAAGCCATCGATGTCATTGTTCGTTCTGGCCAAAAAGATAATGCGATAGTCGCCGTCTTTGTCGATCTTGTCCTGCTTCTTCTCCACCACCACGGGGGCGCGTCCGCCTTGCCGGTGAACTCCGCCCCGTGGACCGACCCAGACGGCAGGAGCGCGTCCGGGATAAAGAACTTTTCGTTCGCTTTCCACATCGATGCGCTTCAGTGACTTCAGCTTGCCGCCAACTGATTCGACCGAGCCACTGAAGGTCCGCAACCTTCCCATCGTGGTCCAACGAACTTTCCAGGTTTCGCCGTCGCGCCAAAGGTAGTAGCCGAGCTCAGCTCCTTCGGCAAACGCCGGCTTACCGTCAAACACCTTTCCCTGGCCAAAAGCGGTTTGCGCGACCGCTGAGGCCAGGATAAATAGAAGCGCGACTACAAGTTTAGGGGCTTTCATCTTGTTGTCTCCTTAATGAGCAAGTTTAGCCTGCCCTCAACCTTACTTCACTGGCACGAGCCGTAGGATTCGATCGTCATCACTGGCCGGCGTGCCGCGCCCGTCCTTGTTTGAACTCGAAAAATAGATTAACCCATCAGGCCCTTCAGCAATATCGCGAATGCGGCCGTATTTCTTCTCCAGCAGATTCTCTTCGCTGACAACACGACGGCCATCCAACATGACCCTGATCATTCGCTCGCCTAGTAGACAACCAAAGAAAAAGTTTCCTTTGAACTGCGGAAACTGCGAGCCACGATAAAAAGTGCCACTCGCCGGCGCACAAGCCGGAGTGTATTCCAGCAGTGGCGATTCCATCCCCGCACGAGAGTCACGATGATGGATCACCGGCCAGCCGTAGTTTTTCCCCTTCTCAATAATGTTAACTTCATCCCCACCACCGGGCCCGTCAAAACCACTCGGTCCATGCTCTGTTTCGAACAGAAGGTTTGTGCCCGGCTGAAAATCCAAACCCTGCGCATTGCGGTTCCCGTAACTCCAAATCTCCGACCGGGCGTTCGCCTGACCCACAAAAGGATTGTCAGCGGGAACACTGCCGTCGTCGTTCACTCGCAGGACCTTTCCCGCAATCGAATCGAGCTTTTGCGCCAGCTCACGCTGAGTGGCGTCCCCGGTCGTAATGTAAAGCTTGCCGTCCGGTCCAAAGCGCAGCCGGCAACCAGCATGAAATTGCGCCGCCGGGATGTTCTCAATAATTACTTTGCGTTCCGTTAGGCCCGTCGGGGTCTCGCGGTAACGCACGACGCGAACGCGCTGGCCGTTGTCGTTGTAAGCGTAAGAAAGATACAGGAGATGATTAGCAGCAAACTGCGGATGCAGCGCAATGCTCATCAATCCGCTTTCGGCCTTCTGCTCCACGTCCGGCACTACAAACAAAGGCTCAGGCTTTAGCTGTCCTTTTTCGTAAACACGCACGCGACCGGCGCGCTCAGTGAAGATCATCCGGCCATCCGGCGTCCAGACAATGGACCAGGGTACTTCCAGCTCACCCACCACTGTTTCAACACGGAAAGCGGTTTGAGAAGCCGTAGATTTCTCAACTTCGCCCGCGCCGCGTCCGGGTGGCGGATGTCCACAAGCGAGCGCCAGCGTGCTCAAGCAAGCTGCAACTACCAATCCCCGCTTGATGCATCCCATGATTGATCGTTTAAGCCGGCTGGTGGTTGACCTGGTCAGTGTTGGATGTATTCATGCAATAGTTTCAGCTCATCGCCCTGCTCGCTCAGTTCCACTCGCAACAGATCGCGCATCGATAGCATACCAACCCAACCTTCGTCGTTGACGACGGGCAAATGGCGACTGCCAATCTGCTCCATGCGTTCCAATGCCTGATGCGGCGTCTCATCGCAACGAATTACGGCCCGCAGCCCGCTTGTCACTTCGCCCAGCTGCAGGGCCGCCGGATCATGACGTGGCACAACCACGCGGTTCAGCAAGTCTCGCTCGGAAAACACGCCGATCAAACGCCCGTCGTCATCCAGCACGCAGACCGCGCCAATCTTTCGCTGGGCCATAAACTCAGCCGCTTCCAGCACACTCGCCGAAGCCCGTAATGAGTAGGGCTCGCGATCACGGATTACGTCCTTAATCATGATCATCGCTGAGTCTCCTTAGCAGACCGTCATGAGCGCCGGGTGCTCACCAATTGAGAAATGCTTTTTTTCGGTGGGGTAGTATAGATCAACTTGGTCGCGGGTTCGAATGGTTATCGGCGTGCTCTCTGATCCAGTTGGACTGTTGAGCCCATCTCATTACGCCGCGGCTTCAGCCCGGTGATCCTGGCCACCAGTCCGACAGTGAAACCGTTAAACGGGTTTCCAGTTTGGTATGGCGCACCCTCACGGCGCTAAGCCGCGGTGTAAATGAGAAAGCTGTTTCGTTCGCTAGGCGAACAGATCACCTTGCGCTGAGGGACGGCGAAAGGTGCTGGCGAATTCTCTTTTTTCCGAACCGACTGTGCGCTGGTTGAAGCCCAGCCGCTTGCAATGCACCTGGAATAGCTGTTCCTGCGCATTCCAGTACTCGCCATGGCCGCGCATCCGATCGCCGAACACGCTGGAGTTGAGTTTACCGCCGCGCGCATCGCGAATGCGGTTGAGAACGCGATCAGCTTTGGTGGGTAACTTCTCGCGCAGCCTCTGTTCGAAGTACGGCGCGACGCTGCCGGGTAAACGCAGCATGTTAATAAACGCGCGTTTCGCCCCACACTCTTTGGCGCGCGTCAGCAGTTCAGGGATGTCGGAGCTTAGACCGGGAATTACCGGGGCGATGCCGATGCCAACATCTATGCCGGCGGCTGCCAGTTCTTTCATCGCCAGAAAGCGTGCGTCCGGTGAAGGCGCGAACGGCTCGACCGCGCGCGCCGTGTCATAATCGGCAAAAGGAATTGAGATAAAAACAGAGAGACTGGCGTCGCGCGCGATCTGTTGCAGGATGTCTATATCTCTTCGAATCAACGCGGACTTCGTTATGACCCCAATGGGATTCCGAAATTCGAGACAGATCTCCAGACACTGCCGCGTCAGTTTGTAATTCGCCTCCAGCGGAATGTAGGGATCCGAGGTGAAGGAAAACATGATCAGATCACCCTTCCAGGATCGCTTCGATAATTCCTCACGTAACAACTCGGGTGCCCTGACCTTCGCGATGATCTTCCGCTCGAAATCTGTGCCGGCCCCGTAGCCGAGGTATTCATGCGTCGGCCGGCTGAAACAATAGCTGCAACCGTGACTGCAACCGCGATAGCAATTCACGGTGTAGTCGAAACCAACGTCAGGGCTGTCGTTGTGGGTGATGATGGAACGCGTGGCGGTTTCTTCGAAGACTTCAATCTTCGCGGCCGGCGGCTCGCCAATCCACTCCACGGAGTGGGTGAGCCAGGGATTTGGTGGATTTGCAACGTAATTCATGGCTACGGCCTATCGATGCAACAGTGTACCGCAGCTATGACACAGCGCAAAGGGCTAGGAGGCAACCCGCAGATTACCTAGATTCAAGGACGGCAAAGGGGAAAGAGCTACGAGCAAAGGGGCAGAAGGGCTTTGCTCTTAGCCTTTGCTTCTTAGCCCTTTGCTCTTAGCCTTGCTCTTAATCTGTGTAATCTGCGGATAGTCCTGACTCTCGAAATCAAGACACTACAGCTCACAACGTGGTCAGGCTTATCGCGGGCCGCGTGGGAGGATGGACTCGATGCTATGCAGCAGAATCGTCACTTGATCTTCTTCGTCGCCGGCGTTTGTCATTCTCAACGTTACGTAATCGTTGGTCACGTCAGTGATTACACCCTCGTACACACCGCCGGAGATGGTCTTCACGTCGATGGTGCGGCCGCGAAGACGAATCAGGAGATTTTCTACGTGTTGGAGATTAGCCATTTGTTTTTTCAGAACCGCTTGCGGCAGCGGGCGGCCCTTTCTAGTTATTCATAAAGTGTACCAGTGCCCGCCCGCTACCGCAGGCGGTTCTGACCTTCCCAGGTCACAAAGAAAAGCCGGTAACCATCCGGATCCTGCAGACTGATGAAGCGGCCACCCCACCCCTCATCCTGCGGCGCCGGCACGATCACGTCCTGATGTTTCAAACGTTCATGATAGGCGTCAACATCCGAAACGCCGAGCACAAAATGAACGCCCCGTCCTCTCTTCAGCATGGTTTCGAGTTGCTGCACCATTGTAATCCGAAGCGCCCCGCCTCGAACGGTTGCCATCGGTGGATCGGAATCAGAGTTATGTGATTCCAAATCGAAGCCAAGCGTCTCCAGGTAGAATGCGATCGACTCCTCCAGGTTGTTGACTTCCAGGAAAAGCAGGTCCAGTCCCCTGACCGCTCCATCTCGTGGTTCAAACATCTGATGGTCAGGCTGCATTGAGAATCCACAAAACAGCGTAAGCGCCAACCAGGACCGTGGCCCAGAATCCAACCTCCTGGACGAAGCGAAAACGGCGCGCCAGATGTCCTTCAGCTAAAGAGTTCCGCGCGGCGCTGAGAGCGGCGTGCGACATGAATATCCCGAACAGAATTACAAAAACGGCCAGAATACCGAGCGGCCAGAGAAACCAAATCCATTGAAAGCGCACCAGAAACAATAGCAGCAAGCCTACGATCAAACACAACAGCGCGCTCAGTCCCTGGCCATAAACACCTACGTCCCTCGCCGTCGGCGTGAAATCAATATCAACTGGCTCAGCCACCGGCCTGCGACGCGAGTGGTCATAAGCTTTGCGCGCTGCGTCATCGTGTAAAACCTGGTAGGCCTCGTTCAGCGCCTTCATTCCGTCTTCGCTGCCGCCGCGATCCGGATGATGCTTGAAGGCCTGGCGCTTATACGAACGCTCGATGTCGCTGCGCGACGCGCTCTCATCGGCGTCGAGAATCTTGTAGTAATCCGTTGACGAATCCAGCGCGCTCATTCTGTGTTTGCCGATTCTAAGTTCGGCTTAGCCCATTTGCAACAGGTGTGTGATTGAACCCGTCATGGTTGAGATGCCTGGCTAACGCGAGCCCCCCCCATTACTGTCGGGCTCCCTTTGGCGAAACCTCGCCAACTGCGGTAAAAGTTATCGGCATGGATCAACTGCTATCAGCCGGAGACGATCTGATTTTTCAACTCGAAAGCGGCTTCGGACTATTGCGCGTGCTGGCCGTGGATCATGAGCGACATGTCTGGCACTTGATGGCTTACGAAGAGTTGTTTCCTGACGTCGAATCTGCTGAGCTGGCGCTGGCTGACGCCTCGGCGTTACACGTGCGGAAGGCGCACATGGCTTTAACGAACCGCGCTTTCGAAAGGACGCCGGCAGCGAGGTTAGGAAATCGGCCCGTCACTGAAAGCGAATTGGCAAGCTATGAAAAATGGATTGGCGACGACGGTGAGATTTCAGACCGTTCGGCGTTGCTCATGTTAGGTATGAGATAGATCGTGTCTGCAACTCTCGTCCGTACCGCCCGCGGACGGCTGAAGAAGGCAATAGCTTTGCCCTCAAAGTCTTCCGCAGCGGCGGCTTTGCCGTCTGACGTGCGGAAGGCCTCCGGCCTTCCGCAAGTGCGTTGGTAAAGGTTGGGCTACGCCCAGTTTTCTGGGGCGCAGCCCCGGTACTTTGCGGTTTGGCGGAAGGGCGGAGCCCTTCCGCACATCAGACTGCGGAGCAGAGTCCTTCTAGCTAACTCTTGAGGCAAGGCTGAGGGCAATGAAAAATATACGGCATTTTACGCAATCCGGACGAACACTACCGCTGCTGTTCATCGTTCTCGTCCTGCCTCTAAGTGTCGCAGCGCAACGCCGCGAGCGGCTGATCGATAACTGGAAGCCGCTGCATTACGCCGTCGAAATTCGGTTGAACGATCAATTAAGCGCGTTCGAAAGTGCCGCCACCACCATTCGCGCCGTCGTGCTCAAACCAAGTGTCGGCACAATCGATCTCGACTTCGGTTCGCTGCCCGTAGATGCGGTTACCGTAAATGATCTGCCGGCGCAATTCGAACGAACACCAAACCTTCTGAACGTGCGCCTAAGTAAAGCGGCAAAGCCAAACGAGCAAATTACTATCACTGTGAAATATCACGGCAAACCTACCGACGGTCTGATCCTGGCCACCGACCGCGATGGGAAACCTTCCGCGACGGGAGACAACTGGCCTGATCGAGTTCATCACTGGATTCCCTGTTTGGACCACCCATCGGCCAAGGCAACGGTTTCCTTCACCATCACTGCGCCGTCGCGCGAGTTGGTAGTAGCGAACGGGGCCATGGAAAGCTCGCGTGGCAATTTCGGCGGCACCACCACCTGGTCCTTCAACGAAGGCCACCCCATCCCGCCTTATTGCATGGTCATCGTCGTCAATGAAGGCGCAAAGATTGATGTGCCGGGCGCGCTGACGCCGCTCTCGTATTACGTGCCCCAGGTTGATCGTGACCTGGCCAGGAAGGGCTTCTCACCGGCGGCGCCGGCCCTAACGTTCTTCAGCCAACTCGTCGCTCCGTATCCCTACGAGAAGCTCGCAATGATCGTAGGCGCCACTCGTTTTGGCGGCATGGAAAACTCGAGCGCGATCGTCTTTGCCAACAACCTGTTGCTCGCGAACCCCAGTGCGCGCATGAGCGAAACCTTCGGCATTCCCGTGGGCACCGTCGACGTCGTCGCGCACGAGATTGCGCATCAATGGTTTGGGGATTCAGTGACTGAGGCGACCTGGTCCGACCTCTGGCTCAGCGAGGGCTTTGCTACTTACTTCGCCGGACTGTTTATTCAGCGCCATGAAGGAGAGCCGCGCTTTCAATCGTACATGAAGCAAGCCGCCGCAACGGCCCTGGCGTATGAGAAGAGAAATCGAACACCATTGTTCGACCGCAACACCGAAGACCTGTTCAAACTGCTGAACGGAAACAATTATCAGAAGGGCGCTTGGATACTGCACATGTTGCGCGGCCGTCTGGGAGAAGACGCTTTCTTTCGTGGCCTGCGCGCTTACTACAAAGCGCACCGCGACGCCACGGCCACCAGCGAAGACCTGCGGATGGAACTTGAAAAAGCCTCTGGTCGAAACCTGAAACAGTTTTTTGCGCGCTGGGTTTACGGTGCGGGTCATCCTACGTATAACTTGTCATACGCGCGGATCAACGCAGGTTCGGTGAGGCTGACTCTGAAGCAGATGCAGGCGGATGAGCCCTTCCTCGATCCGGTGCCGATAGAAATCACAACTGACAAAGAAAAGAAACGCGTCATATTTCAGCCGAAGGCTAAATTGCAAACACTGCCAGTGCGCATAAAGGGAATACCGCAGACGATGATCATTGATCCGGACGGACAGTTGCTGAAGGAAGTGGTGAGTAGTAGTAACTAATGAATACCACCGCAATCAGAATTGGTCCGGGTAACGACCGGGCTGAGGCGCATTTGGTATTCGGCGGAAGTAATGAAGGAACAAACCATGCCGCGGTAGTTGTTCGGCTCGCGATTATTCAACACGTCCAGCCAGAAAGCGTACCCTCCCGCATCAGGATCGCGCCGCAGGTAACCAAAGTATTCCATCAGCACGAACGAGCGGTTGTATAAGGCTGACGCAAATTCAGGTTTGTCCGCCAGGTATTCAATCAGCGAAGATTGACAGAAGGCTTCAACCGGAATGCTGAGGTTACATTGATCGTAAAGCTGGGCTAGTTCACTCTCCAGATTGGGCAGTGGAGCCCCGGACGCCGACCGTGCAGTTTGCGCAAGCGTCGCTATAAACGATGAGCCCTCAGGATACTTGCTCTGAAATTCCGGTCGCCCGGTAAAGTCAAAGACAAACGCGTGTTGTTTATTGGCAAGATCAGGGCCGCCAACTAACTTACTGCGGTCGGCGATGAATTCCGCGTAGGTGGGATCCCTCCCGAGCGTGCCGCGGTAGATGCGATAGATCAACCCGCCACTGTCCTGAAATTCTTCGGACGCAAAAAAAGCAGCGGACACATCAATGCGGCGCCCGTTGGTACAAGTTATATCGCTGCCGCATTTGGTGATCTCGTTGGTCCAATATGAGAGTCCGCCCGAGTCGGGTTCCCTATTCAAGAAATCGAGGTAGTGTTGCCGGACGAAAAACGGAGCGCTGTCGAGAGGATTGATAGCAGGCGCGCTGACGTCGTTGTCAGTTATGGTGAGCGTCGCAGAGGTCGGACTTCCGAGAAAAGCCCCGCCTCCCTGCGGATTAACGAGCTTAAGAATGATGGTCTTACTCTCCTCAACATAGACGTCGTCCACCAGCGGAACCGCAATCTCTTTCGACGTTTCGCCCGCGGCGAAATGCAGTGTCCCAGCCGTTGTCGTGTAATCAGTGCGGCCGGACGCCGACCCGTCGCTGGTCGCATGATCAACATCGACTGCGGTGGCCGTATTGCCTGAGCGAGTGACACTTATTTTCACGCTGCCGTCGTTTTCATTGGCGCTGATTGTGTTGGCGCTGAACTGAAGACTAGCGGGCGCAGCATCGGAAATTCGCGCGATAAAAACATCCTGCCCACCGGCGTTATTGGCCTGCAACGGTGCCGCGGTCGGGAAGTTTGCTGATGCCGAATAGCCGGTCATCAGAACATTGCCGGCAGAGTCAAGCTTAATTGGTTTGGTCGCCGTGACCGTGCTTGCTGAATTTTCTGCAGCACTTCCGCCAAGATAAGTCGAGTACAGAAAAGAGTTGCCGGCCGCGTTGAGCTTCGCCAAAAACGCATCAATGCCACCGCCATATGTTGGCTGCAACGGATTTGCGGTAGGAAAGTTTGGCGAAGCCGTAAAACCATTCACGTACGCTTCACCCGCAGAATTCACCGCGATGCCCGTAGCGCGATCGTCACCGCTTCCCCCCAGATACGTGGCGAAAACCTTGGCGCCGTTGTTGCTGATCCTGGCAACGAAGGCGTCGAAGTTTCCGCCGCTGACCGCTTGCGCCGCGTTCAGGACGGGAAAGTTGGCCGATGATGTTTGTCCGGCGAGGTATAGACTGCCGCCGGCGTTTTCGATGCCGTAGGCCTTATCATCGCCCGCACCGCCGAGGTAGCTGCAAAACAGCAGAGACGCCGCGCCGTTCGCGTTCGTATCGATCTCAGCAACGAATGCGTCGAATCCGCCGCCGAAGGAATTCTGAAAAGCATTCTGCGTGGGAAAATCATTCGACGCCGTGTATCCGTCAATGTATGCGAGTCCCGGGTCGGCCAGCGCCACACCACTGATCCGATCCGTACCACCGCCGCCGATGAACGTCGAGTAAAGCAGGGTCGAACCGGATGCAGACAGCTTGGTTAGGAAACCATCCGTATCGCCGCTCTTGGTGGGCTGGTAGGCTGATGCGGTCGTAGGAAAACCCGTCGACCGCGTGCCTCCAGTCACATATGCATTACGGGAGAGATCAATTACGACCCCGACCGCCGAATCATTTTCCTCGCCACCGAGAAACGTTGAATAGATGAGGTTCCCGGTGGCGCCGAGCTTGAACACAACTGCATCAAAATCGCCGCCGCGATAGGTGGTCGCAAAAGCGCCAGGAGTTGTCGGGAAATTCGTGGACGAAGAGTCGACTCGACCAGCTATATAGGCAGAGCCATTGTAATCGACAGCAATGCCATCGGCCCGGTCGAGGCCCGAACCTCCGATGTAGGTCGAATAAACCAGGGCTCCTCCCGCAGGATCAATCCTGGTAACAAAGATGTCGCTCAGCCCAGCATTTGAAGCGAACGCGTTTTTCGTAGGAAAGTTCGCCGAGCTCGTGGTGCCTGTGACGTAGATGTTGTTGTGAATATCGACGCCGATGCTGCTGCCCACGTCATCGCCGGAACCGCCGAGGTACGTCGAATAAACCAGGGTAGGATCGATCACGAGGGGCTGGCTGTGATCGTATTCCGCTAAGGCAAAACCAATTTCCCTTCGTGCCTTCAGAACATAACGCGCTCCGATCGAAACTCTCGAGCCGCCTATCTCCTGAAACACGATCGGCGGCGGTTGCCGGAACTGTCCGGCGGCTGTATCGGCAATCAGTTCTCCATCTTTGGAAATGCTGAGTTTGGCATCACGCGCGAAGCCCAAACGAATCTGATTCGGATTCCCTCCCGGCGAGACGATGAAGTCATACTCCAACTGCCGTTGCTTGCCGTAGTAGACCAGATCGATGAGCGGGTAGATTTCTTCGTAACGGACTTTCGCAAATCTGTTGACGCCGGTGCGCCAATGGCTGCGGTCATGGCCAATCAGATAATTGGTTTTGCCGGGTAGTAACTCCTGCGCGGTGCCGGTAGCGTTCACACTCGCTCGCACGAGTTTGATGGACGTGGTCGCCGCACGCCTGGCCGATCTATCGCGCTTTGTGCTGGCGAGGTGGATGCGTGAGGCCTGCAAGCGCACGTCGTAACCGTCGCCGCGGGTAACGAATTCGTTAGCACTAATCCCCTGTTCGAAACCAAGCGGAAGCTCTACTAAACTTGCGCGCAGGGCTCTGTTTGATGGGTCGCTGAGGTTTCCTAAACTCCTGATGGGTAGCGGAGTGATTGAGCTGTCCTTCTCCGCACGGGTCACCGAAGCGATCCGAGGCGAAGGCAGCAACGCAGCGAACAACGGCAGACTCAACCCTAACGCCAGCCAAAGACGTGAAGGCAGTCGACGCCGGTTTTTCCTTTTGCTAATTCTCATCGACAGAGTTTCCGCAAATTCGCTCCTGTCAAATCATTCAAACACAACCCTCTGAAATCAAAAAGGCCCGGCACAGTTGGGATAGTTTTGCGATCCAATCAACTGTGCCGAACCTAAGACCGAACGAAAACTCAAATGCCTAGGGCGCCATGAATCCAAGATTCGACGAGGCAAACTTGTAAAGATTTGGAAAGACCGCGGCCACATCCGCCGGCGCCAGTCCATACCAATTTGCGAGCGTCGCCGCATACTGATCCACTGCAGTGGTCGGTATCCACTGGCCGCGATTGCTGGTCGTGTCATCCGGCCCGCCCAGTTGCAACGCGGGATAACCATATGGGAGACCGGTATGGTCGGGCCGCTGCGAACCGTAGAACACTCCGCCCTGCACTGCGCCACCCATGATGAAGGCATGACTGCCCCACGCATGATCGGTGCCTACAGTTGCGGCGCCCGAACCTGACGGTTGCAGTGTGCGGCCAAAATCCGAAAGGGTAAACGTAGTCACCTGATTACTAAGTCCCTGAGCGACCATCTCGTCATAAAACGCGCGCATCGCCTGACTCAATTGCGTCATTAACGAACCCTGCGTGCCGGACGCGGCGCCGCCGCCGCCTGGGTTCGCAGGATCGCTACCGGTTTCGTTCGTGTGCGTATCAAATCCTCCCAACGAACAGAAAAAGATTTGCCGCTTCATCGTAATGCCGGCCGCGTCTTTGATCTTGATGAGCTTGGCGATTTGCTTCAACTGGTTGCCCAGCTGCGTGTTTGGAAACGCCGTAACGTTAGGCGGCGTCGGAATAACCGGCTCCGACTGGTTCAAAGCCGCATCGGCGGTCAACGCCTGGTTCGTAGTATCGGTGGCGGCCTTGACCAAAGTTGTGCCCTGATCTAAACCAAGCAGCGTGCGATAGCTACTTAGTGGACTGGTTGTGTTCGGATTTGCGATCGAGGGTCCATTCCAATTGAGCACCAGCAGATTCGCCAAGGTGGTAGGCGCGGCGGCGATTGCGAGTTGCCGCGAACTAATTCCCGTGGAAAACAAACTCGTGCCCGCCAGCGAAATATTCATCGGCAAAGACACCGCTCCGTTTAGCGAGTTTGTCTTATCGGCAACCCGGCCGCCCCAGCCCGTCTGACCGACGGTGTTTGCCACGCAGGTTTGTTGCTGGGCTACCTGATCGGAATGCGAGAAGAGCTGGTAAGGCCGGCCAATGTTGGAAGCATATTGCGCTCGCGTAATCGGCTGCACCAGCGAACCAACATTGCAAAGCACCGCGAGCTTATTCGCCGCCCAAATATCCATGAGGCCTTTAGCCTGCCCCGCATTGTTCGCCTCAGGCGAGAGATTGGGATGGAACGCGTACGAAACTCCGCTCGTGTTGGCGGGAGTGATCTTCGTGTTGGCTAACGCTGATTTCGGAATCGCAAGGTTCGAACTCGTGCGCACATTGTCATAGCCGTTCGTCGTGCCGCCACCGGTCACAGTGTAATCGTCATACGGGATGACCATGTTATTACAGTCCGACCCGCCGTTCAGGAAGATGCAAACCAGTGCCTTGTAATCGCCGGCGACGTCCACTTGCTGTTGGACCATCGCATTGAGCAGATTCAGGCGCTCCATGCTGGCGACCATGGCGGCGCCAGTCAGGCCACAGACCGACGTGCGCAGAAATTTTCTTCGCTCTTCGTTCATCTCTTCTACCTCTCCACCTGGTATTGCGCTGAGGTCGCGACTAAATAGATAGCTGTTTGCGTGCGCTGCTGGGCCTGCGTCGTAGCGTTCGCATTTGTTATGCCGGTGATGGTAGCCACGATGTTTGTGTTCATCGCCGCCGGCATCGTGCCATGCATCATTCGCGTGTTTAGCGCATCTACCAATTGCTGCGGGGTTCCCGCCAGAGCCTGATACGACGCGTAATTCGTCTGCGTGCCGGACGGCCGGTTGGGATTACTGATGGGAATGCCATTCCCGCCATTCGCCAGAAACAGCGTGTTTACAAAGTTAGTCCGCTTGTACGTAGTGGACGTATCAAGCACGCCAAACTCGGGTCCAAACAGGTTCGTTCCCGGCAAACCGTAATCAGCCGGATAGTAGCTGAACACCGTAGGCGGATTGAACAAATTCTGACCCAGATCATTGGTGTAACTGAACGGCGTACTGGCCAACACGCCATCGCTGGTGGCGTTAAAGGTGCGCAGCAAATTCGTCATGAACAAGACTGGTTCGCGCAAATGTCCGTAATTGGGATCATTCTTCAAATCGCCGCGCGCTTCGGGATCCAAAAGGATTGAAGTGATAACTGCCTTCAGATCACCGCGCACGCCCGAGCCATTGTTCGCAAACACAGCCGCGCAACGCCCGACATAAGGCGGCGTCGGATTGCTGGTCACGAGTTGATGGATCAACTGGCCACAGATGTACGGGCCGGTGTTCGGATGATAGAAAAGGTTGTCAATTGCCTGATTAAGCTCGTTGGCTTTATAAGCCTGCGAGTTCGCCAGATTCTGCGCGCCGCTGCCGCCCGTACAATTTGTACAAGCCGGCAGGACTAACGGCGTCGCATGATTGATGTCGGCCAGCAGCGTCTTTTGCGCGATGTCGTACCGGTTGCTATTCCCGTTCAATGGCATCGGATCGAGATAGTTTGTAACTGCCGTATCGACGCCATTGATGTTGGTAACCTTGTTCGGGCCCAGGTCCCAGCCGGTGAAAACCCGCGCCAGGTTGGCAATCGTTGCCTGGTCGTAACTGGGAACCCGATCACCCTGCGAATCCAGAATCGGCGTTCCGTCCTGGTTCAACATATCCACGCCGATGGAAAAGAGCTGCATTATCTCACGCGCATAATTCTCGTTCGGCGTGGGGTTCCCCCGGCTGCCGACGGAGTTGCCGCGCATGTTCAAATATTCGCCCATGCCGGGATTGAGCGTTATCTCGTACAGCAACGTGCGGAAGTTGCCAAAGGCATTGCGATCGATCGTCTGCAGGTACGGCGCGAACCAACTCGCTTCGTTGTTATTTAACTGCGCGCCGCCGACGACGATTAGCTGATGAAATGCGAACGCAACCCGCTGGCGCAATTGATCGGGCTGGGTCAGTGCATTAGTGAAGAACTGCTTCTGCAGCGGATAGAGTGTGTAGTTGTCCCTTACGCATGTTGCATCGCATGGAACGGGCTGATTGATCGGATAAAGCGGCAGCGGCGGGTAATCGGACTGCACGCTGGGAAACACCGGCGCCGCATTGAATTGCTCATTCAGATACGCCTGGATGCCAATGTCGCGCAGATGCTGTAAGTCGGCATCAGTAGGTCCCCACGTAGCCTGCTCGAGGAATCGAAGACCATCCGGATAAGCGCCCGAGGCCGGTCCTGCGCTGGCAAACTGGGCCTGATATTGTGCGATGGTTTGCGGCGTAACCACCTGCGGGGGAACTGTGGGAGCCGGCGTCGGCACAGCGCCCTGATCGTCAGCCGGGCCGCCCCCAATGTGGCCAATCCCCACTCGCACGCGATTGCTGGAAACTCCATGCAGGTTCAGCCGGACGAGCACGTCCCCCACATCACCCATCGCGTCGTTGAGCCGCAACACGATCATGTACACGCCTCTAAAATCTGTCGTGATCGAGCCGGAGGGATAACTCAGATCGGGCGGAACTTGGCCGACGTATTCGACCACGAGCGAATAGTGGTTATGCGCGGCGTCTTCCGCGTCAGCCGTCAGAGCAGAGACGCCCTCGCCGCTCAACATATCCAGATTTATCGCGAAGATCGTTATCCGCGTGCGCGCGTCGGTGCCGAAAGGCACGGTGGCGGTAAGAGGCATCGGCTCAGGCATCAGAGTATTCAGCTCCAACGCAATCGCCCGCGTCGAAGTTGAATTGCTAATCAGGACGGGAGTGCTCTGCGCGGCTTCAGCGGAAGCCAAAGCGCCCATGCCGCCCGCCAGAAAAACGGCGAGCAACACTTGCACGAGACCTCTCAGGGGAGTGGTTAAGCTGTAATTCATAAAGGTCACACGCTCTCAGTCAAAGGCAACGCGTTCAGGCCACTGTGAGGTTGATACTAGAAGGTGGAGGAGCCACCCGGAAATACGCCCAGGTTCGACACAAAATATACCACGCCAGCCACCGTGCCGGATCAATAACGTTAGACGGCCCGAACAGCCGCTCAGCCGAATTATTCCAAGGGTTTAGGCGATTTTTTCCTGTCGCCGATGGGTTACAAAGAGGTGGGCCGCTCGCAGCAAAGACTAAATCGAGATTTGCGCAAAAGGTGGACACAAATGGAGACGAAGCAAAAACGGCCGCGGATCGCCGCAGCCGTTAAGGTCTGATGTAAATGGTCGGGGCGAGAGGATTCGAACCTCCGACCTCACGGTCCCGAACCGTGCGCTCTACCAGGCTGAGCCACGCCCCGACAAGAGACAGCGATAATAGGGGAGCAGGGCGGAAGTGTCAAAGCGCTGCAGACCGGGCGCAGGAGCGACCGGCGTTCGCCTGCATTGAAACTCAGTTGTTCTCAAACTTGGGCCCCGTCGCTACCGCTTCCGGTTCTGACTTCCGCTTCCCTGTCCTGCTTCAGATGTTTGAGGTGGCGGCGGATCCACCAGACGGCGGCTACCACGATGACTGCGGCCACCAGGAAATCGAAGCGGTGGAACCAGGTCTTTAGAGTTTCATCTTTGTTCCACTGCTCACCCAATTTCTGCCCGACGTAGGCCAGGCCGATACACCACGGCAAGGAACCGGCAAACGTGTAAATGATAAAGCGCGGGATATTCATTCGCGCGACGCCGGCGGGGAATGCGATGAATGTGCGAATAGCCGGTAAGAGGCGCGCAATGAAAACGATTGCTTCGCCATATCTGTCGAATAAGCGATCAGCTATGTCCAGATCGTGACGTGACAAGAGTATGTAACGGCCGTACTTCTCAATCAGCGGACGGCCGCCGTACATGCCTGCCCAGTAGGCCAACATCGATCCGAGCACGCAACCCACGGCGCCCGCTAACCCAACCAGCCAAATATTCATCTGCCCGGTTGAGACGAGGTAGCCCGCAAACGGCATGATGATTTCTGACGGCAGCGGAATGCAGGCGGATTCAATCGCCATCAGCAAGACAATGCCGAAATAGCCAAGCGCGGAAATTGTGGCGATGATAAAGACCGAAAGAATTTCTATTATTTTGCCTATCATTTTTAAGTAGCCAACGGTTTGCAGGCAGGGATGCCTGCGCTCCTTATCCCGCCCAGCCGTGTTGTCCGATCAGGGGCACGAAGGCGCATGGACCATGTTCTTCAGTTTTCTTTCCTGCTTCAGTCTTTATCACCCGAGTCAGAATTTGCGACTCGCGAGTCTGACCGACGGGAACCACCAGCCGACCACCAACTTTCAATTGGGCCACCAAAGGATCCGGCACTACCGGCCCGCCGGCGGCGACCAGAATGGCGTCGTAGGGCGCGTTCGCGGCCCAGCCCATCGTGCCGTCGAAACATTTTATCGTCGCGTTATGAATTCCGATCTCGCGGATGCGCAGTTGCGCCTGGCGGGCCAAATCGCCGATGCGCTCAATCGCATAGACCTGCGCGGCTATTTTTGACAGCACTGCAGTTTGATAACCAGAGCCCGCGCCAATCTCCAGCACCCGACTCTCTCTGTCTAATTCCAACAACTCCGTCATACGGGCGACAATGTACGGTTGTGAAATCGTCTGGTTCCCGCTGATGGGCAACGCGTGATCACCGTAAGCGCGGCCGCGCAATGCCTCGGGCACAAAAAAATGCCGTGGCACAATGCGCATGGCCTCGAGCACGAGCTGATCGCGAATGCCGTAATGATCGCGCAAACGCTCAATCATTCGCTCTCGCGGAATGCGATAGTCTTGCTGGGTTGGAATCGGCCGAGGTGGTGTGGAGCTCAAAGGCTTCTTCGCTGGTCGAGTTAAAGGTCCTAAGCTTGCTCAGTCTGCAAAAGTTCCTGCCCCGCCGCGTCGGTCCAGGAATCAAGTTGCGTCAAAGCGTCATGGTCCGTCATGTCGGCCTTCAACGGCGTGACTGAGACATAACCGAGTTCGATGGCGCGATAGTCGGTGCCGTCTTCGGCATTCGAGCGAAAGTATTCTTCGCCGATCCAGAAGTAGGGTTTGCCGCGCGGATCGATATGTTCACTGATAATAGTGCGCGCGTTCTTAATTCCTTGACGCGTGATTCGTACGCCTTTGATCTCACCTTGCGGGATGTTGATATTCAGTAACGTGCCATCCGGCAATCCTTCGCTCATAATCTTGCGCACGGCGCTGATCGCAAAGCGCGCGGCTTCGGTAAAATCGAAGTTTTCCCGGGCCACCAAACTTAAAGCGATTCCCGGGACGCCCAGAATTGTCGCCTCCAGAGCTCCGGCTACCGTGCCCGAATAGGTGGCGTCGTCACCCAGGTTGCCGCCGTGATTAATACCCGACACACAAAGCTGCGGCCGCTCTTCTTCAGGCAGAATCTTATGCAGCGCCAGCGTTACGCAATCGGTCGGCGTGCCATCGACGGTCCAATGCCGCTCGTCAATTTGCCTGATGCGAAGCGGGCGGGCCAGAGTCAGACTGTGCGAAGCGCCGCTCATTTCCGCCGCAGGCGCGATCACATACACGTCGCCTATTTCGCTTAAGGCGCTCTCCAACTTGATGAGCCCATCGGAGTGGATGCCATCGTCGTTTGTTAAGAGGATACGTGTCATGATCTAACGGCTCACACTGCGGCACTCGACTCTGCGCGCCTGGCAAGCGCGCGGCAGTTTCCACATGGTTTCGGAAAGTAATTCGCTGGCGGGAATCCGTGCGTTGGCTCTGTCAGGACTTGCGTAAAACCCCTGGGATTAGTCGCGCGGTGGTCGCGGGCGACCCTTCTTCTTATTGCGTTTGCGCGCTAGGGCAGATTTCAACTTCGCCTTCTGGCCCGGCGGCATGAAGAACGCGTGCCGCTTGGCGTCCTTGATAATCTCTTCGGTCATCACCCTACGCTTGAAGCGACGCAACGCGCTCTCTATCGATTCGCCCTGATTAACATTAACTATCGCCATTCAATTCTCCACTTCTCACTATTACTAAATAGGTATCGTCCGGATCAGAGTTGCCTATTTAACACGCCTTGCCGCATCCGGGTCAAGCGCACATGGAAACCCCGCGACGGCGCTAAGCCAATTCGCGGGGTTTTCAGTTATTACAGAACGACTTAGACCGCAACCGTCTCAGCCGATTTGCTCCGGCTCAGGCTCTGAATCTGCACCGGCTTCGGCTCGCTGTCTTGCTTGATTTCCTGCTGCTTCAGGACCATTTCCTGGTACATCTTGCGCATCATTACGGCTTCTTCGTGCGCGGTCTTGGGACCTTCCATCTCGGGCTTGTTCGGCCGCGACAAATCGACGTCATTCAGGATCAGGCTGTGCGTACTGTCCGCCATGCCCACATCCTTGCCGCCGGCGAATACTTCGTGACGGCCATGCTCCTTGTACCACTTCGCCACCGTGGCGTTCTGGTGCATGTTCTCAATGATGTTCCGCCAGCCGATGCCGGTGTTGTAAGCGCAGAAAGAAATCTCGCCTTCCTGCGTACCGTACGGAATGATGCACATTTCCGTGCGCCGGAAGTCGTAGTTGAACAGATCCTGGAACCACATGCCGGCGATGAAAAGGAAGTTCCAGCGATCGGCGCGCCGCTTCTCGATGTCCGATTTCGTGCGCTTGCCGTCAACCTTGCCATAGTCCTTGCCCGTCAGGCCGAAGGACTTATCGAACTTTTTGAACAACTCCGAGAGGGTAAACTGCGACGGCGATTTATACGGATTGTAGTGCTTCAACAGCGTCAATCCCATCATCAGGTTTGACATCCATTTGCCACGGCCAGCGTCCGTGATCTTCTGCATGTCTTTCACCAGGCCGGGAATGTTCAGGAACTCCGGCACCGGGCGCATTTCCTTCGTTTCCTTGTCAATCATCACGGCCGTCCCAACGCCACAGTTCGGATGGCAACCGCATGAGACCTGACCCCATTCGGCCTGTGGTCCATGTACGAGATCGGCAAAGTCGGCGAACGCTCCCATCAACGACAGCGGGAACCAATCGCGCGTCGGCTCAGTAATTCCCACCTGGTCTTTCACATCATGCGCCAGGTGCGACAACGTATAGCGCTGTTGCAGGCGGCGTTCCGGCGTGATTTCTTCATCACGACCCGTGAACGAAACGGGCTGGAACGAAAGGAAGGCAATCTTCTTCGGATTGTCGAGCGCAAAGCGAATGATCGATCCAACCTGATCGTTGTTAATGCCGTTGACCAGAGTTGTCACCAGCACGATCTCGACGCCGGCTTCATGCAGGTTATTGATCGCGCGCAGCTTCACATCAAACAGGTTTCCTACCTGGCGATGGCTGTTGGCGTCATTCCCGATACCATCGAATTGCAGATAGGCGTAACGCAGACCCGCTTCGGCCGCTTCTTTGCAGAACTCTTTGCTCTTGGCAAATTCGATACCGTTCGTAGCGCACTGGACGCTGTTGTAGCCAACCTTGCGCGAGTACTTAATGGCTTCGATGAAGTACGGAGAGATGGTCGGCTCACCACCGGAAAACTGGACCGACATCTGCCGGCGCGGTTTGATCGAAATGGCGTTGTCCAGAATCTCGCGGACATCTTCCATGCTCAGCTCGTGCACGAAGCCAACCTGATTCGCGTCCATGAAGCATGGGTCGCACATCATGTTGCAGCGGTTGGTGAGATCGACCGTCAACACGGAACCGCGACCATACTTGATCGTGCTGGTGCCGTGATTGTGCAGCTTCTCATCGTTGTGCGCCTGGATATCGCGACCGGGAAACATTTTTTCGACGTGATGCAGAAACTTTGCGTCGACCGCCATCATGTCTTCGATGTGACCATGCTCCGGACAATCTTTGGTCATCCAGATCTGGCCATCGCGCTCGATGATCTGGGCTTTGATTTCGCCGACATGCTCATTGATAAGCATGCTGACTTCCTTCTTACCCGAGACGATGTCCTCGCGAGCCTGGATTACGCACTGGGGACAGAGCGAATCGGTGGTGCGGGGGAAGCCCAGCGTCGGCTTGGTTTTCTGCCACGATTTCAAAAGGGGCTTGTCCGACCACTTCGGCGTGAACGCGGGGTTCGGCTTGTACTTGTTAACCGTCTGAATCGTATTAAAGAGACTGCCGGCCACTAACGCCAAGCCCTTCTCAAAGTGTTTTACAGGTCGCATCCGTTTTTCCTTTTCCAGTTCGAGATAATTACTTTTTTTGAGCCATAAACGAACATAGTTCCAGCCCGCATGTGCCTTGCTTAATTGTTCAAAGTGAACTTCGCACGACCCTGCGAGGAGAAACTTCCACGATCATTAGAGCAATGGCCGTGCCTCCAGATACTTGATCAGTTAAATGAAGGAATAGAGTGGGTTAGGCTGGTTCAGGTCAAAACCCTTCTCAAAGGCGAGAGAGCTGGGGCGTGTCATCCTGCGTCGTCGCGACCCCGATCCACCGAACCAGGGTCATTCTGACATCGCGGGCTTGGATGGTTGGACAATCCGACAATCTGAGTTATTTCACGGGCGCGAAGTAGCCGATCCGCGTCGCAACATTGAGGGCCGGATTTGAGGCTTCAACTCGAACGCGACGAAAACGACCGTCACGCGCTTTGTCTAACGGGCTGTAATAGAGAGTGTATTGGTGTCGCAGTTCTTCAGCCACTTCGGCGTAGGTCGCGTCCAGCGCGTCGAAACTCTTCGGCTTGTAAAGGCGGCCGCCCGTTGCCGCGGTAAGTTGCTCCAATTGTTGCTCACTCTCATCCAGAACGCGCAAGCCCTCGCGAAGATCATCCATCCGCAGTGCGTTGAAGTTCCTTACCGATTGCGACTCACTGCTCAACCGGGTCAGTTCGGCGATTTTGCTTTCGCGCTCAATCTCAGTGTTGCTAACCACGTAAACAATCGCCTGCGCTTCCAGCAGAGACTTCAACGCCGCTGCGATGGTGGCGTAGCCGCGCCGGCTATCGATGCCGTCAGTCAGAACGATCACAGCATGCCTGACGGATGCGCCCTTGAATTGTTCCTTCGCGGCCAGCATCAGCGCATCGTTAAAACGGGTGAACATGCCCGGCGTCACCCGATCAAGCGAGCGTCGCAGTTGCACGCGGCTGCGGGTCCAGTCCTGCAGCAATTCGATCCGGTCGTCGAACTTGATCAGACTCAAGCGATCGTTGGGCGATAACTTCTCGGCAAAGCCGAGCGCGGCCCGGCGGAAATCATCAAGGTTCCGTGCGACGCTGGATGAAGCGTCGACCATCAGCACAACGTCGACTGGCGATTCGCGCAAGGCCAGGTCGCTCAAGGGTTGTTCCCTGCCGTCTTCGAAGACGCGAAAGTCTTTCTGGTTGAGGGTCGTGATTAACTTGCCGGCGCGATCGCGCACGGTCACAGGGAGCAGCACCTCGGTGGTGCGAAAGGAAATGACCTCGCCCTCCTCAACGTCTTGTTGAGTCTCTGCCGGCCGAGGTTGATTTGGTGGATTCTGAGCGAAGAGATTCGGAGTGACGGCGAATAGCAACAGAGTTAGCGCAAAGATCGGGGACGGTCGAACTAATGACGCGGCAAAGCGTCGATCGACATTTCTTTCGCCGCTCTTCACGCTACTTCGCCGGATTACCACTTTACTTCTCCGGATTAGCCGCGGGGGACTTGGTTGCCGTGGGGTCGTCACTCATGGCCGCTTTCATGGCCGCGATTACCGGTGCGGATACGCGATGCTTATGGAGCTCGGTCAGTTGGGCTCCCGTTAAGTTGAATTCGGCGGGCGACTGTTCGATGCGGCGAATGATGGTGCCTTCGCTGAAACCGGCCTCAACCATTTGGATGATTGATTCGTTGGTCAGCGTCGGGGTCTTCTCGAGTTTCGGCAAAGCGCCGGCTTCGGAAGGAGGTCGCAGGATTCTAACTGTGGCGCTGCCAGTGGTGGTGCTGCTTCCCTCGTTCGCTCCGCTTTCACCTCGGCCACCGCTTTGGCTTTTGGAGCCGCCATTGGAACCGAAGATGTCAGTGCCAGTATCGCCTTGACCTTTGCCGGGCTGCGATCTATTGCCCCCGCGTCTGAAGTCATCGAACGACAGATCGTCGCCGGCAAAATCCAAATCTTCCTGACCGATCATCGCCAGGATAATTTGCTCGCTCACACCGCTGCGCTTCAGCTCAATTAGACGATCGGGCGCCAGATCGAATCTGGAGTGGCGCGAATGAATGATGGCAATAACAGTCTTCTCTTTGAAGCCGGCGCGCACAAGCTTGATTACGGCAGCATTGGTTAAGGGCTGCTCGCTGCCTTGCTGGGCAATAGCCGTACTGCAGATCAGAGTTAAAGCGAGGCATGCGGCAAAGACGGAGCAAGGGACTGACCAAAGTGGCAGTCGTCTTTTTCGAAATTCGATCTTCATTTAATTAGTTCCCGCTTGTCGATCCGTTCCGCTGACGCTTCGCGCGATTTCGTTGCGGCGATAGCGGCCGCCAATTCGCTTCACATAATTTCGCGTCTCGCGATACGGCGGAACGCGTTGGCCAAATTTCGCGACCGCGCCTTCGCCAGCGTTGTAACTTGCCAGCGCCAGGTCAACTCTGCCGTTGAATCTTTGCAAGAGCTGCTTCAAATAACGTGTGCCGCCGCTGATGTTTTCGGCCGGATTGAAGGCGTTTCGCACGCCGAACCGGGCGCCCGTACCGGGCATCAACTGCATTAGGCCGCGCGCTCCCTTGGGAGAAACTACACGGGGATTAAAATGAGATTCCTCTTCCATCACCAGGAAAATCAAATACGGATCAACTCCGTATCGCGCGCCATTCTGCTTGATTAAGGCATTCAGGCCCGCACTGCCGGTGCTCCAACCTCGAAAGCCTTTGGGCGCGCCCGTCTTGGCAATCTCTTCGCGTTCAATTCTATCAATCCGGGTGCGATCGATAAAGACCGAGAGACTCCCCCGGCGGAGCCATACACCGGCCGTAGACTCATTGGCTTCATCAGCCTCGACGCGCGCACCGCCGACCAGGTAGATCCAAACGGGGTTACTTTTGGGCTCAGCCTCGCTTTCTGAAACCTGCGGCTTAACCACTGGTTCCGCTTTGGCGCTCGAAGTATCAGCCATGCCTCGTTCGATCGCGCGCACTTTCGCCCGCTCGACCAGGTAGGTCACACCGTTCTTGCGATACCAAATTCCCTGCGCGCTTTCCCATGCGTCATCGACGGCGATGAACGTGTTGTCGATCAACTTCAGGCGTGGCGTCGCAGTCGCAGCCTCAACTTCTTCGGGTTTGCTCGTCGCTTTTTTCTGCTTTGACGAATGCGAGCGACGAACACTCCCAGACGAACGCCTCAGTGGACGGGCCCCTACCTCAATCGCAAGAAAAAGAACGACGCATGCCAGCAGCAAGAGCAATGGCAAACGCGCGTAAGCCGGATATGTGGATGATCTTCGTTTCATGCGGAACCTTTCCGAACTGGAAATCAGAGCTCAAGTGGTTCCACCATTGAAAGCGCGGGCTCTCGCTGATGATCGCTGGCCAGGAATTTGTGCGACGCGCCAAAGTAGTTCTGCCACGCCACATCGATCAGTTGGAGAGTCAGGCGACGTGGCTGGCCCTCAAACATGCAAATGTCGGTGATGCGATCCAACAAGTCTCGCGGTTCGCAACCCTTCATCTGCCGTTGCTCGGCGACGTATTTGTGCAGCACATGATCGAGCGCGTCGCTGCCATACTCGATGCCTCGCGCGCTCGCGGCCCGCGCAAAAATCTGTGAGTACGCTGCTGGCGTTGGCGGCTCGACCCGGGCGCGATAGCCCATGCGCCGCAGGAACGCCTGATCCGCCAGATCGTTTTCGTCCAGATTAGTGGAAAAAACAACGAGCTGTTCGAACGGCACTTCAATCTTCTTACCGGTGTGCAAGGCAAGGTAATCGACGCGACGCTCAAGCGGCACGATCCAACGATTCAACAAATGTTGCGGCGCCACGCGCTGCCGGCCAAAATCGTCGATCACCAGCGTGCCGCCATTGGATTTCATTTGAAACGGAGCTTCGTAAAAGCGCGCTGCTTCGCTCCACGTCAAATCGGTATTCTCCAGCGTCAACTCGCCACCGACGATCACCAACGGACGTTCAATCAGGACCCAACGGCGGTCATAATCCACCGGCCGCAGATGTTCGGCCAGCGGACGATGGCAATGAGAATCAAAGACACGAATAATCTGACCATCAATTTCAACCGCGTACGGAATCCAAATCGCTCCCGGCAGGGCGGCGTTGATACGCTCGGCCACCGCTGTCTTGCCCGTTCCCGGCAGCCCGGTAAGAAATAGCGAGCGGCGAGAATTGATAACGCAACCGAGGGTTTGCAACAGCGAATCCGGCAGGATCAAATCGCCAAATGCTGCCCGTACGGTCTCCAGCGAAGCCGGCTCAGACGGGATCGATTGCAGACGCATCATGTGCGTGTAATCACTGAGCGAGACCGGTGCTGCACCGGTATAGCCGCACAATGAAACCAGCCGCGCCACGCGGTCCCAGCCATGGTCCAACATCGAGTAACGCGTCGAGCCGAGCGCCGTTTGCAAACGGACCTCGATCAGCTTCTCGCGGTACAAGCCCTGCAGAATGTCTTCCGTTAAAGTTCGCGGCAGGTGTAATCGTTCGGCCACTGATTCGGTGGTTGGCTCAGCCAGCATGGCAACATGCTTCAGCGCGAGATCGCTGAGAAACGCAACGCCCACTCCGGTATCGGCCAGTTCTTCCGGCATGGGCGGCCCCATCACTTCGACTTCGGCTCTGGTTAGAATGATCGTCTGGGTCATAGCGTGTCCTTTTGTGATCGAAGCTCGCCGGTTAAGGAAGTCTCATCTACCGCACAGCGGATGCAGTGCTGGCGTTGTTGGCGCCTGCGGTTTCATTGGCCAGGTTCGCCAGCGTCACTCGGGCTGCCTGCGCATCGGCCGTCCGTCCTACTCTGCGGTACAGTACGGCGACGTGCGACAACGCTAAGGACGATTTCGGTTGCAGTCGCAACGCCGCTTCATAATGTTTGATCGCATCTTCGTCGCGACCCTCTCGCTCCAGCATGGAGGCGACGTTCAAGCGTCCCGTTAGTTCCCCACCGGCGCGCGCGAAGTTTTTATAGGCGTCGTCGTATTTGCCCAGGCGGCTTTGCGCCAGTGCGAGATTATTCAGGATCCGCTGATCGCCAGGCGCTAGTTTTGCAGCGCGCTTCAAACGATCGATGGCAGCGCGATAGTTGCCATTCTGATAAAGCGAGAAACCAAGATTGTTTAGCGTCTGCGCATCCTCTTCAATGCTGACCGCTTTTTCATACGACTCTTTCGCCCGCTCACCCATACCCTTGCGGTCGTAAGCCAGTCCCAGCAGATTGTTTGCTTCCCCAAGCCGCGGATCGAGCGAGACAGCCAGCGACAACTCGCCAATCGCTTCGTTGACGCGACCGGTTAGCAACAACGCGCGGCCGGCCGCAAGGTGATCGCGGGCCGATCCGGATGAGCTCGGAACATTCTTTTCTTTGTCCGCGGAGCGGCTGTCGGAAATGCGTGTGACCGGCGAGCTTTCGAACTTCGCCGCGTCCTTTTCGGTCATGCGTTTGAGCTTGCCGTCATCCTTGCCCCCACCGAAGAGATGGCCCACGGCACGAAACGGAGCGGAGAAGAATCGCGCTACGCGATTTCCCTTTTTCTTCTCGGGAGTCTCACTCGGGCCGGCCTCCGAGCCGCCATCTTCAAGGATGTTGGCTTCCGTATCGCCTTCGCGAGTGATCGTTTGGGCGCTCCAGATCGCGGTTAGGCCGATGCTGAGAACAAATGCGATGGCGACGGCGATGATGGTGCGTTTGCTCATTTGGATCCTCCTTAGTCAGCGACACAGAAAGCTCATCTGTGTCCGCGCGCAAATGCGCTACAACTTCTTCACAACGTCCATCAGGGTGAGGGCGGCTGGACCGAGAATGGCAATGAACAGCGTCGGAAACAGGAAGCAGGCGAGTGGCAGCAGGAGTTTGACTGCTGCTTTTTGTGCGGCCTGCTCCGCTCGCTGCCGGCGCTTGGTACGGAGTGAATCAGAAAACGCTCGGACTGCGCGGGCAATTGAAGTTCCGAACCGATCGGCTTGAATCAGCATTCCCACCAGGCTGCGAAGATCATCCACGCCTGTGCGCTCAGCCAGGTTGTGTAGAGCTTCGTCGCGCTCGCGGCCGACGCGAATTTCCAGGTTAGCCAATTCAAATTCTTCGCTGATGTCGGGGTGAACGTCCTTCAGCTCTTCGCTGACGCGCATCATCGCGGCATTCAGGCCCAGCCCGGCCTCGATCGAGATAACCATCAGGTCGAGCGCATCGGCCAGTCCCCAACGAACGCGCAACTGGCGCGAGCGAATCATTCTTCCCAACATGTATCGCGGCAGAAAGAACCCGGCCACGAACGCAAGCAGAATCCAGAAGATTGCGCTGGTTAACGGATACGCCATCACCGCACAACCGAGTGCGACCGCTCCGGGGAAACCGGCCATCGTCATCAGTTGAATCGCGCGATAGATCGCAGGCGCATCGGGACCGCGGAAGCCGGCCTGCATGAGTTGCTTTTGTAGCTTGCGAACTTCAGCCGCCGACGCCGGTACCAGGCGATTGAGGGGCGCGGCCACTCGCTCAGCGAATTCAGCCCCCGGGCGCTCTTCCACCAGCGACACTGGCGAAACCTGAACGCTGGCGCTGCCTTCACCCAGCCGGCGCAAACGCTCGGTGGCGGCGCTCTGCGGGCGGTTGATCAGCCAGTACAGACCCATCACTGCGAGCGAGATACAAACGAAAGTGCAGATGGTAATGATTAGCATGGGGTTGTCAGGGCCTTTATATCTTGATGCGCAAAATCTTTCGCACAATCAGCATTCCGGTAACTTGCAGGAACATTGCGACGGCAATCAGCATGTGACCGCGCGGATCTTTCCATAACACACTCATGTACTCCGGGTTCATGAAGGTCACAGCGATCGACACGAGGATGGGAAGACCGCAAAGAATCCACGCCGACATGCGCGAGCTCATTGTCAAAGTCTTCAGGTCGCCCATGATGCGGAACCGCTCGCGAATCGTGTAGGCCACCTTCTCCAAAATCTCGGCCAGGTTGCCGCCGGTTTCCCGTTGAATGAGCACGGCCGTGACGCACATTCGTAGATCCAGCAACGGAACACGCTGCACCAGGTTCTCCAATGCGAGTTTCAGCGATAGTCCCAGGTTCTGTTCTTCATAGGCCTTGCGGAATTCCGTAGAGATCGGATCAGGCATCTCGACCGAAACCATATGCAATGCTTCCGAGAACGCGTGGCCGGCGGATAGCGACCGGCTTATCAGGTCGAGTGCATCAGGCAGATTTTCCAGGAAGCGATCGAAGCGCTGCTTGCGCTTGTAGAGCACGTGAATGAACGGAACGGTGGCAGCTACCAGTCCGCATAACAACACGAGGATGATCGAGGTGACCAGAACAGACGCGGCCAGGGCAGCCAGGATTGCGGCCATCGCCGAAAACATCACCAGCCGCGTGACCGTGATATGCAGGTCCGCTTGATCGAGTACGCGCTTCAACCTCGTCGCAATCTGAAGTTGAATCAGCAGCCGGTTGAGCGTGGGGATTTCGCTCATCAGCTCACTCCGGGCCAGCACGACCTCTGGATCGTCGGTGTGCGCCGAATGCAGCAGCGCTTCGGAAAGGCGCTGCCTGAGGCGCGCGCGTTTCGCATCCGATCCCTGCGTCGCCAGAATGTAAGCGCCGAATACCAGGAACAGGGCGAACAAAAATACTAAGAATGAAATCAGCATTTGTGTGGGTGGCACAGACTTCCGGTCTGTGACTCTGTGTTACACGTCTTCGAAAAAGATCCGCGGTAACTGCAAACCGCAGGACTTAAGTTTTTCCGCAAAGCGAGGGCGAATTCCGGTGGCGCGGAAGCGGCCGACAACTGTGCCTTCCTTATCGACACCGGTGCGTTCGAACTGGAAAATTTCCTGCATCGTGATCGTATCGCCTTCCATTCCAGTGATTTCCGAAATGGAAGTGACGCGCCGCGAACCATCGGACAGCCTGGCAACCTGCAAAACAATTTCGATCGCGGCCGCAACCTGCTGGCGCATCGCTCGCTCGCCCAGACGCATTCCAGTCATCTGAATCATTGTTTCCAAACGAGAGAGAGCGTCTCGCGGTGTGTTGGCGTGGACCGTCGTCAAACTGCCATCGTGGCCTGTATTCATTGCCTGCAACATGTCGATCGCTTCGCCGCCGCGCACCTCGCCGATCACAATCCGATCCGGACGCATGCGCAGCGCGTTTCGCACCAGGTCGCGCTGGGTAACTTCGCCGCGACCTTCGATATTCGGCGGCCGCGTTTCCAGGCGGACCACGTGCGGTTGCTGCAGCTGTAGTTCGGCTGAATCTTCGATCGTCACGATGCGCTCCGTTTCCGGGATGTAGCTGGACAGCGCATTCAACAGAGTCGTTTTGCCGGCACCGGTACCACCCGAAATCACCATGTTCAGACGGGCTCGGACGCACATCTCCAGCATGTCGGCGATTTCTTTGGTCAACGCACGGTTCTCGATCAGAGAGTTCATGCGCAAGGGCTCTGCGCCGAAACGACGAATCGATAGCACGGGTCCATCGATCGAGAGCGGCGGGATGATGGCGTTGACGCGCGAACCGTCCTGCAATCTGGCATCCACCATCGGCGACGATTCGTCGATGCGCCGGCCGACGGATGAAACGATGCGCTCGATTACGCGCATCAGGTGATCGTTGTCCTTAAAGGCGATGTTCGTAACTTCGAGCTTGCCGCGCCGCTCGATAAAAATTCTGTCCGGCGCGTTAACCAAAATGTCAGAGATAGCCGAGTCTGCCAGCAGCATCTCCAGCGGCCCCAGGCCGAACAGTTCGTGCTGCACTTCGTTGACCAGCCTGTCCCGCTCCACCGCGGACAGCGGCATCGCCTCGCTGGCCAGCACACTCTCAGCCAGCCTCGAAACTTCCGCGTTCAATTGTTCGGGCGGCATCGAGGTCAACTTGGTCAGATCCATTCGATTGATCAGCGCCCGGTGCAGACGCGATTTCATCTCCTGGAAACTGACCTGACCATTTGAGTCCGCGTTGGCCACAATTGGACCAGCCGCCGTTTCCCTGATTAATCGTTCACGAAGTGCCATGTTGTTTTCTTTCGCCTGTTCTAATGTTTACGAACCAAAACGGCGCGCCATTACTAATTCTGCGCCGGCATTTGCACCCGCTGTCGTTGGCGCACCTGGCTGCTCATTCCGCTTCCAAATCGACTTCCACAGCCGCCGCCGTTTTGGCTGGGCTGAGGTCACGCGCACCGGCTCCCCAACGATGGTCCGGGCGATCCGTTTTATTTCCACGGCGATCTTGGAAGACGAATCCGATTGGACCAGCGGTTGCCCGAGGTTGATTGAATTCACCGCGGTCTGGTAATCACTGGGAATAAATCCGACCACCGGCTCGCCCAAAAACTTTTCTACTTGTCTCAAGTCGAGATCGATTTGCTTGCTCCAGCGATTTACGACGATGCGAATCTTCTGTCTCGGATAACCCAGCCGATCGAAGATCTCCAGTGCTCGTTGCGCGCTACGAATCGCGGGAATGTCGAGCGTCAGTACCAGGACGATGTCGTCGCATTGGTCCAACGCCGCCAGTGTGATCGAATCAAACGTGTGTTGCGGATCCAACACTACGTAGTCGTATGATTCCCGCATCCGCTCCAGCACTTCGAAAACGTGTTCGGGCTCGATCTCGTCGGCAGAGTCGGCCTCGCGTGGCGCAGCCAGCAGCGAAAGGTTTGCCGAGCAAGGCGTGATGTAGCTCTTGATCAGAGAGCTGTCCAAACGAGCGCGACTTTCCACCATGTCGGCGATGGAATACTTTGGATCGACGCCGAGGAAAAGCGGCAAATCGCCGGCCTGCAGATTCAGGTCAACCAGCACCGTCGGCGCCGCGTTGGCGGCCGCAATATTTGTTGCCACAAAGGAAGTTCCACAACCGCCTTTGCTGGAAAACACCGCGGTCATCCGGCCTTTGCGCGTTGGAGCTTCGACTTGCGCGCCACAGAATTCGGCCGTGCGATCAAGCACGGTGCGCAGCTCGTCGTTGTTAACGGGTAGACGCAGGAAATCGCGCGCGCCGGCGCGCATGCTGCGAAGGATTAGATCTGGCGAAGGGTTTTCCGCCGCCGAGATCACCGCCGTCGTGGGCGCTTCGGTGGCAAAGCGTTCAATCAACGCGAGCGCCACTTCGGGGTTATGGCCGATCGAGACGATTGCCGCTGCCGGCTTTAGCCGCAGGAACTCGTCGTAGAGCTGTTCTGCATCGTCGCCGCCGGCCAGCATCCGCGTGCGACTATCAGTGGAGAGGGCGGTCCTGATTTCTTTGAAACTGCCCAGGCTCGTACTGAGGATCACAAATGTTATTGGTTGAGTCATGGCGTGTTTGATCTTGGTGTTTGATCTTCGGTCTTTGATATTTGATCTTTGCTTAGTGCAAACAAGTCTTCGAAGTTCGAAGACCAAAGATCAAAGATCACGTTCTCAGATATTCGGAGGAATCAGACCCACACTTTCTGCCGTCAGAGTCGTGTGGTAGTCGGGCATTTGGATTTTTGTCCCGACGATTGGAATGACGAGTTGGAACTCGTATCCGGTGATGGTCACACTCGCCGTGCCGCCGTCGAGGGTAAAGCCGTCATAGACGACATTGATGTTGCCCGTGGTGAGGTTCTCAACCAGTGGTGTTGTCCCTCCCAATGGATCGCCGTAGACGACTACATTCTTTACTGCGTTTTCGCTCGAGGCCGGATTCAAGACCGCATACCGGGCGCCACGACGCGCGGCATCGGATAGGGCGTTGTGCACCCAGAGAGCGCGCCCAAACTCCAGCACCGCAAACATTGCCGTCAGAAACACGGTGGCGCCGATGGCAAATTCGACCAGCGTCGCGCCCCGTTCTTTTTTGTTGGCCCTAATCTTCATCGCATCACGAACAAAGCAGTGGTGTAGTTAAGAGGTAGCGCATCGTGACGTTGGGTGTCAGATCGATGTTCATGTTCAGCGTCTTCTTATTAATCATCGCCCCCAAGCCAAACAGCGGCTCATACTTGAAATCCGTAACTGCGATCGTAACGGTATGCGGCATGCCGACTGTCTGGACCGCGCCGCTGGCATTTTTTCTGATCACTTGAATGTTCGCCGGCAACAAACCCTTCACCACCGGAGTGCCAGTGCCGGCTATGTTGCCGTAAACAACCAGGTTCTTGGCCTGAGTGTCATAGACGGGACAATTTGCCGTAGTCACGAGATAGCGAGTGCCGACGCGCGCAGCTTTGGCCAAGGTCGTGTATTCGTAAAAGAAACGGCCGAACTCCGCCGTGGCCGCGAACAGAATCATGAGTACCGGCAACACGATGGCTAATTCGACCAGTTGAATGCCACGCTCGTTGCGAACAAAGCTTCGCAGTTGCGCGGCCCGGCGCAACCGGCGTATCAAGCGAATTTTGCGAACTCGAGTGCGCATGTTCTCAGTTCCAATAAAGGTCGCGAAAAGTTATTTGTAAAGAACCGGAGTGGCAAGTAAGGGATCACCGACGGCGCCGTTGGGGTTGTAACTGCCTTTGCCGATCGCGTAACGCTTGTCGATGAATTCGGCCTGCATTTCGCCGCCGTTTCCGCCCGCAGCTTTGGTCTTCAAAAAGAAAGCGCCGAAATGATCAAATTTCACTGTGTTGCGCCCCGGATCGTATTCAGAAAGTTTCACGATCGGGATCAGCACAATGCGGCGGTCGGCAACGCCCGCATGAGAAGGCGCGTTCCAATACTGCGGGTTGTGATACATCGCCTTGTTTTCGGGGTCGCGGGCCGCCAGATACTGCGCGTGCGTGATTCCCTCTTTAACGTTCGTGTCGGGCGGTTCAGCCACTGGATCGAGTTGGCTGCCCTGGTAATCATCAAAACGTGAATTGATGCCAGTGCGAACCTTACCGGCGGTAACACCAGGCTTCGTATCGACGGCGTAGATCGCGCCCTTTTCGGCGCAGGCGTCGACGCCGGCGCCAATACCGAAACCGACATCCACACCGCCGGGACCTGCGACGGCAAGAATTTGATAATTGCCGGGCGAGGGTGAGCCGCCGGTAGTTGCGCGAATGGTGTAGGTCTGACCGGGCACCATGTCCTGATCGATAACCGATAAGGGAATGAAATTGCAGTAAACGTTTATCGGCACGGACAGTCCGGCAGTCGCGCTGGCCGAAAGGTTGTGATTACTTCCCAGCACAAACGAGGCAAAGGACATCCCCACCGGCAATTCCTGCGACTTGACCTGGACAAAGCGAATGTTTGACGGGCTGGCGTGCGCGTCCGCTTCGCTGATGTATGGACCTCCGAAATTTACGGCAAACAAAACGTTGGCGCGCGGGAAGGAAACGTTTGGCGTGGCGGCCTTGTTGAACTCGTAATTGTTCATGGCCGTGACCGCGCGAGTGGCGGCTTCCGTAATTCCACTGGGCGATGAGTTGAGCGCCGCGGCAGCCGCCAGCGCAGAAGCATCAGCCGCGTTCTGCAGATCCGCCTTGGCCAGGTAGAGATGGCTGACGTCCACTCCCAGCCCTACCGCGAGCAGCAGCGAGAGCATGCCGATCGCTGAGAGAGCGAGCACTGAGCCGCGCTCTCCTTCACGAGCCGAAGTTCCTGATTTGCGATTCCGTTTCATAGCCATTCCTCCGAATCGATGCGCAATCAAATCGAGGTGGGGCGTAGTTTTACCGGTTAAGGCGTGACGTATCTGGCTGACTTCACCGGTGGCGGCGGCGGGTCAAGCGGATTGACCGGAACCATCAACGGTTTTGCTTCAGCCGCAGTCTTGGTTTCCACCGCACTCTTCGAAGCCGGAGCGGCTGGAGTGGTCGGCTGCGCCGTAGTCTCACCCTTGATGGAATAACCTGATTGACCCTGAATGCCTTCGCCCTTCGGCTCAACACCCAGCGGTGATCCGTTTTTCAATCCATCGATGCCACGGGTCGCGGGTAAGTCGTCCGGACTGACCGGCTTCACTAACTGCGCCGTCACAAAGAACATCAGTTCCGTTTCATTTTTCTGGAAGGACTTAGACTTGAACAGATTGCCAACCACCGGAATGTCGCTGACGATCGGAATGCGGGAGAGCGACTTCGTTTCCGAATTGTCGAGCAATCCGGCGAGTGCGAAGGACTGACCGTCGCGCAATTCAATCGAGGTCTTCGCGCGGCGTGTGCGCAGCGCTGGGATCAGGAAGCCGCTGAATTTGACGCCGGTCGCAAAGTCGATGGTGGAGACCTCCGGTTCGAGCTCTAAGCGAATATGATCTTCGTCGATGATGTTCGGTTTGAAGTTCAGGCGAACGCCGTATTCTTTGAAAATGACCGTCATGCCCAAACCACCACCGCCGCCACCTGAACTCTGAATAACCGGCACTGGGAATTCACCGCCGGCCAGGAAACTCGCCTGTTGACCATCCATCGCAATCAGGTTCGGCTCAGCCAGTTCGCGGAAAGCGCCCTGGGTTCGCAGTACGCGAAGCATTGCCGCCGTATTGATTGTGCGATTGAACAGAAACAGGTTGAGGGCCGGAGACAACAGACTTTCCAGGACACCGCCGGCGCCGCTGGTGCTGGCTTCCGATAATGAGCTCGGACCATTGCCGCTGTTGATGTATCCGCCCGTTCCGCCCGGGGGGACCGAAGTGAATGACGTTCCATAGTCACGCAACCTGGTGCGATTTACTTCCGCCACGCGGACCTGCAACTGGACTTGCGCGATGTTCTTCACCGGCGACTCCAGCATGTTCACAGCTTTGAAACCTGCCGCTTCGATGACGCTCTGCGCCTGACCGACCGTCTTCGGATCGCGGACACTGCCCGACATCACAACCGAGCCGTTGGCCTGGCTCAGGCGAATATCGTCTTTGGGAAAGAGCGCGCGAATCTGCGAATCGATCAGCGACAGGTTCGCTCTCACGTAAACGTCGAACACGAGAAACTCGCCGCCCGACTGTTCCCAGGCAATGAAGTTAACCTGGCCGAAAGCCTTGCCGTTCACCAGCACCTGATCCGGCGCCACCAGTACGGCTTCGGCAATCTCAGGATTCGAGACTGAGAAGCGACCAATCGATTTGTCAAAATTGATGACCCGCGACTGGCCCACCAAGACGTTAATAGGAACCGCTTCTTTGTTGTTCTTGAAAGAGGCTTTGGTGGACGTTTCCTGGGCCATGGCCGCGGGAACAAGTGCCGCAATCGCTATCAGCGTTGCGACGAGGGCGCCAATGCGCTTTGGGGAACGGGTTTGCATGATTCGGCTCCTTATCTGGTACTAAAAAGTGTTCAAAGTTGCAGCCAGGCTGGTGGTGAAACGCAATCCGGGATTGCGAACGCAAAATAAGTTCGCGTTGCCTCGCTCTGCTTAAGGGAAGTCAACGCTGCGTTTCTTGGCGCCCTCAATCATTTCCACTGAGAATCGTGGGGCCGGGGGCGTCTTGGGAGCAGCGCTGGGGTTGGTCATTTCTACGATAGGCCGTGGGCGGCGAACTGGCTTGGTTTCCGCCGGCTGTTCGCTCTTCAATGTTCCGGGATCGGGCGCCGGCATGGCGTGCTCGCCGCTCAGCAGGGTGCGCTTGTTCACGCCGGAAGTGGGCGTGTCACCCTGGTCTACCGAGTTACGCATCACCAGTTGCAGCTTTCCTTCGGTCGCTGCCAGCGCCAGCTTCTCAGCCTGCTCTGGCGTGACCTGCAAGGTTACGGCCTTGACGCTGCTCGGTTCGCGCTCGTTCTTGGGCTGGTCAATGTTCTGACCGTTGGCCAGGACCTTGATGTTCTGCAAAACAATTTTCGAGATGGGATCCTGATTGAAGCCCTTTTCGTCCGGGATGATCACTACGACTATGTCCACCAGGGCGCCGGGCATGATGAATCCGGAGATGCCGACGACGTCGTCGACTTTGACCGTCATTGCGCGATAGCCTTCGGGAATTACCGCCGACAATCCTCCGGCCGTTCCCGCGGTAGCCAACTTCGCTTCAGTAACTGGCTCACGAGCGGCAATGTTCACCACGGCTACGCGACCGGCCAACTTCTCGATCGAATCAAACGTTCCATCCGGCATCGACTCGCCGGGGTATTGGACCATCATGATCTGTTCGGGAATCAGCTTGGTACCCAACGGGATAGCCACCTTTGCGACCGCTACCGTATTCAGGCCCTTGCTGTAAGCCTGCGCACTCGACAGGTACCGGCTGACAGAAACTGCGGCCAGCAGGCCAAAAACTAGCGCGCCGATTAGCACGATAAAAAAACGTTTGTTTCGCATGGCTTTCGTCTCCCGAGGTTAGCTTCGTTTGAAGTCGCGCAAGGGCGGAATCTCCGCTTCAGGCGCTGAATATCGATAGGGAAATGAGACTTCCCAACATAATGGCAACGCCATAAGGAATGGTGTGGCGACGATCGGCGGGCACCGCGAAGCGCGGCATTTCCCAGCCGGGCATCAAGCCCGCAAAAATCTGAACGACGCGAAACATCGTTGTGCGCACTGCCCGCGCGCGAATCATGGAACACACCGCCAGCACGCCTCCCGTCAGTACCACCACTACAAAGGTGGGAAGGACGAGCGCGCCGCCGATAACCGATCCGATTGCGGCGAAGAGCTTGACGTCGCCGGCACCCATGGCACCGAAGACATGCAGCACAAACATCAAGACAAACGCGAATCCGCAGCCCTTTAAACTTCCCAGCGCTCCCTGCATGCCGCCGAAGATTGAGTTGACGGCTATTCCGCTCGCCAGCGTCACCAGGACAAATGCGTTGGGAATGCGCCGGTAGCGCATGTCGTAATAGGCGATCAGGACCGCCAGGAACGAGAGCAGGATGATGTTTGTGATTAGCAGCGACATTGGTTTTAGCTAGAGTCGGAAAAGACCGTACCGATCCGGGCTTCACTTTCCTGATGTTATGTGGCCGGAGAGCTCGCCGATCTTGTCAGTAATGGCCTGACCGAGCGCTGCGAATACACCCGCTGCTACGACCACGACCAAAGCGGCGGCAACTGCATACTCCGACAGCTCCAGTCCCGTTTCGTCTTGTACAAATCGTCTAATCATTGGGGTACTCGCAAGGCGTGAACTGCCGCGGATGGCAGTTCACGAAATGATGTGATTCACCGGTAAAGGTGAGCTGTCAAGATTATTTGCCGTCCTTGATGTGCGTGCCCAGGTCATTGATCTTGTCGCTGATGGTTCCGCCGAGCGTGAAGAACGCTCCGACAACTGCCACCGCTACCAATGCCGCTGCGACCGCATATTCCGATAGTTCCAAACCAGTTTCGTCTCGAAGAAATTTGCTGATCATTTCGTTAACTCCTTTTCAAGGTGGTGAAGTTGGCGCGCCGGCCGCACCCGGCTAGAGCGCGCCTGCTTCAGCCTTTGGTCTACTTGCCGTCCTTGATGTGCGTGCCGAGGTCGTTGATCTTGTCGCTAATGGTTCCGCCGAGAGTGAAAAACGCTCCGACGACCGCAATCGCCACCAACGCCGCCGCAACTGCGTACTCTGACAACTCCAGACCTGTCTCATCGCGAAAGAAATTCTTAATCATGATCGTTGCTCCTTTAGGTTGACTAGGGTTAAGCGAATGCCCGGATGTCGAGCACTGCGGGTTATTTCACGAGGCGTGAATTTATTGGTTCAAGTGGACCATTGCTCCATCCCCGACGAACGCGTGCCTGGCCACGACCTCGATTGCCATGGGCCATTCGGCGCCCAAGTCCATTGAGAGCGCTAATGGCGGCTCCGCCAAAGGCGAGGGCGACCAAAAGCAGATCGTTGCCATCACTCTGCGTCACTTCCGCAACTCGAGCACCGACAATCAGCGCTGTAGCCGATAAAGGCGCCAACAACGCAACCGCGATGACCGACCAGAGAAGTTTTTGGGAAACCTTTTTCATAAGAAACGTTCTCTTTCTTTTTGCAAGGACCCTAACCACGTGGTCTGTCCTTGCTCGCTCTCCCCTTAACAAGGCCTGTGCCATCACGCTCAGACTCGTCTGACCCTGAAAAAGCAAGCAATCGTCCAGCGCAACCGGCTGTGTTTGTCGCCCCGGGGCAACACGCTCAACGATCAGATCATCAACTCAGCGTGCTGGTTTCACATGAATCTCCAACTCCCACCGAAGATTCAGCGTTGTCGCCACGCGGTTACGCGACGCACACCCTTTCCAACCCCGGCGTTCACAGCGCCTTCGCTTGGCAGACGCCGACTCAAACAAAAAAGCATTCGAGACTCTCGTCTCGAATGCTTCGTTTGTCTTTCGCTGTGCTACTAAGCGATTAGCGTTGTGCTCTTAGCTGTAACCCTGGTTCGGTGTCTTCATTCAGAAACTCACCGACATCGATCGCCAGGCGCTTCAGCTTTTTGTAAAGCGTCTGTCGCGAACCGAGGCCGAGAGCGACGCTCGCCTTGGCCACATTGCAATCGTGCCGCTTCAGCGCTTCGGTGATGATCCGGCGTTCAAAGTCTTCCAGCAGGTGATCAAGATTGGCCGGCGCATTGGACCGGCTCTCCAGCGAGATTCCCTGCGGAAGAATTCGAGGACTGATGTCCTCAATCGAAATGTAGCTATTCTCATCCGCATATAAAACCAGTCGCTCAATTTCCGCCGCCAGCTCGCGGACGTTGCCGGGCCAACTGTATTCCTGCAGGGCCTGTATCGCTTCCGCTGTAATGCCGGCGATCTGGCGATCGTTGCGCCGGACGTAGTGCGTTAAGAAATGCGAAATCAGCGTGGCCGTGTCTTCCGGTCGCTCGCGCAGCGGAGGTATGTGAACTGTCAGCGAAGCCACGCGATAGTAAAGGTCTTCGCGGAACAGCCCATCCTTAACCGCAGTTTCCAGGTCTTTGTGCGTCGCAGCCACAACCCTGACGTTTACCTTGCGCGGGCTACTCTCACCCAGGGGTTGAATCTCTCCCTCCTGAAGGAAACGGAGTAGCTTAGGTTGGAGAGAGAGCGGCAGATCGCCAATCTCATCCAGGAACAACGTCCCGCCTTCGGCCGCGCGAATAAACCCCGCGTGCTCTGCGTGCGCCCCAGTGAAAGCGCCTTTCCGGTGGCCGAAGAGCATGCTTTCAATCAGCTCTGCCGATCCGGAAGTACAGTTGAACGGGATAAAGTCTTTATGGCTGCGCCGGCTTAGCCGGTGAATAGCGCGAGCTACCAATTCTTTTCCGGTGCCCGAATCTCCGGTGATCAAGACGCACGAGTCGGAATCCTTAATTCGCTCCACCGCCTTTGCAACTTCCGACATGGCTCTACTCTTGAACACCATCTCCGGTAACGGAGAGCTCGGAATCAATCGGCTGGGAGAGATTGCCCCGTGTTCCTTCGAGCGAAGACTGACGTACGACTGTGCCAATTCGGCAACTTCGCCGAGCGCTTCGAGTTCCGTTGCTTGTTTTTGCGTCAAAGGTCGAACGAACCGTCCATACAAAGCGGTTCCATCGCGACCGATTCCTGTCACGCTCAGCACTAAACAAATCGATTCATCTCCCGCCTGAAACTTTCTGCCCTTGCGCCCGGTTGCGGCCAGCGCTTCGCTGACAACCTTTTCGCCATCGACAATCTCATCGTTAGTTAAACCCTCGGCCCATTTCAGATTCGGCCGTTCCCCGATTTGTTGCGACCACGTTCCCAACCCATAGGTCGGCGCCGTCATATCAACCATCAACGCCAACTTGAGCATTGCTTCGTACAACATCTCGGGCCCAGCGGCCGCAGCTTCGCACAGCGTGCGCACCATAGAACTTAACGGCAAATGTTCTTCGCGAATTACGTTCTCCGCCATCTGATCAGACTCATTCGCAAGGGACCGGTTCGTCATATCAACGATTCCTTCTGTTGATTGTTAAAAGTTACCCAGGGCCAGCGGCACTGCCGTTTCAGCTTTCATTAACAACATTTGAAACGGAGGCAAAAGGGGCAAATTCAGGAAAGGAGGTTCAAGCCGGAGACAGTCTAGTTTGCCGGAATTAGAGTGTCAAACAATTTTTAAACGCCCTACTACGACCTCTTACCGAGTTCGTTTCTTTCGTTCGCCGCCTGTACGCCGAATTAAGCGCTTAACGCCGCTTACCTCAAGTGAATGTTGAACTTAGCTTGCGAAACCATTGCAAAAAAACCCCTTTACAGTGAATTTCCTCGATGTTACAGTCCGGCCACCCTAGCCCCTAAAGCATTGACTGGCAAGGGATTGAAATCGATACCGGGTACATCTAATTGGGTTCTTGTACCCTGTTGAACCGGTTATCTTGTGGTTAAGGCCCTTTTGACCCCTCGAGTCCCCTAAAATGGACATCAGATTCGGCACATCCGGTTGGCGGGCGGTGATTGCGGACGAGTTTACGTTTTCTCAGGTCCGCACGGTATCCCAGGCGATATGCGACCACTTCAACGAGGCACAGTCTTCCGCCAGCAGCTCCTTCGTAGTCGGTAACGACACGCGCTTCCTGGGTGAAAAGTTTGCCGCTGAATGCGCCGCCCAAGTCTCTGGTAACGGTTTCCGCACCCTTCTTTGCGACGAATTCACTCCGACGCCCTGTATTTCGCACGCGATCCGCGCTGAAAAGGCGGCCGCCGGCATCAACTTTACGGCTTCCCACAATCCACCAGAATACAACGGGATGAAGCTTTCCACGGCCGATGGCGCTCCGGCTTTGCCGGCCGTGACTCAGACGATCGAGCGCCGCATTGCCGAACTGCAGCGCCGGCCTGACCGGCCATCCGCCAAAGGTGAATACATCGCTTTCGACGCGCGCCCGGGATATTTGCAGGATCTGGCTACCAAAGTGCGCCTAGATCTTATCGCTAAGGCCGGCGGCGCCTATGCATACGACCCGATGTGGGGCACAGGCCGCGGATATCTCGATGGCCTGCTCCGCTCGCACGGCATTGAGGTGGAAACAATTCACGACTGGCGCGACGTGATGTTTGGCGGACGAGCCCCGGAACCGGAAATGAGCCACCTGGGTGAGCTCCGCGCGTTGGTTCTTAGTAAGGGCTGTGCGTTGGGTCTGGCTACGGACGGAGACGCGGATCGTTTTGGAATCATTGATCGAGACGGAACATTCATAACACCAAATCAGCTTATTGCCATTCTCTTCGACTATCTCGCGGAGTCGCGTGGTTGGACAGGAGGTGTTGCTCGATCGGTAGCAACGTCACATCTGGTGGATCGCGTGGCCCAGGCGCGCGGTTGTGAAGTTTACGAAACGCCCGTCGGTTTCAAATACATTGGAGAGCTCATCAATGAAGACAAGATCATCCTTGGTGGTGAAGAATCCGCCGGCCTATCGATCAAAGGTCACTATCCGGAGAAAGATGGCATCCTTGCGTGTCTGCTTGCAGCGGAGGCGGTTGCGGCGCGCGGCGCGGGCCTGACTGAGCAGCTGGAAGCGTTGTATCAGCGAGTGGGAAAAGTGGAATCGGGTCGAATCGGCGTTCGCCTGACTTCTGATTTGATGTCGGCTTTACCTGGAAAACTCCAGGATGAGCCCAAAGAGATTGCCGGCCAAAAGGTCGATCGTGTGAATCGAATGGACGGCACTAAATTAATTTTCGGTGATGGATCGTGGTTACTCATGCGTCCGTCGGGAACTGAGCCGCTGGTTCGGATTTATGCCGAAGCTGAATCGGTAGAAAAGGTGGAGGTGCTTCTTGAGCAAGGTCGCAAATACTTATTGGGTTGATAGCAGGTTGAATGCGCAACGCGTGACCGCGCGGGCACTTCCCTCCTTCGCACCCGTCCGCGACATTTCGCGGGAATTGATTGGTAGTCCAGCGGAAGTCCGCCGTCGTGGTGGGTTGGTTCCGGCCTGGGTCTTTTTTGGCATCATCTTCTTTGCGACGCTGGCGGTTTGCTTCACGGTGAACAAGCGGAGCCATTCAGAGTTGACCAGTTCTACCCAGCAGTTTCAAAAGATTCGCGCGGAAATCGAAATCCTGCGACAGACAAACGCCAGCTTGGGTCTTGAGATTCGCCGGCTGCGCGAGGACCCGCGGACGATTGAATCAGCGGCACGGGAGCGTTTGAACATGGTGCGCCCGAACGAGATTGTGGTTCCGATTGAATAGGAATTTCTTATGGCGACAGCAATCATATTTCTGCCTGCAGCCTACCCCGAAATTTCCGCTTAGCTCCACGCATTCCAGGCCCTTCGATGTTTGCGCGGCGGCGAGTAAAATCGCAGCCGCGCTCCCCTCTTCCGATAAAAGCCGACGCGGTTGACACTCGTACGAACCAGCCTCTAATATCAATTTTCTTACTGGCCGATCGTCATTTCAGAAGGCCCGTGTACCTTACGCTGAAGCCTAAGCTTCACGTTGAGTTAACAGCGGAACATCTATGTCACCAACCGAACTAACTTCGCCGGAGCAAGCAGCCGTCGAGCGCTGGAAGGAAGAAACACTGGCTAAGGCCCTACAGCGCCGCGGTGAACGCAAGCAAAGCTTCGAAACCGTTTCCCTGGAGAAGGTCGAAGGGCTTTACACGCCGGCAGATATACGGGGCATCGACTTTGAAGAAGACATAGCCTTCCCCGGCGAATTCCCTTACACGCGCGGCATACATCCTAGCGGCTATCGCGGCAAGCTTTGGACGATGCGCCAGTTCGCTGGTTTTGGCACGCCCGAAGAAACCAACGCACGTTTCAAGTATCTGACCAACGAAGGTCAAACGGGACTTTCCGTCGCCTATGATCTGCCTGCGTTGATGGGTTACGACGCTGATTCCCCGCTATCCGAAGGTGAAGTGGGCAAGTGCGGCGTGGCGGTCTCTTCGCTGTCTGACATGGAAGTGCTGTTTGATGGCATCCCGCTGGAGGACGTCACCGTCTCGCAAACCATCAACGCGCCCGCCTCGGTGTTTTTGGCCATGTATTTGGTGGTCGCAGAAAAGCAAGGGGCGAGTTGGCAAAAGATTTCCGGCACGCTGCAGAACGACATTCTCAAGGAGTACATTGCGCAAAAAGAATGGATCTATCCAATCCGCGCCGCGATGAAGTTGGTGACGGATACTTTCGAGTTCTGCACTAAGCATGTTCCTCGTTACAACCCGATCTCGGTCAGCGGTTACCACATCCGCGAAGCGGGCGCGACCGCGTTGCAGGAGCTCGCCTTTACCCTGCGCGATGGCATCGAGTATGTCGAGTGGGGCGTTCGGGCCGGCCTGGATCTGGAGCAGTTCGTTCCGCGCATCTCGTTTTTCTTTAACGCCCATAACGATTTTTTTGAAGAGATCGCGAAGTATCGCGCCGCGCGGCGTATCTGGGCCAAAGTGATGCGGGAGCGTTTTCACGCGGTCAATGAGCGCACGCTGCAACTTCGCTTTCACACCCAAACTGCCGGTGTCTCGTTGACGGTACAGCAGCCGCTGAACAATATCGTGCGCGTGGCGATCCAGGCGTTAGCCGGAGTCCTCGGGGGAACTAACAGTTTGCATACTGACGCTTACGACGAAGCGCTGTCTTTGCCAACCGACCGCGCCGCTCTAATTGCTTTGCGCACGCAGCAAATCATAGCTGAGGAAACTGGCGTGGCAAACACGGTCGATCCCCTCGGCGGTTCGTATTTTCTTGAGTCGCTTACCAGAAAGATGGAAGCCGAGACGTACGATTACTTCTCGCGCATCGACGGGATGGGCGGCATGGTGGAAGCGGTCGAAAAGGGGTTCCCGCAACGCGAGATTCAGGAGTCAGCCTATCAGTATCAGAAAGCGCTGGAGCGTGGCGACCAAACAATTGTGGGCGTTAACAAGTTTCAGATGGATGAAGAAGGAATGGAAGTCCCTACCCTGGTGATTAACGAATCTGTCCGCGAACACCAGGTCGAACGCCTCGAGCAAACTCGCCAACGACGCGATAAGGGCGCGGTGGCGAACTCTTTGGAAAAACTGAAGCAGGCAGCGCAGGCGGGTGACAACACGATGCCTGCCACCATCGAAGCGGTTCGCGCGTACGCTACGCTGGGTGAGATATGCTCGGCCCTGCGCGACGTCTATGGCATTTACGAAGAGCCGGCTTTCTAGAGTCAATCAGTCGCTGGAAAATATGAGTGAGAAGAAGATTCGCGTACTGGTGGCAAAACCTGGACTGGACGGGCATGATCGCGGCGCCAAGGTGATCGCGCGCGCTTTGCGGGACGCAGGCATGGAAGTCATTTACACTGGCCTGCGACAGACGCCGGAAATGATCGCAGCCGCCGCCGTACAGGAAGACGTCGATGCGGTTGGCATTTCAATTCTCAGCGGCGCACACAACACGCTGTGTCCCCGGATCGTTTCCCTTCTCCGCGAACAGGGAATGAATGAGTGCCTGGTCATCGTCGGTGGAATTGTTCCGCAGGAAGATATTCCGCGACTGAAGGAGCAAGGCGTTTCGGCAGTTTTCCTGCCCGGCACTTCCACCCAGGACATCGTCAAGTTTCTTCGCGACAACGCTTCCTCCCGCAATTAACGGCCTGCAGCCGCGCATGGAATCTGAAAGAAAAATAGTTTCAGAGACTGACGGCCGCGTTTCGATAATCCGAATCAATAACCCCGAACAACGGAATGCGCTGAACGCTGTCGTGCTGGAACAACTGGAGCGCGCAGTAATGACGGCGAGATCTGCGGGAAACACAGCCGCCATCATCATCACCGGCTCGGCCGGTGTTTTCGCTTCGGGCGCAACATTAATGAGTTGCAAGCTTTGAATGAGTCAGGCGCGAGGGAATTCGCGCGCCGGGGCCAGCAAGTTTTCCAGGGTCTTGCCGAGGCGGATCAGCTAACGATCGCGGCCGTGAATGGGTTCTGCGTCGGCGGAGGTCTGGACCTGGCGCTGGCGTGTAAGGTGCGGTATGCGTCCCGGGCTGCGACCTTTCGCCATCCCGGCGCAACACTGGGCATCATCACCGGATGGGGCGGAACTCAAAGGCTGCCGCGTTTGATTGGCGAAGCAAAGACGCTGGAGCTATTCACAACGGCGCGAACCGTGGACAGTGAGGAAGCTTGCGAGATCGGCTTGATCACAAGGATTGCTGATCCAGTCCTGGACCATGCGCGGAAATTCGCTCAGAAATTTGCAACTCGTTTCTAAGCGCGGGGTGAACCCGCCTTCCTGACTGCGGGTACGCCCCGTTGAGTCAAACTGGTGAAGACGACTCGCCATCAATTACCTGCAGTCGGGAAGATGGGTTTGTCCCCGCCCTTTTCCAGCTTCCAAACCAGCTATTTCCGTTTCAGGAATCTGGCGACCCCTTCTTTGCAGTCTTCGGTCATGCGGGCCACGACGTTAACATCCGCGCCCGTTTGCAGCGCGTCCGGAAACGCGAGACCGTCGATCTGATAAAGCAAGCTCTTCGATAAACTAACTGCCGAGCGACTCAATTTGGCAAAACGACGCACGTAAGTTTCGACTTCGTCATCGAAATTCTCATCCTCGAAGACCTTATTGATTAGGCCGGTGCGCTCCGCTTCATCCGCGGAAACTTCAGCTCCCAACGTAACCATTTCGAAAGCTCGCTTCTCGGAAACATTTCGACGCAAAATCGCCATCACGATTGCCGGCACGAACCCAAGTTTCACTTCGGGGTAGCCGAATCGCGCCGTTCGCGTCGTCAAAACGATGTCGCAGGCGGTCGCCAAACCGCAACCTCCAGCTAACGCACGCCCCCGCACCGCCGCGATGACGGGAAGCTGAATCTCTCTGATTAGGTGAAACAACTCCATTAACGACCGCGCGTCGTCAAGATTGTCTTCGACGGAAGCGGACGCAATTTTCTGCAAGGCGGAGAGGTCCGCTCCAGAACAGAAATCGTCACCCGCCCCGGTGATAATTACGGCCCGCACTTCTTCGTTCTGACTGGCCGTGCGCAGATGGCGTTTTAGCCCCGCGATGACATCAGCATTCAACGCATTTCGCTTATCAGGCCGGTTCAGAGTGATGCGCGCCACGGCGCCGTCTAACTCGAGCAGCACTGATTCGTTTGTGTTAGTCATACCGGTTCGCCCAGAAACTCAAGCAGTGCCGCGTTCACTTCCGCGGGCTTTTCATTTTGCACCCAATGCCCGCTGTCGGGAATGCGCAGTTCGCGGAAAGGTGCGTCTATATATCGCTCCACTCCCCGCGCGGTCGCCGGCACGATGGCAAAGTCCTGTTCGCCAAAAATGAACAAGGTGGGAACTCGAATCCGCCCGTCCCCTTGCGCCTGACGCTCACCGGGATCGGTAATTCCATCAACTGCCGCAGCGTGGGAACTGGAGTGTGCGATCAGACGGCGCACGTTGGCGCGATAGTAATTAAAAGCAGCAGTCAGCGCCCCGGGTTTGCGTAGCGCTTCCTTATACGCCTCAATGTCCTCGTCCGTGAACGTGTCCTTTCGCACCACGGTCTCTCTAAATGTTTTCTCCAACTGCGCGAAGTTCTTGCGGCTCATCAACCACTCGGGAATGCCTGGGAGTTGGAAAAAGACCATGTACCAACTGCGAAACAATTGCTTCAGGGTGATGTTGTCTCGCCAGGCCGCAGCCGGCGGCACCTGCAGCACTGCCAACTTTGAAACGCGCTCGGGAAACTTTTGCGCCACAGACCACGCGACTCCGGCGCCCCAGTCGTGGGCCACGATCGCAGCCTGCGCCGCGCCAAAGTGATCGATTAATCCGACGACATCGAGGGCCACCGTTTCAATTCGATAGTCGGATACGTTTGGCGGCTTGGCACTCAAATTGTAGCCGCGCATGTCCGGGGCCACGACGTGATGTTTTGCTGCCAGCGCCGCTAACTGCGGCCGCCACGTGTACCAGAACTCGGGAAACCCGTGCAACAGTATGACCAAACTATCGCCGGCGCCGGCCTCCGCGTAATGCAGTCGCACGCCGTTGACGTCGGCGTATGCATGAGTGATGTCTGTCATGAGGATAGAGTGTTGTTTCGAACGATTTGGTTGAGCATTCGCGTAGTTCGTGGATCTCGCTTCAACGAGGAAACGATAATGAATCAAAGAACACGAACACCGATAATCTACGCGCCTCTGTCGCAAGCGGTGGTCCGCGCTACACACCCGCCAACTGTGCTTCAGCTTCTGAGATCTCTATTTCCATCCTAAGCAACGCGGTCGAGAACGTTTTGCCCTGTGCGTCTGTCATGAGTGATAGTGTGCCACCACCACCCAGACTTTCGTGCAAAAGGAAATTCAGCGCGCCGAGGTTTGGCAACTCAAATCGCTCGACGGCTCCGTTACAGATGCCGCGGAAATGCGCCTTCACTCGATCCGTCGTCACTTCGCGCACCAGAATTGGATATACCTCATCACGCAAAGCGATCAAGCCGACGTTGGCAGTATCGCCTTTGTCACCTGAGCGCGCGTGGGCCAGTTTGACTAGTTGCACTTTCATGGGAGGTTGTTTCTTAGGAACGGCCTAAAACAAGATTTTCCATATATCATTTTTCATTTTTCATTTCTCATCTGATCGCCCGGCTATGCCGCGCTTTCAACGATAGACCCGCGCCGAAAATGGCAAATGACATTGGGAAAATCCGCTGATACTTCTATACCTCAAGTATCTCCACCGTGGGGTTAATCTCGCCCTTTGGAATCAGCGCCGGCCAGTAGGCGACAATCTCTTCAACTTTCGGCCGCCCTCCCGCAAAACCGGTGACTCCCGGTGGGCCAGTCAAAACCAAGGGTGCGATTTCTTTGGTGAATCGCTCAATTGCCTGCCGGTCTTCGCCTCGAACACCAACGCGCAATTGTACCTCTGCCAAATCCGGTGAAGGTCGCCCGGCCAACGGTCCATGCGTGGCGTTGGCGCCGACAAATTCGGTGTGAATCAAATCAAACTTCAAGCCCAGCCGCGCTAACCGCGCGCGCAGAATTCTGTCGGCGGCTTGCGCCTTGTCATAGGCATCGGGCCACGAATAAACCAGCGTTCCCACGGCTTTGTATCCGGCTGAATAGCTGATTGAAACCTTCAGGAACTCAGTCGCCGGCCGTCCCTCGATCCCAAAAACTCGAACGCGATCGCGTCCTTCGTACTCCAATTGCACGGTGGTGAAATCCGCCACGCAATCCGGCGTCAGATACTCGTGAGGGTCGCCCATCTCGTAAACCAGTTGTTCTTTGATGGAAGGGATAACGACCCAGCCACCGGTGCGTTCATGCTTCGTGATGACGAAAGTTCCGTCCGGTTTGGCTTCGACAATGGGAAAGCCGACATCTGCCAGATTGGGAATGCTGCGCCACTCGTATTGGCAATTTCCGCCGGAACACTGCGCGCCGCATTCGATGATATGTCCGGCGATCGTCCCCGCCGCCAGTTTGTTCCAATCATCAGCGGCCCAACCGAACTCATGCATCAGCGGCGCGAGCGTGAGCCCGGTGTCCGTGGCGCGGCCGGTAATAACGATGCGCGCGCCGCGATTCAAAGCCTCGACCATCGGCGCTGCGCCGAGATAGACGTTTGCGCTTTGAATCCGATCGCGCACTGTCGACAGTGGCGCGCCAGTGTCCATGTTGCGCAGCTCAATCCCGCGATCCAGGAAATCATCGAGCCTCGGCATGATGTCATCGCCGGTGACAATTCCGATTCGCAGCTTCCCGGCCAGCCCGAGTTCGCGCGCAACGTCGCTGACCGCGTTGGCACAACCCGGAACATTTACGCCGCCGGCGTTCGCCGTCACGCGTATATCACGTTCGACGCATGCCGGCAGGATTTGTTTCATTAACGGAACGAAATCCTTCGCGTAACCGGCGAAGGGGTCGCGGGCGCGCTGCTTCTGCATGATCGACATGGTGACCTCAGCCAGATAATCGAGCATGAGATAATCGATCGGGCCACCTTCGACCTGACGCACGGGAGCGTCAAGCAGATCGCCCCAGAAACCCTGGCCACCCGCGATGCGAATCTTTTCCTTCATGTAATCACGCGCGAATGATGGAGCGTTGCCATCAGTTGGTCTCTTCCTTCTTAACGACCTGCTTCAGCACCGACTGAATGCTGCGATTGATGGGAACGCCTTTGGCCTTGGTAATCAGATCGATTTCGATCAGGTATTCTATTGTTCCGCCGCGATTGTCATCGCTTAGGAGCTCACGGAGTAGGCGCAAAACCACATTCGCGGATTCATTTTTAAACCCTGCCTCGGCATACGCTTCAGCAATTTTCAGGAGCGCCTCTTCACGTCGCGAATCGTGGTTGTATTCCTGGGACTTGCTCGAAACCTTGAACGCCCGCGCCAAAAGCAATCCGGCCTTGAACTGATCGCCTTGCTTGGCACAGGCTAATGCCACTCTGGCAAGTAGCTGGGCCTGGTATTGCGGTTGATCGATCGCCCGGGCGGCAGCCTCGGCCCCGCCTACGTCACCAATCTCGAGATACTTCTCGGCCAGATCTGATAGACCATGAGACTTCATCTTGGCGTCTGAATAAGAGGCAGAGCTGGGGATGTCCTCCGACTTTTCACTGACCACGTTGCGGACTTGAGCAAAGGCAAAATCGAGCGCGGCACGTGCATCCTCGCGGCGGCCCTTAGCGGCGAAAGCGTTGGCCACGTCGACGCCGACTTTAACCAGGTAGTAGGGATAGCGAACCCCGCGCATTACTTCGAATGCTTCGTCGGGCTTGCCCATTCCGAGATAAACCCTGGCGATCTGATCCAGAGCGATCGCTTGAGCATATTGCCCATCAGAGGTCGCCGCCAGGATCTCCCGCGCCCGATCCAGCGACGACAAAGCGGCCGTTTCTTCGCCTCTTGCGTGATACACATATGCCAGCCACCCCAGGCCAGCTACCTTGCCGTTATCATCAAGAGACTCGACTACTGCCATGGCGCGCGACGACTCTCCTATGCGCGCGAGTGACGTCGCCAACTGTATGCTGTCGGCATCGTGTGGCTTGTCCGAGGCCTGCAAGAACTCATTGGCTTGATTCACAAGTTTGGCGGCCCGATCCTTTTCACCGAGGAGCACCAGAACTTTAACCGACGCAGTCAGCAGGTCAACGAGTTCGCTTTGTTCATCTTCATCGAACGACTCAGAATGCTTCATTGCCTGGTCGATCAACGCAATGGCTTGGTCGTTCTCGCCCTTTCTGGCGCGCGCCTGGGCCAGCAGGACCAGTGACATCGCCTTTCGCGCCGAACCGTCATCCAACAAATCGATGAACCTGACTGCCAGATCCAGATCGTCTTGTTCGATGGCAATTCGCGCGAACGCTCTAATGAAGCCAGTGTCCCGAGAGTCCTCGTCCTGAGACGCCGCCAGTTTCAACGCGGCACTGAGAGCTCGCCGCGCTATTTCGGTTTGCCCTGACTTGATTGCCAGAAAGACAAAGGTGTGGAGTTGCTGAGCTTGTTCCCTCTGATCAAGGTTTTCGAGTTGGGCCAATGCGGACTTGTAGTCGCCCTGTCTCCAATAACTTGACACCAGAGCTTTGGTGGCAGACTCATAGCCGTATGAGTCTTTATCCAGGTGAGAACTCAAGCGCAACGCCGCACTCGCAGGAGTCAGCGGCTGGTTCGGTTGCTGGCCGTCGCCCGTCCCCGCAGCAAGGAAAACCAGGCAGAGCGTCCAGATTGTTAATCGAGTTCCAGTCATTCCATAGACAAACTGATTAAGAAAGCCCGGCAGGCAACACAAAGGGTCCGAGGTGCGGCCCGTCGTAATTCAGCCCGGTTCGCAAAGCCAATTCCAAAGCTGCCCTGGTCGCTTCCGGAGTGATGACCGCGTCAACGAATCCGCGTGCCGCTGCATACTTTGCATCGAGTTCCTTCTCGTAGGTTTCCCTGACGCGGGCCATTTCTTCGTTCAGCCGCTCGTCCGGGTCTTCACCCTTCGCGCGCAACTTCTCCAACTCGGTTCCGAACACGGCCTGCACCGCGGAATCGCCCTCCATCACGCCCATACGTCCCGTAGGCCAACTGAAAATGAAATCGGGATCGAAGCCCTGGCCCGCCATCGCGTAATAACCGGCGCCGGAAGCATGATTGATTGTGAGGACGATCTTCGGCACGAGAGCGGTGGCCATCGCTTCGACAAATCGCGCACCGGCGCGAATGATGCCCGAATGCTCGGCCTCGCTGCCCACCATGAAGCCCGAGACATCCTGGATGAACAACAGCGGCGTGCGGTGGCGGTTGCACGTTTCGATAAAGAAGGCGACTTTTTCCGCCGAATCCGTATAGATGATGCCGCCAAACTTCGGCGCACCACCACCGGCTTCGCGAAACATTCCGCGGTTGTTAGCGATCACGCCCACTTGAATGCCACGAACGCGCGCATGGCCAGTGACCATTTCTTTCGCGTACTCGGCTTGAAACTCATCGAGGTGTCCGCCATCCAGCACGCACTGCAGCATCGCGCGGACGTCGTACGGCTGCCGGTGATCTTCCGGCAGGATGTCGTAAAGACTGGCGGCGGGGCGTGCTGCTTCCACGCTTTCCGTGATCGAAACTGCACTTGGGGGCTTGATGGGAAGTTCAGAAACAAACTCCCTAATCTTTGCAACACAAGCGTCGTCATTCTGAACCCGGTAATGCGCGACGCCGGAAATGGCGTTGTGCGTGCGCGCCCCACCCAAAGTCTCATTGTCCGTTGATTGACCGGTGGCGCCTTTGACGAGATTCGCGCCGCCTAATCCCATGAATGAAGTTCCCTCCACCATGATGATGACGTCGGAAAGCGCCGGCAGGTAAGCGCCACCGGCGATGCATGGGCCCATCACGGCGGAAATCTGCGGCACTCTCAGATAACGCCGCATGATCGAGTTGTAATAGAAAATTCGCGCGGCCCCATATTGGCCGGGAAAAACGCCGCCCTGGTAAGGAAGATTTACGCCGGCTGAGTCGACCAGATAAACGATCGGCACGTGCGAACGCATGGCAATCTCCTGCGCGCGCAGAATCTTCTTGATCGTCTCCGGCCACCAGGAACCTGCTTTCACGGTGGCATCGTTGGCGATCACTACGGCCTCCCTGCCTCCGATTCGACCAAGCGCGGTCACGACGCCGGCGCCCGGCGCGGCCCCGTCGTACTGATCGTACGCCACCAGCAGCCCAATCTCCTGCGCGTATTCGCCTTTATCAAACAACAACTCGATACGCTCGCGCGCCGTCAGCTTGCCGGCTTTGTGTTGCTTCTCAATCCGATCAGGGCCGCCGCCCAGGCGCAGCCTGGCTTCGAGTTCGTGCAACTCAGCCACCAGGCCTGACAGACGCCGGGTCACAGGATTTGGAGATTCTTTAACCGCCGGTGGGTCTTGCAGCTTCTTCATTATTCCGCACCGGTAGCGCCGCGTTATCCGCTCAGCCGGCTGACTCTTGCGTATTTAGCTAGGTGGAACGGATTCAAAATATCACACGCGAGCGAGGCAAACAATTTGGTTGGCAGGCGGCTTAAATTTTGGCGGCAAACCGCCACGGAACCAAAGCGGCGACAGGTCGCCGCACTCCACAGAGCTTCGCTATTGTGGAGATGCCGCCGACTGGGCGCGACCTTAGTTGTTTCGGGAGCTTTCTTCCAGCGCGCGTGCTCTATTGGCCCAGTGCTCTTGCAACATTCTGAGGATCAAGCCCTACGGGAAGACCTTCAAGGATCAGCACGCGCGAACCGCGGAGGTTCATGACGACAGATCCTTCGGACGTGCGCCAGGCGTTGGAAGTTCCGTTGGCCGACGCCTCCGAACGCGAACTGCCGGCATAACGCAGACCGGTGCGCTTCGCGTACGCTTCAAAGAATTCGCGCGCGTCTTTTTCGCTGTCCCAAACCGAAAGCTGAGCGATAAAGACGTCGCCCGGGTTCGGCCCTTCGTACACCGCGTATCGGTCGCCACCCCAACCGGCGGCGGCGCGCTTTGATTCGTCGTTCGCCTTAAGAAACTCGTCCAGTATGAGGTAATAGCCCCACTCGCCGTTCACGTCGTAATCAACCCGGCGCCAGTTAGGTTCCTGCGGAACCGTCCGGTTTAGCAGATTAGTAATATCGGGCAAAGCAACTTTCACAACGGGCTCGTGGGCGAAATACTTTTCCGAATGAAGTATCTGTTCAGTTGATCGCGGGAGTTCCGTGAAGGCCTGCGACACAGTTCGCCAGCCGCCCTGCTTATAGAGTTCTTTTGCCCAGAAACGGCCTTCGAAATAAGGAAACAGCAGCGATTCGCGCAAGACCCGCGGCGCGCGATCGAGTTGTACCGTGGACGCCATTCCCGCGCCCATCGCCTTGAGGAACGACAACGCGCGCATCGGGTTGTCAGCAATATAGAGTTCCATCGCCAGCGAAGCGTCCCCCTCAATCAGTGCGCGCGCAGCCAGCTCCGCGTCCCCGTCGCTCTTGGGCCAGTGTTCGAAGCGTCGAAGATTGAAGTGCTGGTCCTGTAACGCATGTGTCAGCTCGTGCGCCATCACAGGCTTCTGTGCATCCAGATCGATCCAGTCGGCCAGATAAAACTGTTGCGACTGCGGTTCGTAATAGCCGGCGACCTGCTCAGTCAGTAAGCGAACCAGGAACTGACGATACTGAAAGTCCCCCGGCACCACGCCCAGTTTTTTCCAGGTAATCTCCGTGGCATGTATTTCCGCCGGCGTAGTTTCCTCATCCAGACTCTTGATAATCATCCGCTCGATCTCAGCGCGAGTTTGGGTCGAGCTTTTAACCGGGCGCAGGATCGATAGTTGTCTGATTACGCTGGTTTCCTTCAAAACACTGCCAGTGGCTGCGGTTAGGGCCGCATTCCTGGCCACTGGCCCAGTGACGGCCCGCTTCTGAGCCTGTCCAGCGCTGGCCGAATGCACGCCGACTAGCACGCCGAGCAAAACCAACGAAACAACCGCGGTTAAGACCGCTTGCTTGCCAAAAACCTTATACATGGACTGAATCTCGCGACTTCAAGTTAGCTTAAACCGGACGCGTTAGCTACCGCTCAGCATGGTTTTGCTTTGACATACTCAACCGAACGCTCTTATAGTCCGCTAAACGTTTAGCCAGTTCAGGAGTTGCGCGCCGGTATCACTTATGAATCCGACTGAAGATGACGCTCAAATCGGCGAATGGCATGAGTCGCTCCTGCGCGTGCGCTATTCTGAAACCGACAAGATGGGCGTGGTCTATCACGCAAACTACCTCATCTGGTTTGAAATCGGCCGGACCGAGTTTTGCCGCGCCCGGGGCTTCTCGTACCGCGACATGGAAGAAGACGATAACGCTTTCCTGGTTGTCGCCGAGAGCTATTGCCGTTACAAAGCTCCTGCCTATTACGACGACGAACTACTAATCCGGACGCATATTACCGAACTGCGCAAGCGTTCCTTGCGATTTGGCTACGAAGTCATCAGGGCTTCGGACGGTACGGTTATCGCCGAAGGCGAAACCGGCCACGTCGTTACCGATGCAAACGGCCGCGTGCGCTCCTTCCCCGAAGGTTATTCGCAACTACTGACAGCGCCGCCGCCAATCGCGATTCCCCAGCACAGCGGGGGCTTAGTTCCTTCCGATAGTTCCCCGGAATAAACAGTGGGCAGTGGGCTGTGGGCTGTGGGCAGTGGGCTGTGGGCTGCGGGCTGCGGGCTGAAAGGCGATCAAGTTGATTGAGACGCCATCAGGCCATTAAGTAGACGCCTTACTGCGCACCGCCCACCGCCTACTGCCCACCGCCTACTGCCCACCGCCCACCCCCATTGCCCACCCGCACTGCTCACGTTGATAGCGACGCCATCAAGCCGTTAAGCAGACGCCCTACTTCTGCAGCTCGATTCATAACCTCATCAGCCTTATTCTGTCCTGAATAACCCAGACGCACAGCAATAAGAATTTGCGTTTCCACTTCGCGCAGGGACCCGTACGCGATGGACAGGTGTCGAAGGAAATCGGCGGTTGTTCGCCTTCCCTGTCCCTCGGCAATGTTAGAGGGAACCGACACAGCGGCTCGTCTAACTTGATTCGTCAACGCATAGACTTCTTCACGAGGAAAGTCCCGCGAAACACTGTAGACATCTGCAACTAGATCCATTGCCTTCTGCCACGCTACGAGGTCCTGGTAGTTTCTTGCCTTCATGATGCTCCTTCCTGGATTAATTAAGATCCATCTGGGAAGTCACCACGTTCTGTTATCTCCGATCCGATAATGCTCCGTAATTGCCTCGGCCCCGTGCCCACTGCGCACTGCCCACTGCCCACCGCCCACTGTCATTGCTCATGGCTCAGGTTAAGCCTCGATATCCCACGTGCGCGCCCTGTTTCTTCATCGATATCCACCACTGCAGCACAGATGCGCACTTCCCCAGTCGAGTGATTGGCGCGTCGATACACGGCCGAAGTAAAGCGCGTGATCACATCCGCTTTGTTCATGCCAATTACTCCGGCATAACTGCCCGTCATTCCCAAATCGGTTATGAAAGCGGTACCCTCCGGGAAAATACGCTCATCCGCAGTTTGCACGTGCGTGTGCGTCCCGACCACGGCTGACACGCGGCCGTCCAAAAACCAACCCATGGCGGCTTTTTCTGAAGTGGCCTCTGCGTGCATGTCAACGATGCGGACCTTCGTGTCTGCGGGAATCGTGGCCAGCAATTCGTCGGCGACGCGAAATGGATCGTCAGCGGGTTGCATGAACACACGGCCCAGCAGGTTTAGGATCGCGAGCTTGTGGCCTCGTATTTCGCCGTACCACATGCCGGCGCCCGGTGTGTTTGGCGGATAATTGGCCGGCCGAATCAATCGCCGTTGTTTTTCCATGTACGGAATCACTTCGGGCTTATCGAAGATATGGTTCCCGGAAGTCATCAGATCAATTCCGCCGGCAAACAACTGATCAGCGATGGAAGGCGTGATGGAAAAACCGCCCGCCACGTTTTCCGCATTCAACATCGCGATATCAATGGCGTATTGTTCCCTGATGTCCTGCAGGCGCTCCAGCACCGCCACACGCCCAGGCTTTCCCACCACATCACCGATGATTAAGACTTTCATAAGAACCGACAACCCTAAACCGTGAACTGTAAACAGCAAACCGTGAATAGAATAGTCGCCTCTATTCACGGTCTAAGGTTTGCGAAAGGATTGTCAGAGGGAAACCGCGCGGTCGTTCCGAAGTCGTGATTGAACCTGCGTAAACAGGTGGGTGACCTTTTTTTCGCCGCAGCCATTGGCATTCCTTAACGATGAAGAAACGCACCAGGCTAAATGAGGCGTCGGTCTCCCTAATCAACGACGTTGGCTCAATCATCATATTCGGTGACGAGCCCCGCAGAATGCACCCTCTGACGGGACGGATACTAGCACGGACTGGAGACTTTTTGTAAAGCAACTAAATGGGAAGAAAATCCTTTGCGCGCCTTTGCGAAACCCTTGGCGCCCTTTGCGTTTAACTTTTGAGGCCGGTTCAAAACAAAAAGAGCCGGCAGTAATTGCCGGCCCAGAATTTCACGCTTGTTTTCGCTATTAAGTAAAAGCGATGCTGCCGGTTCCACTTGCCTGCTGGCGCTCGACGGAGCTCCGAAACTTCAGCAGCCGATCCAGCATTTCCGCACATTCTGAGCTGCGTGAAGCAAGCTGCTCATCTGCCTGTTCGTGCACATTCTTCAGCCGGTGCAACTCGTCTGCGATGTAAAGCGCCGCCAGGATGGCAACTTTAAGCGAATCAACAGTTAATGTGCCGGAGGAGATTTCGCGCATGCGGCTGTCGACGTAGTTCGCCAACTCCGAAATGTAATCGGAATCGCCGTCTGAGCGGATGTTATAAGTTTGATTGTAGATTTCTACGCGAATCGTCGGCGCGGCATCGATATTGTTCTTGTCGAGGTTCAGCCCGTTTCCCTGGTTCATCTACGCATTGCCTCCGCCATTTCAGGATCGAGCGTCGCGACCGCATCCAGCATCGCCTCAATCTTCATACGGATCGTATCGCGCTCCGATAACAGCCGTTCGACATTTGCCTCGAGCCGATCTTTTTCATTCAGCAGGCTGCCGATATCGCGGCGGATCGCTGCCAGTTCCTTTTCCAATTCTTCTTTTTCCTGTCGCAGCGTCTTGGTCAGCTCGATAGTCCGATAGATCTTGTCTTCGAGATGCGAAAACTTTTCCAATCCAGATAAGCCAACCATTTACCTACTCCAACTTTGAACGGTTCCCGAGAGACAGCAGTCGGATTATGCGACTTCAAGCGCGTGAGCGCAACACTCTGTTGTCCTTCAGGGGTGATTTATTTTTCTTTCCCGGGAGCTGAGACGAAGGTTAGCCGCAGAGACACAGGGATAATCTTGCTCCTGAACTCTAGCGCACGTCCGCGCCAAAGTTTTTCTCCAGCGCCTTGACGATCTGCCAGTGCATTTCGTCGACCTCGGCATCGCGCAGGGTTCGATCTGCGGCGCGATACTCCATGCGCAACGTCACTGAACGTTTGCCTGCGGGAATCCCTTCGCCCTCAAACACACCAACCAGTTCTGCTGCGCGGCAGTCGGCGACTTTCTCGTCGCTAACCGCCTGCAACAAGTCAGCCACCGTCACTTTTCGCTCGAGCAGAAGGGACACGTCCCGCACGACCGACGGGAATCGCGGCAGGGGTGAGTAGAAAACCGGCTGATCGGCCAGGTCAAGCAAACTGCTGAGATCAAGTTCAGCCACGAAGACATTTTGGCGAAACTTGTAGCTCGCCGCGATCTCGTCCGTCAAAGTTCCAACCGTTCCAATTGTTGAACCATCGCGCAGCTTAAGGCTGGCTGCCTGTCCGCGACGAAGATGCCGCACGACTTCTGATTTGAATTCCAGCCACGGCACATTCATGACGTCAATGGCCGCCTCCAGAGCTCCCTTCATATCGAAAAAACCCAAAGGCGAGGATTCGGCCGCGCCGGCTTGAAGTTTCCCACCAGTGGCTACCAGCGCCAGCGCCTCGCGCTCTTGCGGCATTTCTCCATTGATTTTGTTCGCTACAAAAACCCGGCCAATTTCGAACAAACAAATGTCGCGCATGCCGTGGTTCAGGTTGTGGCGCACCGCGCTCAGCAAACCGGGCAAAAGCGTCGGCCGCATCCGCGTCCAGTCTTCGATGATTGGGTTACTGAGTGTGACAAAACCGGCGGCGCCGGGACTGCCGTTTTCTGCGCTTAAACTCGGGATCAGCTCAAACTGATCGTCGTGCAACGTATCGATGAAGCTGAAGCTGATCGCCTCGTCAAACCCGTTGGCCGCCAGGATCCGGCGAACGGCACGCTTCCTTATTTCCCCGGGGAAATACTCGCCGGCAGAACTCGCGGCCGGTAGCGCTGTCTCAATCTTGTGATAGCCGGTATGGCGCGCGACTTCTTCGACCAAATCTTCTTCGCGCTCCACGTCGATTCGCCACGACGGAACCTGGAAGACCTGAGAACTCGTCCCGGACTCCAGCTCAGTAAAGCCCAAGGCTGCCAAAATCCGATTAATCTCAGCAGGTTCAACTAAGACTCCAGTCAAAGCCGGAACGCGCCCGGAACGAAAACTGACTTGTCGTGCCGGTTGTGGCGCAGGATAAACATCGAGGGCACTTTCCGTAGCCGTGCCGCCGGCGATTTCACAAATCAAAGAAACGCAACGCTCCTGCGCTGCCAGCACACCTTCGGGGTCGCAACCACGTTCGAACCGGTGCGAGGCTTCGGTATGCAATCCCAGTTTCTGTGCCGTACGCCTGACTGAAGCTGGATTAAAGTAGGCGCTTTCGATCAACACATCCCGGGTCGCGCTTGAGATCTCCGATTCTTCGCCGCCCATCACGCCCGCCACGGCGACCGGCCGCTCGGCATCGGCAATCACCAGCATTTTCTCGTCCAGCTCGCGCAAAACGCCGTCAAGCGTTTGGAGCTTTTCGCCTGACTTCGCTTGTCGCACAACGATGCGCCGGCCCGCCAGTTTCGCCAGGTCGAAGGCGTGCAGCGGTTGGCCCATCTCATGAAGTACAAGATTGGTGATGTCGGCCACATTGTTAATGGGTCGCTGACCTATCGCTTCGAGCCGCTGTGCCAGCCACGCCGGCGATGGGCCGATCTTGACATCGCGAATAATCCACGCCGCATACCTCGGACAGAGTTCGGAGTCTTCGATATCGACCGCAGCGAAATCGCTGGTGGCGCCCGCCGAACCTGTGACTTTGGACGTGGGAATCCGAATGCTCGAATGTTCAATCACAGCAACCTCGCGCGCGATGCCGATATGCGACAAGCAGTCGGGACGATTTGAAGGCACCTCAACATCCAGGATCGCATCGCCAGTCTTCTGCTCGACCGCATCGATCGCCAACCCAACCATCGTCAGCGCCTCTCTTAGTTCGAGGGGCGTACTGGTGGTATTGGTCAGCTCGCGTAGCCAGTTGTGACTGATAAGCATTCTGTTTGATCTTTGATCTTTGATCTTTGATTTTGACCTTTGCGGTTTTCAAAGATCAAAGGCCGCAAGGTCAAAGATCGCCGTCTTATCTGAATTGCTCCAAAAACCGCAGGTCGTTCTCGAAGAGCAGCCTGATGTCATCAAGCCCGTACATCAACGCGCACATGCGATCGATGCCGAGACCGAACGCAAAACCACTGAACTCTTCCGGATCCACGCCTACCGCAGCCAGCACGTGCGGATGAACCATGCCGGATCCGCCCAACTCGATCCAGCCGGAGTTTTTACAAATACGACAGCCTTCTCCGCCGCATTTGAAGCAACTGAAATCGAACTCGGCGCTGGGCTCAGTAAAGGGAAAATATGAAGGCCGAAAACGCGTCCGGGTCTTCGGCCCAAACATGCGCCGCAGGAATTCCGAAACGGTGCCTTTCAAATGCGCCATCGTGATACCGCGCTCAACGCACAGCCCTTCGACCTGAAAAAACATCGGGTTGTGTGTCGGATCCGGCGTATCGCGCCGGAAAACTCTGCCCGGCGCAATCATTCGCACCGGCGCGCCCCTACGCTGCATCGCATGAATCTGCACGGTAGATGTTTGCGACCGCAGGGCCAGGCCTTCGGTCGTATAAAAGGTGTCTTGCGTTCCGCGCGCTGGGTGGCCTTCAGGAATGTTGAGGGCGGCAAAGTTATAAAAATCCGTTTCAATCTCGCGGTCATCCTCGATCGCATAGCCCAGCGAAACAAAAATGTCTTCAACCCGTTCTCGCATGAGCGTGATCGGGTGCAAATGGCCCCGGCGAACTCGCCTGCCCGGCATGGTCACATCCAGGCTCTCGCTTTCAATGCGCTGCGCGGCGATGAATTCCTTTAACGAATTCTCAGCCTCTGCGATCGCTTGCACGATTTGGGCTTCCGCCTGTTGTACACGTTGTCCAAAGGCAGCACGTTCGTCGGCGGCCATTCGTCCGATCAATTTCTTAGCGGCTGCCAACGCGCTTTTCTTCCCGGTGTGGCGCGAACGCAATTCGCTGAGTTCCCGTTCCAGCGCCTCCGCTTCAGCCAGAGCGAGTCCACCTGCGGGCACACCGCCGCGAAAGCGAGCAAAGCGTTCGAAGGCTTGCTCGAACGCTTTGTTTGCGGCTTCAACCTGCCGCGTCGGTTCCTGTTGGTTTTCGCTTTCAGTCATCAATCAAACCGTATTTCTACGGCGCTTTTTTCGTCGCTACCCACTTGCCCTGAGACTGTCCGGCGTAGTCAAAAGTTCCCACCAGCTTGCCCTCGACAACGGTCGCGGCCATCGCAATCGGACCACCCTGAGAGTCGAGCACGAAAACAAGCTTGCCGTCTTTCCAGCTTCCGCTGGAAATCGGAGCCTCTCCCAATTGCGAGTTGCTGCCGCCGGTGACCTTTTCACCGTCGATCTTCAGCGTCAGATCAAAAGGAAAGCCGCCCTGCGTATCAGCCAGCCCCGCCCATTCACCCGACAAGACGTCGGCAGGCGCTGTGACTTTCTTTAATTCAACGATCCGCTTTTGCGTACCCACAGTCCATTCGCCGACGAGCTTGTTATCCTGAATTCGGCCAGTGATAACGCCGTCCTTACCAGCGGCGCCGAACATCAGCGTCACTTTGCCCTCGATCACCTTGCTCCCCTCGGTCAGATCAAATGTGCCTTGCGGACTTGTCAAATGACCCGAAGCTTTTCCGCCGTCACTCTTAAGTTCGAGTGAAAGCTGCACGTCGGCCGCTCCCGCGGCTTTTGCGCTGCCCTCGTATTTGCCCCATATGTCCTGCATAGCGGAAGCATTGTTGGCTGGCGGCTGCGCCTCACCAGGCTTCTGCTGCGCAAAGGAAATCGAAGCCGCCGCCAATAAGGTCAGCGCTATGCCGGCAAACGTCTTCGCAAACGTCCTTCTTTGGTGCTTTGGCTGGCTCATGTTTGTCTTCCTTTCAGAAGTTTGGAAGTTTCCTTAGGCTGCCGCTTTGGTTTGCGGCTTATCATCCAGGGCCTGACGCACCTGGCCGGCGAGCGCCGTGAAAGCTTCAGGCTGTTTTGCCGCCAGGTCGGCAAGTATCTTGCGGTCCAACTCAATGCCGGCCAGCTTCAGACCGTGCATGAACTCCGAATAACTAAGGCCGTTCAAGCGGGCAGCGGCGCCAATGCGCACAATCCACAAGCTGCGGAAATCTCGTTTGCGCAGTTTACGTCCGGTGTAAGCAAAGTTTAAGCCGCGCTCAACTGACTCCTTCGCCGACCGGTACAGTTTCGATTTAGTGCCACGGTATCCCTTGGCCAGTTTCAAAATCTTCTTGCGCCGTTCAAGGCGCTTGTTCCCACGTTTTGCTCTAGGCATGATTCTCTCCCTCCAACAATTGCACTGACTTGATCTTTGATCTTCGATCTTTGATTTTTGATCTTTGAAAGCGCTTCGCGTCCTGGCTGGGGCCCGACTTGCGAGAATCGCAAAGATCAAAGATCTAAGGTCAAACACCAAAAGACTTTAATCTCTACCGTAGGGCAGCATCCGCTCAACCCGCTTCTGATCGCCCTCCGCCACCAGCGCATCGATATCCAGCAAGCGCTTACGCTTATTCGTCTTCTTCGTCAAAATATGGCGAGCATGTGAATGACCGCGTTTGATCTTGCCGGTTGCCGTAATGCGAAATCGCTTCGCGGCGCCCTTGTGTGTTTTAAGTTTTGGCATAATCCCTCTCCAACCTTTTCATTTATTAGTAACCCAGCGCAGTCCGTCATTCTTAAGAGGACCGACGCTAAAAACTTCAACCTGTCAGCCCGCCGGCTCCGCTGGAACTGGAGTAGACGGCGTTGACGGCGCAGAAGGCGCCGCCGGGGGTGCTGGATGCGGTGATGACGTTGGCTTGGCCGTCTTATGTCGCTTGGGCGCAAAGATGGTAAACATCTGGTTCCCTTCCATACGCGGCCGCAACTCCGGCTCGCCGACATCGGCCAGGTCCTTCTCCAGCTTTTCCAGGATGCGCGCACCCAATTCGCGGTGGGTCATTTCGCGACCGCGAAACCAAATGGTTGCCTTCACCTTGTCGCCGTCGCTCAGCCATTCGCGCGCGTGCTTCATGCGATATTCGTAGTCGTGATCGTCAGTACCGGGGCGAAACTTCACTTCCTTGACCGTGATCACAACCTGTTTCTTCTTGGCTTCGTTGGCCTTCTTTTTCGCCTCGTACTGGAACTTGCCAAAGTCGATGATGCGGCATACCGGCGGATCGGCCGTCGCCGCCACCTCGACCAGGTCAAGGCCTTTTTCCCTCGCGGCGCGCACGGCGTCGCGTGTATCCATCACGCCAAGTTGCTCCCCGTCGTCGCCGATGACGCGGACCTGGGGAACCCGAATTCTCTCGTTGATACGCACCACTGGAGCGCGCCGGTGATCCGGGCGTCCACGTCCTCGAAAACCTGTAGCTATCGCTGCACCTCCATCGTTAAGGGTTTCGAGTTTCGAGTTTCAGGTTTCGAGTCAAGAGGCCTGAACTCGAAACGCGAAACTCAAAACTCGAAACTAGCCATTTGAGCGCGCGCGCGTCTGCACCAGCCGCCGCGCCATTTCCACAAAGCCTGCTACCGTCATGGCGCCAATGTCGCCCTGACTTCTCTCTCGCACCGCAACTTGCTGTTCCTGCATCTCTCGATCGCCCAGCACCAGCATGAACGGCACCTTCTGCATCTGCGCGTCGCGAATCTTGGCGCCGATTTTTTCACTGCGCGCATTTACTTCCACGCGCAAGTGATTTTGCCGCAACTCCGCAGCCACCTGCTCGGCGTAATCGTTGATCCGGTCGGTAATCGGCAACACGGCAACCTGCACCGGGGCCAGCCACAGCGGAAACGCGCCGGCGTAGTGCTCAATAAGAACGCCGAAGAAGCGTTCCATGGAACCAAACAGCGCGCGATGAATCATCACCGGCCGGTGCGGTTTGTTGTCCTCGCCAATGAATTCCAGCTCAAAACGCTCGGGAAAATTGAAATCAAACTGCACGGTCGTCAATTGCCACGTGCGCCCAATCGCATCCGCCACGCGGATGTCTATCTTGGGGCCATAGAAAACCGCCTCGCCTTCAATCCTTTCATAGGAAATATTCCGCTCGCTTAATGCCTCACCCAAGGCAGACTCGGCGCGGATCCAGTCTTCGTCAGAGCCCAGGTAGTTAGCAGTTTGGTCGCTACCTCTTACTGAAAGCTCGACCTTAATGTCATTGAACCCAAAAACATCGAACATATGAAACGCAAAGTCGATACAACCAATCACTTCTTGCCGAACCGTTTCCGGGGTACAGAAGATGTGGGCATCGTCCTGGGTAAACCCGCGCACCCTGGTCAAACCGTGCAGCGTCCCAGAGAGTTCGGCCCGATACACCGTTCCTAACTCGGCATAGCGGAGTGGCAAGTCACGATAAGAACGCTGAGCTGACTTATATATTCCTATATGGAAAGGGCAATTCATGGGCTTGAGGCGAAACTCCTGGCCCTCAAATTCCACCGGTGAAAACATTGAGTCCGCGTAGTTTTTTTCATGCCCGCTCGTAAACCATAAATCGCGCTTGGCGATATGAGGCGTGAATACCAGACCGTAACCTCGCTCCGAGAGCTGTTGCCGAAGATAGTCTTCCAACTCCTTGCGAATGGCCCCCCCCTTCGGGTGCCAGAAGATTAACCCCTGCCCGTACGCTTCCTGAATTGAAAACAAGTCAAGCTCTTTGCCCAAGCGCCGGTGATCGCGTTTCTCAGCTTCCTCGCGTTGCTTCATCCAGGCATCAAGTTCTTCCTGAGTGAAGTAGGCAGTTCCATAGATGCGTTGCATCTGGGGCTGTGCGGCGTCGCCCATCCAATACGCACCGGCAAGGGAAAGCAATTTGAACGGGCGCAGCTTGCTGGTGTTCGGCACGTGCGGGCCGAGACAGAAGTCTATGAAGGGCGAGCCATCGATGTAATAGACACTAACGGTTTCGCCGCCTTTATCGTCGATCAACTGGCATTTCAGAGGTTCGTCGCGTTCATGGAAAATGCGCATGGCTTCGCTCTTGGGGATCTCTTCACGTCGGTATGCCAGGTTGCGACTACTGATCTGCCGCATGCGCTTCTCAATGATCGGCAGATCAGCTTCAGTCAGAGGCTGCGGAGTAATCACATCGTAGAAAAACCCGTAGCGCGGATCATCCAGCAGCGAGGGGCCGATGCCGAGCTTCGAACCGGGGAAAAGATCGAGTACGGCCGCGGCGAGCAGATGCGCAGTGGAATGCCGGAGCACGTCCAAACCTTCGCGCGTTGCCGGCAACACTGGCTCGATCTGCAGGGCTGCACCATTCTGTCCGTCCAGTGTGAAGGTCAGATCAACTTCGCAACCATTCACCCGTGCCGCCAGCGCTTGTTTTGCCGCGTCGCGATCGAGGCGCTTCAAAGCCTCCCCCACGGTCACCGGACTGGGAAGTTTGGCTGACGCTCCGTTCTTCAGTTGGACGTTAATCTCGCTCATTTCTAATCGACCCGCTGCCTACTACTTCACTTCCGGCTCCGCCGCGCACCGTGCGGTAAGGCTGCCTTATCTGTGATCTTTCATGATCAGGCGCTTGGCGTAGGTTCCGAAACAAAGACTCTTCCGGACTGAAAGCCGCCTTTTCGCACTTGTTCGGCGGCGCCGGAGCGGCGGACACAAGTCCACACGCCGAGCATCAAGTGATATCAATGAAGCCTAAACCCACACGAAACCTGAGGCTTCGACTCCTATTTGTTCGCGATTTACTAACCTAATTACTAACTCAGTGATCGGATTCGATAGGAGCGCCTTCGTCGCGTGTCCGCCGTTGTGCGGCAGACCGAGCAATCAAAAAGTAAAGAATCGAGGGTAAATTCGACTCATGACGAAGGTCTTCAGGAGCTTCCTATCAAAATTAGGTAATGTGTTCTTACCGTATTGAAGCCTGAATTTAAGCAAAGCCCGGTAAATAAGTCAATTCGCTTGAGGCCTCCAACGCCAACGTACAGGATCTTGGCCTCACCGCTAGATGCAAGACGATGCTCTTGTTGATACTCACGACCTCAGCCCAATAACAGATAAGTGACCCTTGGCACCACAGATTTTGCCAGTTTAGGTTGAAGTCAGGCCGCGCGGCACTCGACAGTTAAGGAAGAAGCTCAGCAACCTATGATGTAGCGTGAGAAGGCATAATTCATTCTGCGTTCCTGAAGTGTCGATGTAGACATCAGCCTTATCTCGGTGCGTAAGGATGAAACGTTTGTACGAGGGCCCATTTATTACCCCAAAGCGTTCAGCAATCAAGGCCTCGGGAATATTGCGTTGTTGAGTATCGCGAAAGAACACCCTTTCAAACAAAACGTTACCGCGGGCCGTGAGTAGAATGGAGAGATCACAGAGTTTCCGTATTTCCTCTGACAGAGCGTACATTCCTTCGATTACTATTATTGAACCTAGTTCGCATTGTAGGGTAAATTCTTTGTCTCTTTCGCCTGAGTCATGGTTATAAAGATCTCGAAGCGTCTCGCAAAAGCCTGCAGATTGGGTTTTCAACCTTGTGAGGACCTCTCCCAATCGGCCAATGTCATACCATCCCATGTGATTCTTTAGGCTATCTAGCGTCGACTGACGCGCTTTGCGAGAGAAAGTCATGAACATATCCGTCTCTAGTACAATAACCTTGCCAAAGTGAGAAGCAATCTTTCTAGCTAGAGTCGTTTTCCCTGCCCCCGCGAATCCGTCAATCGCAACGATAAAGTGGGGTGTGTTACGGCTCCTTCTAAATTCATGAATACTTGTCATCAACTCGTGGCTGGAAAAGTAAGGATTCGCACTTGTATACCCGTTAACGAACAACTGTTTAGTGTGAGGGGGTAAGCTATAACGGGAAAGCCGCCTGGGAATACTCTCTTTGTAGCAGTCCACTATCCGTTGCCGACCGCAGGGCCCGACAGTGACCCTGGTACGCTCAAAATCGAGGAAGACAAACTGCATCATAGGGCTGAACGACACACAGACATTCTTCAGGTCCAACTCTTCGTGGAGTATTCCAGTCGCGAATAACTTGTGGACTTCTACACCAAGGTTCCTTATAAGCTTTCTACGAAAACAAACCAATTGCCGCTTCGTTAACGGAATGTTCCCTGCAGCAGTTAGCAATTCTGCAAGTCTTGCTGGTTTACGGTAAAGTTGATGGAGTGAAAAAGCATTAAAGATCGGGTCCATGATGAGGTAACTCTTCGCTTCGTTACTCTCACGCCGTCTTTCACATACCGCTACTATATTGGGAGTATTTATCCCCTTCTCTTGTAGCATTTGGGATATATAAGGTTCGTGAAAGATTGAGGCCACTCGATCTTCACGAATTGCCTTAGAGACCAATCTAGTTATGCGATTTCCGATGAGGAGAGAAAAAGCCTTAACCGTCCCTCGGTCGGCTAGATCGGTTTGATCCTCGGATGGCAACAGATCGTTCTGAGTTTTGATAAAACTCTCGAACGACGGCATGCTAGCAATCATGCTGCCGACCTCCAACAGAGCCGGCTTAACATGAATTACATGCTCGGCGGTAAAGTAAGCACGGGAGAAGGCGCTTTGGCCCCATTCATCAGGGACTTCAGAATCTCGCATTCAGTTTCACCTGTGTTTAGTCAGGTGGATTGGCAACCAAGCCCTGTGGTCTAAAGCTATTTAGTGGGTGCAATAGCATCAGGCGGTGCAATGCCCATGGAATTCTTAAACTGAAGTAGTGTTAGCGTAAGCGTCGCGACGCTGATAAGCAGCGTCGCTATTAACGCAATAATAGCAATCTTTACCTGGAGCAACCCTGAACCAATGCCAATTTGGGAAAAACTCGAATTTGCGATTAGATCAAGAATTCTATCCATGTTGTTGATTCGTTTCCGAATGGAATCGAGCTTATTGGCGATACCCCTTTGCTCGATTAATTGAAGCAAGACGCCCCGAGTAAAGTAATGATTGACTATGAGATCAACATCGAGATTCTCTTCCGTTAGCAGCAATATCCTTCTGAGCGAAACGATTTGACTAACCAAATCCCGTGTCACTCTTATGTTCTCGATCGGCTCATTCAAGAGTTCCGTGTTTTCTATTGCTAGGGCCAAAATATCCAAATAGGTGATCTTTGAAACATAGTATTCAATTAGTAGCGTTAAATCGTTCATATACAAAGACAGGTAATCACTGGGGTTCCAGTGCTTTGGTAACACAATGAGCGTCGTGCTTCGCAACGTTACGTAAATTTCATCTGATTTGTAACCCTGATTGTATTGGCCGATAACATCGAGCATTTGTTTCTTGTAACCGATTGCTCGCTGAGTTTGCCTCAGAATACCAAGTAGGCCTGGCTGAGTCTCCAACTCATTAGCCGGAATATGACTCCCGTCACCATCCTTCATCGATTCTATTAAAGTCAGAGTGTGATCCGAGCTGAACTGTCGAAACGTCAAACTCTGTTCGAACAGTTCTTGTGGGTCTATCAACCGAAGGCCTGCGCCATTAAATGGGTGGGAGGCGCGGTTAAAGTCTTGAGCAATCAAACGGACCTTATCCAACATCGCTGTTCTGGTCAGTTTTTTGAGTTCCAAGACCAACTCGATGAAATGTTCGATAGGGACGTCCTCACCAGAAAATGTAAGACGCACGGATAGAACCCCATCACGAAATAGCCTTAGCTCACAATCTTTGTACGAGACTTTGCATATATGATCAGTTGAACAGATCTCATGGAGGCTGAAGCTTCGGCCTAATCGTACTGCTTCTGAAGTGTCAGATAGCTTTTGACCCTCGCGCTCTACAAAGAGAAACGGAAGCGCACGTTCATAGAACATCGGGCTCGCTACAGATTTTTCAAAGTGCTCAACCGTGTATTTCATGCGGCTCCGAGCTGTATCTACTACCTGTTCCGTTAGGTAAAACGTTCCGGCACTTATCTCGGGATAAGAAAATATCTCCGACAGGCGACCGGCCACTTGCCCGTTAGCCCTCCAATCATGCATTTTTCGCTTGGAATCGCGATCGAGAATGGCGTAAAGGTCTATGCAGTGTAGGTAGACGATTTCGAATCGACCCACGCTACGAATACGATCTTCGATTCCTTCAGTCATGAGGTTCTCCGATGCGGATTAGCCTTGGCAGATGAGAATAGCTAAATAGTGTGTGAAGCTGAGTGGCTTTGTTTATCTGCGCCACGTTAAGTAAGTATGACGTGTCAAGCGCCCCTTGAATGTGCCAGCTGCTTGACCCAAGAGGAATGGTTCGTTGCGCTGGGTCAGTCGCTCGATGAAGGACAAAAATTTCACTACTCAGCGACTATCTATGATTCGAATTTATTATTTCGAGCACCGGAGCAATCCGATCCACTGCGCCACACTTCTCCGCTCTGAAGGCTAAATAATCCCAGTCGAGATCTCCATTCTTACTTATGATGATCACATCCGCAACGTCGAATTCAGTGCCTTGAGCCTCTCGTCTCAATATCGCCTTCAAAATGATCGTATCCTCACGGGATAAGAAGTAGTAATCGCACCCACGCCAACGAATTGTATTCCTTCGGGAGATCATGTCTCTATCGAAGGTAAATTGATAAACCTCACCATTTGAATGGTATCTCAGGCGCCCCGACACTAGTTCTATGTTGTTTTGGCTTAAGGCTAACTCAGATTCGGGTTTCTTGCTCACGTTGAAATCGTGAAACACCCTAGCTGCGGCTTCGTTACAGTGGTCCGAGAAAATGATATCTATGTCATTTATGGGCCTCTCAACACCGTATGCGGCAGCCGCGACTCCTGAAAAAAAAGCCCATGAGATCTCTGAGTGTTCTAATCGAGAGACAACGTCGTAGGAAGCGCCAAGCACAGGCTCCACAAACGCGGGTGGCAACTCTATCTTTTCTTCGCCCATTTTAGTTAATTGGAAATTGAAATTGAATATTGCGAACGGCTGAACGCAAGCAACCAAAAACAAGAAGCTTACAAGCCAACCTCCGATAAGCTTATCGCTAGTGCCTGCGCACTGGTGAATAAGATACCATGCATTCCAACCACTCTCGCCCGTTCGATGTTGCCCTCTCTGTCATCCACAAATAGACACTGCGTCTTGGGAATTGCAAGAGCATTGGCCGCCGCTTGGTACATCTCAAATCCGGGGCTAGATTTTGAAACGCCAATTCGGCAAGAGAGCACCACCTTACTTGGGCTGAAGAAGCCGTGCAGACCCAGTTTATTCATTTGTCGCCTGAACCAGAACTCGTTGTTATTAGAACACATCGCTAAGTCAATCCCATGCGATTGAAGCCTCTCAAGTATCGGTATCATTCCTTCAACGGGTGAAATGAAGTCTTCCGTCAAATTAATAAAATCAGAAGGACTAGTTACCGATGAAAGTTGTTGGGGAAAACAATCAATGAATCGTTGCCAATACAGTTGCTCAAGCACCTGCCAATTAGTTCCTCCGGTTTCAGGCAAGTAAGCAAACCTCTGCCAAAGCAACTCGCCAACCCTCTCAACCTGGTCCCTATCAAGTGAAAACTGGGTGCAGATTCCTCTCTCGGGATCCAGAAGTAAGTGTTCCCACACATCATGAGCGAGGACGCCGCCCATATCGAATATTGCTCCCGCGAATAACAAGTCACTCATTCTCCGCAAAGTGTCTGCCCTACGCAACGACCTCTTGCGACTTTCGGTTTTCACCTCCGCGTAACATTTCCGACACCTCCTCTTCTTCCGGACGGTCAGCCCAATTGGCGCTTAGGCAGCTGCCCCGCTCGCACCGCCGATAACAGTTCCCGTTGCTGTTATCGCTATCGGAAAGCCGCGCTTGTTTCATCAGCTCTTCATCCGCCGATCTTGGCCACTGAAGGGTTCTCCTAGTCCGCAGCCGCTTCTAAACATCTGCAGAGATAGCCGCGCTGCCACGACGTACTAACGCAACTTCTCTTTCTGATTAGTAGATCTCCAGCGCCCACAGTCTGCGCGAAAAGAAACTAGAAATGCTCGTACACGAAGTATATTTGGTAACGCGAATGGTTGTACAGCGCGACTTGAGGATTGCACCTTTTGGCGTACACTCCAACGTAAGGCTCAAGGACTAGTTTCAACTGTGAGGTGCCACCGCGAGAACGTGGGTTGCTCCACGTTCTCTCTCGGCTCAGGTAGTCTTTGGAAACCGCATTAATTACCGTTCTGCAATCAACACCGCTGCTTGGCGTGCGTAGAGGTTGGTAGTCGCACCGCGATAGTAAAAATCTCCCTGCATCTCCCAATTTCTGGTATTGAATTGCCGTTGGGCGCCACAATCAAGGCACGTGCGATAGGTCTGGCCCTGAATCGAGAGCGGGCGACTCATCTCCGTGTGCCAGCATCCCAGGACTCGTGTCAGCCAGCTGGCGAGCTTGCTCCACAGGCCGGTCGCGGCATAAGCAACGTTCATTTGCCCAACTGTATGATTCTTAATGGTTAACTGATTGGCTTGCATGATTCTTTGTCCTTTTCTAAAGGCCATGATTATTGCCTTCATTTACTAACGCGCAGAAGATCGGCGAAAAGGACCACTGGGAAAGAAAAAGGGGCAGGAGGCAGGAGCAGACCGCAGGAACCGCCGTCAACGTACACTTTCTCCTGCCGACTGCTCCTGTCGACTGCTCCTATCCATCATGCTGTTCTGACAAATCACGGGTCTGTTTTATACTGTCGCCTCGCATCAAATTGCTAAATTAACGGAGACTCTAACGTTTGGATCAGCACCCGGCCGACAACGTCACGCAACTGCTGCTCGAAGTTTCCAAGGGCGATCAAGGTGCTGTTGATCTTTTACTACCGGTAATCTACGATGAACTTCGAAAACTGGCGGCAAATTATCTGCGTCGCGAACGCCCGGATCACACGCTGCAGCCGACGGCCCTGGTGCACGAGGCTTACCTGCGGTTGGTGGATCAGACTCGGGTAAACTGGCAGAACCGCGCGCATTTTTTCGGGGTGGCGGCCCAGATAATGCGGCGCTTGTTGGTTGATCACGCGCGCAAGCACAACGCAGAAAAGCGCGGCCAGGATTTTCAAAAGCTCTCCCTTGACGAAAACATAGATCGCGCAGTCGAGCGCAGCGGCGAATTAATCGCCCTCGACGATGCGCTAAAGGCTCTGGCAGTTTTCGATGAGCAGAAGGCGCGCATTATTGAGTTGCGTTACTTCGGTGGCCTTTCCATAGAAGAGACCGCGGACATACTCAACGTCACGCCGACCACTATCAAGCGGCACTGGCGGATGGCCAAGGCCTGGCTCTATGGGGAAATGCAGCGAAATTAAGTCTTGAACAAGCACGGTAGTCCAGCTGGATCACCTTACCGGGTCAGGCAAATTAACTAAGCAACTAAGAACACGCCATTTGGCTTTATGACCCCCGAACGCTGGCGACAAGTTGAAGAGATTTTTCAGGCGGCCATAGATCTGCAGCCTGAAGAACGCACGCCCTACGTCTGTAAAGCGTGTGGCGATGACACCAAGCTGCGCCGCGACGTCGAAACCCTGTTGCTGCAACACGACAGCGCGGGCGACCTGCTGGAAAAGCCTGTCTACGTGGCGGAAACCGACCTCAGTTCATTCCAATCGCTTCCCGTTTGGGAAGAAGAAACCGATCCGATGATCGGCCGTCGCCTGGGGACCTATCAAATCGAGCGCGAGATTGGCCGCGGCGGTATGGGCGCGGTTTATGAAGCAGTTCGCGCCGACAACGAATTCAATCGGCGCGTGGCGATTAAGTTGGTTAAGCGTGGCATGGATACTGATTTTATCCTGCGACGTTTTCGCAAAGAACGACAAATCCTGGCGGCGCTGGACCACCCCCACATTGCCGGACTGCTCGATGGCGGAACTACCGATGACGGGTTGCCCTACTTTGTCATGGAGTTCATCGCGGGCCAGCCGATTTACACCTATTGCGATGCGCGCAAACTGACCGTCGCCGAACGGTTGAAGCTGTTTCGCGCCATTTGCGACGCAGTGCACTATGCGCATCAGAAGCAGGTCGTTCATCGCGATATAAAACCTTCGAATGTTCTGGTGACGTCGGAAGGGATTCCAAAGCTCCTGGACTTTGGCATCGCCAAACTTTTGAATCCCGATCTGGCCGGCGATATCACACATGATCCCACCGCCACGGCGATGCGATTGATGACGCCGGAATACGCTTCGCCGGAGCAGGTCCAGGGCGCGCCGACTTCGCCAACCACCGATGTTTATTCCCTTGGCGTCTTGCTTTACGAGTTACTTACCGGGCACCGGCCTTATCGCCTGCGGAACCGCGCGCCGCATGAGATCGCTCGCGTCATTTGTGAAGAACCGCCCGCGCCGCTCAGTTTTATTATCACTCGTCCCGAAGACGTGTTGCCGTCGTCTTCCTTCACTGGCGATGACTCGACCACGCTCAGCCAATTGTATTCAGCGCGCAGTGCGAGCCTGGAAACGCTGCGACGTGAATTTGCCGGCGATTTGGATCGGATTGTGATGCGCGCGTTGCGCAAAGAGCCCGAGTGGCGTTACCAAACTGCGCAGGAACTGCGCGACGACATCACGCGCTATCTGGATGGGCGTCCAGTATCGGAATCTCCCGAGCCGCCGTTCCGGCCTCATGCCACTCTGGAACCGAGCTCGCAGGAAAACTCGCTCGCCGTACTCCCGTTGAAGCTGCTCGATCTTGAATATGGTTCTGATTCCGGCCCTGATTACCTCGGAACCGGCCTGGCCGACGCGTTAATAACCAGACTGAGTGCGATTGGCCGCTTCGCAGTGCGGCCGACCAGCAGTGTGCTGCGATATGGCACGCATTCCGATCCAATTCTGGCCGGGCGCGAACTAGCTGTGGCTTACGTGCTGGATGGGCGAGTCCGTCGCGTGGGAGAACGAATCCGAGTAACCGTCCAACTGCTGAACGTTCGCGACGGCACGGCCGTGTGGGCGGGACAGTTTGATGAACAGTTCACTGACGTGCTGAGCCTGGAAGACGCGATCTCGGCCCATGCGGCTGAGGCACTCGTGCCTCAGCTAACCGGCGAAGAGCGTTTACGGCTGTCGAAGCGCGGCACCGACGATCCGCAGGCCCATGAAGCGTACTTGCGCGGCCGGTTCTACTGGAACACGTTCACGGAAGACGGTTTCGCTAAAGCCATCGTCTGCTACAACCAGGCGATCGCGATCGATCCAAACTACGCCGTGGCCTACGCGGGCATCGCGGCTTACTACAGTTGGCTGGGCAGCTTCACGGTCCTGCCTTTTGCTGAGTGTTCGGCCGCGGCCTATGAAGCGGCGTCTACCGCCGTCGCGCTTGAGCCGGGAATGGCTGAAGGCCACGGCGCTCTCGGCCAGGCAATTCTCTGTCGCGATTTCGCGTGGACCAGCGGCGAGCGAGAAATCCTGCGGGCCATCGAACTGAATCCGAACTACTCGACCGCGCGGATCTGGTATGCGCTGCAACTGGCCATGGAAGGCCGTTTCACGGAAAGCCTGCATGAAGCGTACATCGCCCGCGATCTGGATCCGCTGGCGATCATCTCGCGCTTTACGGTGGTCTGGTGCGCCTATCACGCGCGACGCTTCGACGAGGCCGCGACGATGGCGTTGGAAATAGTTGCTGCTGAGCCGCAGAACCTGATGATGCTTTACGCGTCCAGCTTTGTGCTGGGCCGCCTGGGCCGTCACGACGAATCGATCGCCGCCGCGCAAAGATGCGTCGAGCTAATGGGCAAGGCCTCGCACACGCTTGCCCGGCTGGGAGGGGCGCAGGCCGCAGCCGGAAACATGGCGGCCGCTGAGGCGATGCTGGAGGAAATGCACGTTCTGTCCAAGCGGCGTTACGTCTCGCCTTACCATTTGGCGCTGCTTAATTGTTCGCTCGGCCGGCTGGAAACGGCGCTGGATTTACTTGAGCGGGCCAGAGAGGAAGTCGACGCGAAGGTCCTTTGGATGGGCGTCGATCCGGAGCTCGATCCGCTGCACGGGCATCCGCGTTTCAATGACTTGCTGCGGAGACTCAATCACCGGTTGGCGGTGTTGCCAACCCTGCCGGTCACTTCAATGCCCGGTCAGGAGTCAATCGCCGTCTTGCCCTTCAAGATCCTCGGCTCGCCGGCGGAGCATACCGGCGACGAGTACCTCGGTATCGGATTGGCGGACGCGCTAATCACGCGCCTCAGTAATGTGCAGCGCTTGATCGTGCGGCCCACCAGCAGTGTCCTGAACTACCGTGGCGGCTCAGTCGATCCGCTGGTTGCGGGCCGCGACCTGGGAGTGGATTACATTATCGACGGCAGTCTGCGGCGTTCCGGCGCGCGCCTGCGCGTCAGTGCCCAGATGCTCAGTATCAGTGAAGGCGTCACGCGCTGGGCGGAGCAGTTTGACGAAGATTCGACTGACGTTCTGCAAATTGAGGATTCGATTTCAGAGCAAGTCGCGTCCGCGCTGTTGCCGCAGCTCAACGGCGATGAGCAACGCCAACTCTCAAAGCGCGGCACCGAGAGCGCGGAAGCATTCGAAACGTATTTACGTGGCCGTTATTACTGGAACACGTATACCGAATCAGGCTTTGCGAAAGCGCTTGAATGCTTCAACCACGCGATTACGCTTGATCCCAATTACGCGCTCGCCTATACGGGTATCGCAGACTACTACAACTGGCTGGGTGTATTTGGGATCAGACCCTTTGCCGAATGCGCGGCCGCCGCGAAAGTCGCCGCGCAAAAGGCCGTCGATCTCGATCCGACTTCAGCGGAGGCTTACAGCGCGCTTGGTTTCGCAACGGTTTGCCACTTCGACTGGGCCGTCGCGGAAGCACAACATCGCCGCTCGATCGAAATAAATCCCAACTATGCGACCGGGCATCACTGGTACGGCTTTCATTTATTAATGGCCGGCCGATTTGATGAAGCCCTCAACGAAATGCTGCGGGCCCGCGAACTTGATCCGCTCTCGCCTTCGATCATGCAGGCGCTGGGTTGGTGTTACTACCAATCGCGGCGCTATGACGCCGCCATCACGACTTACCAAAACATGCTGGATGCAGTACCGGATTTCACTTACGGGCTGGCCACTTACAGTTGGACGTTGCGGGCGGTAGGGCGAGGCGACGAAGCCGTAGCCATCTCGGAACGGGTTTTGGATCTATCAAGTGGTGGCCAGTTTTATGTCGCGGGATTGGGCGCGGCATACGCGGCCGCCGGGCGGAAGGCCGACGCCCACGCGGCGCTGGATCGCCTGGATGAGATGGCCAGGACCTCCTACGTTTCGCCTTACCACCGCGCAATCATTCACGTGCTGTTGGAAGAAAACGAAGCCGCGCTCGCGATGCTGCGCAAGGCATACGAAATCAAAGAAGGTTGGTTGGTTTGGCTCGGCGTTGAACCGCAGCTTGATCCACTGCGTGGCGAACCGGAGTTCGAAGATCTGCTGAGCCGAACCAGAAGTCCGGTAGTGGACAACAGCCAGGCGCGCAGCCGAACCGCCGCCAAACCGCCGCGCTCACGCTCATCAAGAGGGCGGGCCTCAGTGACGGCGCCCGTAGCGCGTCCTGCTCCGGACACGCAGTCAGCCGAGAACGAGGAAGCGCGGCAGTTGTACACCGCCGGCCGCTACTATGCTACGCGTCGCTCGGCTGAAGGATTGCGCCAGGCAATTTCGCGATTGGAAAAGGCGGTCGAACTCGATCCCAAGTTCGCCCTCGCTTATGCCGAACTCGCCGACTGTTACGCGCTTTTGAATTGGTATGTCGAGCCGGCGCCGCCCGAAGCATGGGAGCGCGCCAGGGAATTTGCGCTGAAGGCAGTCGAAGCCGATCCGAAACTGGCTGAGGCGCATGCTTCGCTCGGCTTCGTCAGGCTGCATCATGATCGAGATTGGCCGGAGGCGGAACGCGAACTGCGCCGGGCAATTCAAATAAAGCCAGGCAATCAGGTAGCGCACCGCTGGTACGCCTACAGCCTTTCCGCGATGGGCCGGCACGAGGAAGCCGCCGCTGAAGTCGAGCGGGCTCTGGAAATTTCACCGCAATCCGCCGTCATCGCGACCGCCCTGGCGAACGTGCTGTTCCTCGCCGGACGTTTCGACGACACGATCGAACAATGTCATCAGGCGCTGGCGCTCGATCCCGGCGCGGTCTCAGCCCACACGATCCTGCGTTGGGCGTATGAGAAGAAGGGCATGCACGCCGAAGCGCTGGCGGCTTATGAGCAGGAGAGAAGTTTTGCCGGCGATACGCCCACGACCCGCGCGAAGCGCGCGCATGTTTTGGCCGCCATCGGCCAACATGACGAGGCGCGCGCGATTCTGAAGGAGATTCTGGAGCGACGACAGGAGGAATGGGTGACGGCCTATGAAATCGCCATCATCTATTGTCTGCTGGGCGACAACGATCATGCGATTGAGTGGCTTTCGCGAGCGGACCGCGAACACGCTGTGGGCTTCACCTTCGTCCGCGTCGATCCGCACCTGGAATCATTGCGCTCCGATCCTCGATTCAGGGAGTTGCTGCGCACTACAGACAAAACCATGCCGTGAACGCCGGCTCCTGAGCTTCACTGTCTACCGGCGTTTCCGACGCGGTGGCGCTTGATACGCTGCTAGTTGTAACGCTTGTTGTAGATGACTCTGCCCCGCAGAACTTTCCGCAGATCGTGTGTTTCTGTTTTAAACGGCTTCACCTGAGTGTGTGAGATAACTTGATCAGGCGGATCAACCTTCCCGGCCCGCGCTTCGTTGATCGTCTCCCAGTCATCTTCGTTATAGAAAGCCAGCGTGATCGTGTTCCCCTGAAGTCGCGTCAGCTCAGCCCGAGGCCGGAAAAAGACTTCCCCGCGGTGGGGATCAACTACGGCAAAATACGACGCGCCCAGTCCGCCGTCACCCATCTTCACCAGCAGCGCAGTCTTCCCGTTGCCGAGCTTGACCTCCTGCAAGGCGGTGACGCCGACATACTCGGACATAATCTTTTTCGTCCGTCCTGTGCCGGCGTTAAAGAGATGAAGCGCCTGCCCTTCGTTTTCAAAACCACCTGAGCCATACGGACTGGAGAAGACCACGTCACGGCCATCGTTAATGCTCCAGGCATAGTACGCGTGATCATGAATGCGACGCCTTTTGCCATTAATGGTCACGTAGAGCTTGCCACCATACGGGTTTTCAGAGTCGCCACCATCAACCTTAGTTACTCTCGCCCTGCGCGACGTCGTCGTTGTTTGCGCAAATGTTGAAGAAGCAATCAGGGCGGCGACGAAGACTAACGCAATCGCCTGGCAGGCGCGTTTCATCTTTTGACCTTCTTTCGGGCAATAAAGGGGCAGTGGCCCGACCGTGAGGGAGGGCGTTCTCCATTTGCGCATCTGGACGCCCTCCCTGACGGCACTGCTACTGCCCCGTCTAACCACTGGATTAGGGATCGCAGATGTGCGCGTCCGCGGTCCACTGGCCGATGCGGAAAATCACAAATTCCGCCGGCCTGAGCGGCGCCACGCCAATCAGGATAATCAGCCGCCCGTTAAGAATGTCGTCCGGAGTCATGATACTTTGATCGACTTTCACGAAGAAGGCTTCTTCGGGCGTAATACCCACCAATCCCCCTCTATGCCATTCCTTAATTAGAAACGCCGAAATAGTGTTCCGGACGGTGGCCCACAGCTGCGGTTCGTTGGGTTCAAACACAGCCCACTCGGTCCCTTCCTGGATCGATTGCTCCAGGTAGGTTAAGTAGCGCCGGACATTCACATACTTCCACTCCGGATCGGTGGAACAGGTACGTGCACCCCAAACCCTAATTCCGCGGCCGGGAAACTGGCGAATGCAGTTGACGCCCTGTGGATTCAGCACCTGCTGCTGTACGTCGGTGATATTGGTTTCCAAAGAGTTTGCGCCCAGTACGACTTCATTCGCCGGGCCACTGAAAACGCCGCGCCCAATATCAACGCGGGCATAGATTCCCGCCACGTGGCCAGACGGTGGAATCAGAACATCTTTCTCAGTTGCGGGATCGGTGACATTGATCCAGGGGAAGTAGAACGCCGCGAACTTGGTATCAACAGGTGGTTTAAACTGCTCGATTTTCGTCACCAGATGAACGCCCGGCGGAGCGTGGAGAATCGCGAAGCGGTCCTGCAATCGTTCGCAGTGTTTGACAATTTCCGCTGCCAGGTCCGGATCACGGTGATGATCGGGTGCGACTACGATCGAGACGTCTTCAATTCCTTCCAACTGTTCCAGGGCGCTGGTGTAATCCGACTTCTCATCAACCCGGGCGATGTAACAGCCCTTACCGCCATTCTTAAAGAATCCTTCGACGGCGTACGGCAAAGTCGAAACGTCGACTGGAAGATGACAGCCAAACAAGTTGACGTAATCGGCAAAGCTGGTAATGAGCGACGATATCTTTGGACCTTTTTGAGTTAGACCGACAAAGCCGGCCGTGCTGGTAGGCACGCCCTCGATAGGCCTCGGGCCTAACTCCACTTCTTCGACGTAAACTCCAGGATATAAGAATTCAGGAATTGCCGTTCTCCTTTGAAAAATCTGGCCGCGGTTGTCTTCCAAACTAAAACGGTCGCGATCATATGCTCCGAGAGCCGTGTGCGCAACAGTTTGCTTTCTGCCGTCGGCGGTGCGGGAAGACCCGCGGTAGTGTCGCGTGTACCCGTCTAGGCCTTCGGGTGTTAGCGGGTTAGCCTGCGTTTTGGGGAGCGTCAAGGTAGGTAGTGGCAGGCGCGCAGCGCGCGGCCACTGGAGCACCAGGAAACGAAAGGGCACGGCGGCACCAGGGCGCCCGACTCACTTGCGGCAATTTGAGGTTTGAGATTTGAGATTTGAGATCTGAGATTTGGGATTTGAGGATCTGAGATCTGAGACTTGAGACTTGGGATTTGAATTTGAGATTTGAGATCTCAGATCTGAGGATCTGAAATCTGAGATTTCCAGCACTAACCCGGCAACCGGAGTCTCGCCTCGCATCCTCCCACCGGCCGATTCTCCAGCGTGAGCGTGCCGCCGTGCGCTTCGGCAATTTGCCTCGAGAGCACCAGCCCGATGCCGGAGCCGCTGGCTTTGGTGGTGAAGAACGGCACGAACAAGTTGGCGGTGTTGGCAAGGCCCGGTCCTTCGTCGCGAATCCACAACTCGACGTGATTGTTCTTTTGCGTCCAACCTACTTCTACGCCGCCCCCCGTTTCCAACGACGCATCAACGGCATTCCGCACCAGATTGATTAGCAACTGCTCCAACTGCACGTTGTCTCCCTGGATAATCAGGTCGGGACCCGGGACAACGCTGACCGGCAGACGCGTTTCCAGCTTCGGCACTGTATTTACGAGCGCGCCAATGTTTAGCGGTTCCAGCCGCGGCTGTGGCAAACGGGCCAGACGCGAATAAGAGTCGACAAAGCGGGCCAGCGAATCTGCGCGCGATGAAATTACTTCCAGGCCCTGTTGTATATCGTCTTCTAAATCAGCGGGACTGGGCCGCCGGTGCAACAGATCCGCCAGGCTGCCGGCCACCGACTTGATCGGCGCCAGCGAGTTATTTAACTCGTGCCCCAGTACACGCAGCAGCCGTTGCCATGCGCGGCGTTCTTCCTCACGTAACGTCTGGCTGAGATCAGTCAGCACCAGCAAATGGTGTTGCACGCCGCCCTCGCGAAAAACGCTGTGGCGGATGTCCCAACGACCAACCCCACCGGGGAAAACCATTTGCATGGTCCGCGAGCCCTGGCCCAACTCTCGATTGAAACATTGCTCCAGGCCCAGCTCGCCGCTTGTCCTGCCTAACAGCCGCTCAGAGGTCTGGGCCAATAAACGTTCGCCCGCTCGATTGACGAGTTGCAACCGTTGTTCGCTATCGAAGGTGAATACCGCCGCATTGATTTCCGAAATGATCGCGCGTAGCAGCGCCGTCGCTTCGAGGGCGCCGAGTCGCTGGTTGCGTAACGTTTGGCCCAGGTCATTGACCTCGAGCATGATTTCGCCCAGCGCGTCCCCACTGGCAGCTCGCCGGCCGCGAATCGAGTAATCACCTTCGCGAATAGCCGCGAGGATGTTGGAGAGGGTTTGCATCGGCCGGACGACACGCTGTTTGAGATTGAAAGCGATCGAGAGCCAGAAGATCACAAGGAAAAGATCTATCGTCCATTGCAGGCGACTGGAATAACCGGCCAGCCAGAGCAGGAACGCCGCCAGCACCATTGCCGGGAAGCCGGCCGCGAGGGCGAGAACTGTGATGCGTTTTTCGAACGTCAGGCGGGCGCTGTGCTTCAGCGCCGGGTCGAGACTGGAAATGGAGGATTGTGGCTTTCCGGGTTTAGCGCTCGTATTCACAATGGCTATGATAATCCATACTTCTGCAGACGGCGGTATAGCGCGCTCCGGCTTAACCCCAGCGACTCTGCCGCCCGGTTCGCATTTCCGCCACACCGCGCCAGCGCTTTCTGAATCAACAGCCGTTCGACTTCTTCCAGACTTAACTCTTCAAAATGCGCCGAGAGGCGAGCGTCGGGCGTTGGCTGCAGCGCAAGATCAAACGCCGTCACCATGGTTCCCGCACTCATCAGCACCGCGCGCTCGACCACGTGGTCCAACTCCCGCACGTTGCCCGGCCAACCGTGCTGGCGCAAAGCTTCAGACGCCGGCGGGGTAAACTCGGTGATGTTTCGCCGGTAGCGCTCGGTGTGTTTACGCAGGAAATGTTCCGCCAGCGGCACAATATCTTCCGGACGATTACGTAACGCCGGCAAGTGAATCTCGACGGTATTAAGGCGGAATAGCAGGTCCTGCCGGAATCGCCCCTGGGCCGCCTCCACATTTAGATCGGCATTCGTCGCGGACACCACGCGGACGTCTACCTTCCTTGTCTTCGAAGATCCCACCCGCTCGAATTCTCCGGTCTGCAGCACTCGCAAAAGTTTCGGCTGCAGATTCAAAGGGACGTTGGCAATCTCATCGAGGAACAAGGTACCGCGATCCGCCAGCTCAAAACGGCCGACGCGATCAGCCCGCGCGTCGGTAAACGCGCCGCGCACATGACCGAACAGTTCACTTTCGAAAACTCCTTCGGCCAACGCGCCCGCATTCAGCGAGACCAGCGGTTTTGCCGAACGCATCGAGCAGGCGTGGAGTAGGTGCGCGATCACTTCCTTGCCGGTGCCGTTCTCACCGGTGATCAGAACGTTGGCGTCGGCCGGTCCGATTCGATCAACCAAATGGAGTATGTCTTTCATCGCTTTCGATTCGGCGATGACCTCAGGTATTTGCGTGGCTGCTTCGCCGGCACTTTCACGCAACGCCAGGTTTTCGGCCTCCAGGTCCTTACCGCGGCGCAAGGCTTCCGCCAACTCGACCTGGGTGCGCAGCACGGCGAGGAGCCGCGCGTTTTCCCAGGGCTTCTGAATAAAATCGCGCGCGCCGCGCCGCATCGCTTCAACTGCCAGATTGACGCTGCCCCACGCCGTCATCACCACGACCGGCAGCGTTGGATCCAGCGATTGAATTTTGGAAAGCAAATCCAACCCTTCGCTGCCGGACGTCGTGTCGCGCGCGTAATTGAGATCGATGAGCACGACATCGAACTCCTGCGCGGCGAGCGCCTTCAGCACGGCCGCAGGTGAGGCGGCGGTTTCGGCTTGAAAGTGTTCAGCCTTTAAAAGCAAGCGCAGCGCGGCCAGCACGTCCGCTTGATCGTCGGCAATCAGAATCTTTGGCATCTGTTTAGCAGAAGAATGAAGATAGGGGCGAAACTCCCAACGCGCAACTTTGAAGTGCGCCGAAAACCTGCGACCGGCAAAATCGCTTGCCAGTGAGTGCTCGCCAACGAGTTCTATTCGTAACGGAGCGCTTCAAGCGGATCCACTTTCGTCGCGCGCCGGGCCGGCAAGTAACAAGCCAAAAGAGCAACGAACAGCAAAACCGCGGAGACCACAAAGAAAGTAACCTTGTCGGTTGGGGTAACGCCGAAGAGCAAGCTCTCCATCAACCGTGTCAGGCCGATCGCGCCAGCCAGACCAAGAACTACCGCGCTCTGCAGAAATCATTCGTAGTGCAGTGCCTTGAGCGGATCGACTCGCGCCGCGCGTCGCGCCGGGATGTAGCACGCGAGCAAAGCCACGCCGGCCAGCACGAGAGCGACGGCCACAAACGTCAACGGGTCCTTGGTGGTGACACCGAACAGCAAACTGGAAATGACTCGCATTAACGCGAAGGCGCCAACCAGGCCGATCGCCAATCCGAGCAACACCAGTTTGAAGCCCTGGGAAACGATCAGCCGCAACACGTCACGCGTTTGCGCCCCCACCGCCATCCGAATGCCGATCTCGTTCGTCCGCCGCGCGACGGAATAACTCATCACGCCGTATAGCCCGACGATCGTTAGGACCAGGGCTACTGCCGCAAAGATTCCCAGCAGCGTTGTGTTGAAGCGCGGGGCCGCGACTGTGGCGGCTATGTATTCGTCCATCGTCTTCACGTTGAAGACGGGAACTTCCGGATCCATTCCCTGGACTTCACTGCGAATCGCGCTGATCAAACCGCGCGGATCGCTGTTCGTTCTGACGAGCATCGTCATTTGATTGAACGGAATCTGGGTCGCCGGCACGAAGTAACCGACCCGCAACTCGGAACTCAGATTGCGATTTCGCACGTCATTCACCACCCCGACGATTTCGCGCATCGGCTCTTCCTCGTCAGCAACTGAAATTCCGGGCTTGATCCGTTTACCGACCGGGTCCTCATCCGGAAAATACTTCTTCGCAAAAGCCTGGTTCACGATGATAACGGGCTGCGACTTGGCGGTATCGCGGTCGTTGAAGTCGCGGCCCCGCAGCATCGAAACGCCCAGCGTCTTAAAATATTGATCGTTGATTGAGAAGAAATCCGCGCTCGGTTGATTCCCCTTCTCGACTGGCCGTCCTTCAATTTCAAAGGAGATGCGAAACATGTCTCCGCTCAACGGCAACGGAATAATTGCACTGGCAGAGCGAACACCGGGTAAGGCTTCCACTCCGGTGATAAGCTCCCGGAAGAACGGCGCTTGTTTCTCGGTGGGATATTTGACTTCCGGAATGCCGACCACGAAGGTCAGGAGATTTTGCGATTCGAAGCCGGGACTGACGCTGCGCAGACGCCACAAGCTCTGGATCAGTAGTCCGGATCCTACAAGTAAGACAAAGGCGATTGCCAGTTCGCTAACCACCAGCATGCCGCGAATGCGATTGCGGCGGCCGCCCTCACTTGAGCCGCGCCCGCCTTCCTTGAGCGATTCAGTCAGCTCCGTCTTTGACGAGTTAATGGCCGGCACCAGCCCAAATATCAGGCCCGTCAAAACCGAGACTCCTAAAGTGAAACCCAGCACGCGCCAATCCATCCCGACGTGCAACGCTCGCGGAATGCTTTGCTTGCCCAAAGCCAGCAAAAGATCTGACCACCAAACTGCCAGCAACAATCCCAGCGTGCCGCCGGCGAGCGAAAGCAACAGACTCTCAGTCAGCAACTGACGCACAATTCGCTTCCGGCTGGCGCCCAGCGCGGAACGAATCGACATCTCTTTGTGTCTGGCCATGGCGCGCGCGAGCAGCAGGTTAGCCACGTTCGCGCAGGCAATCAGGAGCACACAACCAACCGCACCCAGGAGAACCAATAACGCTGGTCGAACATCACCTACCAGCGCTTCCAACGAAGGCTCAACCGTGCTGGTCTTATGCAGATTTTTGTCCGGATACTGCTGTTCCAGGCGGGCGCTTATCGAAGTCATCTCGGCTTGCGCCTGCGGTTTCGTCACTCCCGGTTTCAGGCGCGCGATTACATTCAGATAGTGCGCGCCACGTTCATCGGTAATCGGGTCCTTCCCTTCCCGGTCGATCGCGACCGTGGTCCACATTTCTACCGGTTCATTTTGAATAGGAAACTGAAAATCGTGAGGCATGACCCCGACAATCGTGAAGCTCTTGCCGTCAATCATCATCGACTGATTGACGATATTCGGATCGGAGTTAAAGCGTTTCTGAAACAGATCCTGACTCAGAATAACGACGCGGCCGCTTTCACCGGGATTGTCCTCCGCCGGCAGGAATCCGCGTCCGAGGGCCGGCGCGACGCCCAGCAAGGGAAACAGATCAGCGTTGACCACAGAACCTCGCAAACGAGTCGATTCGCCACGCCCAGTCATCACGAAGTCATTGCTGTGGTAAGAGGCCATGCGCTCGAAGACGTGGTTTTGATCTCGCCAGTCGGCAAAATTCAGGTACGACACAGAGCCGCGCCCCTGACCTCGCGTCGCATCCGTCTCCCAAACCATCATCAGCTGATCGGAGTTGGTGAACGGCAAAGGGCGCAACAGCACCGCATTTATCACACTAAAGATCGCAGTGTTAGCGCCGATGCCGAGGGCGAGCGCAATAGTCGCGACGATGCTGAAGCTGGGAGCCTTCAAAAGCATGCGCAACCCGTATCGAATGTCTTGCCAAAAAGTTTCCATTCTTAATTCCCCTTATTTCACACCGCATGCCATCGCCGGCGGTCTTGTCAGAACCGCCTGCGGTAGCGGGCGGGCCCAACGATTGCAGAATGCAGATTTCGGACTGCGGAATAAATAGATCGCGTCGTCTCCTAAATCTGCAATCCGAAATCCGCACTCCGAAATCGCCATGCCCACCCGCTACGGCAGGTGGTTCTGACACGTTATTCCGATCGCAGTGCGACCAGCGGATCGACCTTCATCGCGCGCCGGGCCGGAATGTAACAGGCGAGCAATGCCACCAGGCCGAGCCCGACAGACACAGCGACGAAGGTAGTTGGATCGCCTGGTTTCACGCCGAACAGCAACGCCGTCATGAGGCGAGTCACCGCGTAAGCCAGAAAACAGCCGACCGCGATACCGGCCAGGGCCAGCCCCATTCCCCTCTTCAAAACAAGAGTCATCACGTTGCGCGTTTGCGCGCCGAGCGCAAGCCGCACGCCGATCTCTGATGTATGTTGCGTGACAAAGAAAGCGAGCACGCCGTAGATCCCCACTACGGCCAGAATCAGCGCCAGCGCCGCGAAGGCTGCCAGCAACTTCATTCCCACCGTGCGCTCGGCCACTTCTTCGGTCAGCACCTGATCCATCGTCGCGACATTCGAAACCGGCTGATCAGGATCGACTGTGTGAACTTCACGGCTGACAGCCGTCACCAGTTGCAGCGGATCACCGTTCGTGCGCAGGACCAGATCGCGGGGTTTGAATCCGGCAAACGTCGCCTGGCGAAACGGTAGAAACATTTCTGCTTTGACGGGAACATCCAATCCCAACTCGCGCACATCGCCGACGATTCCGACGATCGAGACCCATGGTCCATCGCGAGTGAGTTGTATTCTCTTTCCCAAAGCGTCTTGATTGGGCCAGTACTGGCGGGCCATCGTCTCATTGATGATTACCGCAAGGGCGCCAGTTTCATTGTCCCGGCTGTCGAAGAAACGGCCGGCGCGCAGAACCATTCCCACCGTGCGGAAATAATCAGGCGTGACCTGCCGGTTGAGGGCGTGCCGTGAAAGATTCGGATCCTGGCCCTCGACCAGGAATCCGCTGCCTCCGCCTTTCCATTGCAAAGGCACTGACGTCGTGTACCCGGCGGAGACGACGCCCGGCAGCACTTTCACGCGAGCCAGCACTTCTTCGTAGAAGGCCCAGCGCCTGGCCTGCTCCCGATATTTGTTGCCCTGCAGAACGGTGCGCACGGTCAGTAGTTTCTCCGGCTCGAAAACTGAGAACTGGCCGCGCAGGTTCGCGAGCGTTTGAATCAGCAGGCCGGCGCCGACCAGCAACACCAGGGCAAGCGCCACTTCAGTGACGACCATTGCGTTCCGCAAACGGCCACCCGATGCACCCAGACCGCCGTGACGGCCGCCTTGCTTTAACGCTTCGTTCAAATCAACGCGCGATGCCTGTACCGCCGGAACCAGGCCGAACACGATCCCGGTTAAGACGGAAATGCCCAGCGCGTAAACGAGCACGCGCAAGTCAATTCCCAGGTTGGCGGCGACCAGACCAGCCGGCACCAATTTCTTTAAGAACTCAAAGCTGAACTCAGCGACGAATAATCCCAGCGCGCCGCCAAGCGTCGAGAGAATGATGCTTTCGGTCAGCAACTGCCGAACAATGCGTGCGCGACCGGCGCCAATCGCCGAACGCACAGCGATCTCGCGGCGGCGACTGGCGGCGCGCGATAAGAGCAGATTGGCGGTATTGGCACATGCGATGAGAAGAACCAGGCCCACTGCCACCAGCAGCATGATCAAAGGACGTCGAGAGGCGCCTACCAGTTCCTCGCGCAAGGGGACAACCTGGGCGACCAATCCGGTAACGTTAGCAGGATCGCTTTGAACTATTCGCTCCGTGATAGCGCCGATGTCGGCTTGCGCTTGCGCCAGGGTCGCGCCGGGTTTGAGTTTTCCGATGACGTTGAGATTCTGACCCTGGCGTGACTTCATCTCCTCTGCCGAGAACGCCGCAGGCACCCACAAGCCTGTCTGGCCGTGGAGGAAGCGAAAGTCAGCCGGCATCACTCCGATCACGACATACTTTTGTCCGTTCAGGACGATGTCTCGTCCGACTATGTTGCCGTCTTGACCATAGCGCCGTTGCCACAGGCCGTAGCTGAGAATTGCCACCTTCGCTCCGTCCGGTTTGTCTTCTTCAGCCAGAAAGTTCCGGCCCAAAACGGGCGCGGCGCCCAGCAACGGAAAAAAGTTTGCGGTAGCGCCATACGCTTGCACCTTTTCCGGCTCGCCGTCACCAGTAATATTGAAACTGCGGAAACTTGTCGCCGCCAATTCCGAGAAGACGCTGTTCTGTGCTCGCCAATCGACAAAGTTCGCCGTTGCCACATTGTCGTGCGAAATATTCTGGGCCGTGTTGCCCTCCCAAATCATTAAGAGTCGATCGGATTCGGCAAAGGTCAGCGGTTTCAGCAGGACCGCATTAACCAGGGTAAAGATCGCGGTGTTCGCCCCAATTCCCAGCGCCAGCGAAAGGATGGCCACAAGAGAAAAGGCGGGTTGGCGCCAGAGACTCCGCCAGCCATAACGAAGGTCGCGAATCAGGTTGTTCATGGCTTCCTCCTTTGACGCGAAGAAACTGCTACTCGTAACGCAGCGCCAGCAACGGATCGACTTTCGTCGCGCGGCGCGCCGGTATGTAACAAGCCAGCAATGCCACCGTTAGCAACGTGCCCACCACGATGCCGACCGTCGAAACATCCATCGCCAGCAATTCGAACGAGAAGCTGCGCAACAGCCGCATCAGGCCAAACGCCGCCAGCACTCCCAGACCAATACCGATCAGCGCGAGCACGAGCCCCTGCTTCAGCACCATCCTGAGAATGTCGGACGCCTGCGCGCCCAGCGCCATTCGCACCCCGATGTAATGTGTTTGCTGGCTGACGGAGTAAGACACAACGCCGTAAATGCCAATCGACGCGAGGAGGAGTGCGACCGCGGCGAAGATACCAATCAGCAGGGCCGGGAAACGGCGGAGGAACACGGCGGGAGAATCACCAATCACCTGCTCCATCGGGCGCATGTTGAAGATGGCGACGTCGGGCTCCAACGAACGCAGTTCACTGCGAATTGCGCTTCCCACTGCGGTTGGATCTGCATTCGTCCGTACGACCAGATTCGTGCCTGGTCCGGAGTTTGCCCGGAAAGGGTAATAAAGGACAGGCCGGATCGCTTCATCCAGTCCGCCAATCTTGACGTCGTTGACTACACCGACGATTTCATCCCCCGGCCCCCCAACAGAGGTATAGATAACCTTTCGTCCTACGGGATCGCGACCGGCAAAAATTTTATCCGCAGCGCTCTTGCCGATGATGACCACGCCGGGAATTCTGGCCGGCGGCGTGGCATTGGCACTTGCCCCGCCGGGACGTGGAGTTGGCGTTGGAGTTGGAGTTGGAGGCGGCGCAGCATCGCGCGAATCAAACATTCGCCCGGCAACTATCGGCACGCCGAGAGTTTGAAAGTAATTCTCGCTTACTACCCGCGTGTTTGCTTCGACCTCCTGGCCGGGGGGAGGAACAGGATCGCCTTCAACAATAAACCGCGTCGTGTTTCCGCTTTGCAGCGGCAGAATGTTTACCGTGCCGGAGTCGATCACACCGGGCAGCGCGTTCACGCGTTCGCGTAGTTGATCAAAAAAAGCGTTTTGTTTGACTGGGTCGGGATATTTCGCCGGGGGCACTGCGACGGTCATCGTCAAAACGTTCTGCGGGTTGAATCCGATATTGGACTGCAACAAACGCAGCAGAGACTTCATCATCAATCCGGCGCCAACCAGCAATACGACCGCCAGCGCAATCTCAGTGGTCACGAGCACGCTGCGCAGGCGATGGCGCGCACCGCCGGCGGTGCTGCGGCCGCCTTCCTTTAATACTTCGTTCAGGTCCGGACGCGACGCTTGAATCGCCGGAGCCAGCCCAAATACGACTCCGGTCAGCAGGGAGAGGCCAAAAGAGAAAGCCAGAATGCTCCCATCGATGCGTAGGGTTTTCAGGAATGGAAGCGCATTGAGTTGCGTCTCCGGCAACGTCGCCACCAGCGCATCCACACCCCAGTAAGCAATCAACAAACCAAGGGCGCCGCCAAAGAGAGATAGCAACACAGATTCAGTCAGCAGTTGCCGCACGACTCGCCAGCGATTTGCGCCCAACGCGGCGCGAATCGCAACTTCTTTTTGCCGGGACAGTGAACGCGTCAGCAAAAGGCTCGCAACATTCGCACAGGCAATCAACAGGACAAATCCCACCGCCGCCAGCAGCACCAGCAGGATCGGCCTGACTTGACCGACGAACTGTTCCTGCAAAGGGACGAGCCGGACGCCGGTGCCGGCATGCGACTGGTTGTGTTCCTGCTCGATGCGCTTGGCGATAACGCTTAGCTCGGATTGGGCCTGCGCCGCACTAACGCCCGGTTTCAGTCGACCGATCAAGTTTGTCCCGTGCATGAATCGCCGGGTCAGTTGATTGTTGGTGGGTTGATAAGGACGCCAGAGATCCGCCGGCCGCAAAGCGAACTGAAAACTGGCGGGCAGGACTCCGATCACTTCATAACCATCGCCGTTGATAGTCACACCCTGACCGATGACATTTGGATCGCCGCCGAACCGCCGTTGCCACATGCCGTAGGTAAGCACCACTACCCGCGGTGCGCCCTGCTTATCGTCACCTGTCTGAAACGTGCGTCCGAGCACGGCATCGACCCCGAGCACTTTGAAAAAATTAGCCGCCGCCGCGGGTGCGAACACTCTTTCCGGTTCACCCCGGCCGCTCATGATTCCGCCGCCGCCCGTGTAGGCAGTGATCTCTTCGAAAACCTGGTTCTGTTGGTAGTCCTGATAATCAGGATAGGAAAATTCGCGCTGCGGAAATTCCTTCTGCGGCGTGCTCTCCCAGATGTGATAGAGGCGGTTAGACGATTTGTAAGGCAGCCCGCGCAGCAGGCCTGCGTCGACGACAGTGAAGATCGCCGTGCTGCCGCCAATCCCGAGCGCCAGAGTGATCACGGCAATCAGATTAAAGCCCGGCCGCTTCCTCATCGCGCGAAATGCATAACGCAGATCCTGTAGAAGTTTCACAACGCCTCCTTCTTAGTTATAAGGGCCAGCCAGGTTCTTGCGCCCTGCGCTGAAGGCGCAGTGGCAAGGTAGCCAGTGGCAAGCGCACAGCGCGCGGCCACTGGAAATCACACGAAACGAATGGGCGCGCCCGGCAAGGGCGCGCGGAATATCAGGAACGAGGCGGTTTGCTACGATCCAGTGGCGCGCTTGCCACTAGCTTCATCGTTCCGCGCCTGCCGGCGCGACACAGTTACTCGTACCTCAACGAAACCAGCGGATCCACCTTCGTCGCCCGGCGTCCCGGTATGTAGCAGGCAACCAGCGCCACCGCCGTTAACAACACCGCGATGCTGGCAAAGGTCGTGGGATCAGTTGGCTCAATGCCGAACAGCATTGTCGCCATCAACCTTGTGAGCGCGAACGCGCCCACCAGACCAATCACCACGCCCACCAAAGCCAGAATCATTCCCTGCCCCAGGATCATGCGAAACACATCGCGCGGCTGCGCACCGATCGCCATGCGGATGCCAATCTCATGCGTGCGTTGGGTTACGGAGTACGACATCACGCCATAGATTCCCACGATCGCCAGAATCAATGCGATGCCGGCAAAGATGCTAAGCAACGCGAGATTCAAACGCTCCGGCGCGACTGACGCAGCGCGAATCTCATCCATCGTGCGCACGCTGTAAATTGGTTGATCGGGATCGATGTTCTTTACTTGCTGGCGCACCGCGCTGATTAACTGGTTAGGATCGCCGGCGGCTTTAAGAATTACCGTCATGTCGCTGTCCGGAATTTGCGCAAACGGAAAGTAACCCTGGACCCGCATCGAATCCTCGCCCAGTCCCTCCATCTTCACGCGACCCACCACGCCCAGGACCGTCAGGCTCACACCGCTTTCGCGCCCTATTCTTATCCGTTTGCCGATGGGATCCTCGTTGGGCCAATAACGTCGCGCAAACTCTTCATCGATCACTATGGCGTTCATCGCCGCCACCTGTCGTTCGAGTTCCGGCAACTTGCTTAGGTCTTTGCCGGCCAGCGAAGAGCGATCGTCGTGATCATTGAAGTAGCGCCCGCTCTTCAAAGGAATGTCCATGGCCCGAAAATAATCGGGCGTCACAATACAGAGTTCCATCAATGGCGTTTGGTCACGCGGGGGGATCGGCCGGCCCTCGACAGTGAATGAGGTTTGCGAGCCGTTGTTGCCGAGCGGCAAACCGGAGGCCGCGCCGACGGCTTCAACTCCCGGCAGGGCGCGGAGGTTTTCCAGCAGGCGCTGGTAGAACTGAATTTGCTGGTCGCTGGTTTCGTACTTCTTCACAGGCAAAGCGACGGTGAAGCTGGTCACATGCTCGTAAGAAAAGCCCGGATTAACTCTTTGCAGCCGGTAAAAACTTCGAATCATTAAGCCCGCACCGATCAGCAACACCAGCGTCGTCGCAACTTCAACCACCACCAGCGAGCTGCGCAGCCAGTGTTTGCGAGAAGTTCCGCGCCCGGTCTCCTTCAAAGTTTCATGCACGTCGACCACGCCGGCCTGTAACGCCGGGACGAGTCCGAACAGAAGTCCGGTGACGAAGGAAAGCCCAAGGGTGAAAACAAACACTCGCCAGTCGAGGGTGATTTCTTTGGCGCGCGGAATGGCGTCGGGACTGATGTAGAGAATCAGCTCGATTCCCCAACGCGCAATCAACAGACCGATTGACCCGCCGATCAGAGCCAGCAGTGTGCTTTCGGTCAGCAGTTGCCGCGCGATGCGCCAGCGCCCGGCCCCCATCGCGGTGCGAATCGCCATTTCCTTTTGGCGCGATTGAGCGCGAGCTAACAGGAGGTTCGCGATATTCGCGCAGGCGATCAGCAGGACAAACGCCACCGCCGCGAATAAAACCCACAGAGCGCGCCTGATGTCGCCAACGAAAACTTCCAGCATCGGTCGAATCGCGACGCCATTACCGGCGATATCGTCCTGATATTGCCGCTCCAGATTTGCCACGACGCCGTTCATGTCGGCCTTCGCCTGCTCCAGACTGACGCCCGGCTTCATCCGCGCTATGCCATACAGGCCGGGATGATTGCCGCGCTGTTGCCAACCCGGAGCGTCGGAAAGTTGGCCCACCGGGACCCACATCTCCACGCGGGTGGGATACTGAAAATCCTGCGGCATTATTCCAATCACCGTATAGCTCTTGCCGTTAAGCGTGATTGGTTTATTCACCACGCCGGCGTCGCCGCCAAAGCGTCGTTGCCACAAGGCATAACTCAAAACAACCACGGGTGGACCACCGGGCTTGTCTTCTTCGTTGCTATAGAGACGGCCGAGCATCGGATTCACTCGCAGGGCGGCGAACAGATCCGCGGAGGCCTGGGCAGTCACGATGCGTTCCGCTTCACCGGAACCGGTCAGGTTGTAACTGCCGCGGTTGAAGACGCCGATTTTTTCGAAGACCTGGTTCTGATTGCGCCAATCCGTGAAGTTGGGATACGAGATGGAAATGTCGTCCATGCTTTTGGAGGTCTCGTTCAGAAAGACGAGCCGGTCGGATTCCGGATAAGGCAGCGGCCGCAGCAGCACTGCGTCGACCACACTGAAGATTGCAGTGTTGGCGCCGATGCCCAGCGCGAGGGCCAGAATCACCACGAACGTAATTCCCGGATTCTTCAACAACATCCGCGCGCCATACCGTATGTCCTGCCACAAGGTCGTCAGCATTTCTTTCTCCTTACTTATTCGTAGCGCAACGCAATCAGCGGATTCACTTTGGTCGCACGCCGCGCGGGGATGTAGCAGGCGATCAAAGTGATAATGAAAAGGACCGAAGCGACCGCACCGAACGTGCGCGCATCCGTGGCGGTAACTTCAAACAGCAAGCTCGCAATCACCCGCGTTAAGCCGAATGAGGCGAGCAGGCCGGCGCCCACTCCGATCAGGGCCAGGGTGATTCCCTGTTTCACAATCAGGCGCAACACGTCGCTCTGTTGCGCACCCAGGGCCATGCGCACTCCGATCTCGTGCGTTCGCTGTTGCACTGAATACGAGATGACGCCGTAAATTCCGACCGCCGCCATCACCATCGCGACAAAGGAAAACACGGCCAGCAAGGTCGCATTGAAACGTGCCCGGGCGATTGAACGGGCCATCAGCCGGCCCATGGTGCTGACCTCGCCAATCGGCTGCTCGGGATCCAGCTGATGAATCACGGTGCGCGCGGCGGCGGTTACGTCAGTCCCTTTACTCTTCGTTCGAATTACCAGGGTCATCGACGAATAGACCAGTTCCGGATGCGGCCAAAAGGCCATTGGCTCAACTTCCAGATCCAGACCTTTATGTTTGTTATTGCCGACGATGCCGATGATCTCGGTCGGCACATTCTCGTCTTTCATGTTGATCGTGACGCGTTTGCCGATCGGATCTTCGCCGTGAAAAATCTCGCGGGCAAAGGCCTCGTTGACGACCACAACGTGCCGCATCTCCGTGGCTTCCTGCGCGGTAAACAGGCGGCCACGCTTGAGCGGGATATGCATTGTTTCGAAGTAATTTAGGTCGGTGACGCAGATGCCCGTACTCAATCGATGATCCGGCGTCGTTTTCGGCTGGCCTTCAATTTCCAGGCTGGTGCCGGAGTGTGGCCCGGCAAACGGCAGCGTATTGATTGCTCCGGCAGACTCAACGCCCGGCAAGTTGCGGATCTTGTCCAGCGCTTGTTGGAAGAAGCTAACCAGCTTCGGGTCGGTATCATATTTTCGTTCGGGCAGACTCACGCGCATGGTTAAGAGCCGGTCGGGATCGAATCCCGGCTCAACCGATTGCAGCCGGCTGAAGCTCTTCATCAGCAACCCCGCGCCCACCAACAGCACCAGGGCGAGGGCTACTTGCGTGACGACGAAAACGTTTCGCAGACGATGAGAACGTGGCCCACCGCCGAGGTTCTTGCCGCCTTCTTTGAGTGACTCATTGAGATCAAAGCGTGAGGCTTCGAAGGCTGGGACTAACCCAAACACAATACCGGTAACCAACGTCAGCCCGATGGTGAAGGCCAGCACCGGCAGATTCACCGCCGTATCGCGCAGGTCCATCAGTTCCGGCGGGCTCAGCGCAATCAGCGCCTTAGTTCCCCACCACGCCAGCAGTAAACCGAGCAGGCCGCCGATTGCTGAGAGCACGACGCTTTCAGTCAGGAGCTGGCGGGCAATTCGCCAACGGCTGGCGCCGAGTCCGGCCCTTAAAGCGATTTCTTTCTTTCGCGAGGCGGCGCGCGCCAGCAAAAGATTTGCGACGTTGGCACACGCGATCAGCAGCACCAACCCGACTGCGCCCAGCAGGATCAGTAACGGTTTGCGAATTTCGCCGGTGAACTGGGTTCGCAACGGAACGACCGTCACTCCCCACTTGGTATTGAATTCCGGATACTGCTGCTCCAGTCGAGCGCCGATCAGATCCATCTCGTTCTGGGCTTGCGCAAACGTGACGCCGGGTTTCAGTCGCGCGACCGCTCGCGCAAACCGGCCTCGCCGCCGGCGCGTTTCCTCTGAGACTTGCCAGGGCGACCAAATCTCGGCGGCCTTATTGGTCATCGAACCCTTCTGGACGAACCAGCCGACCTCCGGCGGTAACACACCGATAATTTCATTTGGTTGATTGTTGAGCGTGATCTTCCGACCGATGACGTTGGGATCACCTCCCAGCCGGCGCTGCCATAGATCGTAGCTGATGACGATCACGCGATCCTGGCCCGGCTTTCCATCGTCCGGTGCGAACGTTCGTCCCTTAATGGGATTTACCTGCAGTAGCGAAAAGAGGTTCGTGGTCGCAATTTGCCCCGGCACTTCTTCGGGCTCACCATCCCCAGTGAGGTTCACGTTCTGATCGAAGAACGCGGCCATGTCCGAGAAGACATGGTTCTGTTCTTTCCAGTCAAAAAAGTTACCGAGGTTGATCACATTCTGCGGATTGCCCTTGCCGCTTTTCCGGTTCTCCCAGACGATCGCCAGTTTCTCTCCCTCGGCATAAGGCAAGGACCGCAGCAGCGCAGCATGGACTACGCTGAAGATGGCGGTGTTCGCGCCGATTCCCAGGGTCAGTGCGATGACGGCCACCAGAGTGATGACCGGACTCTTAATTAGCATTCGCGCGCCGTAACGCAGGTCCTGAAGTAACATCTGCATTAAATCCCCCTTAATCACCCGCTGGGCGGATTGGTGAACCGGTGTTCAAGAGCAAACACCGACTGAAGTGTCTGCTACTACTCGTAGCGCAACGCCACCAACGGATCGACCCGGGTCGCGCGTCGCGCCGGGAGATAGCAGGCGAGCAAAGCGACCGTAATCAGCAACACCGAAATACCGCCGAAGGTTAGTGGATCCGTTGCGCTCACCTGGTAAAGCAAACGAGTCATGAGGCGAGTGAGCACCCACGCGGCTGCGAGTCCGAGCGCCACGCCAGTGAACACCAGCACCATGCCCTGTCGCAGGACCATGCGCATGATGTCGCGCATTTGCGCCCCCAGCGCCATGCGAATTCCAATCTCCTGCGTGCGCTGATTTACGAGGTAGCTAATCACACCGTAGAGCCCGAGGATTGTCAGCACCAGGGCGAGCGAGGCAAAGATTCCCATTAACGCCATGAGGAATTTGCGATCCGCCGTGCTGCGATTTACCAGGAATTCGACCGTACGAATTTTCCACATGGGCTGATCCGGATCTACTTTCCAGACAGCACTGCGGACCGATTCACTCAGGCTCAGCGGTTCCAGCGCAGTGCGAATGACAACAGTGGCGAAGATGCCCGGATCCTGACTGTAAACATCGTAGACCTGCGGCCTTTGCTCTTCTTCAAGCCCGAACTGTTTGGCATCTCCAACCACGCCAATGACGGTGCCGGTGGTTCCGTCCGAAGTGAATTTGATCTGTTTGCCCAAGGGATCCTGATTGGGCCAGTAACGGCGCGCCATCGTTTGATTAATGACTAAAACCGGCGGAGTGTTTGCCTGGTCCTGGTTGCCAAAGACGCGGCCCTGCAACAACGGAATGCCGATAGTTTCAAAGTAGTTCGGCATCGCCGTATTGAACATTACCTCGGGCTCCATGCCCTTCGCGGGAGGTTCGCGGTCCGGCAAAGTGATGGTGGTCGTTCCGCCATTGCCGCTGAAAGGCAAACCGCGCACGAGTGAAGCCGATTGCACGCCGGGCACTTGCTGCAAACTCTCGACCACCTGGTGATGGAAATTCCACTGCGCGGCCGGCTCCTTGTACTTGTTGCGCGGGAGGCGGTATTCCAAAGTCAATAAGCGCTCTGTCTTGAAACCAACATCGACCCGCAGGAGTTTGTCGAAACTTCTAATCAGAAGTCCGGCGCTGACCAGCAGAATGAGCGAGAGCGCAACCTGGACCACGACGAAACCGCTGCGCACGCGATTCCAGCGCGAGCCTTCGCCACTACCGCGCGCGCCTTCTTTGAGGAATGATTGCAGTTCCGGCTTTGCTAACTGCAGCGCCGGCGCCAGGCCAAAGAGCCATCCCGTCAGCACTGAAACTGCAAACGCGAAGAGCAGCACGCGGGTGTCGAGCGTCGCATCTTTCGCATCGACGAAGTTTTGCGGCAACTTCAACAGCGCGTACAAACCCCAGTGCGCCACCAGCAGTCCACCGGCGCCGCCTAACAATCCGATCACGGTCGATTCAGTAAGTAGTTGACGAATCAAACGCCAGCGGCTCGCCCCGAGGGCCGCGCGGACGGCAATTTCTTTTTGCCTGGCCAACCCGCGCGCCAGTAACAAATTCCCTAAGTTCGCGCACGCGATCAGGAGAATCACAGCCACGGCAGCAAACAATAACCACAGCATCGGCCGCACACCCTGCACCAGCAGATCGCGAAGTGATTCGATCCTGGCGCCGCGCCCGGCGTTTTCTTTGGGGTAAGCCTGCGCCAGTTGCGCGGCGATGGTGGCCGCCTCTGCCTGGGCCTGCTGCGCGGTCGCGCCCGGCTTCAGATGGCCCATACCGAACAGGAAGCGCGCGTCGCGCTGTCCCGTGTTGCCGGGAAAGTTTCCGGCCGGCATCCAAACCTCAACGTCCGGATCGAGCGGCTGTTTGAAGCTTTCGGTCACGACGCCAATAACGCTGTAGGGCTCGCCGTTCAGCAGCAGCTTCCTTGAATCCAGATTGCGATCGCTGTTCAAGCGCTCCCGCCACATCCGCTCATTGATGACCGCAATTTTCTCAGCTCCCTTTGCGTCTTCGCCTTCGGCAAAAGTGCGGCCAAGGATTGGATTGAGATTAAAGACTTTGAAGAAGTTTCCCGCGACGAATGCACCGCGGACGCGATCAGGCCGGTCGCCACCGGTTAGGTTGACGCTTTGCGATTGGAAGCCCGTCATGTCTTCCAGCGACTGCATGCGCGATTGAAAGTCCCGCACTTCCTCGACCGACAAGCCGTCGCGATCGCCGGCCGGGCTGGTGGCCCACAGCGCGACCAGTTGGTTGCCATTGTGATAAGGAAGGGCGCGCAGGAGGACTGCATTGACGACGCTGAAGATCGCAGTGTTGGCGCCAATGCCGAGAGCCAGTGTGACCACGGCGATAATCGTGAAGACAGGTTTCTTAGTCAGCAGGCGAACGCCAAAGCGCAAATCTTGTTGTAGTACTTGCATCGTTTGCCCTCCCCGTAGCGCAAACTTTAGTTTGCGATTGCTTTACTACTCGTAGACCAGGGCGGTCATGGGATCGACTTTGGTGGCGCGCCGTGCCGGCACATAGCAGGCGAGGAACGCAACCAGCGTCAACAACGCCGCTATCCCCGCGTACGTCAACGGATCGGCCGAACCAATGCCGTAGAGCAGACTGGCCATCAAACGTGTCAGCGCGAACGCTGCCACCAGACCAATCGCCACGCCTAACAAGGTCAGCGTCATGCCCTTCTTCAATACCAGCGCGAGGATGTTGCCCTTCTGCGCGCCCAACGCCATTCGCACGCCAATTTCCTGCGTATGCTGGACGACGAAGTAAGCGAGCACGCCGTAAATTCCGAGCGTAGCCAAAAGCAAAGCCAGCCCGGCAAAGACAGTCAGCAAGGTCATGCCCAAACGACGCGCCGATGTTTCCTCACCCAGCACCTCCGCCATGGTTCGGATATTCGAGATCGGTTGATCCGGATCGACCTGATGAATCTCATTACTTGCCGTGGCAACCAGGCCCAGCGGATCTCCCGCAGTGCGAATCGCCAGATCGCGCGGCGTATAAAAAGGCTCGATGCCTTGCTGATAAGGGAAATACATTTCCGGCTTCACCGCCTCATCGACACCCATCTGGCGAACGTCGGTAGCGATGCCCACGATCGTTACCCACGGCACTTCGTTATCCTCCGGATCGCCGAGTTTGAAACGTTTGCCCATTGGATCCTGGCCCGGCCAATACTGTCGCGCCATCGTTTCGTTGATGATGGCAACCTTGACTGACTGTTCGTTGTCCGCGTCGGTGAATGGCCGGCCTTGCTTGATGGCGATGCCCATTGCCGGCAGGTAATTCGCACTCACCTGGCGGTGATTCGCGTCGTACGAAAGTCCGCCGGAGGTCATCTGCTCCACGCTGCGGCCTTCGATGGAAAATCCGTTGGTGCCGCCCTTCCATTCAAGTGGGACGCTGGTGGAGTAACCGGCGGACACAACACCGGGCAGTGCCTCCACGCGTTCCAACACTTGTTTGTAGAAGGACACGCGCTGCGCCTGCTCCGGATATTTGCTGGGCGATAAAACTGTCCGCATCGTCAGGACGCTTTCCGGACGCAACTGGGAATACTGATCGCGCAGTTTGAGGAACGTTTGAATCAACAAACCGGCGCCTACCAGCAACACGAGGGCGAGCGCAACTTCGGCCACGACCATCGCGCTACGCAGACGGTTGCCGCCGGCGTTAAGCCCGGTACGCCCGCCGCCCTGCTTCAAAGCTTCGTTGAGATCAATGCGGGAAGCCTGGAACGCGGGCGCCAGACCGAAAATCACCGCCGTCAGCAGCGTCACGACTAAGGTGAAGACGAGCACGGGCCAATCCAGGCCCAGTGAATTGGAAAGGACCAGACCGTCGGGAATTAGTCTCTGTAAGAAAGCAAAACTCCAGGTCGCCAGCAGCAATCCACAAGCCGAGCCGACCGCAGCCATCAACAGGCTTTCAATCAGGAGTTGCCGCACGATCTGCAAGCGGCCGGCGCCCAACGCTGAGCGCACGGCGATTTCGCGCTTACGACTTGTCGACCGCGACAACAGGAGGTTGGCGATGTTGGCGCAGGCGATCAGCAGGACAAACGCCACGGCCACCAACAACATGAACAACGGCCGGCGCAGCTCACCCGAAACCTGATCTCGCAGAGGCAACGCGTAACCCGACATGCGTCCCATTTCTTCCGGATTATCGGTGGCGATGCGTCGATGAATCGCGCGGACTTCCGCGTCCGCTTGCGCAAAAGTCACACCGGGTTTCATTCGTGCAAACGTAATCAGGTAATGTCGCGTGCGTGAAGCCAGCTGTTCGGGAGTAAGAGCAAGCGGGACCCACATGCCGATCTTACTGTCGAGAAACTGAAAGCCAGGAGGCATAACTCCGACGACGGAATACTTCTCGCCGTTCAGCACCAGTTCCCGGCCGATGATGTTGGCAACGCCACCGTAGCGCTTCTGCCAAAGACTGTGACTAATGATGACAACTTGATTTGCCCCCGGTTTATCTTCGTCCGGCACAAACCAGCGGCCGGCAATCGGCTTCACACCCAGCAACGGAAAGAAGCTGGCCGTCACTCCCTTCGCCTCAACCTTTTCCGGTTGCCCATCACCCGTGAGGTTGAAACTACGGAAGTCCATCGCGGCCATGTCTTCAAAGACAGTGTTTTGGTTTTTCACATCGACATAGTTGGCCGGCGCGGGCGTGTTTTTGGGAAAGCCTGCAAAAGCAGCGTCTTCCCAAATCATCACCAGCCGATCCGGATCAACGAACGGCAAGGGCCGCAAGAGGACTGCGTTAACAACACTGAAGATTGCCGTATTGGCGCCAATGCCGAGCGCCAGGGTCAGGATCGCAATCAACGAAAAGCCCGGCCGCTTTAGCAGACTTCTAACGCCATATCGAACGTCTCTGATTAAGTGGTCCATAAGTCCCCCTCAATAAACCTTGCTCAACTCCTCACAGCGCGGAATCCTCCAGCCCGCCAACATTCTTCACTCGTACCTAAGTGCCACAAGCGGATCGACCTTCGTCGCTCGTCGCGCCGGCACGTAGCAGGCGACAAACGCGACGATCGTCAGCAGCGCTGCCACCGCCACGAACGTCAACGGATCTTTCGCGGTTACGCCGAACAGCAACGATTCCATTACTCGCGTTAGAGCAACGGCCCCGGCCACCCCGATTGCCACCCCTAAAACAACCAGGACCATGCCCTGCTGCACCATCAGTCGCAGCACATCGAAACGACGAGCGCCAAGCGCCATGCGCACACCGATCTCGTGCGTGCGCTGGTTAACTGAATAAGACATCACGCCGTAAATTCCCGTGGAGGCCAGCACCATCGCGAGGATTGCGAAGAGTGCGAGTAATGCAGTGCGATACCGCGGCTCAGCCGTCGACCTTGCCAGCCATTCGTCCATCGTCCGAACCACCGCCACTGGTTGGTCGGGATCGATGTCCTGGACTTCCTTACGCACGGCGGTCGCCAAACTGGCGGGATCGGTGTTCGTGCGAAGCACCAGGTTGGTCCCACCCATTTGATAAGTCGGCAGGTACATTGCGGGCAAAGGATCGGCGCCGAGAGAGCGATGACGAATATCACCCACCACGCCGATGATTTCCCAGGGTTCCTTACCCATCATCATGATCAGTCGCTGACCGAGCGGCTCTTCATTTGGGAAGACCGCGCGGGCCAACAAGTCACTGATAACAACGACTTTTGCGCTCTGCTGCACTTCCTGTTCGGTGAAGTTGCGTCCGCGCAACAAGGGAATCCGCAGCGCTTTGAAATATTGCTGGTTCACCCGGCGGAAGTCCGCGCCAAACCCTTCGCTCTGCGACGCCGCGGGCCGGCCGTCCACCGTGAAGGGCATGTCGTTCGGTTGACCGCTGAGCGGAAGCTCACTGACAAAGCCGACCGTTTCCACTCCGGGCAACCCCTGCAGGCGACTTTCCAATTGAGTAAAGAAGGACCCCGCTTTCTCCGGCGTCGAATACTTCTGCCGCGTCAGATCAACCCGCATCGTCAGAACGTTTTGCGAATCAAAGCCAGGGTTGGTGTTCTGCAGCCGGATCAAACTCCTGACCAGCAGGCCCGCGCCAATCAACAACACGACCGCAATGGCGCTTTCCAGCACCACCAGCACACTGCGCGTGCGATTGCGTCTTCCGCCTTCGCTGCCGCTGCGGCCTCCTTCTTTGAGCGATTCGCTCAAATTAATCTTCAGCATGCGCAGAGCGGGAGCTAGCCCGAACAGCACACCTGTTACGATCGAGATGAGAAGAGTAAATACGAGCACGGTGCCGTCGATGCGCACCGTGGCCGTCGCGGGAATTGTTCCGGCGCTCAGCTTGACCAACGCGTCCACTCCCCAGATAGCGAGCAGGACACCGAGCAGGCCGCCGAAAATGGAGAGCACCAGACTTTCGGTAACCATTTGTCGCACGATGCGGAAACGACCGGCGCCGAGGGCCGTCCGCAGCGCAATCTCACGCTCCCTGGTGGCCGCGCGCACCAGAAGCAAGTTGGCGACATTGGCGCAGGCAATCAGGAGCACGAAACCGACTGCGCCGAAAAGAAGCAGGAGCGTGGGCCGCGTGTTGCCGACGAGTTGTTCGCGCAACGACACCAGACGCAAATTCCAATTCTTGTTCGAATCCGGAAACTGATCTTCCAGCCGGCTCGCGATTACATCCATGTCGGCCTGCGCCTGGGCGAGTGTCACCCCCGGTTTAAGTTTTCCGATTGGCCGGAGGAAGTGCGCCTTGCGCTGTTTCATCTCAGGTGAGCTACCGAAGTTGAGCGGCACCCAAAGCTCAGTCGACTGCGGAAAACTGAAATCGCGCGGCATCACTCCGATCACCTCAAACGTGCGGCCGTCCAGCGAGACCGTTTTGCCAACCACATTGGGATCGCCGCCGAAACGTCTTTGCCAGAGGCCATCGCTCAGCACCGCAACCTGATCGCGTCCGGATGTTTCATTCTCCATTTGCAGCGTGCGACCCAGGGCCGGCTTGACGCCCAGCGCCTGGAAGTAATTGCCGGTCACTGCCGCGCCCGTCAGGCGCTCCGGCTCGCCGCTGCCGGTTAGGTTCAGCGGACGAGCGACGACAAACATCGCGGCAAACTCTTCGAAGGTCGTGTTGTCTTTGCGGTAATCCAGGAAGTCTTGCGGTGCGACACTCGCGCGATTCGTGCCGTTTCGGATATTGCCGTAAACCCAGACCAAACGATCCGGCTCGGGAAATGGCAACTGGCGTAACAACACCGCATTCACGAGACTGAAGATCGCGGTGTTCGCGCCGATACCCAACGCGAGCGCAATCAGCGCGACGGCGGTGAATCCAGGCCGCTTCAGCAAACTCCGAATTCCGTAGCGTATGTCTTTGAAAAGTGTTTCCATCGGATTCCCCTCTCCTAACGCCCACGTCTCAGAGATTGCCCGCGGTGGCGCGCGGGCCTGGCGATTTCGGATTTCGGATTTCGGATTGCGGATTAGAGAGAACGGAGATGTCATTTAATCCGCATTCCTAAATCTGCAATCCGCAATCGGAGTGCCGTTACTCGTCTCGTAAGGCAACTAACGGATCCACCCGGGTCGCCCGGCGCGCCGGCACGTAGCACGCAATCAGCGCTACTGCGATCAAAGAAAGCGCGACGCCCGCAAAAGTCACTTCATCCGTCGCCGTTACCTTAAACAGCAGATTCGCCAGCAGCCGCGTCAACGCAAACGCGCCAGCCAACCCAATGACGACTCCGATGAGCGTCATTTTCATTCCGTTTCGGACGATGAGTTTCAGCACATCAAAGGCTTGCGCGCCGAGGGCCATGCGCACGCCAATCTCCCGCGTTCGCTGTGTCACGGCGAACGACATCACGCCATAGATCCCAACCGACGCAAGCACCAGCGCAATCAGCGCAAAAACCGCGAGGATGTAAGTCATCAGACGTTTCGGAGAGGCCCGTTCCGAAATCATCTGACCGACGGGCTTGATGTTTGAGACTGGCAGGTTAGGATCAAGCGCTTGAACTTCCCGGCGCACAGCGGACGCCAATTGGCCCGGCTCCTGTCGCGAGCGAATTACGAGGCTCATCGTCGCCCGGACGTTTTGCGCATAGGGAGAGTAGACAGTCGGATCAGGCGCTTCATCCAGATCGTCGTTCTTCACATCCGACACGATCCCGATCACTTCCTGATTCGCCTTTTCATCGCCACCGAAATTCAGGCGCTGGCCGATTGCCTCTTCGCCGGGTAGAAATTTTTTGGCAAACGCTTCGTTAACCAGGATGACGCGAGTCGCGTTGGCATCGTCGCGCGAATTGAACAGGCGGCCGCGGCGCAAGTTAGTGCCGATCGCTTCGAAGTAATCGGGCGACGTTACGCGCACCTGCGCAGCGGGCCGCTGGCCCTGCGGCACAGGCGGACGGCCAATGATCTGAAAACTGCTACTGAGATCGCCTGAGCTGAAGGGAACGATGCTGACCTCGCCGGCTTTCACCACGCCGGGCAAGACAGCAACCCGGCTCGCCAGCTGATCGTAAAACGCGATCTTCTTGTTCTTGTCTTCGTAGCCATCGGGCGGCAGCGATACCTGCAACGCCAGCACGTTGTCAGAATTAATTCCCAGATCAGCGCGGCTCATTTCCACGTAGCTGCGCACCAGCAGCCCTGCGCCAATCAGCAAGACCAGCGAGAGCGCGACTTCGGAAACAACCAGGACACTCTTCAAACGATTTTGGCCGCCTCCCGAATCACTGCGGCCGCCTGACTTGAGCGCCTCATTCAGGTTAGCTTTGGTCGAATGCCAAACTGGGGCGAGCCCAGCCACCATCCCAGCCAGCACTGACAGACCAAACGTGAAGGCGAGCACCACCGGGTTGATCCCGAGCCGGTCCCAGCCGGGAATGTATTTCGAAAAATCTTCGGGAATGCCGCGCGCGAGCGCCGCAATCGCCCAAATAGCAATCAAGAGTCCCACCGCCCCACCGGCTAAACCGATCAGAGCGCTCTCTGTCAGCGCTTGCCTGATCAAGCGTGCGCGGCTCGCCCCGAGAGCCAACCTCACGGCTGTTTCTCGCTGCCGCGACGTCGCGCGCACCAACAGGAGATTGGCGACATTGGCGCACGCAATCAGCAACACAAAAACTACTGCGCCCATGATGATCGGAACGCCGGTACGTGCGCCGCGCGTGGCATCGCTGGTTAGCGTGACCACGTTTGCGTCCCGGCCAGCATTCGTATCCGGATACTGTTGTTGCGCTACCTGCGCAATCGATCGCATCTCGGTTTTGGCCTGGGCCAACGAGACACCCGGTTTCAACAAACCGATGATCCTGAGGTAATGCTCGCCGCGTTCTTTCTGTTGTTCCGGAGTAAAGACAAGCGGCGTCCACATTTCGCCGCTGTTGTATGGGTAATTAAAGTCGGCCGGCATAACGCCGACGATGGTGAATTGTTTGCGGTTCAGACTGATGGTTTTTCCGATGACCTGAGCGTCGCCGGCAAAGTGTCGCTGCCAAAAACTGTGTTTGAGAACAACAACCTGATTACGGCCCGGATCGCTTTCTTCCCGCAGGAAGGTTCGGCCCTGCGCGGCCTTAACGCCGAGCATGTCAAAGAAACCGCTGGTTACGCCATAACCGGGAAAGCGTTCCGGGTTTGCCCCATCGGAAACGTCGTAGGACTGTTGGTCAATCGCGACCAGGTTCTGAAAGCTTTGACTCTGATCGCGCCAGTCGATGAAGTTCCCTGGTGCGACCGAACCACGCTCGAAACCCATGGCGCGGTTTTGCTCCCACACCACGACCATCCGGTCCTGATTTGTATAAGAGAAAGGATGCACGAGCAGAGCATCCACCGTGCTGAAGATGGTTGTGTTCGCGCCAATGCCGAGCGCGAGCGTGATGACAGCAACCGCGGTGAAGCCCGGATGCTTTAAGAGTGAACGAGCGGAAAACTTTAGATCGCGCCAAAGTGAGTCCATCAGCCTTCTCCTGTTGTTAGTCCACTCTGATAACCGTCAACGTCGAATCGCCTGGTATTCCTTCGCCGTCCGCTCACTCATTCGCAATCCAACCATCCTCGAGCCGCACAATGCGGTTGCCGTAAGCGGCGTTAACCTCGGAGTGAGTCACCTGGACGATGGTCGTGCCTTCGTCGTTCAATTTCTTGAACATCTCCATGATTTCTTTGCCCTGACTTGAATGCAGGTTCCCGGTTGGTTCATCAGCGAGGATGATTCGCGGCTTGGCAACTACCGCGCGCGCAATTCCTACCAGTTGTTGTTGTCCGCCGGAAAGCTGGCTGGGAAACAAATCTTTCTTGCCCACGATCTGAAACTTATCGAGCGTGTCGCAAACGATCGATTGCCGGTCTTTCTTATTCACGTCGCGGTAGGACAGCGGCAGCTCCAGGTTTTCGAAGACGGTCTGATCATCGAGCAGGTGATAACTCTGGAAAACAAATCCGATGTTCTTGTTGCGCAGGGGCGCCCGCTTCTTCGGGTCCAGCTTATGCACCGCTTCGTCGTCAAAGTAGTATTCGCCGGTCCACGACTGATCGTGCATGCCGAGGATGTGCAGCAGCGTCGACTTACCCGCCCCTGAGGGCCCCATGATCGAAACGAACTCACCGGGCTCTATATCCAGATCGATCCGGCGCAGGACGTACGTCCGCGTTGGCCCCTGCGGAAAAGACTTTTCGACGTTGCGCAACCTGATCATGCGATCTCCCCGAACCCGCTCTCTTTCAATTCCCGCTTGGCCTCTTCAATTTCACGCCGGTTAGCGCCGGCCTCTTCTTCCACGATCAAGCCGTCGAACAGATGGACGATGCGATCAGCATGCTGCGCATAGCGCGGGTCGTGGGTCACCATGCAGATCGTGGCGCCGCCGCGATGTAGTTCGCGCATCAACTCCATCACATGTTCGCCGTTAGTCGAGTCAAGATTTCCCGTCGGCTCGTCCGCCAGCAGGATGCTCGGCTGACCACCAACTGCACGGGCCACGGCCACGCGTTGCTGCTGACCGCCGGAGAGCTGGCTGGGCAGATGCTTGGCGCGATGGGCCATGCCCACGCGCTCGAGGGCATCGGTCGCGCGTTTCTTGCGCTCGGCGGAACTCATGCCGCGATAGGTCAGGGGCAGCTCCACGTTTTCAAACACCGTCAAATCACCGATCAGGTTAAAGCTCTGAAAGATAAAGCCGACTTCACGGTTGCGGATGCGCGCGCGTTCCGACAGCGAGAGGTTCTCGACAGCATGATCGTTCAGCACGTATTCGCCATCCGTCGGCGTGTCGAGTAGTCCGAGAATCGATAGCAGCGTCGACTTGCCGCACCCGGACGGGCCGGCGATGGAAAGGTACTCGCCCTTCTTGATGTCCAGGTGAATGCCGGACAGCGCGTGCGTTTCAACTTCGTCGGTGTAAAAAACCTTCTTCACATCGGCGAGATGGATAAGGGGTGCAGGTGAACTCATTGCAGGTGAACTCATCAGTAATCTCCTTGGGTGTGCGGCAAGACCGGGGCTTGCCGTTGATCTCAACAACAGGACGTTTCTAAATTTACCGGCGAGACAGTCTGGGGATTGTCTTTGGAACTAGCGCACGCGAATAACCTGGTAATTGTCCAGCGCCGTAGTGTCGGACAGGATGACCTGGTCGCCCTCATTCAGCCCGCTTAAGATCTCGATCGTGCTGACTGAATTGCGGCCCAGCTTGACCTGCACGCGCTTTGCTTCCTGACCGTCGGCGCTTAGTTTGAACAGACCAACCGTCTCCTGGCCCTGACCAAAAGCCGGCCGGCCAACGTAGAGCACATTGGAGAGGCGCTCCAGCTCGATCGTTCCATCAACGCTTAAATCGGGGCGGGCGCTGCCGGGCAACGGTCCGGTAAGTTCTGCGTCAACGGTAAACGTCCCCTCGCGGGCGGCGGGATCGATGCGGGACACACGGCCTTCGATAATTCCATTCCGCGTATCAACCGCGACCGATTGGCCCAGGCGAACGTCTTTGATCTGCGTCTCAGCAATTCTCAACTCTGCCTTTAGCGATGCTGGATCGGCCACGCGCGCCATGTTAAAGCCGGGCGTGACCTGTTGGCCCACCTGTACCGAAACTTGCTGCAACACGCCGTTAGTTCCGGCAGTAACTCGCAGCGCGTTGGCCTGTTCTCTTTTCAACTTCGCGAGCGCGCGTAGTTGGTTAATTCGAGAATCCGACGCATTGATTTGCGCCTTAGTCGCTTTGCCGCCCATCGCCAGCCGCGCCTGTTCAACCTTCAGCCGATCGGCCAGGTCCTGTACGCGCACGCGGGCCACGCGCAACAGGATCAACGGCACCAGTCCCTGCTTGCCCAGAGTCTCGTCGGTGTCGAGCTGCATTTTCGCCTGGCTGTACTCGGCCTTGATGGTGGCGATGTTGGACTGTTGCGTCAGGCTGTCGCTTTCCAACTTCACGCGCAGGTTTTCCTTGTCATCCTGGGCCGCCTTCAATTGGAACTCCGCATCGATTGCCTGCTGTTCCACTTGCGGATTGGAAAGCTCGAAGATGACCGTGTTAGCGCCGACTTCAACCCCAGGCTGCACCAGGACGCGTTCGACGCGACCGTCAGCCGGCGCCGGCACCCAGCGCGTCAACTGCGGCACCAGGGTTCCGATGCCGCGTACCTCGCGCAACATTTGGCCACGTTTCACGGTCCCGATAACCGCCGTTTGACGATCCAGCGTGGGCGCGGCCGGCTTGAGTTTGGCGAGGCCGAACGTGACTGCTCCAATTGCTAACAGACCAATCACGATCAAGATCGTGGTGCGAGCTCGTTTCTTGATCTTGGATTTAGGGGTGCGCTTGATATCCATGCTTGCTAATTCGAATCAGAAAGTGACTTGATAAATCGTGGGGCTGGTCGGTTAAGCGGACGCAGCACCTGAACACACTCCATCCCGGCTTCAACGAGTCTGCAGAGGTGGGCGCTCCGTACGTCCCTTAATTCAAACTGCGTGCCAGCGATGATTCATGAGGCTCAACGCGGGTCGACTTTCAATTGTTCCCCGCTTTCACAGGAGTTCCGCCGGAATCGATGGTTATCGAGGTTCACACCCGAGCGCCATCGCGGCAGATTCAACCAGCAAGTGCGTTTCAATTGTGGGATTGAGTAATCCCGCTTTCGCACAAAGAGCATTCGAGTTTTCGAAGAAAAATTCGGACTTTTGACTTTGGGCCTTTGAACCAATTCTTGTTCGAATGCAGAGCCGCTCGCTATAGCGAGCGGTTTAGAACCGCTTGCGACCGCAAGCGGCTCTGTGGTTGGCGGTTGTCGATTCGCGCCCTATCAGGAATACTGGTTCGTCTCAGAGCGGGTTTGCACAAAAAGGCCTGGAGCCAACAACTGTCTCATGGCGCCTGTCATCCAGGCCCGAAGGGCCGAGGGTAAATAGCCACGCGCGGAAGCGCGTGGGAACGTAGACCGTTTAATTGCCAAAGGTCCGAAGGACCGGCGGTAAAAACTAACGTCGCACCTTCGGCGCTCGGGGAATTTTGTCGTCCGTAATCCACGCCCTCACGGGCGTGGCTATTAAGCAACGGTCCTTCGGACCTCTGCTCGCTTTGCCAGACAGTTCGGTCACTATCTGATTGGCTTTTTTGTGCAAGGCTTCTCAGAGCAACAACAACCCAAGCAAACAGGTCATCGACTAATGCCAATTGCCATCGAACTGAACCGCCGTCTTCGCTGGGCGGACACAGATGCGGCCGGCCGCCTGCACTTCCCCCGCATTTTCGAAATCATCGAAGAGGCTGAAAGCGAGCTCGTGCGTCGCATCGAGTGGCCCATGAATCGAAGCATGGGCTACGATTTTCCCCGCGTGCAGATTGAATGCCGCTTTCTGCGTGTGCTTGAACTCGACGCGCCGTTCCGCCTGCGCTTAGCCATTGGTAAGCTCGGGCGCACTTCGTTTCGCTATGACTATCAGGTCTTTAATGCGGCTGCGGAACTGGCGATCGAAGGAACAATGACGGTGGTGGTTTTACAGAACGGCAAGCCAACGGAGATTCCCGCAACCCTGCGGGCCGCGCTAAGTGAAGACAAGTTGTTGACGGAATGAAGTCACCACCACCATGCGGTAGCGGGTGGGTATCAATCTGGATTGGCGGATATGGACCGTGGGGCTGATTCACGCCCTAACGAGCGGCTCACGTCCTCTTTCGCTCTTCACCAGCGACAGCAACGGCCCAGTCATAAAAGTCGTCACCAGGGCCATCAACACCAGCATGGCGAAAGCGCGCGCCGACAAAATCCCCAGGTCATAGCCAATGTTCAGCACGATCAACTCGACTAGCCCACGTGTGTTCATCAACACACCCAACGAAAACGAATCACGCCAATTCATGCCGGTCCACTTGGCCGCCAACATGCCGGCCCCCAGTTTGCCCGCGATGGCTACGGCGACTATTGCTGCGCAAATGACCCAACTTTCCCAATCGTTGATCAAGCGAATCTGCATTCGCAAACCGGTGAAAGCGAAAAAGAGCGGTAGTAACGCCACCCGGCTGATTGTTTCGAGTCTTTCCTTCAGGAGCACTCTCAACCCGGCGTTTGCCGGCATGACCACTCCAGCGAGGAAAGCGCCGAACAGCGAATGAATGCCGATCGCCTCAGTCAGTAGGGCGCAACCCAGGACGAAAACCAGCACTCCAGCCACCAGTCCGCGACTTTCCTTTTCACCTGATTCCGGCAATTCGTCTTTAAAAAAACTTGCCGTCAGGCGTGCCAGCAGCGGCCTGACCATGAAGAGCATGACACAAATGAAAACCACTACCAGCACAATCGTTAGGACGGATGCCGCGAAGCTGCCTGACTGCGCGACGGCGACGACAAAGGCGAGCATGCACCACGCCGTTACGTCATCCACGGCGGCACACGTGAGCGCGACGCTACCGAGATGTGTCATCGACATCCGCCGGTCCGCCAGAATTCGCGCCAGCACGGGAAACGCGGTAACGCTCATGGCGATCCCCAGGAAAAGCGCGAAGGCGATAAATGATGTCGTTATCGGCGCCAGCGAATCGAAGAGCAATAAGGAAAGCGCCACGCCCAGGAAGAATGGCATGACGATGCTGGCGTGGCTGACCATGATCGCGGTGTGCGCCCTCTGACGCAGATTACTCACGTCGAGTTCCACGCCTACGATGAACATGAACAGCACTACGCCGATTTGACTGAGCAGCCTCAGCGTTACCATCGAAGACGCCGGAAAGAGAAAAGTCATTGCCGCCGGCGAGAGCCAACCGAGCAGGGATGGGCCCAGCACAATTCCCGCAACAATCTCGCCCAGCACTGGCGGCTGGCCGATGGTCTGAAACAGCTTGCCGGCGAGCCGTCCGATAACGATGATGACAATCAATTGCAGCAGAAGGATGGTGAGAGGGTTTCTCAGATTGTCGCGAAAGATGCTCTTTTGCCTATGGCTTTCAGGCTGAGATGGATCGGTGGACGCCGGAGCAGAACTGACGGCAGACGATTCCGCTGGCAACGCACTGACCGCGCGTTGCGAGTGAAGATGTGAACCGGTTAACAACACCAGCCAGATTCCCGCGCCGAAGATCAGGAGCAATACTGCATACGCCAGATAATGCTTGCTGGTGAATGGCCGGGGTTCCGTCAATCAGGACCTTCTCTCAGTTGCGATTCCGCGACATCTTAGCAAGCAAGAAGTTAAAACCGGATCATTTTTCATTGGTCATTTCTCATTTTTCATTTGTCATCGATTCAGAAACTTGTGCCGAACCATTCGCGCTGAGCTGCGATGACAAATGAACCACGCGGCTTGGCCGCCTGATGTGCGGAAGGGCTTCGCCCTTCCGACAGATGGGAGGAATTGTCGGGCTATGCCCAATCGAGGCTCAGCCACGAATTACGACAGTTGCCTTCCGGAAGGCGGAGGCCTTCCGCACATCAGACGGCCGAGCCGCGCCGGACGCCTTTGGGCCGCTCAGATGTGGAGTTCGATGACCAATGAAAAATGAGAAATGACCAATGGAGAATGGACTTCTAATTCACTCAAGCGAATCCACTATCCACCATCCCAGGTTTGTCTATCGCTACCAGCGATGCTAATTTGATTTAGGCCAACTCCCCGAATCCCAGCCTTTTTTGAAACAGTCTGATAGCGGTATCCGTACGCAGACAAGCGGCACATGACGATCGATTCTACAAAAACGACCGGCACCGAAGTTGGCAATTACTTCGTTTCGAATTATCCGCCCTTCTCCCAATGGAAATCCGAGTCAGTGGACGAGGCGCTCGCGGTGCTCGAAAAAACTCCCCGCGTGAATGATCCGCTGGGCCTTTATATACATATTCCGTTCTGTCGCAAGCGATGCAAGTTCTGTTATTTCAAAGTCTATACCGACAAGAATGCTTCAGAGATCGAGATCTATCTCGACGCGCTCATTAAGGAAAACGAGATCTACAGTCGCAGCCCGGCGTTTCAGGGACGCCAACTTCGCTTCGCTTACTTCGGCGGCGGCACGCCTTCCTACATTAGTGAAAAGCAACTGCATTACCTGGTCGACGGGCTGAACCGTCACGTTAGTTGGGCCAATGCGGAAGAGGTTACGTTCGAATGCGAGCCCGGAACCCTGCAAAAATCCAAGCTCGAGGCTTTGCAGGAAATTGGCGTCACCCGCCTGAGCCTGGGCATCGAACATTTTGACGATGAAGTGCTGGCGCTGAATGGGCGGGCGCACCTGTCACCGGAAATTTATCGCGCCTACGAATGGGCGCGTGAGGTCGACTTCCCGCAAATCAATATCGATCTCATTTCCGGCATGATGGGCGAGTCTGAAGAAAAGTGGCGTGACACCGTCCGCCGCGCGATCGAGCTGGAACCTGATTCGGTCACGATCTATCAGATGGAGCTGCCGTACAACACGGTCATTTCACAGGACATCATTCAGCACGGCAGCGCGTCGCCGATCGCCGACTGGGACACGAAGCGCCGCTGGCTCAACTACGCGTTCGATCAGTTTCAGGAACACGGTTTTGAGATCGCCAGCGCCACCACGTTGGTGACCACGCGCAAGCCCTGTCGCTTTATTTACACCGACGCGCTCTGGCACGGCGGCGACATGGTTGGCCTCGGTGTCTCGTCATTCTCCTATTTCGACGGCGTCAATTTTCAGAACGCGCACAACTTCGAACAGTACGTTCGCATCCTTAACTCCGATCAACTGCCGCTCTTGCGGGCGGTGTCGCTGAGTGCGAAGCAACGACTGATACGCGAGATGGTCCTGCAACTGAAGAATGGTTCGCTTGATACAAACTACTTCCGCGCCAAGTTCGGGGTTGATGTATGGCAGGAATTTCGCGACGTTTATGAACGTTTGCGTGATGAAGAGATGCTCGTACTGGAGAACGAAACGATAACCCTGACGCGCCGCGGACTGCTGGAAGTGGAAAACTTCCTGCTCGACTTCTTTGAACCGGAATTGAGAACAGTGAGATACGCCTAGGCATTATGGAAAATCCTAAAAAGACTTTTGACGTAATTGTGGTCGGCGGTGGACCCGCCGGCAGCTCGATCGCAAGCATCCTGGCCCGCGAGGGCCTCAGCGTCGTCCTCTTTGAAAAAGAAGAGTTTCCGCGTCACCACATCGGCGAATCGCTGATGACCGATACCTATTGGACTTTCCAGCGAATGGGATTGCTGGAAAAACTCAAGGCGAGTCCGTTTGTCCGTAAGTTCAGCGTGCAGTTTGCGAATCCAGCGGGGAAAGAATCGCGTCCTTTTTATTTCTTCGAAGCGATGCATCATGAGAGCGCCGTTACCTGGCAAGTGACCCGCGCCGTTTTTGACAAGATGCTGATCGAACATGCCGCCGATCAGGGCGCCGTGGTCCATCAGGGAACCGCGGTCAAGCAAGTGTTGTTCGAAGGTGACCAGGCAGTCGGCGTTGAAGTGGAAATGAAGGACGGTTCGCGCCACAGTTTTCATGCGCGGGTAATCGTCGATGCCACCGGCCAAAGCGCCATGCTTTCGAACAAGTTCCGCTGGCGGGTTCGCGATCCGAAACTAAAGAAGGCAGTCCTATATTCGTATTTCAAAGGCGCCCACCGCGAGCCGGATCTAAACGGCGGAGCGACGCTCGTGCTGCGCACGCAGCCGGGCAGCGGCGGATGGTTCTGGTATATCCCGCTCGAAAACGACGTCACCAGCGTGGGGATCGTCGCCGACCCCGGTTACCTTCTGAAAGATCGCGGGCAGGACCTGGCGAAAATCTTTCAAGAAGAAATTGAGAAATGTGCGACGGTGAAGCGGCGCGTCGAGATCGGCACGCGCGTCGACAAGATCTATTCGATCCTCGATTACTCCTATCGCAGCAAACACAACTCCGGCAACGGCTTCATTATTATTGGAGACGCCTACGGTTTTCTGGATCCGATTTATTCTTCGGGTGTGTTGCTGGCGCTGAAGATGGCCGAGCTCGCGGCTGACGCGATCCATGATGCTTTTCGTCACAGCGATTTTTCCGCCGCACGACTGGGTCAATTCCAAACGAAGCTTGATAAAGGCATCGAGTCAATGCGAAAGCTGGTCTACGCTTTCTACAATGACGGCTTCAGCTTCGCAGAATTTCTGCGCAAGTACCCGGAACAACGCAACAACATCATTAACCTGCTCATCGGCGATGTCTTTCGCGAAGGCGTGGATGACGTCTACGGTCCGATGGCCGAGTTTGCCGAAATCCCGCCGCCGCTCTATGAACAGGTCGACGAAGCCCCAATCAAGCCTGATCCGAACGAAAGGCTCAGCGCGATCTACCGGTATTTCGAGGACGCCGCCCGCGACGACGTGGTTGGCCCAACCCCCGTCGGAGCCGATCAAGCCCAGGCAAACTGGATCCAGTTGAACGACTTTTCTTAAACGCCGCGGTGAACATAACTCGTAACTGCGCATATCGAATCCCAAATTTTGAGGGTTAAGAAAGCAAGATGGCTTCCCCCGCCAACTGAATCAACGCTTTCTCGCGATGAGGTACAAACGGTTCGCGGTGGCTAGATAAAGAGCGTCGCCCGCCACGGCCGGACGCGAATATAGCGGGGCATCCATCTCGATCTGGGCCAGCAATTCCTTATGCCGTCCGGCACGAAGGACGGTCATGAGGCCTCCCGCGTTCCCAACGTAAAGCCGGTCGCCAGCCACCAGCAGGCAGCCCCAGATCTCATCGTTCGTTTCGTGCTTCCAGACGAGGGCGCCGGTGGCCGCGTCCAAACAATAAATCGTTCCGCCCACGTCACCCACGTACAGCAGACCGTCCTTCGCAATGGGCGTTCCCGCTACGCGGCCGACCTCGCGCGAAGTCCAGAGAAGCTTGGTCCTGGTGACGTCTCCCTGGCCGTTGGGACTGATCGCATGAATCAATGAAGGCCCGTTGCCGTGCCCTGGACTCTGTCCCATCGCAATGAAGACGCGGCCGTCGGCGAAGACCGGTGAAGCAAGGATAAAACTGCGCGAAAGAACACCAGCGCGCGGAAGAAAGCGGGCGTCTTTCGGGTTGCCATCAAATCGCCAAACTTCGTCGCCCGAAGCTGCGTCGTACGCGCGCAGCCAACCATCTCCTCCGCCGAAGAGCACCTGCATGCGACCGTTGACGTTGGCCGCCACTGGGCTGGACCATTGGCCGTGCAGCACATGCTCGCCCGCGCCAATGGCCCGCCAGACCAATTCGCCTGAGCGTTTGTTCACCGCGATCAAACTTGGCGCGCGCGGCGATGGGACGCGGGTATGACCTTCATTCTGGCCGTTGGAGGTGCTGACCAGCAGCAGATCACCCAGGGCCAAAACTTCACTATTGCAGGCTTCATGCGGAAAGACCCCTAACGAGGGCATGTCCAACTGCCAAATGATGTCTGCGGCGGCGTTGTCTTTGAAGATCTCTTCTCGATATGGACCATTGTTCTCGCCATCACCGAAACCCTTCGTGTCGAGGCAACGGAGTTGACAGTCGGCGGTGACGTAATACAACCGGTCGTCTTCAACATAAGGAATACTTGTCGTTGAAGGCAGCAAAAACTCTCTGAGGCCGCGGTCCACTCGCGGGGCCACGTCCTGCCAAAGGAACGCGCCGTCCGTCACGCGAAAGGCCATGAGCACGCCTGAATCTTCCTGAAAGGCAGGGTTCATGTGCCGGGTGTTGTCGGTACCGATATAGACTGCATCACCGGCCACCACGGGACTGCCATAGACTTCGTTTCCCAACTCGACACTCCAGACGATGTTCCGCGCCATGGTCGTATCCCAGTCAATGGGAGGATTGCCCGTTTGGGCTACAGTCGTTTGGACTTGTAGCGAGACAGCCGACCTTCTCTGATTAGGTGAGGCAACCGGCGTCACAGACTCGACGCCGGCGATCCGATTCAACGCACATTCAGCGCTGTAACGCACGACGGGATCCTTTGCGGCTGCGTTGAGCGCCTGCCGAGCTGTCTCTGACTGTGGTCCCTTCGGCCCGATGCTTCCCAGCGCCTCGGCCGCACAGATGCGAACATAGAGGAACTGATCCTTCAAAGCTTCGATTAACTGAAGCACCGCTGGCTGCGCGGCGGGTCCGATGCTGCCAAGGGCCTCGGCTGCCGCCCATCGCACGCCGGGAATCCGATCGCCCAGGGCTTTGCCGAGTTCATTCGTCGCCCCTGCTGCTGCCGGACCGATCGACGCCAGGGCTTCCGCCGCGTAGATCCGGACGTAGGGATCCTCGTGCGAAAGAGTCTTGACCAGAGCACCCACCGAAGGACTGGCTCTCTTGCCCAATGCGCCCAATGCACGTGCGGCATCGCCCGCTACCATCGAATCCTCATCTCTCAGGGCCTGTCTCAACGCCGGTTGAATCGCTAGTGTGGCGGGCGCCATATCAATGGAGGCATCGACGGCAAAGCGCCGGAAGGAAACGTTCTCATGCCGAAACAGATCCAGCAGCAGCGGAATTGCCGGCGGACCCATTCGCCGAATGATTTCAAAAGACTCCAGATGCAGGCCTTCATCGTCACCGTTGAGGAATCGCCTCAGCAAAGGCAGCGCACGCCCGGCCTCATGGACCAGAGCGGCCTCAGCGGAAGCGCGGACCTTCGCGTCGTTGGACATCACGCGATTCGCCCAATCACGGACAGAGCTGCGGGAAAGATCCGGCTTTGCTCGAGGGGCTTGACGTGGCTGACGGACCGAACGCCTGGTTTGAGCGAGTACTGGTAGCGGAAGAATGAAAAGCAGCGTGCAGATGCACAGATGTCGCATGGTAAGAAAACAGTTACGCAGAACCTTCCCGTAAGCGGCAAGTGTAAAGACGTTGATCAGTCCCTGCATCTGTCACTTCTGACAGGCGGTCAAACAAATTGAGCTTGCAAGGTGAAGGACCCGCTAAGAAGCGTGGTAGGCGCGTGGGGATTTGAACCCCAGACCCCTACCGTGTCAAGGCAGCCGCTTCCTAAATAAACACCAATCATATTGGGCATTTTCTAATCATGCAGAGTCCACCCGACCAATTACCCGACCAATCAGTAATTCATTTGAAGAAACCGCTCTGGTTTTTTCACAGCTGAAAACACTTAGCTATGGAAATTTCATCAGCCATCCCTTATTGCGCCCAGTCCCTAGCCATTCATATTCGCTGAGCGATAACCAGATCACGGCCACATAGTTCGCCGATCTTGAAAAGCACAGACTTAAAGGTGACAATGGCGGCGCTCAGCTGCCAAGGGCCTCTCTGTTCCCGCGAATTCTCGCTGACAGTTTCTGTGCTCAGGTCTGATTGAGCGGCCTCGCCTCTATGATTGGTCAAACTTTCTCACACTATCGAATTACTAAGGAACTCGGCAAAGGCGGCATGGGTATCGTCTACCTTGCGGAAGATACCGAGCTCGATCGACAGGTCGCGATCAAGGTATCGACTACGGTCGCCGGCCCGCGCGGACAACAGCTTCGTATGCGTTTCCGCCGGGAAAGGAGGTTCATCGCAAAACTCTCACATCGCAATATCGCCACTGTCTATGATGGTGGCACCACACCCGATGGCCAACTCTATATCGTAATGGAATTCGTTCAGGGCAGGATGCTTAGCGATCTTATAGCGGAGAAAGATCTCACCATCGAGCGGTCTATCGAAATCATTCGGGAGGTTGCGGCCGCTCTCGCTGAGGCCCATCGTCATGGCATCGTTCATCGTGACATTAAACCTTCGAACATCGCCATCAACAAACAAGGCGAGGTGAAGGTACTGGACTTTGGTTTAGCAAAGTATTTGGACGAAGCGGCGGTGGCAAATCGGCTGAGCGAGAACGGCGTTGACGAGGATGATCATCCACCTGCGCCTCAGGGCGCTGATCCTACTCAACAGCCTGCGCCACTACCCGCCACACGCACAAGCTCGGCAGTCATCGTCTGCACACCAGAGTACGCGTCACCGGAGCAAGCAATGGGGTTTGACGACGTGGATGCCCGCACCGATATTTTCTCGCTCGGATCGGTGCTGTACGAATGCATCACCGGTACTCGACCTTTCTCCGGTTCGACTCCAAATGACGTTCGCGCCAAAGTCATCCGTGACAATCCGCCAGCACCTTCAAGGTTGAACCCGAACGTCGGCGGTGAACTGGATCGCATCACGCTGAAAGCCCTGGCTAAAAGACAGGATGAACGTTACCAAACTGCAGACGAATTGATCGCGGATCTGGATCAGGCGCAGGCAACGCTCTCTAGTGATGTCGGACAAACTGTAAGACCCTTCCCGCCGCCTGCTCTCTCTACGCAGCCAATTAGTATCCTCGAAACGCTGTCGGAAATCTTCAAACGGCCGCGACTCTCGATCGGTTACGTCGCCGGCGGCTTGATACTGGCGAGCTTACTGGCGTTTGGAGGTTGGTGGCTGACCCGCCACAAAGCACATCAACCGCCGCCTATCGCGCAGCTATTCTACGAGAGGGGCATTGAGGCAATTCGCGAGGGTGCTTTTTTTCGCGCCAGCAAGTTGCTGCAACAAGCTGTTCAGGAAGATGAACAATTCAGCTTAGCTCACGCCCGACTCGCGGAAGCGTGGATGGAACTTGATTATTCCGAGAAGGCCAACGAAGAAATCTTCCGGGCAACCGACCTCGTTCCAGATCGCTCAATCCTCACTAATTTGGAAGCTCTGCGGCTACAAGCGATAAGCGACACGATCAACCGCGACTTTGCCAAGGCGGTCGCAGGCTATCGCAGCATCGAAAGCAGCACAACTGAATCTGACAAAGCTTCTGCCCTGGTCGACCTTGGTCGCGCTTACGAGAAGAATGAGGAAACAACACTCGCAATACAGCAATACCAAGCCGCCACAATAAACGATCCACATTATGCAGCGGCCTTCCTTCGATTGGGATTTGTGCTGCGTCGCAGTCAGAGATTTGCGGAGGCTCAAGCTGCATACGAGCGGGCATACAAGTTGTTTGATACCTCAAATGAAATCGAAGGGATCGCGGAGGTCTTCTACCAGCGCGGTCTTATGTTTAGCCAGCAAGGTAACGTCGCGGAGGCTAATGAACAGTTTCAGCAAGCCCTGCGAAGATCTGCTGCGCTGGAGAACCAGGACCAGAAAATCAAGACACTCTTGCAATTGAGCAACGTTGAGATCATTGCCGGCAAACTGGAATCGGCGGTGCAATACTCACAAGATGCGATGGATCTGGCACAAACGAGCGGAATGGAGAACTTAACCACTGCCGGGCTGATCGAAATTGGCAATGCATATTTTGGAAAAGGCAATCTTTCTGAAGCAGAAAAGAATTTCAACCAGGCTTTGCGTCTGGCCCAAAGCTACAAGGGCAGACACAATGAAGCTCGTGCTTTTATCTCGCTGGCTAGCCTGCGAACCCATCAGAGCCGTCCGGTTGCAGCGTTGCAATTCATTGAAAACGCCTTGACTTTCTATAAACAAGGCGGTTATCGCAAGGAGACGTCTCAAGCTTACGCCATCCTTGGACATGTCTATGATCAATTGGGGAATTATGACGACGCCCTTCACGCTTTCGAGAGCCAACTTAAGCTCGCACAAGAGGTGGGAGACCCCCAGCAATTGGCCCTTTGCCATGAAGGTATGGGTGTCGTATTCAACCATCAGGAGAATTTCCCAGCAGCCCTGGCTCATTTTGAAGAGCAGTATTCAATTGTTAAGACGCTTGGCAATCAACTCGTCGGCGGTTACGCGCTGATGAACAAGGCCACCATGCTTTGGCAATTGGGTCGATATGATGAGGCTGAAAAGTCTCTAGCTGACGCCCTTGCTATCGCTACCGACCCTAGTCACAAGCCTTACACTGAGTTGTTGGCTTGGACTAAGGTCTCGCACGCGCGCATGGCATTAAGTAAGGGCGACCCGCCTCTGGCGATCAAGAAGAGCGACGAGGCGTTAAGAGTGGCTGGCTCGGACTTTAAGGCAATTGTGATTCAAGCTCACGCGACCCGCGGTGTCGCCCGTGCCTTGGCGGGACAACCTGCTCTTGGCCGTGAGGATTGTGCGCAGGCTGTTCAATTAGCAAGCACGCTCGCAGACCCGCTACTGTCGTCACATGCTCAGCTGGCCTCAGCGGAAGTCAGTTTGGAAACCGGGGACTACCAGAGTGCAATAACAACGGCAAAAGCGCTGCAAACCATGTTTGCCAACTCAACGCGGCACGACTCTGAATGGCGAAGCTGGTTTATTCAATTCTTTGCAAACCGAGACTTAGCCCATGAGCAACGACGGCAAGAGTATGCCAGTCAGGCCCTGCGGGTTCTAGCTACAATCGAAGCCGACTGGGGCACCGACAATTACAAGACTTACTTGAGCAGACCGGACGTCGACATTCCTCTGCAACGCATGGTCATCCCAAAGGTTCGTTAGGTGCTAGATGAGCACGCGCCTTATAGATCGGCATTCCAAATCACGCTCGCCCAGTCGTCTGGCCCGAAACGCTCCTGATGTCCGGGAGACGTTGCACGCGCGTGTAAATTAGTCTCTGTCCTTTGTATTACTTTCGGTTCATCGCGGCGAGCGCTTCCGCCGTCGGCGCGGCGACAGTTTCAGTGACTGGCGTACGCACGCCTGAAGAGACCTTCGCTGCGGCTTCGGTCTTCGTTTCCTCTTTCTTGTATTTCAAGAACTTCAAGATGGAATTGACTCCTTCAGTTCCGCCACTGATGATGAAACCCGTCACCAGGGGATCAATGACCTTGTGTTCAGGAAGACCCAAAAGGTGAAGCACATGAAGGTCTGCGCAGAAAGCCAATAACAGGCCGATGACGAGTGAAAACAACCCGACGATTATCTTCTTGTTATTCGGGCTAATCTTGTCGATCACCGGAGAGAGAATCTCTCCCAACTGCTGAATGCTCAGGCCCGCCGCGAAAACCGGTGCGAGTGCTTTAATGAGTTCGTCCATTGAATTACTCCTATCAAGGCTGGTTGATTGGTCGTGAAGGTCCGAAAAAAATGCGCACAGGCACCGTCACTGAATTTGGCTAAGCAGCTTGGTGATATCGATTGTGAAACCAAATTTGCCACGCACAGTCTTCTCTTTGATCAGATCTGATCGATTGGCAACCGACACTGAGATTGGAAAGTTGACGCCGGTCAAACCAGGTATGGGAATCGTTAGTTTAAGCTGACCCGTGTAGGTCGACTTGCTGTTGTTTGCCCATTTGGCTTCGCTCGAGGCGCTGAATAGATAAGGCCTGGGATCTCCGAAATTGCCTCTGTTCGGGGTCAATTGGAAGATACCCTCAGCGGCCACGCGCCCAGCGCGAGTGTCGGCCCCGATAAGCTTGCTATCCTTATAATCAAAGGTGCCATTCACCGTCAGATTCATTCGCTCATAGACTCCATAATCAAAAAGCACTCCCGTACGATATTCGTCGTCGCCGTTGCCATTCCGAAGTTTAGATTGGAACGTGAAAGACAACTGCGGTGCCCGGCGGATTTCCCAAACCTCCTGATTAACGGTGTTCATGAAGGTCGCCGGATCATCTATGTTACGTGTCACTATGGCTTTGATTTCTTTCCGCTGCTGCGGTGTCAACCTTGCGACGGTAGTCACCAGGGCAGGACCCAAACAGTTGTTCAGAAAAGCGACCTGATTCGCGATAGGGCTGGCGCCTGGGGCACCAGCTGCTCCGCAAAGGCCTAAAGTGGGGGCCAACTCCTGGAATAGAAAGTCCTGCAATTCTTTGTCCATTTTTAGGGTTGCGACAGCGGAGGTTGCGAGCGCCGCAGAAGCTGTCATCAATTTCGTTCCGTTGTCGTGGCTGGCAACATCGCGCCAGTTCAAGACGAGCACCTTGAATCCAACAACAGTCGCTGGCCCGCCGCCAGTCGGGTCCGTTGCGTTGCCGCCGTCGCGCCCGAGAGTAAATGAAAAGCGCCGAAGATTAGGATGCTTTACATAAAAATCTGGGTCCAACGGGTCGCGGTTCTTAGCCGCCGCGTAGAGTGCATAGGCCGAAGTGGTGATTGTTCCCGAAGTGCCGTTACCGCTCGCATCAGAATTCTCTTTTAGACCGGCAAGGTTGAGAGCGAGACCTACTAGATCCGGAGACGAAGTTTGATCTACGAGCGACGTGGTGTTGTCGGCAATGCTAGGGACTTCGACCTGTTTGGCCGGGTGACGCTGATTGACGATGGGCGTCGCGACCTTATCAATCAAACACGCTGTCCAGGTATCGAAGGTCGTTGTTTGGTTCTCGCAGGCCTTTAGCGGGTCCCCATTGGATTGGGACCGACCTGGAGGCGCGAAGGCCACAACAATTGCGAGCGCGGCTAACAAGGTCAGGGATTTTTTGCGGAACATATCGTCCTCCATCAGGGGTTCGTATCAACTGAAAGAAATTCGTTTATTAGCTTAGGTCGTAAATATCCGCAGACTCTCGGTGGAGTTGGCATGCGGATCCTGACTCTCGTAGTCAATGTCCTTGAGTGTCCTGACCAATTGGTCGGTCTGGTCGCGCTGTTCAACCAGCAGCGTATACTTGACAGCTGCCAGGAATGACATTGCGACGCCGTACATATCGTCAGGAGCGTCGCTGCTCTCATTGGGCACAGCGGCCAGCGCAGTTGGTCGGCACCATGTCCACTCATAGACCTTCTTTGGATGTCCTGCGAACTGATGTTCAGAGAGGCGAGCGCCGTGTGTGCATGCGAAGGTGAATATCGGGTCAGCTCCTTGAACCGTGAGTTTGTAGGAGAGGTATTCTTTGTTAGTCAGATTAACTAATGCAGCTACGTCGTGCTTGCGGATCGTTAATTTTCCGGCTTTTCCAAAATCCGCCATTACTTTGACTCCTCTTCTTCCGGATCTCGCCGGCATCTGTTTATTTTGGACTCCAGGATTTAGCGTTCTCAACCAACCGGCCTATTGCTACCTTCGTGCCACACGGATCACCAATGAATAAAAACTCGCTCCGACTGCCTCTAAGTTGAGGAAAGCAACGTCATGTCCCAGCGCGAGGCGTGGTTGTTCACTGCAAGTGATGTCGGAATTTGACTGCGCATTTCATATCGGGATTGATAGTTCCCCTATCACTTCTGATATGCTTCGCCGCAGATGAAACCAAGGCTCATCGCTATTTCCGGATCGTTGAAGGGAACGATCTTCGCTCTCACTGACGACGAGGTTTCGCTCGGGCGTGAGGCGTCGAATACTATTTGCCTTAACGAACCTTCGATCTCCCGGCGGCATGGCGTCATCAATCGCCAGGCGGCCCACCTGGAAGGTGAAACTCAACCATCCTTGAGCCAACCGGAGGATTTCAAGATCATCGATCTCGAAAGCTTCAACGGTACTTTCGTCAATGGCTTTCCAATAAAAGAACACACACTCGCGCACGGTGATCAGATTGCCTTGGGAGACGTTCAGTTTCTTTTTCTGCTTCGCGACGCTGAAGCGGGTACTCCACCGGTCGCATTTGACGAGGCTGATTTGATTACGCGATCCACAATCAGGCTGCGGCCAGAGGACGCGTTCTATCTACGTCCTGAGAGAGTGTTGGCGGAACTGCCGCAAAACGAGCGCATCGCTCGCGAGTTGAATGCGCTTCTGAAGATCAGCACGACGATTAACTCCATACGTGGCGGGCGCGAGCTGCAACATCGATTGCTGGAATTAGTTCTCGAAGTCATCCCAGCCGAGCGAGAAGCAATCCTTCTCGTCGACCGGAGTCAAGATACGTTTTCCTCGATTTCAGGCTGGAATCGGAAGACCGGGCCTGATGACTCAATCAAGGTCAGCCGGACAATCACAAACCAGGTATGGCAGGAAGTAGTTGCGCTTTTGAGCAATGATGTTTTCGAGAACGAAATTTTGGGCGGAACACCGAGCCTAGTTGCCTCACGCGTTTGCTCTTTGCTATGTGTTCCGCTGGTTGTCTACGAGAAACTCCTGGGGGTGATATACCTCGACACCAGCGATCCCTCAGCACGCTTCGATGAAGGACATCTGCAGTTGCTTACCGCAATCGCGGGAATTGCCGCCATCGCGTTGGAGAACGCGCGACAGTTTGAGGGGCTGCAGAATGAGAACCAGCAACTCCGTGATGAGATCAAACTCGAGCACAAGATGATCGGCGAGAGTGCACGGATGCGTGAGGTTTACACTTTTCTTTCGAAGGTCGCGCCCACTGACTCCACGGTACTCATTCTTGGGGAGAGTGGCACGGGAAAGGAGTTAGCGGCACACGCAATTCACTTGAATAGCGCTCGCGCGATGAAGCCTTTTGTTGCGATCAACTGCGCGACTCTAACTGAAAGCTTGCTCGAGGATGAGCTGTTTGGGCACGAAAAGGGAGCATTCACCGGCGCCATCACGCAAAAGCGAGGTAAGCTCGAGGTCGCCGACGGTGGCACCGTGTTTCTCGACGAAATTGGCGAACTGCCACCAGTAATTCAGGCCAAGTTGTTGCGAGTGCTACAGACCCGTGAGTTTGAACGTGTGGGTGGCACGCGCGCCATCAAGACCGACCTTCGCTTAGTTGCCGCCACCAACCGCAATCTTGAAGCGGCGATCAAGGCAGGAGACTTTCGCGAGGACCTTTATTACCGTCTGAATGTTGTATCTGTGGTGATGCCTCCGTTAAGAGAACGCCGTGAAGATATTCCACTGCTGGCAACTTACTTCCTCGCCAACTTCAGCAAAAAATGTAAACGAAGAGTAACCGGCATTTCTACCGAGGCCCGGCGTTTACTCGAGGCGTATGAATGGCCAGGAAACGTCCGTGAACTCGAAAACGCCATTGAAAGAACCCTCGTTCTCGGTTCAACTGATCTGATTGTTCCGGAAGACTTGCCTGAGCTACTGTGTGAAAGCGCCCCGGCGGAAGAATCTGGCAAGGCGTCTTACTACGAGTCAATCAAGAAAGCAAAGCGGCAATTCATTCGCGAAGCACTGGAGCAGGCAGAGGGTAACTACACCGAGGCAGCTAAACAACTCGGGATCCATCCTAACAATCTTCATCGGTTAATTCGTAGCCTGGCTCTTAAGACCACTGATTCAAAGTAGAAAGGCCGTTTTTCTCAAAATAAGTGGAGCGTTTTGGAGCAACGCAAAACGACGAGTTGTGCGAGGTAGGTTCTTGAGAGAATTGGTAGGCGCGTGGGGATTTGAACCCCAGACCCCTACCGTGTCAAGGTAGTGCTCTACCCCTGAGCTACGCGCCTATGGTTTCTACCAGTCGCCTCTGCGGATTGAGTTGCGAAGCGAGGCCCGAAAGTAGCAAAGCGCTTGCGGCAGTGTCAAGCGAGGGGATTCCGCTCGTCGTGGCCCAATCTGATTTTTCACTTAGGGCTTAGGGCCGATGAATTTAGTTGTGGTTTCGATAGTCCTCTTGAAGAAATTGGTTCCTACCTCTTCTATGGTGGTAGTCTTCCTTTCAGTCTTCCAGAAAACCGCCAATAACAACCCGACCACTAACAAAGCTGCTCCCGCTGGGAGATTATTGGCCTCCATTCCCTTGTATTTAATCACAGGAATGTCTCCGCCCAATCCATGAAGCAAAAAGAATGCGCCGGCGGCAAGTAACAGGAGAACTAGAATGAACTTAAGAGTAAAAATCATTTGTGAGAGCCTCCTAACGCGTTGAAAGCGCGAGGAACGGGAGGCTTATACCACCAACGCCGACCGTGACACAACAGCGAGACAAAACAGCCCTGTGCCAGACTTCTTTTGCTACGATTTCAGATTAGGGGACTCACGGATCCCCAGCTGTAGCGGAGCCCCTTGGCACAAAGCTCACGCACTCGCGGCTTCGCTGCTGAGCTTTTCCCATTCTTCGTATAATTTCCGCAACTTGATTTCGGTGTCCTGATACTCGTTGCTCAGCTTTATCAATTGCCCCGCGTCGCGCGCGATTTCGGGTTGGCTCATTTGCTGGGAAAGCTCTTGCAATCGCTGCTCGACTGAGCCGACCTCCGCCTCGATTTCTTCCGCGCTACGGCCAGCGGGTTTGCGCTTCACAATTTTCACACCAGGTTTGCCAGATGCTGCTTTCGACTTTTCGCCGGCAGGCTTTGCTGCTTGCGGTTTCGCAGGAGACTTCATTGGTTCAGGCCCCGCCTTTGCCGCATCTGATTCGGAAAAGACTTGTGGAAGTGTCGAACCGGAGTCCATCCCGCCGAGAGCTTTCCAGTCGTGATACTCCGTATAGTCACCATCGTAATGTTCCGCCCGGCCGGCGCCATCGAGCGCCAGAATCTGCGTAGCAATGCGATCAAGGAAATAACGATCGTGACTGACGGTTACGATAGTGCCTTCATACGCGTCGAGCGCCTGCTCCAGCGCCTCGCGCGAGGGAATGTCCAGATGGTTCGTCGGCTCGTCCAATACCAGCACGTTCACGCGCGAATAGATCAACTTGGCCAGCGCCAGCCGCCCTTTCTCGCCGCCGGAAAGATCGCGTACATGCTTGTAAACGTCATCACCGGTGAAAAGGAACTTCGCCAGGAACCCGCGCAACTCGCCCGCCGTCGCTGACGCCGGAGCAACTCGACGCAGTTCCATGATGATTTCGTTTCGATCGTCGAGATCCTCGAGTTGTTGCGCGTAGTAGCCAATCTTCGTTTTCGTGCCCCAGCGCACTTCGCCGTCCAGCGGCGCGAGGTTGCCCAGAATGGTTTTCAGAAACGTCGTCTTGCCCGAACCATTCGGCCCCATGATCCCCAGACATTCGCCGCGACGCAGGATGAAGGAAATGTTTTCGGCCAGGAGTTTTCCGGGATAACCAATCGAGGCCTGGTCGACAGTGAGAACATAGTTGCCGGCGCGCTCGATTGCCTGCATGCGAAAGTTTCCTGAAGAACGATCGGCGCGCACGCCTTCGATGCGCTCGAGCTTCTGCAACATGGTGCGCCGCGATTTGGCCTGCTTGGTTTTTTGGCCAGCCAGGTTACGCCGGATGAACTCTTCAGTCTTGGCAATCAGTTGTTGTTGATTTTCGAAAGCGCGTTGCTGGGCTTCGCGTCGTTCTTCGCGTTCCACCAGGTAGGCGGAATAATTCCCGGTGTAGCTGGTGGCGCGACCGTTTTCCAATTCAACTATCCGGCGACAAGCGCGATCCAGAAAATATCGATCGTGACTGATAATCACGTAGGCAGAATTGTATGTTTGGAGGAATTCTTCGAGCCATTCCACCACCGTTACATCGAGATGATTCGTCGGCTCGTCCAGCAACAGCACATCCGGCTCAGCCAACAGCAGGCGGGCCAGACCCAGACGATTCTGCTGGCCGCCAGAAAGCTTTTCAGTTTCCAGGGACCACGATTCGCGATCGAAGCCCAGCCCCAGGAGAATGGCTTCCGCCTTCGCGCCGTAGACAAAACCGCCTTCGCGCTCAAACTCGTGCTGCAAATCGCTGTAACGCTCCAGCACTTTGTCCAGCTCATCGCCTGCATCGGCCATGCGATGCTCCAGCTCATGCATTTCGTGCTCAATCTGTTGCAGATGGCCAAATGCACCCAATGCGCATTCGTGGACGGTCGAGCCAGGCTCAAACTTGATGTGCTGCGCCAGCAGCCCCAGTTTCACTCCGCGCGCACGGACGACTTCACCGTTGTCCGGAGTCTCCTCCGCATTCACCAAGCGAAAAATGGTCGACTTACCGGCGCCGTTGCGCCCCACCAAACCCACGTGCTCGCCGGGGTTTACCTGCAGCGAGGCGCCGCGCAGAACGTCCTGCGCGCCGTAGGATTTGTAAACATCTGAGAGTCGAAACAACATTCGTGAATTGGGTCGCGCGTTTCGTAGCGCAGACTTCGTTTGCTATCGCTGCCGGTTCTGCATTCGTGTGGCTCTCTAAAGTTGGCGCGGGGGCAAACTATTACCACTGCGCTACCTCTGACATACAAAGCGGGTGCGGGCTAAAACTTGCTGCCCGCACCCACTCAGACTTAACCGCGATTGCTTCGCTGCGGTTAGCTATTTTTTCGGCGTCGCTTTCACAGCGGGCGTAGCCGTAGCGCTCGCAACGGGCGTCGCCGGTTTCGGTGTAGCGGCCGCAGCAGGAGTGGCCGCACCGCTCGGAGTCGCGGCCGGCACGCTATCGCGGTTGGCCGGTCGAAGTCCGAGATTGCTCGGCGTGTTCAGCATGTTGCTGGCCAGGTTGTTATTCACCTTCGCTTCATTCATCGCCACAACCAACAACGCAGCGTTCAAGATGTCCTGCTGCGCTTTCACCAGGGCCTGCGTGATTTGCTGGCGAACATTGGGACTTTCCAGCGTCAGGTTTTCGTTTTGCAAGCGTCGTTCTTCGAGTTTGAAGATGTACCATTTATTAGCGACCTGCTTAGGTTCAGTCGATTGACCGACCTGCATCGAACCCATGAACTGGTCCGTCAGCTCTTTGGGAAATCCGGTCTGCTTCAACTGCTCTTCGCTGAAAAAACCGATGTCACCGCCGCGTCGCAAGCTATCGAGATCTTCGCTCCGCGCCCGGGCCACGGTGGCGAAGTCGGCGCCACTCTTCAACTGCTGGTAGATGTTGTCAATCTTGAGTTTTGCGTCCGGCTCGCTCTTGGCGTCATTCTGAATTCCCTGCGCTGAGTTGTCCGCGGGGTCGACGATGATCGCGCCGAGGGCGACACCGCGCGCGCTGACAAACTGCGAGCGATTGTTGTTGTAGTAGTCTTCGACTTCACGATCGCTAATCGTGATCTTGCCGTTGTACTTTTCCTGTAGCTTGCGAATGGCGATATCGCGGCGGGCTTCTTCGCGCAACGCTTCGCGCGTCATGTCCTGCTGCTTCAACTGTTTCTCGAACTCCTCGCCAGTCATGCCGCTTTGCTGCATTTGCGAATTGATGACTGTGGTTACTTCTTCCTCACCCGGCAGCAGGTTTTCTTTTTGCGCGCGCTGGTAAAGAACCTCTCGCTGAATCAAACTCTCCAGCACCTGCATTCGGGCCTGGGCCAATTGCAGAGGCGACATCTGCGCCTGCTGGCCCTGTGCCTGTTGTTTGATCAGCTTTTCAACTTCGCTCATCATGATGCTCTTGCCGTTGACGGTCGCGGCGACTGTGTTATCAGCGCCCGGGCCGCTGCCGCCGTTGTTTTTGCAGGCGCTGGCGGCTACCGCGATCATAATCGCGAGAGTGATGATTCCCAGTTTAGTGGCGGGTTTATACACTTGGTTTCTGCTCCTTAACTACTAGACGTTGGTTTCGCTGGCAGCGGCGGACGGTCTCGCAACTTGCCATGCGGAAAGCTGTTTGCTATAAATTCTCGTTTTGAATTACAGGGACCGACGCTTCTGTAACTCACGGGCAATTTTGTTGGGCGCTTTTTCGCCCCGGAGGTAATCAATCATGGCTAAACGTTGCGAAGTCTGCGGCAAGGGGCCCCAATTCGGGAATAATGTCTCTCACGCAAACAATCGGACCCCGCGCCGTTTCAATCCCAATCTGCAATCCATCAAGGTCCAGCTCGATCAGGGCGGAGCTAAACGGATGAAAGTTTGTACGAGCTGTATCAAAGCCGGCAAAGTCGCGAAGGCTGACCAGGTCGGCTAGTGGACCGGGTCGGCTGATGGACCGGGTCCGCTGGTGGACTGGGTCCGGCTGGCTGACCGGTTGCGAAGCGCTTCACGGTGCGCGTTACCATTCCTGCCTGCCGGAGGCTGATTGACCGGGTTGTCCTTTGAGCCAGCGTAATTGGTTGGCGCGCGATCCGGTTCTTTGGTTGGCGACCAACCCGCTTCGGTCAGTGCGGCCGATCTGAAATCTGAAATTTGAGATCTCAAAATTCTTAATCTCAGACTTGCGATTTCATCTCAGACCTGCGATTTCAAGTCCCGCCCCCCAGCCTTACGTCTCCAGCCCCAAGCTCAAGCGTCCAGCCCCTAAGCCCCCAGTCTCTAATCTCCAGCCTCAAATCTCCAGTCTCAAATCTCCAGTCTCTAGTCTCAAATCTCTAGCGCCGCAATCGCATCAATTTCAACCTTCGCATTTCGCGGTAGGCCCGCTGCGGCGACAGTGGCTCGCGCCGGCGGCTCGCTCGTAAAAAAGCGCGCGTACACTTCATTCATCGCCGCAAAGTCACTCATATCCTGCAGAAACACCGTCGTCTTAACCACGCGGTCCAGACCGGCTCCCGCCGCTTCAAGCACGGCCGACAAGTTTCGCAAAACCTGCTCAGTTTGTTCGGCGATACCGCCGGGGACGAATTCACCCGTGGCCGGATCGGTCGGGATTTGCCCCGAGGCAAAAACCAGATTTCCGGCGCGGACGGCCTGCGAATAAGGCCCGATGGCTTGGGGCGCGCGGTCAGTTTGGATGATATCTCGCACAGTCTGGCTCAGGCCTCTTCCCGGCTTCCAAAGCAAAGCGCGCATTCTAACAGAAGGTTCGACGCGCGCCAAAGGCTGAGGGGGTGATAAGTCTCCAGCAGAATTGCGGAAGGATTAGACGGCGCCCTGCAAACGCTCAACATCGAGCACGCCCGGCACGTTCTTGATTGAACTGATCACTTTGTCCAGATGCTTCACATCGAAAACTTCTACAGTAACTTCTATCCGGCCCCGTTCGTCTGAAGCCACCGTGGCCCGCGCGTCGCGAATGCCGGTTTTCATGTCGGAAATCGCACCCGTAATCCCCGCGATCATGCCGGTGCGATTCTCAGTGGTCGCCAGCAGCTTAACGGCGTAGGCGGTCTTATCGGGACTGCCCGCCCACTCCACGTCAACGATGCGCTCGGGATTAATCATTAACTGCCTGACGTTCTTACAGCGCTCGGTATGAACGGCGACGCCTTTCCCGCGCGTGATATAACCGATGATTTCCTCGCCATGCAACGGATTGCAACAGCGGGCGCGCGTGACCATCAGATCATCAACGCCCCGCACCACGATCGAATCGTCGCCCAGCCGAATCAGTCGCTTGACCGCGCGGACGCCCGTCCGCAGACGCGATTCCTTTTGCGTATCAAGTTCGGCGAACTGCTCCGGCCCGAGATACTTGGAAATAACGTTGCGCGGCACCAGCTTGCCGTAACCGATTGCGGCCAGCAGATCTTCGACGCGGCCGTAGCCATACTCGCCGGCGATGCGTTTGAAATCTCCGTTGCTGTCGCCCAGCAGTTTCTTGACGGACAGTTGAAACCTGCCCGCTTCCTTCTCAAATAGCTTGCGACCAATCTCGATCGATTCGGCGCGTTGCTGTTCCGAAACCCAGTGACGCACTCGATTGCGCGCGCGCGAGGTCGCAATAAAGTTCAACCAGTCTCGCGAAGGATGCGAGTTCGCCGTGGTCAGAATCTCCACCACGTCGCCGTTCTGAATCTGGGAACGTAGCGGGACGATGCGGCCATTGATGCGCGCCCCGGTGCAGGTGTTTCCCACTTCAGAGTGAATCATGTAAGCAAAATCGACGGGCGTCGCACCGCGCGGCAACTGAATCACCTTGCCCATTGGCGTGAAGGCATAGACGTCCTTGGGATACAAATCCAGCTTTAGCGAATCCAGAAAATCCCGCGAATCCTTCACGTCCTGCGTCCACTCAACCAGGGAGCGCAGGGCCTTCAGTGCCTGGTCATCATCGCGCGCGCCGCGCTTGCCCTCTTTGTATTTCCAGTGGGCCGCGACGCCTTCCTCGGCAATCTGATGCATGTCTTCAGTGCGGATCTGGATTTCAAACGGCTGGCCCTTCGAGCCAATTACCGAAGTGTGCAGCGACTGGTAAAGGTTGTCGCGCGGCGTGGCGATCCAATCTTTGATTCTTCCCGGGACGGGCTTCCAGGTGTTGTGTACTACTCCCAGCGCCGCATAACAGTGCCGCACGTCGTTCGGCGTGATGATGCGCGCGGCCACCAGATCGTAAACCTGATCGAGCTCAACCTTTTGCCGCCGAAGTTTTTTCCAGATGGAGTAAAGCCTCTTAACGCGACCTTCGATGAGCACGTAGGGCACGCCGGCCTCGTGCATGCCTTCTTCGATCACGGAGGTCACGCCGTTGAGAAAGGATTCGTTTTCCGTGCGGCGCTTTTCCAACTGCGCGGCCAGATCGCGGTAGTCTTCCGGATGTAGATTCTGAAAAGCGAGGTCTTCCAACTCGCCGCGCAGTTTACCCATGCCCAACCGGTGGGCAATAGGCGCGAAGATATCCATTGTCTCTTGCGCTATTCGTTTCCTTTTGTCGGCGCTCAAATACTGCAGCGTGCGCATGTTGTGCAGGCGGTCAGCCAGCTTTACCAGCACGACGCGCACGTCATCCACCATCGCCAGCAGCATCTTCCTGACGTTTTCCGCCTGCTGCTCTTCCCGCGAAACGTTGCTGATTTGCGCAATCTTCGTCAGACCATCAACCAGGTGGGTTATCTCTTCGCCGAAATACTTGCGAATGGTGTCCAGGTCGACCAGCGTGTCTTCTACTACATCGTGCAGCAGCCCGGTGGAAACCGACACCGCATCCAGCCGCATGTCCGCCAGGATGTTAGCGACCTCCAACGGATGGACCAGATACGATTCACCGGAAGCGCGCTTCTGGCCTTTATGCTCGCGAGCAGAAAAGAGATAAGCGCGCCGCAACAGATCAGCATCTGCCTGCGGGTGGTTGCGGCGCACTTTCTCAACAATGTCTTCGATCCGAATCATGAAAAAAAAATAGGCGGCACTCTGCAGTCAGTAGGGAGATCCTGCGGGCTACTGGCTACTGACTACCACCTTCCAGAAACAGTCACATTATAGCAATAGGTGATGCTCGACTCGAAAGTCAGGCATCACCTATGGCGAAAGCAATAGTTTTTACTCTGTCGGCGCCTCTTGATCGGCTGGGTTCAATCAACCCGTCGGCGGGCTCGCAGCGCTCTGAGCTTCTTCTTTTTTCCGTCGCTCCTCCATCAGGACACTGGCGCGTTTGCGGGCATCATCCGCCTGCTTGCTGTACTGCGCCTTTTGATCCATCTTGCCGTCCATTTCAGCCAGCCTGGCGGCTTCGGTCAGGAGGTTCGTTTTGTAAGACCAGGCGGCCTCACTATTAGGATCAAGATTGATGGCCTTCTCCGCCTGCTCCAATCCACGGACGACGCACATATGGGCCGTATCGAAGTCCTTTTGATTGGCCGGTTTCTTGAAGAGAACTTCGCCCTTCGTTATCTGCTTGTTCTCAGGCAGTTCGGTAATCTTGAACGAGCAATCCCAGTCTTTGCCGGCCAGGATAGCCATCGCCTCAGCTCGTTTCTCGTTCGGCAGGCTCTGATCGTTCGCGCGCGTCGCTATCCAATCGCGCAGTTTCTGATCTTCCTTGATCGCGCCATAGAGCGCGGCCACAGCCTTGTAACCCTCTTCATTCGTGGGATCGTTTTGCAGGATGCGCTGATAGGCGTCGATTGCGGCATGGGCCTTGGCCACGTTCTCGGGAGTATCAATGCCCGGCCGGTATTGCGAGTGGATCGTGCGAGCTACGAAGATTGGGGCCGTCTTATTATTGGGATCCAGTTCACTGGCCCTGCGCGCGTGTTGCTCCGCCTCTTCGAACTGCCCCGCTTTGTAAGCCCGCGCAGTTTCATTGAGCTCATTTTTGGCCCGGATCTTGTTTACGACCGAGCAACCGGAGCTGGAAGCGACAAGCAGCCCCACGCTTACCATTGCTACTCTGGTCTGAGAGAGTTTCATCTGTTGATAGCTCCGTCTCTGATATGCAACCAATCGTCCTGATGCTTAAGCAGCCGATGTAACCGCGCGATAGCAGGCTTACGAGGGTAAATCGTCGACCTGCAACCCCACCGGGCTTGCGCCGGCGCCCTTAATCGCGTCGATGACTTTCACGACTTCGCCGTACTTCAGCGACCGCGGCGCCTTCACGAACACCGTTTTTTCTATCTTCTGATCTTCGGTCAGGTCGGAGCGGCCTTCCATTCCGGGCCGGAACGCGCGCTGCTCTTTCCGCAGTTTAAAAACCTGCGCCAGCTTTTGGCTCAGCAAAGTAGTGTCGTTGACTGAGCCCATGCTGTCCTGATTAAGTTTCAGCTGTAAATCAGAACCGACGGTGACGACCAGGGTCAGCGGGTTCGGTTTTAGCTGGCTGGTGTCTTCGTTTGGATCGCGTTGGGAGGGAATATCTGCTTTGAATCGGCTGGGCCGCAACGGTGTGACCACCATGAAGATGATCAGCAGCACCAACAGGACGTCAATCAACGGTGTCACGTTGATATAAGGAACGGCGCGATTACCGCCACCACTCATCCCCATAGTTTTGCTCCTCGGTTATGAAGCCCGTCCGGGCATCCATGATTACGTTTCAGTTTCTAAGTGGCCGGAACTTCTGCGGCGGCGCCCTTCTTCTTCTTATCGGCCACCAGGCCGATGCGGTCGACGCCCTTTTCGCGTACGGCGTTGATTACATTCACCACTTCACCGTAGCTCACTCCAACTCCGCTCTTGATATAAACGATGCGCTCTTCGTCTTTCTTCTTCTCGAGCGCCCTTTCAACCTCGGTCTTCAACTGGTCCAGACTGACCTTCTTTTTCCCGAGGTAGTAGTCAAAGTCGTTCGGTATCGAGACGATGACGGCGGACTCTTTGTTGATATTGGTGTCCTCTTCGGCGAATTTGGAATCGCGCGGAATCGACACCGTGATGCCCTTCTGCAGGAAGGGCGTGACCACCATGAAGATGATCAGCAGCACGAGCATGATGTCCACCATCGGAGTTACGTTAATCTCCGACTGCAGACCACCACCACCGCCACCTGACATTGCCATGAGAAAACTCCTTTCAACTACGGCTGGACCAGAGCCGTGGCGCGACGCCCTAATGCGCCGTCGCCCGCTCCTGCTTCACCGAAAACCAGCGCCTTACGCGCTGATTTGCTTCGTGCGGCTCTTAATAAAATAGTCGACCAGTTCGGAAGCGGAGTTATCCATTTCCACCACAAACCCGTCGACCTTGCCGGTGAAGTAATTGAACAGCCAGACAGCGGGCACGGCCACCACCAAACCCAGGGCCGTGGTGAACAAGGCTTCGGAAATACCGCCGGCCACCGCCGCGATACCAGCGGTCTCGGCGTTTTTCATGCCTTGGAAAGCGTTGATGATGCCGAACACCGTGCCGAACAGTCCGACGAACGGAGCGGTCGAACCGATAGTCGCGAGACCGGACAGGCCGCGCCGGAATTCTGCCGTCTTGATAGCGATGGCGCGTTGCAGGGCCCGTTTTGAGGCTTCGATTTCGTCGCCCGAAAGATCGGTGGATTGCTCGTGCGCGCGGAATTCCTGCAAGCCGCTATTGACCACCATGGCCAGGTGCGATTTGCGGTGCTTGTCGCTGATGTTAATCGCTTCTTCAATGCGATTGTTCTTCAGGGCCTGGGCTACGCGCGGCGCAAACTCGCGCGATTGTTTTTTCGCGGCTGAGTAGGTCAGATAGCGTTCGACCATGATCGCGATCGAATAGACGGACATGATCAGGAGAATGATCACAACAACGATGGCTACGGCGCCCATATTCTTCACCATTTCCGTAATGGTGAATTCGTTGGCCGCTGAGGCCGCTGCCGGACTCGGAGTAGCCTCCTGCAAAAGGAACACGAGGAAGCCAAGCATTTTCGTTCCGAGTAAAGTGGTTAGAATAGTCACGATTAACCCTCCAAAGGTTTTCTAAAATTGATCGCAAACAGGTCAGGGAAAGGGCCACCTGAGCAGGTTGGCCCTCCGCCACGCCGTCGTTACTGAAAGTTATAAATGATCACGCCGTTGACTTTGACCGGCTGGCCGGAAAGTTTCGTCGGCGAAAACTTCGAGGCGCGTGCAGCATTCACGGCCGCGGCCCGCAACAGCGGATGGCCCGATGCGGCGCTGGCTGACACCACGTTTCCGTTCTCGTCAATCAGCACTTGCACAGTTACCTGCCCGCTCACGTGTGCGCTGCGCGCAATCGGCGGATAGGGCGGCTGCACCAGCCGGATGGCTTTGCCATTCAACACGCCGCCGGAGATCGGGGCGCGCGGCGTTGGCTTGGGTGGCGGCGGCGGCGGCTCGTCGGCAATTTGAACTTTCGGCGCGGTCGCTCCGATCCCCCCGGTTCCACTACCTGAGCCCGGGGCGATGGGCGCGATGGCGTTGCTGTCAGAACCACCAACGACGGTTTGTACACCCTTTCGGACGGGCGGAATGTCGCTCGCCTTCGCGGAAATTTCCTTCGGCGCAATGTCCGGGCGATCCACACTGGCGATCAGCTCGCGGCGCACGTCAACCTGTTGGTTGATGTTCACCTTCTCTTGCGGCTTGGGCGCCTCCTGGGGCTTCGCCTCCTGCTGCGGAACAATCACCGGAGCGATCAGCGCGGTCAACTCGAGGTTCTGCACATCGAGCTGGGCGTTGTACCAAAAGATACCGGCGATAAAAAACGCAGCACCGAGCACGGCGTAGATGGCAGCCGTAACCAGGATAAAAGAGCCTTTTCGCGCCGTGTCTTGTTTGTGCGAAGTAGACTCAACCAGATGATCAAACATGTTGTCTTCCTCCCTATTCCGGTGCCAAAAGGATCAGGGGTGCGAAACCAGAAAGTATTGCCGCTCAAACGCCGCTCGTGCGACCGCTGGAGCACTACCATATGAAGGGGAAGCAAGCGGAGGACTTGGCGCTCTTGGGCGCGCCGCTAGTTGAAAAGCCCAGCCACTGTGCGAGATTCACACAAAAACAACTGGCCATTCAACATAGACCACCGTGCAACCCGATCGTACTTTAACGGGGCACGAGACTTGGCGTATTTAATTGGCCAGCAACGCGCAAAGTCTATGCTCCGACCCTTTGGAAAGTCAAGGACAAAATCAGGATAACAAGCTTGAATAAATACCGATTCGCCGTTAGTGCCAAAAACTTTTTAAGTTTGATTTTCCGGTGTGCGCGAACTCATCGCAGCGCTGCCCATGGCGCGCTCTCGTTTGCGACGCGCAGAGGCTGGCTGGTCGCCGCTCGTGCTTCCACTTTGCCTGGTTGGCGGGGCTGAAATCTTACCCGATCGTTCCAACCGTTGTTCCCACCAGACCATAATCGGGCTCGCGATCGCGATCGATGAATAGGTGCCGAACGAAATACCTACGAGCAAAGCCAGGGAGAAACCCTTCAACACTTCTCCACCGAAGATGACCATCGCCAGGACCGAGAGAAACACCAGACCCGATGTGATTACAGTCCGCGAGAGCGTCTGATTGATCGAGTCGTTGGTAATTTTATAGAGTGAGTCGCGGCGGTGTAATTTGCGATTTTCCCGGATGCGATCGAAGACCACGATCGTGTCGTTAACTGAAAAACCGACGAGCGTCAGCAACGCGGCGATGACTGTCAGGCTGATTTCCCATTGGAAGATGGAAAAGAACCCGAGCGTCACGAGCACGTCGTGAAATACTGCGATCACCGCAGCCGCGCCGTAAGTCCACTCAAAGCGGAAGGCGATATAAATCAGAATGCCCACCAGCGCGGCGAGTGTAACGGCGATGGCCTGGTTACGCAGTTGTTGTCCGGCCACCGGTCCGACAGCTTCTGTTCCCTCGATGTGGTACGCGGTCTCAGGTTCAGACTGAAGGTCTTTTTTCGCTTCCGGCCCGAAGGTATTCAAAGCTTTTCTGACTGTGGTACGTCCGGCGTCTACCTGCGAGGCGTCTTCGACTGTTCCACCGGCCGGCCCGGCCAGCGGTAACTTGATCAATGCTTCGTCCGGCTTATCTACAGCCGGCTGCACAATTGTTTCGCTCGCGCCCTGACTCTTCAGCGCCGCATGAATCGCTTCGGCATCGGGGCGCTGACGAAACTTCACCGTAACCACCGTGCCGCCTTTGAAATCCACGCCGAGATTGAAAGCCTCAGTTCCGTTCGGGTGTTTGACCTGACGAAAGATCGCGGACCCCAGCCCGGCCAACATAAGGACAATCGAAACCATGATGAACCAGCGGCGGTTACCCAGCCAATCAACCCGGGCGTTTTTGAATACTTGAATCATGACAAAACTAAATGCTTAGCGTTTCTACGCGCCGTCCTTTACGGGTTAAATGCCAAATGAAGATCGTGCGCGATACGTAAACGGCCGAGAACAGGTTAACCAGCAAGCCGAGCACCAGCGTCACAGCGAAACCGCGAATCGGTCCCGTACCAAACACGAAAAGAAACAGCGACGAAATAATTGTGGTGACGTGCGTATCGATAATGGTAACGAAGGCGTGGCCGAAGCCCTGCTCGACGGCGGAAGGAACTGTCTTCCCGGTCCGCAACTCCTCACGAATGCGTTCGAAGATCAGCACGTTGGAATCGACCGCCATACCAATCGTCAGGATCATGCCCGCAATTCCCGGCAAAGTCAGCGTGGCGCCGAAAAGAATCAAGCCGGCAACCATTAGTACGATGTTGAGCAGCAAGGCAACCACGGCGTTCACGCCGGAACCGCGATAGTAGAAAAGCATGAATGCGACCACGAAGATCAGGCCGTAGAGTGACGCCTTTACTCCGGAGCGAATCGAGTCGGCGCCCAGGCTGGGACCAACCGTCCGTTCCTCCTGATACTGAATCGGAGCGGGCAGTGCGCCCGAGCGCAGGGTCAGCGCCAAATCCTCAGCGGACTGTTTCGTGAAGCTGCCGGTGATTTCGCCCGAATCGAAAATCTGTCCTTTTATATATGCAATCGATTTAACTTCGTCATTAAGTACTACGCCCATGTATTCATTGAGGTGCGATCCCGTCCACGGTCCGAATTTGTCGGCGCCGGATTTCTTGAGCGAAAACTGGATCTGGTAATCATCTGACGGGCCGCCGCGGCTGGACACGGCCGAAGCGCTGCGCAGCTCACTGCCGTCCACGATCGGCGGCATTTCCACCACTACATATCGCTTGTCCTTCGGCGCGGCAGGGTTCGCCTGTCCGCCGGCAGTCGGCTCGTCGCGCTCTGCATAAGGCAGCACCTTACGGTTTGGGGGAACTGTCCCCCCGCTATTCAAAGAGGCAATCGCTTCCTGTTCGCTGCCATAGGTCTGTTTTGATGCGGGGCTTGGAGGACCGACTACGTGCACGAGCTCCAGATGGGACTCGCCGGTCAACAACGCCTTCACGCGCTCTGGATCCGATATGCCCGGCATTTGCAGCAGGATTTGGTGCGAACCCTGCGCGCCGTGATGCTGCAGCGTTGGCTCAGCCACCCCGACGGCGTTGATGCGACTATCAATGATCTTCAGTGCCTGTTCAGTCGCCTGGTCCGCCATGGTGCGCTGGGCCGTTGCCCCCAGGCTCCAGCTCAGCGCGCCGCCGGAGGCTGAATAGGACCAACCGAGATTGCTGCTCAGCTCGACCTTCTTCTCGACTGCGTCTTTGATTTCCTGGGCCTTCGCGGGGTCGGCCGGTGTCAGGATGATGCGATAGTTTCCGCCCGTCGTCTCAGCCCGTACATCCTTCACTTCAAAGCCGGCGCCCTGCGCGGCGGTTTGCGCGGCGAGAGCATCGTTCTCGGTAAGCTTCTTCAGATACTCATCGGTCTTTACTCGCATCACCAAATGCGAGCCACCTTTCAGATCGAGACCGAGCTTGATGTTATTTCGCAGAGTGTTCTTGATGCCGGCGAGCGTAAAGTCACTGCCATGCGGACGACGACCGTGGGGGAGAAACACTATATACAGGCCAACGAGCGTAACCAACACCGTCAGGATTACGCGCTGCGAGAGGTTCTTTTTCTTCATAAATAATTCACAGCAGAGGCTTCGAGTTACCAAGCCCAGTGCCCGGTTCGCAGACGTTCACGCCTGCGGTCATTCCTGGCTTACTTAGTTTCTTCCGGCTCTACTCCTGCCACCGCACTACGAGCAATCTCGAGGATCGTCTTCTCACCACTCTTGATCAAAAAGCTTGTGTCGCGCACGGTAGTAATAGTACCGATCACGCCGCCAGTTGTAATGATTCGATCGCCCGACTTCAAGGTGCTGATGGTCTGCTGCAGTTCGCGCTGGCGTTTTTGCTGTGGCCTTACCATAAGGACATAAAAGACGCCGAACACCAGGACCATCGGGATCATGATGCTAAAACCGCCGCCGCCCTGTAATAGAAGGAAACCAATTGTCATTTAGAAAAAGTCGCTCCGATCATTAAAAAGGGCCGCTCGTGGCAGATTGAAACAAGCCTCCGAAGCAGCTCTCGCTTTCCGGACGGGACGGCGATCCCGACTCACGTTACACCCGAGCGGATGTTCGCTATGTACTCTTGTCGAAAACTGGTGAATTCGCCAGACCGGATAGCTTGCCTGACACGTCTCATGGTGTCAAGGAAGAACGCAAGGTTGTGATGGGTCAAAAGAATGCCCGCCAGCATCTCGCCGGACACGTACAAGTGACGCAGAAAAGCTCGCGAATGGCGACGGCAAACTGAGCAGGAGCATGACTCGTCGAGGGGCCGCTGGTCACGAATCCACTGCGAGTTCTTCACGTTCAATTTCCCACGTGAAGTGAAGGCCTGCCCCGTCCGGCCGTTTCGGGTCGGCAACACGCAATCAAACATATCAATCCCGCGCGCTACACATTCAAGCAGGTCTTCGGGCGTCCCGACGCCCATCAAATAGCGCGGGTGGGTGGCGGGCATCAGCGGCGCAATCGTTTCCACCACCTGAAACATAATGGGCTTTTCTTCGCCGACGCTCAGACCCCCGATTGCGTAGCCGTCGAAACCGATTTCCACTGTGCGCTGCAAACTCTCGCGCCGGAGGTCGGCGTGAGAAGAGCCCTGCACAATTCCAAATAAGGCTTGCCTGGACCGCGCGTGTGATCGCTCCGCAGCTTCGCTTTGCAAACGGTCGAATGCCTCTCGCGATCGTTTCGCCCAACGCGCCGTTAGCTCCAAGCTGACCCGCGCTGCTTCGTGGGTCGCTTCGCCCGGCGCGCACTCATCAAAAACCATCGCGATGTCGGCGCCCAGGACCGTCTGAATCTCCATCGAAACTTCCGGCGACAGAAAACATAGGGCGCCGTCGATGTGTGAGCGAAACTCCGTTCCCTCTTCGGTGATTTTGCGCAACGCTCCCAGACTCCACACCTGGAAGCCGCCGGAGTCAGTCAGCATCGCCCGCTCCCAACCGATGAACCGATGCAATCCGCCGCACGCCGCGATCGTATCCATCCCGGGTCGCAACCATAAATGATAAGTATTGCCGAGGATTATCCTTGCGTCGAGATCGCCGGACTCTAATGCTTCAAACCGCAGGCCCTTCACCGTGCCGGCGGTGCCGACGGGCATGAAGACCGGCGTTTCGATGAAGCCATGCGCCGTTTGCAACCGGCCTGCCCGCGCTTCGCCGTCGCGGGCCAACACTTCGAAGCTGATCGGTGAATTCGTCATGAGCGACTAAGGGCGAAGCTCTTTGGAGTGCGCCGACCTGTCGGCGCTTTCGTATTTCGCGACTCGCCGGCGAAGGATGCTGGAGGCCGCATCAAGAGAAAGCGCCGACAGGTCGGCGCACTCCAAAGAACTTCGCTGGTTCGCAGTTAGTGTTGCGCCGCAGCCCGAAAAGCAACCACCGGCAACCCTACGGTGAAGATCGCTCCGTGCCCGTCGCTCTGCACTTTCACTTCACCCTGATGAGCTTCGACCAGCTCTTTCACCAGGGCCAGTCCGATCCCCAGGCCGCCGTGATGGCGCTTGGAGGATCCATCAGCCTGTCGGAAGCGGTCCCACACATGCGGCAGAAACTCCGGCGTTATTCCCTCCCCCGTGTCTTCCACCTGCACCTCGATCCAGCGTTCGGCGGATGCCTCACTGCTATGAATTTGATCGGTGGTGAAGCTGCGGGACGTGATTTTTATCCTGCCACCGGGCGGAGTGAACTTGATCGCATTCGTCAGGAGGTTCCAAAGGATTTGCTGCATCCTTTGCGGATCGTATTCGGCCAACGGCAGATCTTGATCCAAAGCCAGCTCGATCTTCAGTTGATGAACATCCGCTAACTGGCGCACGGCCTGAACCGCATTCAGCACGGACAGATTCATATCCGACGGTTTCATTTCCAACCGGAAAACGCGCCGCTGCAATCGGGACAAGTCGAGCAAGTCAGAAATCAGTTGCGACAAAGACGACGTCGCGTTCTGAATCACCTCCATGCCGCTGGTAATTTCCGGATCATCCGGGATTGCTTCGTTTGCCGCCAGCAGCTCAACCCAGCCTTTGATCGCGGTCAAAGGCGTGCGCAGTTCGTGTGACAGCGTGGCCAGAAAATCATCTTTCAGCCGGTTCGCCGCGCGCAGTTCCGCAATCAACCGGGCGTTCTCCAGCGTGGCTCCAATTTGCATAGCCACGGCGTTCAGCAACTCCACGTCGTCCGCGGCCCAGCGCCGCAGTTCCCTGGTCTGGTGCGCGCTGAGCGAGCCGATGATGCGACCGTGATGGATGATGGGAACGACGGCCAAGCTTCGTACGCCCGTGCGCTCAATCAGATCTTCGACCCCGGCCGCCAGCGGATGCGCGCGCACGTCATTCACCACCAACGGTTGGCGATGTTGCCGAATCCACTCGGCAATCGGGGTACGTTCTTCAACTTCTACGTCGTCCTGCAAACGCCCCAGGGCGCCGGCGCACCACTCGCCATAAATCTTGATGCCGGCCCGCCCGGCGGATTGCCGGTATCCTTCGTCCTGCGGTTCCTCATAGAGTGCAGCAATGCAGCGATCCAACTCCAACATCTGGCCCAGACGTTCAACCACGACCTCTACGCCGCGCTTAAGATCGGTTGATTCCTGCAACAGCAACAGCAGCCGGTTGACTACCGCCTCGCGTTCAGCCTGCGCCTGAATAGTCGCGAACAGTCGCGCATTGGCAATTGTCTCTGAAATTTGGGCCGCGAAAATTTGCAACAGTTGCGCATCGCGCTCACGAAAACCTCCCGGCCGGTTCGCCACATAGATGAAGCCTATTAGCTCGCGCTTGATCAGCATCGGCACTATCAGGATTGAGCGCACGTGGTGCTGGCGCAGAAAATCCTGATTGAACCGATCGTCCCGCGTTGGGTCATTTGAAAGAAACGCCTCGCCGGTCCGGTAGATGTGATCGATGTCAGCCGTGCGATATTTGAATGAGCCGGCCGATTGATGCTCGAGGGCGAACTGAAAATCACGGATCATCTCCGGCGATGCCTGATAACCGGGAGCTTCCGCGCGCACGATCCCGCGCCGGCGATCATAGGTAGCCAACAAACAAATCTCGCCGCCTACGAGTTCACAAACGGATTTCGTCAGGCGTCCATAAATCTCCGACGTGTCCGTCATGGTGGAAAACGTGCGCGAGATCTTATAGAGGCCTTCCAGCTCATCGCCGCGGCGGCGACTGGCTTCGTACAAGCGCGCATTCGTCAACGCCATGGAAACTTGCGCGGCAACGGCGGCGAGAACTTTCTTGTCGTCCTCGGTCCAGGCCCGCGGGTCGCAATTAATATGAAGTTCCAGCAGGCCGCTAAATTCACCGCCGCTGACAACCGGCGCCGCCATCACGGCGCAGACGTCCAGCTCAAGGTATAAGTTCAGCAGTTCGCCCCGTGGAATTTCCCTGATATCGTTCAGCGCGACTGGCTCTCTGGTGGCAAAAACCTTGCCGGCAAATTTACTGGTCCGCAGCGGAATGCGCCGGCCGCGTAGCGACGGAATATCTTTTCCCGACAGGTAGTCGTAACCAACGAACGCGTTGTCCTTCTCCTCGTCATCATCAAACAAAGTGACCTGACAACGATCGGCTTCGAGCGCTTTGCCCAGCGCGTCCACGGTTTCCTGCAAGACCAGCGAAGGATCGAGCGAACTGGACAAACGTCTGCCAATCCGCGCGGTTAGTTCTTCACGGTGGGCCGCCGCTTCCATGGCCCGCGAACGCTGCTCCGCCTGCTCCAGCAAAAGAATCTTTTGAATTGCGATGGCCAGCGGTGGGCCGAGCCGTTCCAGGGCCAGCAGATGTTTTCGTTCATAAGTATCCGGCTGGCGTGACGTCAGGTTCATGCTGCCGATTGCCGTGTCGCCGGAAAAGAGCGGCATGCAAACCGCCGAGTGAAACCCTTCCTGTTTCAAATCTGCGTAAACATTGAATCGTTTCTCGGCGCGCAGTTCAGGAATCACGACCAGCGTGCGCTCCTTCAAAGCATATTCCGTCACTGAGCCATGAAACGGCGCGACCGCTCCCACCGCGAGTGACCCCGCTTCTTCTCCCGAAAGGGCGAATACACGGAGGCCATCATCTTCACAAAGCGTGATGGAAGCGCGATCGAAAGGAACGAGGGCGCGCATCTGTTCGCTGGCCAAGCCAAAAACTTCTTCGATTGTGCGACTGGAATTGACGGCAGCGACGACCCGATTGACAACTTCGAGCTGCTCGGTCGCCTCGCGCAGATAATCAAACAGCGCGTGCATCTCGTTGCTGTTGAGTTCGTCCGGTGCCATTGCCTTAGTAGAGGCTAGAGACTAGAGACTAGAGGCTAGAGGCTGGAACGGAAAGCGATGGAGGGGCTTGAAACCCTTTAATCTGCGCTCGTGATATCCGTTCTCTTATTAGGAATGTCCGTTTTCTTGCCTCTCGGCCCTTCAGCCTCGATAAGCTCTCCAATTGCTAACCACTCCGCCGCGACTGAATCGCTTTCGCCAAGCCGCGCAGCATTTTGCCAATCTCATCCAGTTCCTCGAGGGCTTTTTCGACGACTTCAGCATCGGCGTATGTCAGTTCACGGGCCAGAATTAATTGTGTTTCGAGTTCTGCAACCGAGCCCATGGAAATAGAGATGAATCGACCGAATTCAGCCGCTCCCGCACGAGCGTGTCCCTCGGCTAGATTGGAGGGAATCGAAACTGCGGCTCTTCGAATTTGATTTGTTAAGCCGAAGCGCTCGTCGGACGGAAATGTTTTCGTAAGCCCGTAGATTTCTCTTGTGAGTTTCATCGCTCTTTTCCATACGGCCAAATCCCGGTAGCTCCTGAATGATTCAATCACTATGGCCTCCAATGTCGAGTCGTTAGTTGCTCTTCAACTACCCAAACGCTCCGAACGTTGGATACCTTTCCTAGAGGCTAGGGGCTAGGGGCTAGAGGCTAGGAACGTCATGCCGAACCAGCCTAAAGTCTCGCTTCCAAGTCTCTAGTCTCTAGTCTCTAGCCTCTAGCCTCTAGTCTCTAGCCTCTAGTCTCTAGCCTCTAGCCTCTAGCCTCTAGCCTCTACCTCTAGCCCTCCCCTTGTGCCGCTCCACCAGCCTGATCGGCGTGGCAAAGAAATCAAATTCCTCGCGCAAACGGTTTTGCAGGTAGCGCTCATACGAAAAATGCAATCCCGCCCGGCCGCCTGCCGTGAAGACCACAAACGTCGGCGGGCGCACGCTGACCTGGGTCAGGTACTTCACATGCAAACCGCTGATGCCGCGCGGCTGTTCAATCCCGCGCGCAAAGAAACTATTTAACTGTGAAGTTGTGATCCGGCGATTACGCGCTTCATTTGCGCGCAAAGCCAGCGGCAGCAGCTTGTCGGCGCGCTGACCAGTCAACGCCGAAATCGTGATGACCGGGGCCCACTCTAAAAACTTCATGCGTTGGCGGAGATCGCGCTCGAAGGCGGCTGGCGTGCCGGTCTCTTTATTTTCCAGCGCGTCCCACTTATTCACTGCGATGATGATCGAGCAGCCGGCCTCCGACGCATAACCGGCGATAGTCGCGTCCAGGCCGGCCACGCCCTGTTCCGCATCCACCACGATGATCGCAACATCCGCGCGCTCCAAACTCTTTCGCGCCATGATGACGGAAAGCTTCTCCGCCATTTCATCCGTCTTGCCTTTGCGCCGGATGCCGGCCGTATCGATCAGGCGAAACGTTTTCTCCGGAGTTCGCAGCACAGTATCGATGGCATCACGCGTCGTGCCCGCCATTGCGGAAACAATCACCCGCTCTTCGCCCAACAGCCGATTCAACAAAGAAGATTTTCCCACGTTGGGTCGTCCAATAATCGCCAATCGCAACTCCCTCTGAAGCGGCCCCGGGGGCGCGGACATCCTGTCCGCTTCTTCATTGTTCGCTTCCTCTCGCCCGTCCCCCCGGAACGATTCCACCAACGCATCAAGCAACTCCCCAACCCCATTTCCCTGCTCAGCCGAGATCGGAAAAACTTCATCAAAGCCAAAGCGATAAAACTCTGCCGCTTCATCTTCCAACCGCTGCGAATCAAGTTTGTTCGCCGCCACCAGCACGCGCTTTCCTGTACCGCGCAGCAATTTGGCCAGCTCTTCATCCAGCGGCGTTACGCCCTTGCGCGCATCGACCACCCAGATCAACGCCTTCGCCTCGTCGATCGCAAACGACGCCTGCTTCAAAATGTTTGCCGGAATAATCGCATCGTCATCAGGAACGATGCCGCCGGTATCGACGATGGAAAATGACTGCCCGACCCATTCGCCCTCGCCATAGATGCGATCGCGCGTGATGCCCGGCTCATCGCCGACAATCGCGCGGCGCTCGCCCGTCAGCCGATTGAACAGCGTGGACTTTCCCACGTTAGGCCGCCCGACGACGGCAACCAGAGGAAGCGCCTCTTCGGCTAAACTCTGGGTCGGATTTTCGTTTCGGTCCTCTAATTGATGAGCGGATTGATCAAGCAAAGACTCAATCTGCTCCTCCGATTGCGGGCCATCATCGGTGCTGGAGTTGGTAAGTGTGTTGGAACTGGTCATGGCTTAGCACAATCCGGATGCAAAAAAGTGGGAGCGCGGGAGAAAACCTGAGGCCAGATGAGGGGGCGACCAACTGTTCCGCGTGTGCCGCAGTTTAAGCTTGAAGGCCGGTTGGCGGCAAGCTCGTGATAGAACCATGAAGCTCCGTCGCGCCGGTTAGGCGCGGGCGGAGGGGCGCCTCCAGCGCAGCACCTTCGATCAACTTGTCGCACTTGAAACTTGAATTTACCATTCACACTTCCCGGGGTTACGGTTCACGGTTTACGATTCACAGGTCATGGAAATCAAAATCGACGATCTGAAGGGTCCCAAAATACAGGAACTATTGCAGGACCATCTGCGGAATATGGCCCTGCTCTCTCCGCCCGAGAGCGTCCACGCCCTCGACCTTGAGGCATTGCGCCAACCCGAAATTACCTTCTGGACCATATGGGAAGGTGACGAGCTGCTTGGTTGTGGCGCATTAAAGGAATTGGATCCTCAACATGGCGAAATCAAATCAATGCGCACGGCGGAGCCGCATTTGCGGAAGGGCGTTGCGACCTCTATGGTCAAGCACATACTCGAAGAAGCCCGCCGCCGGCGTTATCGCCGGCTAAGTTTGGAGACGGGTTCCATGGCGGCCTTCGCGCCTGCCCATCAACTCTATGCCAGTTTTGGTTTCGTCTACTGCGGACCGTTTGCGGATTACATCGAGGATCCGAACAGCGTCTTCATGACCAGCGAACTCTGAACTCTGTTTTCACGGTCTAATGGATTGCGCACGCTGAGGCCGCCGCCGGGGGCGATAGCGACCGGGACTGGGTTTGAACACTCAAGTCTTAGATGAAAAGGGCCGCCGGTCGCTACCGCTCCCGGTTCTGAATTTGTTTGTTATTACGTTTCTCGTTTGGCTAACTGCACCACTACCATCTGAAGGATGAAGGCTGAAACAGTAAACCTTGCGAGCCGCTGCCTGATTTTTACAGCCACATCTCTGATCATCGGATATGTGCTGGTGACTAACGTGTCGGCGCATCCGGCATGGGGCATTGCCGTTGACCGTAATAATCAAATCTACTTTAGCGATATTGAAACTATCTGGAAGATTGATGCCCAGGGCAAACTCGTCGTCTTCAGGGCAGGTGTCAGCGGGCACCACATGCATGACCTCAATATCGACGCCGCCGGCAACCTCTACGGCGCAGAAAACTCTTACGAACCTGCGACCGAGCGCTTCGTCGGCGCCCTTTGGAAGATGACACCCGAAGGCGACTTTTCATACCTGCTGGCTCCGACTGACAATTTGCCTCAAGGGATCAGCATTTGGCGAGACTCCGAAGGAAATATGTACCACGTCGGTAACTACCCAAAGTCCGAGCTGCTGATCTTGAGAAGAACTCCGAACGGTACGGTCAGCGCATTGGTGGGAAACAGCGATGCCGTTCATGGTTATCGTCAGGGCTCGCCGTTTAGCGTCGGCGGAACGGCATTCGGCAGCGACGGGGCCCTATATTTCACTGCTGGTCCAAATATTGGAAAGGTCACGATGGATGGCCGACTGACAATGCTGGTTCAAAATCTCGCACTGGAGAATCCGGCGGAGAGTCCAATGCCAGAAAGTCGATTCACACGCCTTTTCGGTATTGCCGTTGACGCACAGGGGAATGCATTTGTCGCTGACTATAACAATCGGAGTGTTCTCAAGATTACGTCCGCCGGCACAGTCTCAACGGTTGCGCGCGCCGAACAACCATGGTCGCCCACTGGTATTGCCTTGAAGGACGGCGACGTTTACATCCTGGAGTTTCGATTTACGTTACCAAGTACGTATACGCCGCGCGTTCGCAAGCTTTCGCCAGACGGAAGGCTCATGACAATTGCGACCTTGGCGGAAAACGCGGAAAACGATCATCCCTCTGCTGGCGGAAGTGCAGCGCAGCGAAACTCGGAACGCAGCTTAGAACCCAAGCCAGGACTTACGTACATTTTACTTGGCGCCGGAGGGACCATTGTCGCACTGGCTATCGTCATCTATTACACACGACGACGAATATCCAGCCGGCGCCAACAGCAGTAGAGCAGGATTGTCACACCATAAAGATGACGAACCCCACAATCATTGAACGCGGAAAACTCACCTTACGACGAAGCCAGACGACACTAAGAAGGGTTGCCTCGATCAAGAGGAAGAACACGCTTCACCTACTGCTCTGCCAACGGTTTTGTAGTCTTATTTTGCTTGGTGGTTTCGTGCCTTTATGGTTAATTACGCCAAGCTTTTGCGATGCACTCGATTCTAAACAAAGACGACCGGTCCGCAATTCTCCATCGCCTGCGGTCGTTGTCGGTCTCATCCACCGGGCGCTGGGGCAGCATGGACGTATTGGCTATGCTGCAGCATCTTCGTCTGTCGGCGCAGATGACGCTGGGAGAGCTGCAGGTGCCCTCCGCAAACAAGCGTGCGTTCCAGGTGTTTCCTTTGAAGCACCTCATCCTTTACGTGCTGCCCTTCCCGAAGGGAGCGCCGACGGCGCCCGAGTTAAAACCAAACGTTGCGGCGGCATCGCTCGAAGAAGTGCGCGCGGTGTTGCTGGAATTGCTCGAGCGAATTGGCACGGGCCCAAATGAAGGAGCGGGGCCGGCGCATCCGCTGTTTGGGCGGATGACCTGGCGCGAATGGGGCGTGGTCACCTACAAACACGCTGACCATCATCTAAAGCAGTTCGGCGCATAGACGAGGCAGGAACGCGGATCGCGGAATGTGGATTCCGGATTGGGGGATTTTCATTCGAGACGTCGCGCACTCTTTGTATGCGAGGATCAATCATGAGTAGAACGAACCCTAAGGTTGATTGGTTTTTCAATAAGGCCAAACAGTGGCAGGAAGAATTCGAGAAACTGAGAACGATCATTCTCGATTGTGGGCTGGACGAAGAACTGAAGTGGGGGTGTCCTTGTTACACGTTTGAGAAAGCAAACATAGTTCTAATTCATGGATTCAAAGAATACTGCGCGCTGCTGTTTTTCAAAGGCGCCCTATTAAAAGACGCCAACGGTATTCTGGTCCAACAGACGGAGAATGTGCAGGCGGCGCGCCAGATCCGATTCACCAGCGTTCGGGAAATAGTTAAGCTGAAGCCGGTTTTGAAAGCCTATATCAAAGAGGCCGTGGAAGTGGAAAGAGCCGGTTTGAAAGTGGACTTTAAGAAGACTTCAGAATTCAAGGTTCCTGAAGAATTTCAAACTAAGCTGGATAAAGACCCTGGTTTGAAAACTGCCTTTAAGGCGTTGACGCCGGGACGGCAAAGAGCATATCTAATGTATTTTTCTCAACCCAAACAAGTGAAGACCCGGGAGTCAAGAGTTGAAAAATCTGTGCCACAAATTCTGCTGGGAAAAGGATTGAATGATTAGTAATGAAGCCGCGTCAGCAATAACTCAAGATTGACGATCACGGAGCCTTGCCACGCGCGGGCTGCTGAAAATAGGAAGGAACTAACTGATGAAGGCCCCCACCAAACGTTCGATTCTTCGCTGGATTCACCTCGTTCTTGCCATTCCGATCCTTGGTTACATTTATAGTCCGTTCGAGGAAATTCCAAACTACGCCTCGACTACTCGGTATGTCTTCGTTCCCATAATCATGCTTGCGGGATACTGGATGTGGCGAGGCGCAATCTTCGCCATCATCGGCGTTGCATTATTCCTTGGCGCATTTCGCCTGTCCGGAGTTGGCGCCGCTATCCTGAGCCAGGTCGCGCTCTTCATTGCGTGGAAGATTTGGTTGATGATTCGTGCGCGAGGTTCAAGAGCAGCTAAATCGGCGCAGTAGCCCAGCCGTGAGCGAGGGCATATTTACTATACAGACAGCGGAAACACGATGAAACGCACATGGACAATCATCGGCGTCAACGACGTTCCGGGGAGTTTCAAATGGTACCAGTCGCTCTTTGGCCAGCCCGAGACGGCTCCCGCCCATGAATACTTTGGTCAGCTCCTGGATACGGATAACACCGTCCTGCTCTGTCTTCACCAGTGGGGCGCGCACGATCATCCATCGTTGTTGAGCCCGGACACGGCGATACCCGGCAACGGGCTGCTCTTGTTCTTCCGCGTCGACGATTTCGACCGGGCACTGCAGCGCGCCCGCGCTCTCGTCACCCAGCTCGAAGAGGAGCCCAACCTTAACCCGAGCACAGGCACGATGGAGTTCTCGCTCAGGGATCCGGACGGGTACTACGTCACGATCAGTGCGCTCTCAATCAGTGATGAGTGATGAGTCCACCTTCAGAATCGTGCAATAGAGATCCACTCGGCGATTAGATCCTGAACTGCAATCCTCGCTGGTGCGTATAGCCAGAGTTGGTAAGCTGATTTGCGAGGTTCTGTCATGTATTGTCCGAAATGTTCTCAGGCACAAGTGTCGGATGAAATGCAGTTTTGCTCACGTTGCGGGTTTCCCTTGAATGACCTGGGGGAAATGATTTCGGCAGGAACTATTGCCACGCTGGGCCGCGCGAAAACAAGCGAGAACAAACTTTCGCCGCGGCAAAAAGGCATGCGGCAGGGAGTTGTCTTGATGCTGCTCAGCGTCATACTAATACCCGCCTACATTCTGCTGGCCGCATTGTTCCCCGCTAATGACCGCCTGGTGGAAAGCTCCGTCAGCGATACTCCTTTCGAGAAAATCTCGCAGGCGATCCTGCTAACTATCTTCATGATTGGTCTTGCGCGGTTGCTGTATGCTCGCCTCTTCAAACCAGGCGCCGAAGGTGACGACGCGACCGGAGTTGCTCAATTGAATAGTTCGGCATCGGCTCAGGCTCTACCACCGGCACAGAGTATTCCCCCGGCCGTCTTCGGCTCATGGCGCGCGAATACAGGTGAACTCGCTCAATCTTCGAGCATCACCGAACACACAACGAAGTCCCTCTGAGAATCTCGGATTGCCGATATCGGATTGCGGAATTTAATGCGCGCTGCAGTGTCAATCATGCGTTCGGCGGCTGAACTTTCTTAGCATTTCCCACGTAATAACGAAGCAAGAACATAGTGGTGGGCGCGCTCTTGATGTTCGTGCTTTCTGATCTTTTGTAAGGAGAGGTGCGTGGAGGTAGTTCGGATGGACCAGCCCCAACCAGAGTATCAAATGAACCGCAAGGTGATGTTAACCATCACGTCGCTGCTCTCGATCCTCTTCCTGACGTTTCACCTGTCGGACGAAATCGCCCGCGGGATGGAGCGCGGAGGGCTCAATATGCTCATTGCGGTTCTGGTTCTGGTCGTCTGGGTGTACGGAACGCTGGTGCTCGCCGGGCGTCGATCGGGGTACATCATTATCCTCCTGGGGTCGATCATCGGAACAGGGATACCCATCTTGCACATGGCGGGAAAAGGACTCGCCGGCGGCAGGATCGCTCCCAACTCCAGCGGAACGTTCTTCTGGGTCTGGCAGAACTTCACGCTCTGCGTGATCTCGGCATTCTCCGTCATCATTTCATCGCGCGCACTGTGGAGCCTGCCATGGCGCCGGGCCCGGTGAGGAGACTTCGGATTGCGGATTTCGGATTTCGGATTGCGGATTGGGGATTGGGGATTTGATTCGCGCACCGGGCCGACTCAGACGTTAGATAGTCTTTCTTGCTCTTCTCTCTTCACTGCGGTGGTTCTAACTTAATATCCAAAGGGAGACGAAATATGATCAAAGGCATTTTCGTCCGGGCCGGCATCCTGGCGCTCTGCTTGCCGAGTGCGATCGCTTAGTCATGCCGCGACAACGCGAAAGCGCTGACAGGTCAGCTCACTCCAAAGAGCTACGCTGGAATTTCGAAGGAACGCGAACGGCCGCAGACGAACTGACAACAAGCGGAATAGCTTCGCTCTTTGGAGTGCGGCGACCTGTCGCCGCTTTCGTCACTGCGGCGGCTTGCCTTAAACTTCAGCCGGAGGTTCTTGATGGTCGCCTTATTCACTTCTCTTCGCCGTATTCGTTTTGCTTTTCCCGTCATCGCCGTCGTGTGCATCCTGCTCCCAAACGCCCGTGCGCAAAAGCTTGACCAGGGCAAGCTTGACGCGGCCACACGCCGGGCCGGTAAGGCCACCAAAGTCTTATCCGACTTATCCGGATTGCCGGCCGGCGAGACGATACCACGTGAGTTGATCGAGCGGGCGCGGGCCATCGCCGTGTTCCCTGACGTGGATCGGGTGAATATGCTTGTCATAAAAGCCATGAAGGGTTACGGCCTGATCTCGCGGCGCGTCCCCGGCGGTTGGAGCACGCCGGCTTTCTACGGCTTCGCCGTTAGCGATAAAGGTTGGTCATTGGTAAAGCCCGGGAACGCGGGCATCATCATGCTCATAATGAACGACGACATGCTCAAGCAGTTCGAAAAGGACCACATCGCTTTGGAAGGCGCGCCCGGGCCGGTCGGCGAGCTAACAGCCGAGAATGAGAAGAAGATACGCGGGGCCGCGATTTTCATTTACGCGCTGGGCGACGGCAAATTGCGCGGCATCAAGGTGGATAATGACTCCACCACCCAGAGTGGAATAAACTCTGACAACAACGTCAACAAAGCGATCTATGGACAGAAGGCGCGCGAGGTGATGTGGAGCACGACGCCCGTGACCGTTGCGGTCCCGCCCGCGATCACGGAATTCCAGAACGCGCTGACAAACCTTTCGAAGTAGTAAGAGAGCCATTAGCGACGTCGTCGCAGTAACTCAAGAGATCGGGACGAACTTGTATGGGCACTTTCACCTGCGATTGCGGTTATGTGATTCGCGATTCGGAATACCCATGCCCGGCAGCCGGCCAGTTGATCTGGGATGCGGAGCAGGCTGCGAAAAATGATGAAGCTTACAGCGCCCTGACAGACTATTTCCGGGCTGCCGGGGAAGGACGTAAGGCGGAATGGGTACGCGACTACTTCGGAGAGCGTTACCCTATTAACCTGCCCGACGCGGACGTCGTTCGCGAAATCTACCGAAAGATTTCGTTTAACAAAGGCAGGAACTTTTACCGCTGCCCCGAGTGCGAAGGGCTGTATGTGCAAAAGCAACTCTTTACGAACGAGTGGGAGTCATTTGTGAGGGTTGCATAAAGGCCGGGCTCAGACTGCTTTCGACCAGCCCTGTTGCCGACGCCAGGCATTCACCGCGGGAAGCGGATTTCATGTCACTCAGGTAAGGCGCCGTAGAAGAATCGGCCGATAGTCGATGGAATTCACAATTCAGAATCTACACACCGGCTCCAGGCAAGTGCTTTCGATTAATAAGACGGAAGTCATCATTGGCAGCAGTCCCGTTTGCGATATCAAGCTAATCGGCGAGGGGATTTCAGGTCGCCATGTGCGCTTTTACCGGCAAGGCCATCACCGGTTTCTCGATGTGTGTGAGGGCGCGATGGTGGAACTGTTTCGCGGAGAACCAGACCAGCATCAGGAACTAAAGCCAGGTGAGTATTGCCGGATTGATGGGCAGCCGTTCAAGGTGGCTCAGTTTATTGTCCAGTCGATTTGAATCCGCGACCTCATAGTTGCACAAAGTCAGAAACGGGAGCGGTAGCGACCGGGCCAGAGCTTTAACACACCGAAGTCTCAAGGTACGCAAAGGGTTGGGTGAAAAAATGACTTGTCCTGCCTGTGGATCCCCATCTCTGCCGGATCGGAAATTCTGCCGATCGTGTGGTGCAAGCCTGCAAGTGACTACACAACCGCTCGCGAAGCCGCTCCCGGTCTTGACTCCTGAACCCACGGATCAGCGCAGCAACAGCTTCGTGCTATGGGGCTTTGTCACGCTACTGATTGGCGCGGCAATTGGTGTGGTGGGAAAAAAGCTCTTGCATCAGGACATCGTTACTGTTGTGGGCGTACTCATTTCTCTCGTGGGAATGTTTCTCACGGTCTATCCGTTTCTATCGCCTCCGCGGCCCAGAAAGAATGCGTCCCGTTCGCCCTCAAGGCCGGAAGAGCTAACATCATCATCACCATCGAAGTATCTCGCCGAAGCGAGGACTGAATACATCCCAAGCATTACCGAGAGGACAACGGATTTGTTGCAGGATTCGCCCAAGACAAGATCGCGCCCGGGGCTTAAAGCCGTGAACCGTGAACCGTAAACCGTCAACAGAAAGGCGGCCGAATCGCTTTCGGTTCTCTGTTTACGGTTCACGCGTCTTAAAGACTATTGTTGATGGTTGAGACTGCGAAATCTTTCATCAAATCTGCTTTCCCGCCGGGCGGGTGGATCTACCGCCGTATCAGACGAGCACGGCACGCCCTCAACCTCCTGATGCCCAGCATGGCGAAGGTTTTCTCAGCTATTTACCTGCAGAACACCTGGGCGGATCCAGAATCGGTTTCCGGCAGGGGCTCGACTCTGGCACACACCGGCGTTATCAGGCGGGAGCTGCCCGCCTTGCTGGAAAGCGTCGGCGCAAAATCACTGCTTGACGCGGCGTGCGGCGATTTCAACTGGATGCGCCACGTCGATCTACGAGGAGTCGAGTATTTAGGCGCGGACGTGGTGCCGCAACTTATCGCGCGGAATCGCCTAATCTATCCGGACCGCAATTTCATTGTCCTGGATATCACCCATGACGAATTACCGCAGGTGGATGTAATCCTTTGCCGGGACTGCCTGATTCATCACTCTCTTAGAGACGCGCGCGCCTGCATCGCCAATTTCAAGCGAAGCGGCTCAGCCTTCTTATTCGCGACCACACACACCACCGTGCGGAAGAACACAGACATAGAATCGGGCGGTTGGCGGCCGGTTAACCTGCAGCTCCCTCCATACAATCTCCCAGCGCCGTTGCAGCTAATAGTAGAAAACGCTGAGCTGGGTAAACATCTTGGCGTGTGGAGCTTGAAGGATTTATAGCCAAAGCCCGGGTAAAAAGTTTAAGAGGTCCGGTATGCGTGCTGCGATTGATTTGCGAGATACGATCCTTGACGCGTGGAAAACTAATAATAGAGTCACTGTCTTTCTGATCGAGCATCTGCCTGCCGAACTCTGGGAAGCGAAAGTGCCGGGAGCGCCGCGCCGGACAATCCGGATGCTGGCCGGTCACATTCACAATGCCCGTTGTATGTGGATCAGGACTTTGGGTAAAGGGCACGGCATCACAGTGCCCCGTAGTGTCGATCGACAGAAGGTGACGTCCGCCGATCTGGTTCCAGCCCTGGAGCGAAGCAGCACGGGAATCTTGAATCTGCTGAAATTCGGTTGTGATCAAGGAGGGACTATTCCCGCCACGCCGGCTTATGTGTGGCGCAATCTTCCGCTCGACGTGGGGCACGTGCTCGGCTATTTCATCGCGCACGAAGGCCATCACCGCGGACAGATTGTCATGCTGGCGCGCCAATTGGGTCATCGTCTGCCAGTCGAGGTCACCGGCGGCCTTTGGCACTGGACTAAGAGGTCTCGCGAAGTCCTGGATTGAGAGAAGAACGCGCTGTGATGTGTCAAGTATGTTATTGCGGAACCAGGTTCAACCAATGAAAAACCACCTTCAAATACTCGCAACTATTTTCGTCGCGTTGCTTTGCGCGACCATGCTTAGTGCGCAAGGCAAACCTAACGAGTGGCATGGTCTACTTATTAATTCCAGCAATCCCGCTGATGCCATTCGCTTGTTTGGTCCACCCGCAAAGGAAAAAGACAAAGTCGCTTTGGACTTGCCCAGGCCTTTGAGTTGGCTTTCCGACAAGTGGAAAGAAAAAATCTTCCACACGCTGACCTACAAGAGACTGAAGGACTATAAGCAAGTGCAGTTTTCATTCCTGGACGACAAACTGGTTTTGATTAGTCTGACGGCGCCCAACGCCGAGCTGGAGGAGAACTGGATTGACCCGGACGATTTAGAACAGATCTTCGGTCTGAGCTTCAAACCTCATCAGCGAAAATACAAGACCAAGCTGCCACCTCCGGCGGAGTTTCAGTCTAATGCGCCAACCGAACTGAAGAAGAGCGAATACGATTATTGGTACGACATGATTGCAGTTAGCGAAAACAGTTACGTCGTGGCCATAGCCGACAACTACCAATATCAGTCCGGGCTGTTTGATAGTCCGGACGTGAAACGACGGAAGAAGATTAACGCGCGCGGTGCGCGCTATCCGGGCTACGTCTCTGACATCGAAATCGTCAGCCGTATTCTCGCCGCACCCTGATGTACTAACCCAGGACTGACTATCGTGACTAAACACATCGGTATCGTAGCCGGCAGTGCAGAGGGTGCGGCGCTGTGTTACCGCACAATTTGTTTGGAAGCGCCTTCCCTCATGGGCGAGCACAATCACCCCGAGATAACTATGAACTCGGTGCCGCTGGCTGAACACATGCGCTTCGTGAGGAGCAACGATTGGGAGGCATTGGCCGGTGTGCTCGCAAACTCTGCGCGAAAGGTGGCGCAGGCGGGCGCCGACTTCGCCATCTGTCCCGACAATACGTATCACCAGGCATTCGACTACTTGATTCCGCAATCCGCTCTGCCGTGGATTCATATTGCCGCAGCGGTCGCCGGAGAAGCCAAACACCAGGGTTACGGCCGGCTTGGCATTCTAGGCACCAAATATCTGACCGAAAGCAACGTCTATCCGAGAGCCTTAGCCGAATACAAAATCGCGAGCGAAATACCTGAGGCAGCGGATCGAGAAAAGATTAACGAGATCATCTTCAGGCAATTGGTGAACGGCATCTTTCCCGAAGCGTCCCGTTTGTACTTCAACGAAGTGACCGGCAAGTTGAAGGCGCGCGGCTGTGACGCCGTCGTCCTGGGCTGCACTGAAATACCATTGATCGTGCGACCGGACGACAGTCCTCTACCCACGCTGGATTCGACGCGCTTGCTGGCGCGCGCAGCATTGAAGCGGGCGCTTGAATGAGCCGAAATAGCTGCGCTCTTTGGAGTGCGGCGACCTGTCGCCGCTTTCGTTCGCAGCGGCTTGATACCGCATTGTTGAACTGCACATCCGAACCGCAGTCAGTCCTGTCAAAGAAAAAGCGCTGACAGGTCAGCGCACTCCAAAGAGCTTCGCTATTACCCACGAAAACGAACCCGAAGTGGCGCTACTCAATCTGAGCGCCAACGGCGCAATCAGGCCGGGAACATTTCATCAAACTGATCGTAAAGCTAAGCGAAAGTCAGATCCCGAGTCACTAAGCTATCAATCTGAAGGAGGCACCGTGAAGTCACGACTACTCACTATTACTGCCGCGCTCTGTTTGTGCTTTTCGGTCATGTCCGTTCCCAGCTCTGCCGGCGTTGCGGCTGGAAATTCCGACTGGCCGCAGTGGCGTGGTCCGGGACGCGACGGCATCTCCCACGATACCGGTCTCCTGAAACAATGGCCGGCGGAAGGGCCGAAACTGCTCTGGCAGGTAAACGACATCGGCGACGGTTATTCGACGCCGGCCGTGGTGGGAAAGCGGATTTATTTGATGACCAACCGCGGCATGGAGAATGAGTTTGTCCAGGCTCTCTCAACTCAAGACGGCAAACCGATCTGGACCGCGCGGGTCGGCAACGTAGGCAATCCTAATCAGAATCCGCCTTACCCGAAGGCGCGGTCCACGCCGACGGTTGATGGAGACTCTGTTTACGCGCTCGGCTCCGACGGCGACCTGGCTTGCCTCGAAGCTAAGAACGGAAGAATCCGTTGGCAGAAAAATATTCGCAAAGAGTTTGGCGGCCAGCCGGGTGAGTGGGCTTATGCCGAATCACCCCTGGTTGACGGCGACGTTGTGGTTGTGACTCCCGGCGGCGCGCAGGCGACGATCGTGGCTCTCAACAAAAAGACCGGCGCGTTGATCTGGAAATCCGCTGTCCCCGGCGGTGATGCCGCCGGTTATGCATCGGCGATCGTGGTGCAGGGCGGCGGGCGCAGACAATACGTCCAGTCATTGAGCAAGGGCCAGGTCGGAGTTGATGCAAAGACAGGCCAGTTCCTCTGGCGATATGCGGCCGTGGCCAAAGGGCCGGCGCAGTATTTCACTCCGGTCGCGCGTGGCGAGCAGATATATGGGGGCGCGCTTGGGGTCGGCGGCGGTTCGGTCCGTTTGAAGTCCGACGGTAATGGAGTTGCGGCGGAACAAGTTTACTTTGAACGCGGATTGCCAAACGGGATCGGTGGCGCGGTGGCGGTTGGTGATCATCTGTACGGCACGGAAGTCGGACAGAAACTGCTGGCGGTTGAGTTCGCGACGGGGAAAATCAAGTGGCAGGCCGACGGCATTGGATGGGCTTCGGTGGCCTATGCCGACGGGAACTTATACCTTCACGGCATCAACGGAGAAATCGCGTTGGTGGAGGCGACGCCGGAAGCATACCGGCTAAAGGGCCGGTTCACTCCGCCCGCACAACCAACAAAGAAACAGGCGGGACCGTTTCCGGAAGGGTCCTTTGCGTATCCAGTAATTGCGAACGGTCGGCTCTACATTCGCGACCTTGGGACCCTGTGGGCTTACGACATTAAAGCCGGGCGGTAGTTGATTACGTAGGGAGCTAATCTGTAAAGCAGAGGTTCGTCTCATGATGTCACTACCACCACGCGATAGCGGGTGGGTAAACGATTGGCAGCGCGCGGCTTTGCCTCAAAAGTCGGCGAAGCCGACGAATGAGAATAGCCCACCGATTTATCGGTGGGTTTAGCCCGCAGCAATAGTCGTAGTCCGTGAAACGGACGGCTGAGTTCTAAAATCCTCACG